>Ga0299913_10001813_pt1 | contig 16274 bp, 13 predicted proteins | sample RVTome_9_FD_201360 | JGI IMG/M metagenome (GOLD analysis project Ga0299913, IMG submission 201360) | Soil microbial communities from uranium-contaminated site in the Upper Colorado River Basin, Wyoming, United States - RVT155D38 (version 2) ...
CTCGACACCACCGAGGTGGCGGTTGTGCTCGACATCACCCCCGATGCCGCCAAACAGAGGCTCAGCCGCGCCCGGAGGCGGTTGACCGCCCGGTACGAGGACACCTACGAGAAGAAGCAACGCACAATCCACACCCCCGATGCTCAGAAAGGAGGTGTGTGGTGAGTAACGAAAGTCACGTGATGGCACTGCTCGAAGAGGGCAACCCGGCTCCCGAGCTCAGGGACGATGCCTACTGGACCGATCTCGACGCTGCCACGTACCTCGCCACCCTCGAGCAAAGGATCAGCGAGATGACCAAGTTGGAGACCAACGAGAGTCAACAGGACACTCCGAGACAATGGAACAGACCATGGCTGGTGGCAGCCGTCTTTGTCCTTGTTCTCGGTGTCGGTGTCGTCGTGTTCAATCAAGGAGGAACAGCGCCGGTAGGGGGACCGCCAGTAATCCCCCTGGACGGAGCGAACGACCACCCCGGGGCCGCCGAGGCGTTCTCAGCGGTCGAGGAGGCCTACCACTTCCTCAACACCGGGGACCTGAGGTGGATCGAAATTAGGGGGAGGGGCTCGAGCCCCGGGACTCCCGAAGATGAGGAGGCGGTGAGGCAGTACTCCACAGCAATGATGGCCGCAGACCCTCGTTACAACGTATCGGTCTGCGTCTCAAATGGATCCGGTGAATGGGCTATCGCCGATCCAGGCGTCCCAATACCAGTCGGTCACTACTTCGTATGCGAGGCGATCTACACCGATGCGCTGCTCGAAGTGGCCGGGGTGCATCCGTCGGAGGAATTTCACTGGGTCGTAGGTGACGAAGGCATAGTGGCCGTCAGGAGCACCTGGGAAACCGAGGACGACGTTGTCTTCGTCGACGCCTTCAAGGAGTGGCTGACCTCCAACCATCCGGAAGAGGCGAGCGAACTATCCGACCTCCTCGATGCACCCGGATTCGGCTTCGCTGACCCACAAGTCAAGTCCCAGATCCTCGGGTACGCCGAGGAGTTCGTGGCCGAGTCAGAGGTCTATCCGTTGGAAGGCGCCGATTCGTAGAGCCAAGGCAGTGCGGGGGCGAGCTCCGAGCTCTCCCCCGCCGAGTATCTCGTCCTCGAGTCGAGGTCGGCGCGATTGCCATTGTGCGCCAGGGCCGGACAGGTGAACGCGTACCGAAACACGTCGTGCTCCCCGTCTACTCGCCACGCCCCCACTTCTGGGAGGCACATATTCGCTGACCTGAACTGCCCCGCCCTCTCTAAGACACCGTTGCTCCGGTTCTCCCGGTCCAGGTGCGGTTGACCGAAAGCGGCCTGTGGTTGTTGGGGTGCTTGCGCTGTCGCTTTAGCGCCGTCAAACGAGCCGCAGACTGGTGGAACGGGGCGTGAAGTGCGGCGCGTCCGACTAACGCGGGTATGCACAAAGTCGATCGGTGCTGCAGCGGCTTCCTCATACTCCTCGGTCATGGCGTCCTCGTAGACCATGCGAGCCACGGTGACCAATGCGAGGGACGCGGGCTGACGACGTCGGATGGCCATGGCTGCGCTAAGGGGTAGACCCAGTAACCCAGGTGTTCTCGATTAGCAGAATTCGCTGTCCCGCCACCTGGTCGGTGATCGAAGAACCGGCCCTCAGCCGCTTCGATCGGCTCAGACGCAACCGCAACCGATCGGAGTACGGATCACGGACCTTCGGCAAGGCCGAGGTCGCGGAGGCCATTGACACGGCACGGGCAATACGCGCGGCCTGCGCGAGCCTTGTCTGAATCAACCACGGTGAGTGACCCTCGCGAGCCGGAACGAAACAGGTGCGGTGGTGGCGGGGAGGCCTGTCGTTATTGCGGATTCTGGGGGTGGGGCTGGCTGTGTCAAACGAGGGTCAAACGCGAGGTGCAATCTCGCGCAGGAACTCTGGGAGTCGTCGGATCTGAGGTGTGCGAGATATGCAGACACATGGCCTGTCTACGGGTAAGAATCTGCGATTTCTCATGGGAACCGACGACAATGCAGTTCGTGCAAGTGCCGTTGGACCTAGCGACCGAGGAGGAGTTCCGATCCGCCGTTGACAGCGTTGTAGCAAACGCACCTCGACTTCTTCCGCCCGGTGCCGCGACAGTGGCAATGTCTGTCCATCGCGACGAAGCAGCGGCTTGGGCGTTCGGACAGGTGGTGGGCGATGTATCCCCGACTCAAGGGGATGTCATATCTGTCAGTAAGAATCGCCATGGAGTTAGACCGGTGGCCGTGTGGGACGCCCCGAGCACTTTGCTCTATGCCGTCCTGTCGCACAAGCTTCGTCCACACCTCCCAGAAGTAGTTAGGGGCAGTGACGCCTGGCATGAGTTTCAGCATGCCCCGCTGTCAGAACCCGGGAACTACGTCGTAGTCGCCGACATTGCGTCGTGCTACGACATGCTTGATCATGGCTTGCTGAGCGAAGAACTACGGCTACAGGCTGGTGAACACGGGACCGTGGTCACTTTGAATCAGCTGCTTGCGAAGGCAACTCAGAAGACCTACGGGTTACCCCAACAATCGGAGTCGAGCGACCTTTTGGCCAACGCCTTTCTGCAGCGTCTCGAGCGATCGTTGCATCGCAGGGGACTTCGCATATGGCGGTACAACGACGACTTCCGCATGACCTGCAATTCTTGGTCAGACGTCGTACACACAATCGAAGTGCTTGATGAAGAAGTGAGGCACCACGGGTTGTTGCTCAATGATTCCAAGACGATCACATGGCGACGAGGCAACTATGAAGCGCGTCTCGAGCACGTCGAGCAGTTGAGACAGGGAATCGCCGCCGAAGCAGAGATCGACCTCGAGGAGTTGACGTCTACCGGCCTCTACGACGACGTTGACCAGCAGGACCCGGATCCTGAGGATGTTGCTGCCCTTGCATCGACAAAGCTCCTAGACCTTTGGCTCGAGATTGCCGGCCAGGGCGATGTACCCCTAGCCCGACGCGATGAGCACGTATCCCTGCTTCAGCTGATCCCCCCGGCATTAAAAATTTTGACCCCAGAACCTGATGACCTGCCAGCCACGATCGACATCCTCTTTTTAATGCTGCGCTACGAGCAGACTCTGACTCCAGCCATTTGCCGATATCTCGCGACGGTCAATGGGGCCGAGCTTCTCGACGGACTCGATCGCTGCCTAGCCAGCGACCCGTACCTAAGCGACTGGCAGATGTGGTGGCTGTTGAACGTTTGCACGCGTCTTTCCGAGTTTGCATCAAATCAGGCCCGAATGGCTTGGGCCATCAATGCGTATCAACGAACATCGCAAGGTTCCTTGATCCGAGCGCAGGCCGCCGTGAATCTCGCCCGGATAGGCGGCGTTACTGTCGAGCAGCTGATGCGAGATTACGACCAGAGCAGCCCGATCGCGCGACCTGCTCTCGTCGCTGCCCTCGCCCTAGCAGGACCAACGGCCGAGATTGCGGCGGCCATCAGGTCGGACAGCCGGCTGCATGAATGGGTCTTCGATCTCGTTCTTCAACAAAATGCCCAGCAGGGTTGACCCAATGACTTACATAGGTGAGGCTTCGCTCATACGACTATCGGAGGCCTACGCCCGCCATGTAGCCCGAGTAAGCGTAGACACAAGCCGCCCTTCCTCTGGTCGTCACTTTCCGGCGTACGTGCTGACCAATCATGAGCTGGCAGTCGCCGAAATTGTATCGGTAACCGAGCATTTCAGCACGGGACGGCTCCAAGAGTTGCAGCCCACGATTAGTGACCGAGACCTCTCATCTTGGTTCGCCCGGAACCGGGTTTGGCGCGAAACCGAACAGATCGATGTCGAGGATCAGACCCAATTTCCCGATTGGCCGGTCGTTCTTGGGTTTGTTGAAGCTCGGAACGCGATCCAACACGGTCTGGGGAGTTTGACGCGTCGACAGCTAAGCCCCAGATACCGCGCTTCCGTGCTGAACGCACTCGTTGCAGCCCAGGTCAGGTTGTCGGGATCGCGCATAGTCCTGACGGACCAAGCGGTCGCCACGTGTTTCCGCCATTGTTCCGCCTTCGTGCTGAGCATGGACATCCGAGCGCGCACCCCCTAGGCCATTGAAAGTGAATCCGGGCTCGCGCCCTTGCATAAACAAAATCTGGCGGATAGACCTGCAACTCACCATCTGCTCAAAGTCCAGATACCCGCGCCACTGAAACATCTCCCGCGTGAACTGTGCGAGGAGCAGATCAGGGCCTGCCCTTTGCCGCGATCCTCGGGGCGACCCCATGCGATACACCGGGTGCCGGAACCCACGGACGCGCATCGCCGGCACGGACCGTCGGCTTCTCTCAGGGAGGAATTAGCTCACGGTTCTTGTCCACAGCTGCCCGCCACCGATGGTGTTACGGCAGCGAACAAAAACAATCCTCCGGAGCTCCGGAAACCGAGCATCCAGCAGGCGGGCGTACGCGCCATTTGAAACTCCAGCAGCGACTCCATGCAGACTCCCAGTAATCTCGAGAAGGTCGAGTGTGGGGCCACCTCCGCTATCTCGAACTGACAGCCTTCTGATCGGTGCTTTTTAGATACCGAGAACTATTTCGGGGATTGAACTCGACCCGTCTCGCATACCCAATAGAACGCAACGAGCCTGACGCGAGTACTCCGTCTCCCTGGAGATCATGGCGCGGAGATCCTTGAGTGCCTCTGCGTAGGCGTCCTCGGCTGAGGCATCCCCATCTAGTGAGTCCCTATACATCCGATCGGCGAACTTAACCTTGTGCTCCACCTCTCGGGCGGTATCGCTTCGTCGGTCAGTTAGCGCGGGTTGATTCAAGTGATACCGATCGATTGATTCACGAGCTCGGGCAGTCGCATAGTCGTGTCCTTCGCAGTCTGGATGGGGGACGCATTCGCCGGTCTGGTCGAACCAGAGCAAACCCGGATCGCCCTCAACGGCTGGATCCAACAGGAGGGGTTGCTCATCATCCACCGAATCGTCAGGAGTCCAAGCCCTGCTTCCTTCGTCCCAGACGGGGAAATGGTCGCGCTTCCCTCCGGATGTGCCACGCTTCGCAGATGAGCCAAATGTGTTACAGAACGTGCAGGAGTAGCGAAGATTACCTCTTGAGAACGCAAGCCACCAGTAGCCCTCATGATCCGCACACTCACGAACACTTGCTTTGGGGCGGTAATGGTCGACATCGTTGTTGCTCCGGTTCTCGATCGACTCGCAGTACCAACACTTGTCGTGACACATAGCCCTCATGAGAAGTTTGATCTCCGCCCAGATAGGGGCCCGTCGCTTCAGGATCGCCCTACGTTCAGCGGAATCCGCTGCGGCGACCAGCTCCGTGAGGGCCGCTTCCGCCTTTGCCGTCCAATCAGCCCCACCAATGGCGCCGTCTAGCTGGACATAGATCACTCAGGCGCCTCGACATCTCGTAGGATCTCAAGGGCAAGGGCCTTTTGTGTCTCTCGCTGCTCAGGCGTGAGCGTCCGCTCATCCAATCCTTCCTCCAGAGACCGCCGGTTGTACGCCTCAAGCCACACTGCATAGGCTGGATCGCGGACGTTTGATGCGGAGTCGAGGCCATGCAGTTCGTCGTTCAACCTCTTTAGTTCTGCTGACTCTTGCTCAGTCAGCTCTACTTTGGCAGCGAGACGTCGCTTGCGATCAAGCACTTCAAGCGTTGTGAGATCTAGCTGCGACCGCAACCCGTAGATATCACTTGTGAGCAGTCCGGCTACTCCCTGACCCCTGGGGTCCTCCTCAGGCGACCCCGCGACGAGCTGGTCGCCTCGTCTCTCCAGTAGCACGACCTGATCAGCCGTCAGGTCCGCGATCACGAGGGGATCGTGTGTCGCCATGATCAGATGGTTTCGCCCAGAATCGCCTAGAAAACGTCGAGCGTGGCGAGTGAAACTCAGGCTCCACGCAGGGTTGAAGTGGGTATCGGGCTCGTCGAGAAGATAGAGCGCCTCATCTTGCGCCGTGAACTGAAGCAGGCCGAGTACGACAAGGAGCTGCTGTTCTCCTTCACTGAGCTCCCTGAACTCGAGTGGCTTGTTAGCGCCTTCCACGACCACTTCTACACGCACTTCATATAGGAGATCAGAGAGTGACATGCTCTCTAAAGCACTGAAGAACTCACGTTGTCTCCCGTATGACGAAGCCAACTCCTGCAGTTTGTCAACTGAAAGCAAATGCAGGTATGCGCGGCGCACGGGTGTTGCCGCTCGGGACCGCGTTTCCTCTGTCTCGGTGCGCGGTGTCAATGGGGCCGACCGTTGCTGAAGCCGGTCAAGGAAACCCCTCACCGTCCCACGGGCACCCCAGAAGTCGTGTGGGTCTTTGTTACTTCCAGCCCACGGGGGCTCCTGCAATACAAACGTGACGGAGTCGATACCCTGAATACGGAGCTCTTCGGTCAAGAACTCATCAGTCGTCGTGTCATTAGTAGTCGCGAATGCCAACAGCACAAATTGCGAATGGTGCGGTCTCGCGAAGAACAGAGATCGCAGGGGCGGAGTCTCGGCATTGAGAAGAGCCCGATAGAAGTTGCGCTCATGCTCCAGGAACACGCTTTCGAACCGATTCGACGGCCCCGAGTAGTAGCCGAAGACGAAGTCAGGCCGGAACAGCGAACCATGCGCCCTTATCTCCCCAATGCCAGTTTTCTCGCCGTCAACCAAAGCCGCTGGTTTTCGGCTTTTGGATCGAAGCTCCACAATTCGTCCACGACACTCGTAGCGAATCTCGTAATCAAGGTCACTTGGTCGGCCGAGGTCTAAGTCCCGGAAGATGATGGCAAGGCCCTCAAGGAGGTTCGACTTTCCAGTCCCGTTTCGTCCCACAATCACCGAGGTGTCGTGATCGCCAGCGAATTCAATAGGAACGCCACCAAGATTCTTGAAATCCTGGAACTCAACGCTGTCAATCCGCAACGTTTGCCTCCAGGAGTCGAGTACCGTCTTCCGTGGTCTCGACGATGGCTCCGGCTTCGACCGCTGCAGCAAGAGCCCGGAGGTAGCTGGAGGACGAGCTTGGGTCGTGTCCCAGCTCGTTCGCGAGCGCCTCGCTTGCCAGAGGGCCCTGAACTACTAGAGCGTCAACCAAGGGCCCGTATGTTGGATCGGCACGCGCTTCGGCGGCGAGAACCGGACTCGGTCGTGGATGGGAGTGGTTGCCAGTCGTAGGGTGGGTCGGTGACGACGTTCCATCGATAGCTACGGGCTCCGTCAGGTCTCTATGAGGAAGGGTCGACGCCACCTCGGCAAATTCTGCTAACGCGGATTCCAGTTCCTCGACTATTTCGACTGCGAGCACGGCCGGGGGTGGGAGGTTGTCACTGTCTTCGAGGGACTCATCGCGAAGCCAGAAAATGTCGAGGCTTACCTTGTCGCGAGCGATTAGCTCGTCGTAGCTGAACCCGCGGAATCGGTCAGACTCGACCCGAGCGTGCCGGTCATCGGGGCTAAAGGCCTTGACAAAGTCTGACAACGCTTCATAGGTCAATGGGTTCTGTTTCAGCGTGAAGTGCTGGTTGGTCCGGAGGTCATAGATCCAGAGTTCTCTGGTCCAGGGTTCCTCCTGACCCGGCCTCTTGTCGAAGAACAACACGTTGGCCTTCACGCCCTGGGCATAAAAAACACCCGTCGGCAGTCGAAGCAACGTGTGCACGTCGCACTCCTGAAGCAGACGTCGGCGAACCGTCTCACCCGCCCCGCCTTCGAACAATACGTTGTCGGGCACCACCACCGCCGCCCGGCCATGCGTTTGGAGGATGGTCTTCACGTGCTGCACGAAGTTGAGCTGCTTGTTCGACGTCGTCGCCCAGAAGTCCTCCCTCACTACCTGAAGAGACTCCCGGGTTGCCTCGCCGTCTATCACAATCGTCATCGAGGACTTTTTTCCGAATGGCGGGTTGGTCAGCACCATCGAGTAGCGGCCTCCAGGGTCGGCCGCCAACGAATCCTCAACCTTGATGGGACTCTTTCCGTTGGGCTGACCGATTCCGTGCAAGAGCAGGTTCATTACGCACAGGCGGGCCGTGTTGTCGACGATCTCGTTGCCGCTCAAAGCTTCGAACCGGAGATGCTTCTTCTGGTCGGGGTCGAGCTGGTAGTTGTCGGCGATCCAATCGTGACCAGCGATAAGGAAGCCGCCGGTGCCGCAGGCGGGGTCGTTGATGGTCTCGTCGGGACTTGGACGCATAACCTCGACGATCATCCGGGTGAGGGCCCGAGGTGTGAAGTATTGGCCAGCACCCGACTTGAGGTCGGCCGCATTCTTCTCGAGCAGCCCTTCGTAGATGTCGCCCTTCACGTCGGCGTCCAGGACCATCCACTGTTCTTGGTCCATCAGGTCAACGATGAGCCGCCTCAACTTGGCGGGGTCCTGGATGCGGTTCTGCGCCTTCCGAAATACAACGCCAAGCATTCCGGACTCCCTTCCGAGTTCGGTGAGCAGGTGCCGATAGTGGGACTCAAGCTCGTCGCCGTCTTTCGAGACCAGCGACGGCCAGTCGAGTCCTGCCGGGATGATCGGTTCGCGATTGAAGGGAGGCTTGGTCTGCTCGTCCGCCATCTTGAGGAAGAGCAGGTAGGTGAGTTGCTCGACATAGTCGCCGTACGACAGGCCGTCGTCCCGCAGGACGTCGCAGTACGACCACAGCTTGGCGACGAGAGTCTTAGGGTCACTCACCAGGGTCCATCCCTCTCGGCGATGGAGTGGTCCGCGAGCGTATCGAAGGCAGGGTTCCAGCGACCATCGTTCTGCTGCTCTTGGCCATCGTTGCCAGACCTGGGCTCATCGAAGGTCCTGCGAGAAGCAACGCGGGCTGTCGATGATCACGGGGCATCGAAATGCTCATCCGGCTCCCCGGTGCGCACTCACTAGTCGACCGGAGAACGCCGCAATGAGCATCGACCGTCTCAGACCATTGGCGCGATCGAGGTTGGACTCGAGCGCGGCCTCGACATTGTCCACGATCGAGTCGATTCTGTCGATCTCCACCATCGACCCCTCTTGCACGGCAAGCGGCGGTGAAGGGATCGGGAATTCTCGGAGAGTAGACAGACTGATCGAAGCCAAGTTGGTGGTTTGCTTTCCCATCTCTTCGAACCAACCGCGACCGAAGTGGTTGCTGTAGATGGATACGAATTCAGGCACAAACTCAGTCTGATCAATTCGCGCCCGGAACACGTGATTCTGATGAGCGCATCTCTCGAGCTCATCCCGCCAGACCCACCCTCGCCCAAGCTTGTCGCGATCGCCACCTTCCGTAAACAGCACGTCACCATCCCGGAGAAGCGTCTTCTCCACCTTCTCCCTAGGAGCGCGGATCGTCTTCACTTCGGAGAGGTCGAGATAGCCGCGCTGTACATTCGCGACGCGCAAGTACGGAACTTCAACAGCGTTCGGATCCGCCTCAAGTCGCCTATTCTTCGTGATCCCTCCCGAAATCTCGGCAACATCGCCTAGCGCAACCAAAGGCCAGTCGCTCTGGAACATAGACATGGTTACGGATCGTCTGAGTCGTTCGAGGCTCAGCTTGCCTCGTTGGAGGGATTCGACACCAGCTTCGATTCGGGAAAACTGCTCCTCGATCATCTCGACAATCCGCTGCTGCTCGTCCAGTTCGGGACAGGACACGGCCATGGAGCGGACATCACTGTCCCGGACGGCCGGGTACGAAGTTCCTGTCTGCTTCTCTGACAACTCTCCAACGAAGCCCTCCTCAAGGACCCTGTAGTAGAGGAAGCGCGGCTCGATCTGGTCCCGGTCGGGTCTGAGAACACTGAATCCTGTTGACGCGGTCGCCCCATCCAGGTGGGTCGGCACCATCGCCGTGTTCTTCAGGTACGTCCGAACGGTCGATAACACCGTGTCTCCTGTCCGGAGAACCTGTCGCGCACGAGACGGAGCGTCCTTGCCGAGCAGCGTCTTCGGCTCCGCGATGACGTTCCGATCGTTGTCGATCGACGAAATATCGACATACTGGAATTCCCTCAAAGGCTCCTCCTCCGGGCGATGCTTGTCGACGGGGAGGGTCACCTCTCCAATCGTTCTCGATGTCCAATACTTCGGTGCGGGAATCACGCCACCAGCTCCCGATTCAGTTCATCGAGCAGATCACTCAGCTCAGGCCCGAAGACCTGAACCGCCCGGCCAAGACCTCCCTCGGCGTTGAAGGGTGTGAAGTCGAAGTCATCCGCCGTGATCTCGAGCGACGCCACCAGATGGTTCTTGATCATGTCAAGCCAGCGGCGCTGCTCGTCGCCGAACACTCGGCCGACGTGCTCCTGCTGGAGCAGCCACGCCTCGTATCGCTCTTCCACGACCTCGGCGTAGGGCACCAGCTCATCCGAAAGACCTAGAGCGAAGCGGACCAGCGAGACTAGGTCAGTAAGCATCCGCGTGCCGGAGCCGTGCACCTTCGATCCGTCCAGCGCCAGATACGCCTTCCACAGGCCCTCCGGCGTCCATGCTTGCGGGGTGTGCTCGACGGCGGCGGCCAGGTCCTTGATGTCGGCGAAGCTAGGGCGGTCCTTCCAGGGCACCGAGTAGAAGAAGCGCAAGGCGTCGATCTCGCCCCTGTGTTCCTCAAGGTATGAGCGGAAGCCTTCGGTGTAGGACTTGGCCCACGCCGGATCTGCCGCCACCGGGCCAGCTTCGATCACCGAGTCGATGCTGACCTCGTCGATCGCCTGCTCATAGGAGCGCTTCAAGTCCTGCCACAACTTGCGGAACTCGGGGTTGGCGGCGATCGGCTTCACCGCCTCCATCACCAACTGGCGCTTGGCCAGCGCTATGTGCTGTTCGGACGGTTCGTCTTCGCCGGCAAAAGCGGCGGCCCGGGCGAGATGTCCGTCCGGGTCGGTGGCGTCGACCAACATCGAGGTGAGCGACTGGAGGCTCTGACCGAGCACCTCCTCCATGCGCTCCCGATCGTCCTTGGTGATCTGGCGGTAGAGGCGAGCGAGACGACTGGCAAGCGACGACACATCCTCGACCGTAGCCATACCCGCCGACACGTTCTGGAGCAGCTTCTTCAACGGTGTCGTCGGCTGGCGTTCCAGCGGTCGAGAGTCGATCAGGTTGGTCTCAGTCACCCCGACAGCGTCGACGATCACGAAGTGGGTCTTGGCACCGGCGTCGGGGGTCACCGTCTCCAGGTCGGTGCGGTTGATCACCCGTGCTCCCCGGCCGATCATCTGCTCGAAGTAGATGCGGGACTTCACCGACCGCATGAACATCACGATCTCGATCGGCTTCACGTCCGTGCCGGTGGCGATCATGTCCACCGTCACCACGATCCGAGGGTCGTAGCTGTTGCGGAAGTTGGCCAGCAACTCCTCGGGCTTGCCGTCGTTGGTGCGGTAGGTGATCTTGGTGGCGAACTCGTTGCCCTTGCCGAACTCCTCTCGGACGATCTGGACGACGTCGTCGGCGTGTGAATCGTCTTTAGCAAAGATCAGTGTCTTCGGCACCTGGGTCCGACTGGGAAACATGGTAGGGAGGCCGTCGCGGAAGGCTCGGACCACGGTGCGGATCTGGTCTTTGGACACCACCTTTCGGTCGAGGTCCTTCGCCTCGTAGTCGATGTCCTCGTCGACCTTCTCCCAACGCATCTTCCGGGTCTCCCGGTCGCGCTGATAGACGTACGAGCCGGCGTCTATTGATGAACCCTGGTCGGTGATGTCGGTGCGGATCCGGTAGACGTTGAAGTCGACGTTCACGCCGTCTGCCACCGCCTGCTCCCGCCCATACTCCATCACCAGGTTGCCGTCGAAGAATCCGTAGGTCTGCTTCGAGGGTGTGGCGGTGAGACCGACGATCGTGGCGTCGAAGTACTCGAGGACCTGACGCCACAAGCCGTAAATAGAACGGTGGCACTCGTCGACGATGATCAGGTCGAACGTCTCGGGCGGGACAGTCGGCTCGTACGAGGCTTCGACCGGCCGGGACGGCTCCACCGCCTCGCCACTCAACTCGTCGTCCTCCTCGGGGAGCTCGGCTTCGCCGCGGAGGATCGAATAGATGCGCTGGATCGTGCCGATCGTCACTCGAGACACCGGGTCGATCTTGTTGTGGGTGAGGTGCTGGACGTTGTAGAGCTCGGTGAACTTGCGGCCGTCGTCAGGGGTGGAGAACTGGCCGAACTCCTTGAATGTCTGCCGGCCCAGATTGGCTCGATCCACCAAAAAGAGGATCCGTTGGAATCCGGCGTACTTGATGAGGCGGTACGAGATGTTGGCCGCGGTGAAGGTCTTACCCGATCCGGTGGCCATCTGGATCAGCGCACGACGTCGCCCCTGTTTCAGGGAGTCCTCAAGGTTGCGGATGGCTGTCTTCTGATTGGACCACAGGTTGTGGGTGATCAGGTCCGGCATGTGCTGCAGCCAGGCCAAGGGAACAGCCAGGGCCGGCTCCTCGACAGAAAGCGACCACGTGTAGAGAGTCTCCGGCTTATGGAAGGTGAAGACATTGCGTGAGCGAGGATCCGGCTCGAAGCCGTTGGTAAAGCGGGTCTCGGTACCCGTCGACTCGTAGGCGAACGGCAAACGCTCGAAGCGAGACTGCATCTGGTCGGGTAGACCTTTGATGTACTTCAGCGACTGGAGTTCGACCTCGGTGAGCGTCGTCCCCGCCGGCTTGGCCTCGATGGTTCCCACTGGCACGGCGTCGACAAACAAGAGATAGTCCACCCGGCCGTGGCCCTCCCTCAGGGTGAATTCCCGGACAGCCACCCCCTGCGAAGCGAATAGATTGAGATGATCGCGGTCTTGGACCAGCCAGCCGACTTCACGCAACATCGCGTCAATTCGCTCGCGGGCTCGCCCCTCAGCCGGTGTGTACTGGCCCCCGGTCATTGGTCGTGGATAGCCGCAATCTCTGCAAGCTCCATCCGAAGTTCGTTTAGAAGCTTCCCGTTGCGCACGACCCGCCATGCGTACCATCCGTCGTAGGCGGGGACATCTGCAGCTTCCATGGCTGCTCGCGAAGGTGAGGAGAAGGTTCGTCCGTCGGACAGCGTGATCGATCCGTTCTCGGAGATGACTGCCTCGTACCTACGACCCAGCTTTGGCCTTTCAAAAACCAGCTCGTCTCCTGGCGTGACCAGTTCGTACTCAATTAGGTCGTCCACGCGTACCCGCCGACCTGCAATTTTGGTGTGATCGACAGCATCGCCTTCATCAACCACCGGGAGGTCTGGCTCGTGCTCCCCCTCCACATCGACGAATCTCCGGCCCGCCTGATCCTCGTAGATACTCACGCGAATGACCTTGACTGGAACTCCACTTTCAATGAGAAAGTCGAAGGCGGACTCTGTCCGCTGGTGTAGGTCGCGCGCCACCAACATCAGGCGAGGGTGCGGGTTGATCACAACTGGGGCGGTCGACTCGGTGAACTCTTGCCAAGCCGCGAAGAAGCCATCGGAGCTCCCTGGATATAGACCTGCTAGCTCATCGAGCGAGGTCTTTCGAGCCCAACCTGCGTACTCGAGGCACTGCGCCAATTGACCGCGATCGATATCCCGTTTGACCTCTATCACAACGACGCGAGCGCTCTCATCCAAGGCGACAATGTCCGGACGGCCTCCACCGCCGATGCTCGGCTGACGCGCAATTGGAAAGAGAGCCTCGCCAGTAAATTCCTCCAGGTTCGCCCAAAGGAGTTCCTCGATCTCGGCTTCGTACAGTTCCGCCCCTCCTTTCAGGCGCCGGAATGGGACAAGTTCGCCCTCATTGATCTCGAATAGCGGCATTCATCCTCCTGGTTCGAGCGTAACCGCGGGCATACACCCGTTGCCCATCGTCGGAACCAGCGAAAATCTTGAACATTTGGGGGTTCAGCGAATCTTGTCACAAGTGTCCGATAGATAGGGGATAAGAAGTGGCCCCGGCGGTGCGCGAACACCCCGGGGCCTGGACGACACCTGTTAGGAGGTGACGCCATGGCTCAGCTTATTGCTAACTCTGGTTGCGATCGCATGGGGAGCGATCGTTGATGCAGGGGCACATCCACAAACGCGTGCGTACCTGCAAGAACGGTCGCAAGTCGACGCTTTGGTACGTGGTGGTCGATCTGCCACGCGGAGCCGAGGGCGAGCGGCGGCAGAAGTGGCACGGCGGATTCCAGACCAAGAAGGCGGCGGAGGCGGTGCGGGCCCGTCTCGTCCACGAGCTGACCACCGGGTTCTACGTGGAGCCGTCACGGATGCTGCTGAGCGAGTGGCTCGTCGCCCACTGGCTGCCGGTGCACAAGACCCGGGTGAAGAGGACGACATATCGGGCGTATCGGTCGGCGATCGTCCATCACGTCAACCCGAGACTCGGTGGCGTGGCGATCGGCAAGCTCACGGCACAGATGCTCAACGGCTTGTATCAGAGGTTGTTGGCCGACGGGCGTTGTGACGGCGAGGGCGGGCTGGCTCCGGCGACGGTCGCCAACATCCACGTGGTACTGCGGAAGGCGTTGGCCGACGCTGAGGACGCCGGGCTCATCCCTCGCAACCCGGCGCTCAAGGCCAAGCCGCCGCGGCCCAAGTCTCAGGGAGGCGAGCTCCGCTATTGGACACCGGGCGAGCTGCGGGAATTCCTCGACTTGGTCGAGGGTCATCGTCTCGAAGCGGCGTTTCATCTGCTGTCAATGACCGGAGCGCGGCGTGGTGAGGTCGCCGGGCTCCGTTGGGTCGACGTCGATCTCGACGGTGCTCGCATCACCATTCGGCAGGCGTTGTTGAACGGCGACGGCGAGGTGTACGTGTCGAGCCCGAAGAGCTATCGGGGACGGACTGTCGACCTAGACCAGGCGACGGTGGACAAGCTGCGGGAGCATCGTGATCGTCAGCTGCTGGAGAAGGTTGCGACCCGTCGTTGGGAGGACTCCGGGTTCGTGTTCACCCGAGAGGACGGGTCGGCGTTGAATCCGGCGACGTTGACACGGGCGTTTCGGTGGATCGTCGACCGTTCCGATCTGCCCCGGATCCGTCTGCATGATCTGCGGCACACCCATGCCTCGATTGCGGTGAAGGCGGGTGTGCCCATCGGTGTGGTCAGTGAGCGGTTGGGTCATGCCTCACCAGAGTTCACCCTGCATCGCTATTCGCATGTGATGCCGGGAATGCAGCGGGAGGCGGCGGACACGATCGCTACAGCAGTGCGCTTCGATGGGGGGTGAGCGGGTTGGCAAATGTATGCCGGGCGTGAGTGGTGCGGCGCGGATGCGGGAATTACCCGATACCCACCGAGGCTTTGCGAGCGAGCCACCCCCCTCTCACGGTGAGTCGTCCCCGTCTAGACAGGACGGGTGGCGGGAGAACGCCTACCCGATACTGGAGCCACGTCACATCTCATCTTCGCCACACACCACCCAACCGTTGGTGGTCATCAGATGGCACGAATGAGTGTCGGGCACGAACTGGGAGCGAGCTACTAGCTCGCGCGCCTTCTGCAGTGAAATGCGTTCAAGGGCCACGCCCATCGCCAATGCCGTATAGGAGACGCGCACCTCAACAGTCATTCTGTCGTCGGAGCGACGATCAACAACCGTGACGAGATTCGCCTCATACGACCCACGCGGATCGAGGGGGCTCAGCGAGTAATCATGTCTCAGCTCGATGCGTTGACCCGACTTCGTGAATAGCGCCGGGTAGTTCCGCGCACGAGCATGGACCTGGGTGCCGTCGACGGCCGATCCATCCCGTTTCTTGTAGAGACGAGCTCGGTCCACTGCCTCTGCCAACTCCCTCGCGCTCATTCCCTGTCCGCTCTCAGACTCCAGGATGCGAGCCATCGCCTCATGGAGTGTCATGTCGTCCGGTTCGTTGGTCGACTCAAGTCGTCCGACGAGTCGCCTCAATTCAGCAAGTCGCGATTCCAGCTCGCGAATCTCCGCTTTGGCCTTCTCACCAAGAGACCGGAGCGTCTCGTCACGCTGCTCTAGAGCCTGCCGGAGTTCCTGCTCGACGCTCATACCCGCACAATATCATTACTTGAACTTTTAGTTGCATCATTTGGTCGACTAGTGGTCCAGCCGCTACCCCGCCGCCACCGCTGCCTCGTGATAGAAGTCTGCGGGCATCTCGTATTCCAGACGCCACACGATCTCCATCGGTCGCTCCCGCTGGTGTCTGACGTAGCTGGCCGGACCGAGGAACAGGTACGGCATGGTGCGGCCGTCGTCCTGCTTGCGTTCCCTGGCGAAGATGAAAACCCTGGTGCCCAGCTGCGCGTGGTTGATGTAGCGCTGTCCGGTGTCGGAGTCGGCGCGGGTGGTGCTCTGAGATTCCCAATGGAACAGGTTCGGGGACATGGC
>Ga0299913_10001814_pt1 | contig 16273 bp, 15 predicted proteins | sample RVTome_9_FD_201360 | JGI IMG/M metagenome (GOLD analysis project Ga0299913, IMG submission 201360) | Soil microbial communities from uranium-contaminated site in the Upper Colorado River Basin, Wyoming, United States - RVT155D38 (version 2) ...
TGAGCTCTCCATTCGCAACAACGTCGACCCCGCCAACGCGGTCACGGTCGGCGATCGGGTCGAAGCCGTGGTCCTCAACAAAGAGGACGACGAAGGCCGGCTCATCCTCTCCAAGAAGCGGGCAATGTACGAGCGGGCTTGGGGAAAGATCCAGGAAGTCGCCAAGGAAGGCGGCACGGTGGAGGGGACCGTCATCGAGGTGGTCAAAGGCGGTCTGATCGTCGACATTGGTCTCAGAGGGTTCCTTCCAGCCTCACTGGTGGACCTGCGTCGTGTGCGGGATCTCGACCCATTCATAGGTGAGAGCATCATCGCCAAGGTGATCGAGCTCGACCGGGCCCGAAACAACGTCGTTCTCTCCCGGAGGGCATATCTGGAGGAGGCTCAGGCCGAGGAGCGGAACGCCTTCCTCGACGGGCTCGCCGAGGGCGAGGTCCGTGAGGGCGTGATCTCCTCAGTGGTCAATTTCGGAGCCTTCGTCGATCTCGGGGGCATGGACGGGTTGGTCCACGTCTCCGAGCTCTCCTGGCAGCACGTCAACCACCCTGGGGAATTGGTCAAGGTAGGCGACAAGGTCAAGGTCAGGGTGCTCGAGGTGGACAGGGAGCGGGAACGTATCTCCCTCTCCATCCGCCAGACCAGTGACGACCCATGGGACGTGTTCGCCCGGGACCACGAGGTCGGCGACGTCGTCGACGGGCTCGTGACCAAGACCGTGCCGTTCGGCGCCTTCATCTCCGTCGCCGACGGAGTCGAGGGCCTGGTTCACGTCTCCGAGATTGCGATCCATCGGGTCGAGTCACCCGAGCTGGAGCTCTCCATCGGCCAGCAGGTGAAGGTGAAGATCACCGAGAAAGAGGACGAGCGTCGTCGCATCTCGCTCTCCATCAAGCAGGCCTCTCCCGATTGGAAGGAGAGGGAGGCGCAGATGGAGGAGCAGAAGAAGGGGCGGAGACGTCCCCAGAAGGAGTTCGAGCGCGAGTTCGGGCCCACCGAAGAGGAGAGGCCGCCGATGCCGGTGGACGCCTCCCTCGAGGCCATCCTCCAGGAGCTGAAGGAGCGAGGCATCGGCCGTAGGTGACTCCGGGTCGCCTTCCGATTCGCCCAGGCAGTCTTTCACCGTTTGGTCGTAAATGAGACGTCCGAACTATGTGAAAGAGTAGGGAAACCCTCAAGACTCCTCCAATACGGTCCGAATCAACTCTGTGGAATCGGACTTGAAGCACAAGGATGACGTTTGCCCCTCGGTAGCATGCTGGAACGCATGCGTCGGGATCGGCACGACGCCATTCTCAGGGGACATACGAAGGGGACTCAATGGGTAGGAGAGCCATCGTCTTGTTAGTGGCCTTGATACTGGCCGGGCTCGCTGCTTGGGCGGTCTGGAACTATCTCCAGAACGTCGAGAACGAGATCATCGAAGGCCAGGAGATCGTCGAGGTCTACCGCGCCGGTGAAGCCATCGCCGAGGGAACCGACGGAGCGATCCTCCTGTCCGATTTCGATGCCGGCGGCGAGCTGATCACGCAGAGCGAGGACCAGTCTGAGGACATCCCCGACGGCGCCATCACCACCGCCGAGCAACTGCGGGATGTTCTGACCAACCGCGTCGCGGCCGGGCCGATCTCTGCCGGGACGATCCTGACCGCTTCACAGTGGACCTCGATCACCGTCAACATCGTCCCCCTCGCCGAGGAGATCCCCTCGGGCAAGCAGGCGATGACCATCTCAGCGGACAACATCAGAGGTATCAACGGATTCGTCGAGCCCGGTGATCGGATCAACATGATCATCACTATCGACCTTCCCGAGGACCTCCTGCCCGACGAGTTGAGTGGAATCGCCGAGCAACCGGTCGCACCTCCCGTGGAGGGCGCTCCGCCCGCCGAGGAAACGGTCGGGGTCGTCACCTACACGAGGTTCGTCCTCCAGGGTCTGCCAGTACTTGCCACCGGGCGCGACATCCGACCCGACGCCGATGCGCCGGCGACGGTGGAGGTCGACGAGCCCGAGACCACACCCGACGGCCAGCCCGTCGAGGCCGAGGTCGGCAACGAGACGACTTTCACGCTCGAGGTGACCGCGGAGCAGGCGGAGCGGATCGCCTACGCCTTCGAGAACGGGTCCATGTGGCTGACACTGGTGCCCGGGGACTTCGTCGAGGTGGAGACGACCGGTGTCACGGTCCTCAACCTGTTCGGCGGGGACCTGCTGGACGACATCTTTGGAAACTGAGTAGAGGTTCGACAATGTCGATGGCTGAGCACAACTTATTGGTCGTAGACAAGGATGACGACTTCGTCTCCTCGGCCAAAGAGCTCTTCGAGGGACGGCTCCCCGTTGCTCGCTCCATCGACGAGGCGAGTCACATCATCGAGTCCGGCGATCTCCGGATGCTCCTACTGGGCCCGTCGTTCTCCAACGACCAGTCGATGGAGCAGATCCGAAGCCTGCACAACCAGGACCCGGGTCTGATCCTGATGATGGTGGCCGAGTCGGTCACTGCCGATCTGCTCCGTGGCGCGATGCGATGTGGTGTCTCCGACATCATCGAAGCACCGCTCGACGAGAACAAGATCGAGGAGGCCATCGAACAGTTCGGCCACGACGTCCTCAAGCGCCGGAGCGCGGCAAAGACGCCAGTCGAGCCGGTTGCCTCGGAGCGGGGATCGATCATCACGGTCACCTCGGCCAAGGGCGGGAGCGGCAAGACGGTGGTGGCAACGAACGTCGCCCTGCTCCTCAACCGGATACGCGACAAGAAGGTCGTTCTCGTCGATGCCGATCTTCAATTCGGCGACGTGTGCCTGTTGCTTCAGCTCGAGCCCAGGTTCACAATGGTCAACGCGGCCCACGAGCTCCACCAGCTCGATGCCGAGATGCTCGACTCGCTGTTGACCGAGCACCCGACCGGATTGAAGGTCCTGGCCGCTCCGCTCGAGCCTGCCTTCGCCGACGACATCACGACCGCCGGCTTGATGCAGATGCTCGACCTCCTTCAGGAGAGCTACGACTACGTGGTGGTGGACACCGCCTCGATGCTCGACGAGCTGATCCTGTCGCTCATCGAGAAGGCCGACCATGTGCTGATGGTGGTCGACATGGACCTCCCATCCGTCAAGAACGCCAAGCTCGCATTGGAGACACTGCGTCTCCTCAAGTTCTCCACCCAGAACGTCCAGCTGGTCATGAACCGGAGCAACTCGAAGGCCAAGCTGGACAACAAGGAGATCGAGAGCGCATTGAAGATGGAGATCTCGGCCTCGATCCCTTCGGACGCCGCCGTGCCCAATTCGGTCAATGAAGGACGCCCGATCGTCGAGGCCGACCCGAAAGGCAAGGTCGCCAAGGGATTCGAGAGCGTCGCTGAGCTAATCGCAGGAAAGATCCCCGAGAGCACGTCCAAGGGCGGGCTCTTCGGGAGGAAATAGTGGAAGGTAGATAGACGTGCCATCGCTTTCTGAGAGAGTCGCCGCCGCCAGGCAAACCGAGACCCAGGACGTCGGTTCGAACCGCGTAGATGCCTTGAGCGAGCTTCGTGGGCGTCTTCACTTCAAAGTCGTCGAGGAGCTCGGCCCGACGCTGTACGACCGGCAGATGTCGGATGCGGAGCTTCGGCTCCGTGTCCTCGAGATGCTGGAATGGGCCGTCGACCAGGAGCAGGGCCTGCCCCTCACCTCGGCCGATCGACGGGCGGTGCTCAACGAGATTGCGTCCGATGTCCTCGGCTACGGCCCCATCGACCCACTGCTGAACGACCCGGACATCACCGAGGTCATGGCCAACGGCCCCTACGACATCTACTACGAGAAGAAGGGCAAGATCCTCCTCTCGGATGTGAAATTCGTCGACGAGGTGCATCTGCGCCGGATCATCGACAAGATCGTCGGCCAGATCGGCCGTCGTGTCGACGAGGCCACCCCCATGGTCGACGCCCGCCTCCCCGATGGCTCTCGTGTCAACGCCGTCATCCACCCCCTTGCCATCGGTGGCCCGTTCCTCACCATCCGGAAGTTCGCAGTCGACCCGTACCAGGAAGCGGACCTGATCAACTTCGGGACCATCACCCAGCGTGTCGCCGACTTTGCCCGTGCCTGCGTCAGGGGCCGGCTCAACGTCCTGATCTCAGGTGGCACCGGCTCCGGGAAGACGACCACCCTCAACGTCATGTCCTCCTACATCCCCGGTGACGAGCGAATCGTCACGGTCGAGGACGCCGCCGAGCTCCAACTCCACCAGGAGCACGTTCTCACCCTCGAGTCCCGCCCCGCCAACATCGAAGGCAAGGGAGCGGTAACCATCCGCGAGCTGGTGCGCAACACCCTGCGTATGCGTCCCGACCGCATCGTGGTCGGAGAGGTTCGTGGCGCCGAGGCGCTGGACATGCTCCAGGCGATGAACACCGGTCATGACGGCTCCCTGACCACAGTTCACTCGAATAGCCCGCGTGACACCCTGTCCCGTATCGAGACCATGGTGCTGATGGCCGGGTTCGACCTTCCGATGCGGGCGATCAGGGAGCAGATCGCCGCCGCGGTGGACCTGGTCATTCATGTCTCCCGTCTCAAGGACGGAACCCGCCGGGTGACCCACGTCACCGAGGTGGAGGGCATGGAGGGTGACATCATCACCCTGCAGGACCTATTCCTGTTCGACTTCGGGATGGGCGTCGACGAGGACGGCGTCTACAAGGGCCGTCTCAAGGCAACCGGGATCCGACCCACCTTCTCCCAAGACCTGGAGAACCAGGGCATCCGGCTTCCCGCCGACCTCTTCGATCCAGAGCCTTTCGCCAGGGGGCGCTGATCTTGAAACGTCTGTTCGCCCTGGTCGCGGCTCTCGTGCTCGGATTGAGCACGGCTGCGGTGGCCCAGACGGGCACCGCCGAAGTGGAGATCGTCGACATCAACGGCACCAGGTACGGCGAGGGAGGGCAGACCCTCCTCGTCGTCGAATTCCGCAACATCACCGAGACCCCGGACCCGGCCCAGCTTGCGGTGACGGTCGACGGCCAGCCGGTCTCCAATCTCGAGGTCGCCCCGCTGGGCGAGTCGAGTGTCCCGGTCGGGGTGGTGCTGGTCATTGACACCTCGGGGTCGATGCTCGGAGCGCCGATGGAAGCAGCCAAGGCCGCGGCCCAGAGCTTTGTCGACCAGAAGCGCCCGGAAGACTCGATCGCCTTGGTCAGCTTCTCCGACACCGCCGTGATCCAGACCGGGTTCACGACCAACGCCGCCGACCTCAACGCCAAGATCGACGCCCTGGTCGCCGACGGTGAGACCGCATTCAACGACGCGGTGATCCTCGGTCTCTCCCTGTTCGAAGGGGCAGCGGCCAACCTGCTTCCCAACATGATCGTGCTCACCGACGGTGAGGACACTGCCGAGAGCGCGACCGCCGAGGAGGCCCTGGTCGCGGTGGAAGCCAGCGACGCACGCGTGTTCGCGGTGGCTCTCGAGTCGCCCGACTTCAACCCGGAGGCGGTGGCGGCGGTGGCCACCGCAGGGAACGGATTGTTCCTCTCCACTCCGGATCCGGCCCAGCTCTCAGGTCTCTACGGCCAGATCAGCCGAGAGATCAGCAACACCCTGGTAGCTCGCTTCGTGTCGCCTGTCGCCTCGCCGGGAGAAGCGGAGTTCGCAGTGAGCTACCCCGGCGGGCTGAGCTCGACGGTGGCATTCCCGGTCTCGGGATACGCCGTCGCCACCACCGTGACCGTTGCCCCGACGACGACCGCTCAATCGGTCCAGGTCACCGGCAGCATCGTGGAGAGCACCTCCCCGCTGGGTCTGACCAACCTCTCCCTGATCGCAGCAGCCGGAATCGGCCTCACCGCATTTCTCTTCATCGTCATCCTGTTCGGGCGTGACGAGGAGCAGGGCGGAGGGCGCTTCGCCAAGCGTCTTCAGGCCTACGGCCGTCGTTCCCGAACGGGCGAGGAGGAGAAGAAGCCGTTCTTGCAGCGGATCCCCATCCTGAACCGGTTCAGTCAGGCCGCCGAGGAAGAGGTGCGCAAGCGTGGGTTGCTCTCCGGGGTGAATGCCGCCTTGGAGCAGGCCAACGTCCCGATGACTCCGGGCGAGGCCATCCTCGCCATGATCGGTCTCTCCGCCGTTGGCGGAGTGTTCCTGGCCATCTTCAACTCGCCGACGTTCGGCCTGATCGCCTTTGGCGTGCTCTTGCTCTTCTTCACCTTCCTGATCAGGTACTCCGGCACGCGGGAGCGCAAGAGGTTCGAGAAACAGCTTCCCGACACCCTGACCCTTCTCTCGACTTCTCTTCGGGCCGGCTACTCGTTGCTGCAGGCGATCGAAGCAGTGGCTTCGGAGGCACCGGACCCCACTGCGAGGGAATTCAGCCGGGCCGTGGTCGAGGCCCGTCTCGGCCGCTCCGTCCCCGACGCTCTGCAGGGGATCGTGGACCGAACCCAGTCCAAGGACTTCCAATGGGCCACCATGGCCATCGAGATCCAACGTGAGGTGGGTGGAAACCTCGCCGAGGTGCTGCAGACCGTGGCCGACACGATGCTGGCCCGGAACCGGCTCAAGGGCGAGATCAAGGCCCTGACCGCCGAAGGTCGGATCTCCGCCATCGTCCTCGGCTCCCTGCCCTTCGCCTTGGGAATTTTCCTCTGGTTCAGCAATCGTGACTATCTCCAACCACTCCTCGACGCCAGCATGGGGCGAATCGCCCTGGTGGCCGGGGGGATCCTCATGGCCGGTGGCATCTACTGGCTCCGAAAGATCGTGGACATCGAAGTATGAACATCACAGCACTCGACGGTCAGATGCTCGCCGTGATCTCGGTCTCGGCCCTGGTCTTCTTCGTCATCGTCTGGGCGGGTCTCGGCGTGAGCCGGGCCCGGGAGGACATGACCAACCGTCTCGCCGTCTATGGGCGGGCGACGGCAGGGTCGATCCGTGATGACGAGCTGTCCAAGCCCTTGGCCGCGCGTACCATCGGCCCGGTCGTCCTCAAGTTCGGCGGCTTCCTTCGCCGCTTCACCCCGGTGGGGTACCTGGAGAAGAAACAGCACCAGATCGTCCTCGCCGGCAACCCGGGAAACCTGGATGCTCCCTCCTTCATAGTCATCAAGGTGTTGACGACGGCGCTTGGTCTGGGTGGGGCCTTCTTCCTCACCAACTACGGAGGCGACAACCTGCAGCGTCTCGCCCTCTTCGCCATGCCGATCGTGCTCGGCTTCTTCGGGCCGGACGCCTGGCTGCAGCGCAAGATCGATGAGCGTCGGCACACAATGCTCCGGGCGCTACCCGACGTGCTCGACCTGCTGGTCATATCGGTGGAGGCGGGGCTCGGTTTCGACTCCGCCCTGTCCCGTGTCGTCTCCACGGTGCCAGGCCCCCTCTCCGAGGAGTTCTTCCGCATGCTTCAGGAGACCAGGGTCGGGGTCAGTCGGAGAGACGCGATGCGTCACCTCCTGGACCGGACCGACCTCGACGAGCTCCGCTCCTTCATCCTGGCCATGATCCAGGCCGAGGCCTTCGGTGTCACCATCTCCCGCGTGCTCCGGGTGCAGGCCGACGAGATGAGGGTGAAGCGTCGTCAGAGGGCCCAGGAGAAGGCGTTCGCCGCCCCGGTGAAGCTGGTGTTCCCGCTGGTCTTCTGCATTTTCCCGTCGTTGTTCATCGTCCTGTTGGGCCCGGCGGCCATCTCCATCGGCGACGCCTTCATCGACTGATGACCGGGACGGCGGCCGAGCCGTCTTCGCGCCGGTTCTCGCTTTCCCAGCTCATCCTGATCGTCCCCTGGGCCGCCCTGGTGATCGACGCCTGGTCCCCGCTCCGGGACAACTCGTTCCTCTGGCACATCAGGGCGGGCGAACTGCAGGCGGACGCCGGTGCGGTGCTGGTGGCGGACCCGTTCTCCTTCACCATGCACGGTGAGCGCTGGCTCACCCAGAGCTGGCTTGCGGAGCTGCTCTATTCATGGGGCGAGGCCAATTGGGGGCTCGGGTTCGTCCCTCCGATGCTTCTCGCCTTGAGCTCGATCACCTTCCTCGGCATCGGGCTGATCGTCTACCGGCGGTCGAGCAGCGTTCCCGCCACCGCGCTCGTCCTCCTCCTGACCACCGTGCTCACGCTCTCGTTCCTGGTGCCGAGACCGGTGATCTTCTCCTTCGCCCTCTTCGCCCTCGTCGTGCTCGCCTGGGACCGCCCGGCCACGCGCTGGGCCGTGCCGCTCCTTTTCTGGATCTGGGCCTCGGTGCACGGCAGCTTCGTGATAGGGCTGGCCTACGTCGGTTTGACCATCATCGCCCGGGCCGACTGGAGGGCGCTGTCTACGGCCATCCTCGCCGGTCTCACGACTCTCTTGACCGCCCACGGTCTCGGAGTCGTCGAGATCCTCCTCGAGTTCTCCGAGGCCGGGCCGGCGCTGGCCCTTCTCTCCGAGTGGCGACGCCCCGAATTGCTCTCTGTCGTCTTCCTGCCCTTCCTGGTCGGTGTGGCACTGATCTTGATCGGTGCGCTACGGGGTCTGGTGGTCCCGAGGCACCTCTGGATCCTGATCCCCTTCCTCCTGCTCGCCTTCAGCTCCACCCGGGCGGTGGCACCAGCCTGGATCGGGCTGGTGGCGTTGATCGGCACCGGCTTGGGTGGGCTCGGCGTGCAGCAACGTCGCAGGTTCTCCGCACCGGCCGCAGCCGTGTTCGCGGGGGTAGTGCTGGTCTTGCCATTCTTGGTGGCATCCGACGGGTCGATCGACGAGGAACGGCTCCCGGTGGCGGCGGCCGCAGAGCTGGACGACCTCCCCACCTTTCATGATGACCGGACCGGGGGATACCTGATCTGGGCGACGGGCCCGGAGCGCCTCGTCTACCTCGACGATCGAGCCGAGCTGTATGGGGAGAGGATGGCGGAGTTCGTGGCGATTCGTGATCTGGAGACCGACTGGGAGCCGGTCTTCGCACGTGACCACATCGGTCAGGTGCTGCTCAGGAGCGACGAGAGGCTGGTCGCGGTGCTGGAGTCGGCCGGATGGGCTCCGGCCCACCAGGACGATCACTACGTGGTTCTGAGACCATAGAAGGGGTTTGACCCCCGGATTGGCGGGGAATACCTCGGGCACATGAGTGCAGGGTTCGCTTGATTTGAGTTCCAGTGGGGCGAGGCGACGCCCAACGGTCGCGGTGGCCGAGTCGTGCACCGGCGGGCTGATCATGGCTCGAATCGTTGCCATTCCAGAGTCTGGCGCGTGGTTCAAAGGGGGCGTGGTTGCCTACCGACCCGCGGTCAAGTTCGATCTCCTCGACGTGGACCCCGGTCCGGTGATAACGGCCCGGGCGGCGGAGCAGATGGCGTCGGGAGTTCAGGCGCTGATGCGTGCCGAGATCGGTGTGTCCACCACCGGGGTGGCCGGACCCGACACCGAGGAGGGCCAGCCCGTTGGCAAGGTGTTCGTCGGCATCGCTGCAGCAGGGGAAATTCGCTGCCATGAACTCCATCTCGAGGGCGGCCCGGAGCGGATACGGGCGGAGGCGGCCGACTTTATCCTGGACCAGATAGACCGAATGAGCTTGCTGTGACTCATGCGTGAACGAAAGAAGAGAAGCCCGCCGAAGCGGGCCTCTTCCATAGCTTGGCTTCGACTTTAGGTGTCGAGGCCGGAAGCGATTTCGCTGAAGGTCTCGGAGACCTCGGTACCGGCGATCTGCACGGCAACGAGAGCCACGATGGCGATCAGGACAACGAGCAGAGCGTACTCAACCATCGAGGCGCCCTTCTCTTCCCGCATCCAACTGGTCATCTTGGTGAACAGAGCAAACATGAACCCTCCTTGGCTGGTCGTCTACCTCTGCTCCAGTTATCGGCGCCCACGTCAAAAACCTGAGCCCAGATGCAGAAGAAGGGGCCCGCCATGCGGGCCCCTTCTCATTCGTTGGTCGGTTCGACTTAGTTGCTGAGGCCGGAGGCGATTTCGCTGAAGGTCTCGGAGACCTCGGTACCGGCGATCTGCACGGCGACGAGAGCCACGATGGCGATCAGGACGACGAGCAGAGCGTACTCAACCATCGAGGCGCCCTTCTCTTCGCGCATCCAGCTGGTCATCTTGGTCCAAAGAGCAAACATGGAACCCCTCCTAGGGTGTACATCTTCGACTTGCAATGCCCAAGCTAGGCGAGACCACCAGGCGAGCAATGGGCCTATCGACCCACCAGTCGTTCAACGAGAGAAGGGCCCGCCGAAGCGGGCCCTTCTCGATCGTGTCGGTTCGACTTAGTCGAGGCCGGATGCGATTTCGCTGAAGGTCTCGGAGACCTCGGTACCGGCGATCTGCACGGCGACGAGAGCAACGATGGCGATCAGGACAACGAGCAGAGCGTACTCAACCATCGAGGCGCCCTTCTCCTCCTGAATCCAGCTGGTTACTTTGGTCCACAGAGCAAGCATGGAACACCCCTCCTTTGGGTTTGGTTGCGTCGGCCTGCAGTCCTTCTATCGGCGGCCGGTCCGGCCAACCTGAGCGAAAATCAAGAGAAGGGGCCCGCAATGCGGGCCCCTTCTCATTCGTCGGTTGGTTCGACTTAGTCGAGGCCGGATGCGATTTCGCTGAAGGTCTCGGAGACCTCGGTACCGGCGATCTGCACGGCGACGAGAGCAACGATGGCGATCAGGACAACGAGCAGAGCGTACTCAACCATCGAGGCGCCCTCCTCTTCCCGCATCCAGCCGGTCAGTCTGGTCCACAAAGCAAGCATGGAACCCCTCCTTGGGTCAGGCTATCTTGGCTTGCAGTCGGGCAAAGTAGCCCGATCGGCCCTCGCGACCATGGGTCTCGGGAACCATCAAGTCACGGCCCGGCTTCGGAGAGATTCGAGCTGATCTCGGAGTAGGTCTCCGACAGCTCGCTCCCGGCCACGGTGACCGCGACAAGAGCGACAATTGCAATCAGCAGCACGAGCAGGGAGTACTCGACCATCGAGGCACCCTTTTCGCCTGCGAGATAAGACATCAATTTGGCGTACATCACTTCTCCCTTGCTCACGTCTCAAAGCGTAGGTTCAGGGGCGCAATCCGCTCATGGGCCTGCGGACTCATATGACCAGAAGCCATGGTTCCAAGTGACTAGTTAGGCCGGGCTATACCGAGGCGGATCGCCTCGATCGCGGCCTGGGTCCGGTCACTCACCGCCAGCTTCTGGAAGATCGAGGCCAAATGGTTCTTGACCGTCTTCTGTGAGATGTAGAGCCGCTCGGCGAGCTCATCGGTTGCGGAGACACCGACGGCCAGGAGTTGGAGGATCTCCCGCTCCCGTTCGGTCAATGACGCGGCGCCGGGGTCGAGGCGAGCCTCTCCGTAGTGCTCGAGCAGTTCGTCTCGGGCTGTGTCGTCGAGAATGATGAGGTCCTGCCCATCGGCGACTGCTCTGATCGCGGCCGCCAGCGTCATCAGTGGCACACCTTTGGAGAAGAACCCTTTGGCGCCGGCCTTGACGGCACGGCCCTTCTGCTCATCGGATGCGTACATCGAGACAACGATGGCGTTGGTGCGCCGACCCAGTTCGGCGATGCTGTCGATGCCATCACCGCCGGGCATTTCGATGTCGACGATCGACACCTCGGCCGGCTGGGTCTGCAGCGCCTCCTCGAGCGCCGGTCCCGAGCCGACCACCCCGACCACCCGTGTGTCGGGCAGGATGTCGAGAGCCTGGCTCAGACCTTCGGCAAATAGCTGATGGTCGTCGGCGATCATGACACGAATCATCGGTTGCCCCATTCGACGGTCACGGTTGTTCCTTCCCCAGGGGATGACTGAAAGCTGATCCTTGCTCCTATCTTCTCGGCACGTTCCCGCATGCCTATAAGCCCGAAATGCCCTTCGGGCTCATGGGACGGATCGAACCCCGCCCCGTCGTCGATGACCGAACAGACCCCGTGGGAGCGGTCGATGCGCCCGGAGACAAGGATCTTGGAGCCACCGGAGTGGATATAGGCGTTCCGCGTCGCCTCGGTGAGGATCGAGGTGAGGTCGCCGATGACGGCAGGTCGGGGCGGTCGTCTCTCCTCGAGGTCGACCACTACCCGTGGGTCGCCGTCGAGACCGGCCGTGGTTTGGAGGAGTCGAGCCGTCAATGTCGGCCCGGGAGCGCTGCGAAGATCCGCCACCGAGGCCCGCACATCCTCCACCAGCTTGGTGACATTGGTGCGCAGCACCTTGAGGTCACCGGAGAGCTCCGGGTACTGGGCCTGTTGCATGGCCGCCATGTCCAAAGCCAGGCCCAGTGAGGCGAGCGAGGGGCCGATCTCGTCATGCATCTCCCGCGCCAGCCGGATCCGCTCCTCCGCCACCGCCGAGCCGACGATGTCCTGCAACAGGCGAAGGTTGGCAAAGGCGATGCTCACCGGCTGGACGAAGGTCTCGATATCGATCAGGTCGGCTCGGGAGAGGGACTCCGGTGTAAGGAGCTCGAGACTCCCGACTGCGGAGTCGGCGGTGGAGAGAGCGACTCTGTACGTCTGCGGGCTCTCCGGGGGCACCCCGCGCGACGCCAATATCACCGGGCCTTCCTCATCCTCCAGCTCCAGCCTCCCCGCCGATCCCGGGATCCGGGCCAGGATCGCCTCCAGAGTGTCGGCGGCCACCTCGACGGCGTTGAGCCGCCCCGCCGAGATGTCCTCGGAAAGACGGAGCAGGACGCTGTGGATCTCCTCGAGGTTCTCCAACCTTTGGGTTGCCGACTCCTTTTCTACGGCGAGTTCGGTCGCCTGCCGATGGATGTCGGCCAGGAGTCTGCGTATGACCGAGACGAGGAGGACGAACACCAGGTACAGACCCACCGCGGGGAGGGCGTCGAGCAGGGTGAGGCCGTCGGCCAGGGTGATCAGCCCGAGGAGCCCTGCGGAAAGGAACCCGGTCATGAGACCGGTGCGGAGCCCTCCGTAGACAGTGGCAAAGATCGGCGGGCCCATCGAAAGCAACAGGTAGGGGCTGCCGATGCCGTCGGTGAGGGTTATGGCAGTGATGGTGAGGAACGCACCAATCAGGGTGATCGCCTCGGCGCCGAACCGGATCCGATACCAACTCTCCGGCACGGCGGCGGTGCCGATCACGTAGAAGGTGGCCACCGCCATCGCGAACAACGACGAAGACAGCGATTCGGTTGTCACCAGGTCGATGACCACCGCCACCACCAGGGCCACGAACTGGCCGATGGTGATGCTCCGATGGAAGCGAAACTCCCAAGGGGCGGGGACGGAAGCCGTCATGGGAAAAGGCTACCGTCGACCAATGTGAGTTCTCAGGAGCGCCATTGGCTGCTCAGCGGTGGCATCGGGTCCGGCAAGAGTGAAGTCCGGCGTCTCATGGAGGGGCACGGCATACGCACTGTCGACGCCGACTCGGTTGGTCACGCAGTGTTGCAGGACGAGGCTCTCCGGGCGGTTTCCGACCGTTGGCCCGACGTGGTGGTGGAGGGTGTCGTCGATCGGTCGCGGCTGGCCAGGGTCGTCTTTGCCCGCCCAGACGAGCTGGCCGCGTTGGAGGCGATCACCCATCCTCTCATCTTCGGTCGAATCGAGAGTGAATTGGAGGGATTCGAAGGGATTGCCGTCGTGGAGGCACCGGTGATCGATTTCGGGCGGGCCTGGGCGCGGATGGTGGTAGACGCTCCCGACGAGGCCAGGGTGCAGCGGGCCATGGCCCGGGGCTTGAGCCACAATGACGTGAAGAGCCGGATGGCCTCCCAACCCGGCCGTTCCCAATGGCTTGCCGCCGCCGATCTCGTCATTCCCAATCACGGGAGTCTCGGGGAACTGAGGGAGACGGTGGACGCGTTGGTGTCCTATCTGACGGGTTGACAGCGGCGATTCGGTATCAGGGGACCCGGATGTCGGCGATGACCGCGATCCCCTGTGCTACGGCGGCGAACACGATCGCAACCACGAGGACCTTGCGGCTGAGAGCCCGCGGCCACGCCCAATGCTGTGCCGTCAGCGCGAGGAGTGGGGCGGCAGCCATCAGGCTCTCCAGCGGGTAGCGGTATCCGAAGTGGCCTTCCCCCCCCGAGAACCGGTTGGCCTTCAGTTGAACGAGGAGATAGACGGCCCCACCGATTGCCGCTCCCTTGACCCAGTCCGGCGCCTGCCTCCAGACCGAAGGTATGCCGGGCAGGAGGACGACCAGAAAGGGGGCCCAGACGATCAAACCATGCGATATGTCGAAGAGAGCCCCCCAGATGTTGGCCAGGTATGCCAACAGATCGGTGTCCATCAGCTGATCGGAGACCGAAGAGCCGTACCCGCCGGTGACTGTCAGCCGGTCGAACAGTGCGAAGTTGTAGAGGACGAGCAGCAGCAAACCACCGGCGGCTCCCGCGCCGATCCGCACGGCAGGCATGATGTGACGCCGAGTCACCCACAGCGTAAGACCCAGGGCAAGGGCGATCAGGACGAGATGAGGTCTGGTGAGGGCTGCGCCTCCCAGAGCGGCTCCGGCAAGCCAGGGACGGTTGCGAGAGGTGGCAAGCAGAGCGGCCGCGATCCAGAGAAGGGCGGGTCCGTGAGACCAGAGCATCTCTGAGGCAATGCTCCAAGCGGCCGTGGCCAACCCGAAACCGAGTGACACGCCCATCGCCCAACGTCGTCCCAGCATCGGCTGTAGCGCCATGCCGAGGAGCCCTGCCGCAACGGCCGTGGAGGCGGCCGCCGCCAGCGTCGCCGGCCACAACGGGGGCACCGGGAAGGGAACCTGCTCGAGATCGGGCCGGTTGTTGGCGACTATTCGGATGGGCTCGAGTTCGCCCCGGCCGATTGCGTAGAGAGGGGCCGCGATCAATGCCGCCCCGGGCGGATACTGGGCGACCGGCCCTCGTGGGGAATCCACTATCCATGCCACGGTCCCGAAGTAGGGATCCCCGGCGAAATCGCCGTGCTCGTGGAGCACCACGCCACCCTGGGTGCCCATGGACCATGCCGTCAGGGCGTTGGTCAGTGCGTCGATCTGATAGGGAAGGGCCCAGGCGCCGGTGAGGAGATATACCGCCAGAAGGGGGATGGCTACCCAGGAGAAGGTTGGACCGGGTTCGAACTTGGTCGGGTTGGGCGATACGGCGCTTCTCACAGGGTTTGGGTCGACGCATCCGGCGTGGCTCTGAACACCTTTCGGCGAGGACTGGCACCAGCCTAGAACCTGACGGGCCCGGGATCCGACCCGACAAACACAGCGGACAGTTCTTGTCCCATCCCGGCGGTACGCTCCGACCACGTGCCCGAGTTCAAGATCGTCTCCGATTTCGCCCCGGCCGGAGACCAGCCCCAGGCCATCGCCTCCCTGGCCGAAGGGATCGAGCGTGGCGACCGATTCCAGACCTTGCTGGGCATAACCGGCTCGGGCAAGTCGGCCACCATGGCCTGGACCATCGAACAGGTGCAGCGTCCGACTCTGGTCCTCGCCCCCAACAAGGCCCTGGCCGCCCAGCTGGCCAACGAGTTCCGCCAGCTCTTCCCCCACAATCGGGTGGAGTACTTCGTCTCCTACTACGACTACTACCAGCCCGAGGCCTACATGCCTCAGACCGACACCTACATCGAGAAGGACGCCACGATCAACGACGAGATCGACCGGCTCCGCCACTCGGCCACCGCAGGCCTGCTGGTCAGGGACGACGTGATCATCGTTGCCTCGGTGTCGGCCATCTACGGGCTGGGCTCACCCGAGCAATACATGGGTCAGCTGCTCCGTCTGGTCCAAGGGGTGGAGTATCCGATGAAGGACGCCATCCAGCGTCTGGTCGACATCCAGTACGAGAGAAACGAGGTGAACCTGGTACGGGGCAAGTTCCGGGTGAGGGGCGACACGCTCGAGGTCTTCCCGTCGTACGAGGAGACCATCGTGAGGGTCCAGTTCTGGGGCGACGAGGTGGAGCGCATCATCCGTCTCAATCCGGTCACCGGCGAGGTGATCGACGAGCTCCCCGAGCTGTTCGTCTTCCCCGCCACCCATTACGTGACCGAGCGGGAGCGCATGCTCAAGGCGATCGCCGGCATCGAGGAGGAGCTGGTCGACCGTCTGGCCGAGCTGGAGGGCCAGGGCAAACTGCTCGAAGCGCAGCGGTTGCGGATGCGGACCAACTACGACCTGGAGATGATGCGCGAGGTCGGCTTCTGCTCCGGGATCGAGAACTACTCGCGCCACCTCGACGGGCGGGCACCGGGGGAGGCTCCCTACACGCTGCTCGACTACTTCCCCAAGAACTACCTCACCATCATCGACGAGTCTCATGTCACCATCCCTCAGATCGGCGGGCAGTACGAGGG
>Ga0299913_10001815_pt1 | contig 16267 bp, 10 predicted proteins | sample RVTome_9_FD_201360 | JGI IMG/M metagenome (GOLD analysis project Ga0299913, IMG submission 201360) | Soil microbial communities from uranium-contaminated site in the Upper Colorado River Basin, Wyoming, United States - RVT155D38 (version 2) ...
ACCGACGCGCTCGAGCAGCTCCTGCGCGCGCGTCCGGCGCTTGTTCTTCGGCACGACGTCCGTGTGGATGTCCCACGGTTCCATCACGATGTCGCCGACCGTCATGCGCGGGTTGAGCGACGCGTACGGGTCCTGGAAGATGATCTGGATGTTGCGGCGCAGCCGGCGCAGCTCGCCTCCACTGAGCTCGAAGATGTTCTGGCCCCTGTAGTACGCGGCGCCGTCCGTGTACTCCTCGAGGCGCAGCAACGTGCGGGCGACGGTCGACTTACCGCAGCCGGATTCGCCGACGAGTCCGACGGTCTCCCCGGGATACAGCTCGAAGGTGACGCCGTCGACGGCCTTGACGTCCCCGACCTTGCGCTGGAACACGATCCCCTGCGTGATCGGGAACCACTTGACAAGGTTCTCGACGCGCAGCAGCGGCTCAGCCTGCTGTTGGCTGGCTTCGGACACGCACGACCTCCTCCCAGAAGTGGCAGGCGCTCTGGCGCTGCGCGTCGACGTCGAACAGTGGTGGCGCTTCACTGGAGCAGATGTCCTCCGCAAACGCGCAGCGCGGATGGAACTCGCACCCGGACGGGATGTTCGTGAGGTTCGGTGGCTGTCCTGGGATGGGGTCGAGCGGCTGCCCCTTGCGATCCGCCCGTGGGATCGAGTGCATGAGGCCCAGGGTGTAGGGGTGTGCGGGCTCGGCGTACAGCGTGCCGATCGGCGCCCGCTCCATGACCCGGCCGGCGTACATGACGTTCACGTTGTCGCAGACCTCGGCAACCACGCCGAGGTCGTGGGTGATCAGGATGAGTCCCATGCCGGTCTCGTCCTGCAGCTCAGACAGCAGGTTCATGATCTGCGCCTGCACGGTGACGTCGAGCGCCGTCGTCGGCTCGTCGGCGATGAGCACCTCAGGATCGAGCGACAGCGCCATGGCGATCATGACCCGCTGGCGCATGCCCCCGGAGAACTGGTGCGGGTAGTCCTTGACCCGGTTGCGTGCGTTCGGGATGCGCACTCGATCCATCAGGTCGGCGGCGTGCTTGAACGCCGTCTTCTTGTCGGTGCCGCGGTGCTTGCGGTACATCTCGGCGATCTGCCAGCCGACCGAGTAGACGGGGTTCAGTGCGGTCAGCGCGTCCTGGAAGATCATGGCGATCCGCTCGCCACGGATGTCGCGGAGCTTCCGCTCGGAGGTCTGCAGCAGGTCGACGCCGTGTAGCAGCACCTCACCCTTGGGGATCCGGCCGGGCTTCTCGATGATGCCCATGACGGCCAGCGCCGAGACGCTCTTGCCCGATCCCGACTCACCGAGGATGGCCAGGGTCTCGCCGCGGTCCAGTGTGTAACTCAGCCCGTTGACCGCGTTCACCACGCCGTAGTCCGTCGGGAACTCGACGTGCAGATCACGCACGTCGAGCAGGTGGTCGGCATCGGGATCGAAGCCGACGTCAGAGTCGAGCGAGCGCTCCCAGTCGCCGTTGCCCCCGCTCATCGTGACAGCTCCGGGGCGGAGTTGTCCGCCGGTGCGGCCGTGCCGCCTGGCTCAGGGCTCATGCGATCACCGCAACCTGGGATCGAGGGCGTCGCGAAGTGCGTCACCCATGACGATGAAGGCCAGCACCACGATCGACAGGAAGGCACCCGGAAACACCAGCAGATGCGGTGCCGTCAAGATGCGACGGAACGATGAGTTGATCATGAGGCCCCACGTGATCGCGGGTAGCTGCAGTCCGACACCCAGGAACGACAGGGTCGCCTCGACCGCGATGGTGATGCCGACGGTGATCGTCGCGTAGACGATCAACGGGGCGATCGCATTCGGCAGGATGTGGCGCGTGATGATCCGACGCGTGTCGGCTCCCAGTGCGCGTGCGGCGTCGACGTAGTCGGCCTCCCGCCGTTCGATCGTCGACGAGCGCATGAGCCTGAGCATCGTCATCCAGCTGAACGCGACGAGCACCAGGGTCACCTGCAGCAGCCCGCGCTGACCGATCGCGTTGAGGAACACGATCGCGCCGAGGATCAGGGGGATACCGAACCAGATGTCGGTGATCCGTGCGATGACGGTGTCGATCCTGCCGCCGTAGTACCCGGCGATCGACCCGAACACCACTGCGATGGCGCCGGCGATGACGACCGTCGCGATGCCGACGATCATGGACACCTTGGCACCGTAGATGACCTGGGTGTAGTAGTCACAACCCTGCAGGTCATAGCCGAACCACGCGCCCGCACCGGGTCGTCCCACGGAGTTGGTGAGGCTGCATTCACGAGGATCGGTCGAGCCGGGGTAGTACCACAGGTACAGCCGGGGGAAGGCGGCCATCAGCGTGAAGAGAAGGATCGTGGTGGCCGAGCCGACGAACAGAGGGCTGCGCCGCAGTTGCCGCCAGGCGTCCTTCCACAACCCGGCCTCGCGACCACCGACGCCGACCTCGGCGCCTCCGGTGACCGCCCCGCTCGAGGCGGCTCCCTGCTGATCCGAGGTGGGGTCGACGTGTGTCTCGGAACCACTGCTCATGCGACCGGCTCCCTCACTCGTACCGGATCCGCGGATCGAGGACCCCGTACAACACGTCGACCAGCAGGTTGGCGACCAGGAAGACGATGACGAGCACAGTGATCAGGCCGACCACCACTGCGCCCTCTCGCTGCGTGACACCGTCGAACACGGCACGGCCGATGCCGGGGAGGTTGAAGATGGTCTCGGTCACGATCGCGCCGCCCAGCAGGTAGCCGAAATCCGTCCCGATGAACGTCACGACCGGGATCAGCGAGTTGCGCAGCACGTGGCGCCCGACCACCCGCTGCCCGGAGAGCCCCTTCGCACGCGCGGTGCGGACGTAGTCGGACCGGATGTTCTCCACGATGCTCGTCCGGGTGAGGCGGGCCACGTAGCAGAGCGACAGCGCCGCCAGCAGCATCGCCGGCAGCGCGTAGCTGACCCAGCCCTCGCGTAGTCCGGCGATCGGGAACCAGTCGAGCTGCAGGCCGAAGATCAGCTGCGCGCCGAACTCGAGGACGAAGAGCGGGATGGCGATCACCAGGGTCGTCGACACGAGCACCAGGTTGTCCATGAACGAGTTACGCCTGATGCCGGCCATAACGCCCGCGATGATGCCGACCACCGTCTCGATGATGATGGCGGCCACCGCGAGCCGGATCGTGACCGGGAAGCGTTCCGTCATGAGCTCCGAGACCTCGCGGCCCCGGAAGTCCTCGCCGAAGTCGCCCTGGAGGACCCCGGAGAAGCCTTCTTCGCCGTCCGGGAGCACGCCCATGTACTTGCCGTACTGGACGAGGAACGGGTCGTCGAGGTTGTACCGGTCGCGCAGGCTCTCAAGCGTCGCATCCGACACCTGGCGCTCGCCGAACAACGCGCGGATCGGGTCGCCTGGGATCAGATACACCATCGCGAAGATCAGCAGAGTCGAGCCGAAGAAGACCGGGACCATCTGCAGCAGCCGCCGAGCGACGTACCGTCCCATCGGTCCTCCTCACCGTCCCCAGCGGTCGGATCGGCAACGACACGCGCTGCGGGCGCCCAGAGCACCTCTGGACGCCCGCAGCGTACTGCACGTGTCAATGAACTCGGAGCTACTCCGTCACGGTCAGTGCGGTGTAGTCCAGGTTCTCCTGTGCGTCGAAGATGACGTTGTCGATGCGGTCGGAGTGCGCTGCTGCCAGCTTGTCAAAGAACATCGGGATGTTGGGCATCTCCTCGATCGCGATGTCCTCGGCCTGGTTGTAGAAGTCCAGGCCCTCCTCGACGCTGGAGGCCGCGTTGCCCTGGTCGATCAGGCTGTCGAACTCCTCGTTCGACCAGCCGGTGTAGTTCGACGACGAGTCGGTGTACAGCAGGTTCTCGAGGTAGTTCTGCGGGCTCGGGTAGTCCATCAGCCAGCCCAGGCGGTAGGGACCGGTGATCTCCTCGGCCTGCAGCCTCGGCAGGTACTGCGCGAAGTCGAGGCTCTCGAACGTGAAGTCCTGGATGCCGAGGTTCTCGCGCAGCTGGTTGCTGACGGCCTCCATCCACTCCTCGTGCCCGGCACCCGAGTTGAGCCACAAGGTCATCGTGCCCTCGTAGCCACCGGCCTCGTCGAACAGCCGCTTGGCCTCGTCGGGGTTGTACGTGCAGTTCTCACCGCACGCCCCTTCGCGGTACCCGGCGACGACCGGTGACACGAAGGCATCGGCGGGCTCGGTGTCAGGCTTGATCGTGTCGGAGATCGCCTGACGGTCGATCGCCATCGACAGGGCCCTGCGCAGGTTGGGATCGGCGAACCTCTCGTCGTAGGTGGGAATGCCCAGGTAGGTGTACGCGGACGTCTCACCCTCGATGTAGTTGTCGCCGAACTCCTGCATGGCGGCCTCGATCTGGTCCGGCGGGACGCTGTCGACGAAATCGATCGCGCCGGCCTGCAGGTCGGTGTAGGCCGTGTTGACGTCGGCGTAGATCGGGAAGTTGAGCGTGTCGATCTTCGCCGGCTCGCCGCCGCCGAAGTCCTCGTAACGCACGGTGCTGACCATCTGGTCGTGCTGCCACGCGCCGTCCATCATGAACGGGCCGTTGCCGATCGGCTCCTCCTCACACGACCCCGGGTCGTCGATGCACGCCTGGGGCAGCGGGTGGAACGCCGTGTAGCTGATGACGAGTGGGAACTGACTGAACGGGGCAGACAGCGTGACCTCGAGCGTGGTGTCGTCAACAGCGGTCAGGCCGCTCATCTCCGTGGCCTCGGCCGGCTCCGACTCGGTACCCTGCATCTGGTCGTAGCCCTCGATGGTGTTGAAGAAGTACTCACCGGTGTGCTCGGGGTTCGACGCACCGAAGTTCCACGCGTCGACGTACGACTGCGCCGTGACGGGCGTGCCGTCGTGGAAGGTCCAGCCGTCCTTCAGGGTGATCGTCCAGGTCTGCTGGTCGTCGGACTCCACGTTCTCGGCGACCGCGTTCGGCGCGTCATCGCCCCAGATCGCCTCACTTGTCTCGAGGTCGAGCTCGACGAGCGGGCTGTACAGCGCCCCCACCACCGCGGCCCCCTCGCTCTCGGTCACGTTGGACGGCGGGAACAGGTGCTCCGGCTCGCTGACGTAGTACGAGACCTCGCCACCAGTCGCGGCACCCTCGCTGCCGCCCGCGGCCGCTTCGGACTCGCCACCGCCACTCTCTCCTTCGTCAGCGCCGCCGCATGCCGCCGCTATCAGGGCGAGCACGGTCAGCAGCAGCGCCCAGCGCCGCGATCGACCTCGGATCCGCATGATGCCTCCTTAGAACGCATGACAAGGGCCACCGCAAGGGGTTGGGTGGTCTCCTGTGACATCGGTAGTACTGTACTCCACTGTTGTACAAAGATGTGAACGGGGTTCCTGCAGGTCAGCTGCGTACGATCCTGCTAGTCGGCCGCCGCCGCGGTGCGTGCCCACTGCTCGGTGTTCCACGTCAGTCCCCACGGCCCGCTGTTGATCGCCGGTCCACGCACGGCGCTGCGGTACGCCAGCATCTCCGGCACCGGATACAAGGGATACGTCGGCCGATCGCGCGCCAGCATGAGCTCCGCCTCCGCGAGCACCGTGTCCCGCTCGTCACCGGGCGGCAGCCGTCCGGCACGGTCGAGCAGGTCGTCGAGCGCCGGGTTGCAGTAGGCCTGGTCGTTGGCCGGACTGTCGCATCGCCACCGCCGCGCCATGGCCATCGGATCCGCAGCTGGGACCTCCCCGACACGCAGGTCCCACTCCTCGGTGTCGCCTGCCGGGACGACCTGGACACCGACGTCGGCGAGCTGGCTGGCGACGTACTCGGCGACCAGCGGGTGCTGCCACGACCCGTCCGCCACGTCCAGCAGCAGCAGCATCGCCGCGCCGTCACACACGGCGACGCCGTCGGCGGCAGTCCCGCAGCCGACCGCGTCCAGCCCGGCCGCACCGCCGCCGGACCCCTCCGTCGGCCCCGTGGCGGCGACGGGCGCGGTGTCGACCAGCAGCCCCCGCCGTGGCCGGATGGCGGGCACGATCGGACGCATGGCCTCATCGACCAGCACCTCGACGTCGAGAGCGGCGGCCAGCACCTCACGCACCGCGGCCCGTCCCACGCGTGGCGAGGCCACGTTGAAGTCCAGCGTCTCGAGCGCACGGCCGGCATCGACAGCGACCCGCAGCCGTGGCGTCGCGCGGGCGCGCTCGACGTTCGACAACGTGGCGTCGACGGTGGCGACATCGATCGTGCCGTCGAGCAGCTCGGCGACGCCCGCCGACTCGTCGAAGACGACCTCGATGCGGTCCAGTGCCGGCTGTTCCCCCCACCAGCGATCGTTGCGCACCAGGACGATTCGCTCGCCCCGCGTCCACGAGGCGAACCGGAATGGCCCGGAGCTGACCGGGAGCCGCTGCGACCAGGAGCTGCGGACGTCCCGGCCGTCGAGCAGGTGCTCCGGGAGGACCGGCAGATCTGCGAGCAGCGTGCGCCAGGTGCCCACCGGCCGTGTGAAGGCCACCGTCGCCTGCCTTCCTTCCGCACTCGACGCCGCCGGGTCGACGGCGCCGCAGGGCTGGCCGCCGCGCTGGTCCGGTGGCAGGGCGCGGCACGCCTCGAGGGTGAAGAGCACGTCGCCGCCATCGATCGGCTGCCCGTCGCTCCAGAACGCGTCGTCGCGCACCCGGTAGACGATCGTCAACGTCCCGTCGTCCTCGGTACGGACCTCGGGCTCGCCGGCGAGCAGCCAGGGCTCGAGCTCGCCGTCGGGTCGGATCCGCCACAGCGGCGCGAGGACCGGGCGGGTGACGACCGAGACCCCGTCGCTGGCAGGTGCCGCCCACGGGTTCAGGCCGTCCGGCTCGGTTGCCGCACGCACCCGGACCGTCCCACCGGCCACCGGAGGACGTGGTGCCGGCTCGCTGCCGGCGACGCCGCCGGTCGGCCCGACCTCGTTCGGGTCCGGGCCCGTCACGGGCTCGGACCCGCCCGTGCACGCCGCGGCGGACAGCGCGGCGAGCAGCAGGACCGCAACCGCTCGTCGCATCGTGGTCGCCGGTCCTACGCGGGTGTCGTGTCGGGTGCGGTGGCCACCCGCGCCTGCTCCATCAACTGCTCCTGCGCGCTGCACTCGGGCTCGTTCGGCCGTGGCCGCAGGCGTACCCACGATCCGCCGGCGCCCAACCGCCACGCCATGGTGTTGTCGGCCAGCAGGATGTCGAGGATGCCGCACAGCTGGCCGCGCAGCGCCGGGTCCTCGACCCGGACCAGCGTCTCGACGCGCCGGTCCAGGTTGCGCGGCATGAGGTCGGCCGAGCCGATGAAGACGTCGTCCGTGCCGAACTGCAGGATCCTGGTGTGTTCGAGGAACCGGCCCAGGATCGACCGCACCTCGATGTGCTCGCTGACACCGGGGATGCCCGGGCGCAGCCCGCAGACGCCCCGGATGACGAGGTGCACCTGCACGCCCGCGCGGGCCGCCCGGTACAGCGCGGTGATCGTGGCTGGGTCGACCAGCGCGTTGAGCTGCATGCGGATGACACCGGGCCGCTCGCCCGTGGAATGGACCCGGATCTCCCGCTCGATCAGCTTGGCGACCCGCTCGCGCATCCGCCACGGGGCCACCAGCAGCTTGCGGAAGCGCACCTGGCGGCCGTAGCCGGTCAGCACGTTGAACAGCTCGGTCAGGTCCGCACCCAGTGCCGGGTCGCAGCTCAGCAGGCCCAGGTCGGTGTACACCCGTGCGGTCCGCGAGTTGTAGTTGCCCGTGCCGATGTGGACGTAACGGCGGATGCCGTCACGCTCTCGGCGGACGACCAGAGCGACCTTGGCGTGGGTCTTGAGGCCGAGCAGGCCGTAGACGACGTGGACGCCGGCGCTCTCCATCTTGCGCGCCCACACGATGTTGGCCTCCTCGTCGAAGCGCGCCTTGAGCTCGACGAGGGTGACGACCTGCGTGCCGCGCTCCGCGGCGTGGATCAGGGCGTCGACGATCGGGGAGTCGCCGGACGTGCGGTACAGGGTCTGCTTGATCGCCAGCACGTCGGGGTCGTCGGCCGCCTGCACGAGGAGCCGCTCGATCGACTGGCCGAAGCTGGCGTACGGGTGGTGGACCAACAGGTCACCGTCGCGGATCTCGGCGAACATGTCCGGAGGCTCGCCGGCGGGGTTCGAGCGCAGGCGGGGGTGGGCCGCCGCATGGAGGGTCCGCCACCGCAACCGGGGACGGTCGAGGTCGGCGAGCTCGACGAGGTCCTCGCAGCCCAGCAGCCCGCTGATGTGGTACGTGTCGTCGTCGGTGACGTTCAGCTCGGCCTGCAGCAGCCCGGTGACCATGTCGGGCACGGCGCTGTCGACCTCCAGCCTGACGACGGCGCCGAAGCGGCGCCTGCGCAACTCCTCCTCGATCGCCATCAGCAGGTCGTCGGCGCCCTCCTCCTCGAGCTCCAGGTCGGCGTTGCGGGTCACGCGGAACGTGTGCGCCGCGCCGACCTCGAGCCCTGCGAACAGGCGGTCGAGGTGGCTGCGGATCAGCTCCTCGAGCGGAACGAACGTCGTGCGGGCGTCCAGTGGCACGAACCGCGGCAGCACCTTGGGCACCTTGACCCGGGCGAACTGCGTGGTGTCACGCACGGGGTCGTGGACGTCGACGGCCAGCGAGATCGACAGGTTCGAGATGTAAGGGAACGGATGGCCCGGGTCGACCGCGAGCGGCGTGAGGACGGGGAAGACCTCCTGCTCGAAGTAGGCCGCGGCCTCGGCACGCCGCTGGTCGTCGAGGTCTGCCATGGCGACCACCGCGATGCCGTGGCGGCGCAGCAGGCGGAACAGCTGCTCGTGCAGTGTCGTCGTCGCGGTGGACAGCATCGGACGCAGGCGCGTCACGATCGCCTCGAGCTGCTCGGCGGGCGAGCGGCCGTCAGCGGTCGGGTCGGTCACCCCCGCGCGGACCTGCCGCTTGAGCCCGGCGACACGCACCATGAAGAACTCGTCGAGGTTGGCGTGGAAGATCGCGATGTAGCGCAGGCGCTCGAGCAGCGGGATCGACGCGTCCGATGCCAGCGCCAGCACACGGCGGTTGAACTCGAGCCACGACAGCTCCCGGTTCAGGTACAGCCCCGGCGCGTCGAGATCGGTGTCGGCCGCGCCGGCGGTCGGGATGGCGACGAACCGGCCGTCGGGTGCGCGCGGTGGGAGCCGGAACGCGCGGTCGGTCGGCGTGGCCTGCTCCGCCCGTTGCGGCACGCCCACGTTGCCTCCTTCCGTCCGAGGCCCAATGCTACGGACCGCTCCCCCCGATGTCGTCCGGCGAAGCCGGTCCGGCGCGCGCTTTGTGGAACCAGGCTCCGCAAACATGTCGTCCGGCGAAGCCGGTCCGGCGCGCGCTTTGTGGAACCAGGCTCCGCAAACATGTCGTCCGGCGAAGCCGGTCCGGCGCGCGCTTTGTGGAACCAGGCTCCGCAAACATGTCGTCCGGCGAAGCCGGTCCGGCGCGCGTCTTGTACCGACGGTCCCTGCCGTTGGCAGGCCAGCGCCAGCAAGGCGACCACGCTGTGTGGAGCCGGGCACCACAACATGTCGCGCGGTTCGTGGCCCCTTCAGGCCGAGCGGAGGAGGCCGTGCTCCATGACGGTCGGCGTGTGCATCGACCGGTAGCCCACCGCGTCGAAGCGCACCACCACGACCTCGCCCTCGATGCGCTGGACGGTGCCCTCGCCCCATTGGGGGTGGACGACCGTCTCGCCGGGCGCGAACGGTCCGCTGCGCGCCGCGCTGATGCGGGTGCGCTCGGCGTCGGGGTCCCAGTCGTCGAACGACCGCTGCTGGGCGATGCGCAGGCAGTTGTCGCACCGCAGGCACAGCTCGGCGGGGTACTCGTCACCCAGGTAGTTGAGCAGGAACCGCCGCCGGCACCCGGTGGACTCCGCATAGCCGGCGACCATGTCCAGCCGGGACCATTCGATCTCCACCTGCCGCTCGTGGTGGCGGGCGAGCTCGTCCATCGCCTGCTGCGGATCGCCACGCCAGCGGATCCCCGACGTGAAGTGCGTCAGGTAGCCGAACCTGTCGAGGTCCTCGATCAGCGACACCGCTCCCGACCGTGCGACCTCGGCGATCTCGCAGATGCGGGTCACGACCTCGGCCACCGGCGTGACGTGCCCGACGCGGCTGACCACGTGCAGCATCTTGGCCAGCGTCGACTCCGACGGTCGGCTGCGGCGGTGCAGGTGCTCGTGGGCCGCCCGGTCCTCGGGACGAAACATCAGGACGCAGTCCGACGGCTTGCCGTTGCGCCCGGCGCGGCCCGCCTCCTGCCAGTACGACTCGACCGAGTCCGGCATCGTGTGGTGGATCACCGTGCGGATGTCGGGCTTGTCGATGCCCATGCCGAAGGCGCTGGTCGCGCACAGCACGTCGAGGTCGTCGGCCAGGAATGCGTTCTGCACCGTCGCGCGGGTCTGGCGGTCCATGCCGCCGTGATAGTGCCCGACCCGCACCGGGCGCGGTTCGTCGCCGGTGCTGGCGAGATCGAGCAGTGCCATGGCGGTGTCCTCGGCCTCGCGCCGCGTTGTGCAGTACACGACGGCCGGGGTGTCGACCTCGTCGAGCAGCGAGTGGAGCTGCCGATCGCGGCGGTCGGGGTCGGTGACCCTGACCACGGTGAAGTGCAGGTTCGGCCGGTCGAAGCCGCGCGCCACCACCAGCGGATCGCGCAGCCCCAGCTCGCGGGCGACGTCACGACGCACCGTCTCCGGCGCGGTCGCCGTCAGGGCGAGCACGGGTGGGGTGCCCATCGCCTCCTTGGCGGCTGCCAGCTCGCGGTACGCCGGGCGGAAGTCGAAGCCCCACTCCGAGATGCAGTGCGCCTCGTCCACGCAGAACAGGTCGATCGCACAGCGCTCGATGGCGGCGCGCACGTCTGGCCGGGCGAGCTGCTCGGGGGTCGAGAACACGAACCCGTAGGCGCCGTCGGCCAGGTCGGCCAGCACCTGCGCGCGCTCGGCGCCGCGCAGGTTGCCCGAAAGTGCCGCGACGGGGAGGTGGCTGTCCTCGCGCAGGCGACGGACCTGGTCGTGCATCAGCGCCAGCAGGGGGGTCGCAACGACGGTTGTGCCCTCCAGCAGCAGGCCGGCGAGCTGGAAGACCAGTGTCTTGCCGCCGCCTGTCGGCAGGACCGCGATCACGTCGCGTCCTTCGAGCACGGCCTCCAGCGACTCACGTTGCCCCGGCAGGAACGACCGCAGCCTCGGGAAGTACCGACGCAGCGCCTCGGTGACCTCGCCCGACCGCCCCGACGTGCTCATGACGTGCGCCTCCCGCTGTTGCTCTGTGAAGCGCCACTGGGTGCGCGTCCGCGACCGCGGACCGCCGTGCCGGGTGAATCACCTGGCCTCGTCGTGCGCACCATGCCGTTCCCCCTGCGACAGCGTCGGTCGCACCGGCGCTACGGGCCCGCCGGGACCCTGCGCGCCAGTCGTGGCCGCCACCAACGGCGACCTGACACCCACTGTGGTGCCCGATCGTCGACTCTTCACGCGCCGACCGGGAAAATTTGTCCGATGAGGGCGGATCGTCGTGGCGTTGGTCGACGGGACAGGTCCCTGCCGCGGCATACGTGCGCATGCTGGCTACCGTCGCAGGCTGAGTCGAGGCGACGGGTCGTCCGCCTCTGTGGACGACCTGCACGAAGCATCGGTCACCGCCCGGCGCGTGGCCGGCCGAGCATCGAGGAACGATGGCACTGCGTTGGAACGCACGCACCCTGCGTGCCGTGCTGGCCGTGGCCTGCGCGCTGCTGGTCGCTGTGGGGTCCGCTGCACCCGCGGGGGCGGCTTCGAAGAAGAGCAAGGATGCTCGGACCTACACCGTGACCCAGGGCCCGTGCCGCATCGACAAGATGCCCAAGGGCGCCAGCCACCAGTGGACGCCCGCGGGCGAGTCGATCGTCCACAGGGTCCGTTACGGCCAGGGACTGCAGGAGATCGCCTGGTCCTACGGCTTCAAGGGGGACGAGGCGTACCACCGCCTGTGGGACGCGAACCCGCAGCTCGAGGCCACGTGGCTGGAACGGTCGGGCATCACGATCCGCATCCCGGCGTGCGGCGCGGAGCTGCAGCAGCGCAAGCTGCCAAAGCCGCCACCGCCACCGCCGGATCCGGAGCCCGAGCAGGCCGAGGACCCAGACGACGGCGGTGCCGATCCCGCCCCCGCACCGGAGCCCGAACCCGCGCCCGAGCAGGCCGCGGCTGTGCCGTCGGGCAGCGTGTGGGACAAGCTCGCGCAGTGCGAGTCCGGCGGCGACTGGTCGATCAACACCGGCAACGGCTACTACGGTGGGCTGCAGTTCAGCGCCTCGTCGTGGGCCGCGGTGGGAGGATCCGGCCTGCCCCACCAGCACAGCCGCGAGGAGCAGATCAAGCGCGGCGAGCTGCTGCAGGCGCAGCAGGGCTGGGGCGCATGGCCGTCCTGCGCGGCCAAGCTGGGACTGCTCTAGGCCGCAGCCCTATGGGTGCGGGGGCGCGGGATCACGAAGGTCGATCTCGCGCCGCGGTGCCGCGGCCGCACCGGCCAGCACGGTGGTGATCTGATCGCCGACCAGCTCGTCGCGCTCGAGCAGCGCGTCGCGCAGGGCGTTGACGAGGTGCATGTGCTCGGCCAGGAGATCGGTGACGCGCTGCCTGGCGTCGCCCAGCAGCGCATGGACCTCGTCGCGCGCACGGGCGTCGGACAGGACCCGGCCGGCGAGGTTGGTGCCTCCCAGACGGGACTGCTCCACGGCGGCCAGCGACACCAGCGAGCTGCCCATGCCGTGCGCGCCGATCACCTCGGTCGCCAGCCGTGTCGCCATCGCGAGGTCGCTCGAGGCGCCCGTGCTCGGCTCGTCGAACGCCAGCCGCTCCACGCAGTGGCCGCCGAGCGCGATGTCGATCAGCGCCAGCAGCTCGCTGCGGCTGCGCGTGTAGACCTCATCGAGGTCACCGTGCGCGAGCAGGCCCAGCGCCCCGCCGCGTTTGATGATCGACAGCACCTCGAGGCGCCGCGTGCCCGCGAGGTGCGCCACGACGGCGTGGCCGGCCTCGTGCGTGGCGATGACCCGCCGCTCGTGCGGCGTGTAGCTGACTGGACTGGTTAGCCCGAGCTCGGTGCGCAGCCGTGCCTCCTGCACGTCGGCCCAGCCCATCCCGTCGCGACCGTCGCGCAGCGCCACGATCAGCGCCTCGTCGAGCAGGCGCTCCAGCGTCACCGGCGTGGCGCCGAGCGTCTGCTGTGCGAGCTGCTCGCGCAGGTCGTCCCGGTCGAGCTCGGCGGCGTGGGCCTTGCGCGCGAGCAGGTAGTCGATCAGCTCGCGGCGGGCCTGCTTGGCGGGCACGTCGAAGGCCAGTCGACGGTCGAAGCGCCCGGGTCGCAGCAGCGCGGGGTCGAGGCTGTCGGCCCGGTTCGTGGCCGCGATGATCAGCAGGTTGGTGTACTCGGCGGGTCGGCGTCGCAGCTGACGGTGCGCGGGCAGCAGCACGTTGAGCTGGTCGACGACCCAGTTGCGCAGGCGGGCGCCCAGCGGCGGCGTGTCGAACGACTGGAGCTGGACGAGCAGTTCGTTGACCACGCCGCCGGCGCCCTCCGAGCTGCCGAACCGCGAGGTCTGCAACCCACCGGTCGATGCCAGACCGCCACGGGTGGTGGCGATCGCGTCGATCTCTTCGATGAAGCCGATGGCACCGCCCTCCTGCCGGGCGGCCCTGCGCAGCGCGCGGAAGTAGCTGCGGATCTTGCGCGCCGTCGCCCCGTACCACATCGACTGGAAGCTGGTCGCCGACACGAAGAAGAACGGGACGCCCGCGTGATGGGCCATCGCCTTCGCCAGGTGGGTCTTGCCGGTGCCCGGTGGCCCCTCGAAGAGCAGCCCACGACGCGGGGTGCCGCCGAGCCGGTCGCGGTAGCGCTGGTAGGCCAGGAACGTGTTGAGGGTCTGGACGACCTCGTCGACGATCCCGTCGAGCCCGCGGACGTCGGCGAAGGTGACGTCGATCTCCTCGGGGCGGACCCGCAGGTGGGGTGACCGACCGGCCGCGAGCGGCATCGCCACCATCGCGCCGATCACGACCATCAGGAACACCGGCAGGATGAACAGGAACGGGTCGCTGGGCAGTGAGGGCAGGGCGAAGACGTTGAACGGCGCGCCGACGGCGATGCGGTACCAGAGGAAGGTCAGGGGCACCGAGAGCGTCAGGGCGAGGACGGCCAGCCGCCTGCGACGGGCGCGTTCACGCGCGGCACCGACGTCGAACGCCCCACCGTCGATCAGTGCGCCGCCCAGCTGTGCCGCCATCGTCGTCATGCTGTTGTCCGATCGTCCCGCCGTTCGCCGTGGTCCCGCCACGCTGCGCAGTGCCAACTACAGAGAGTAGCACACGTGGGATGATTGGGGGCTGTCGATTACGTTGTGTCATGTTGCGCGCTGTGGAGCCGATCGCCGGTCAGCACGTCGAACACGAAGCTGCGTCGCAGGTCGACCGTCGCGGTGACCTGCGCACCCCGCGCGACGTGACGGGGCGGCGCCACGTTGGCGAACAGCCTGCTCTGCCCCCGTCCGGGTGTGTCACCGGGGTCGAGCGTCACCGTGGTCGACACACCGAGCGGCTCGACCGCGGTGACGACGGCCGGCAACCGCCGGTGCCAGGCACCACCCGCGTCGCCGTCGTCGAGCCGGACGGCGTCGGCGCGCACCCCGACGGCGATCTCCGGTCCTGTCGCGCGGCGCGCCACGGCCTCACGCTGGCTCGGGTGCAACCGCAGCGCGGTGCCGGACACGTCGATCCACGCGGTCGAGCCGTCGTCGTGGAGGCGTCCCTGGACGATCCCGAGCGGAGGATCGCCGAAGAAGCGGGCGACGAACAGGTCGGCCGGGCTCGCCCAGACCCGCATGGGCTCGTCGATCTGGATGATCCGACCCCGCGACAGCACCGCGACGCGATCGCCGAGCGACATCGCGTCGCGCTGGTCGTGCGTGACGTAGATCGACGTGATGCCCATGCCGCGCTGCAGCTGGCGCAGCTCGCGTCGCATGCGGCCGCGCTCGCCGGCGTCGAGGCCCGCGAGAGGCTCGTCGAACAGGTAGGCCTGCGGGCGGCGCGTCGTCGCCCGACCCAGTGCGGCCTTCTGGCGCTCGCCCGACGACAGCTGCCTTGGTCGCCGGCGCAGCTTGGGCCACAGCCCGAGCGCCCTTGCCTCGGCACGCACGCGGCGGGATGTCTCGTCCGGTGAAACCTTGCGCATGCTCAGGGGGAAGCCGAGGTTCTGCTCGACCGTCAGGTGGGGGAGGAGGGTGTCGTACTGCGAGACGAGCGCGACGTCACGGTCGCGCGGGGACAGGTCGTTGACGATGCGGTCACCGATGGTGATGGTGCCGCTCGACGCCTCCTCCACTCCGGCGACGGTCCGCAGCAGGGTCGACTTGCCCGACCCCGACGGCCCGACGAGCGTCAGCAGCTCGCCCGACCGCACGTGCAGCGTCAGCCGGTCGAGCGCCGTGACCGTGTCCTCCGGACGTTCGCCGGAGAACACGACGCTCACCTCGTCGAGCGCGATCTCGGCCACTCAGCGGCTCCTTGGCTCACCGCCAAGCCTACGCAGATGATCGTGCCGTGCCGCCGACGACGACGACGGGCCGTGCGGATCTCAGCCGGCGTACAGACGGCGTTTGAACAGGCGCCACGAGGCGACGAACAGCACGACCGCGAGCATCGCGAGCAGTGGCAGGTACAACGGCTGGATCAGCTGGCCACGCAGCATCGCGTCGCGCAGCAGCACGACGCCGCTGGTGACCGGCAGCACCCGCGCGATCCAGACCAGGACAGGGCGGAACCGTTCGAGGCTGAGCAGGAAGCCGCTGAAGAAGATGCTCGCGAGCAGCACGAGCATGGCGTACTGGACCGCCTGGCTGTCGCTGCCCGCCGCCAGTGCGAGCAGGAAGCCCACGCCCGTCGACGCCAGCAGCAGCAGCGCCACGGTGGTCACGACGACGGCCCACGAGCCCACCATCGGCACGCCGAGGCCGAACACCAGCCCGGCGGTCAGCGCGGCAGCGATCACCGCGCCCATCAGGAAGAACGCGACGTACTTGCCGATGACCATCTCGGCCGTCGTGACCGGCGCGGCCCGGAACAGCTCGTTGGTGCCCAGCTCGCGTTCGCGCACGATCGACAGCCCGACGAACGTCACGACCATGTGCTGCACCAGCAGCGCGAGCACCGCGGGGGCGTAGAAGTCCACGAGCTGCACGTCGGCGCCGGCGACCCG
>Ga0299913_10001816_pt1 | contig 16266 bp, 12 predicted proteins | sample RVTome_9_FD_201360 | JGI IMG/M metagenome (GOLD analysis project Ga0299913, IMG submission 201360) | Soil microbial communities from uranium-contaminated site in the Upper Colorado River Basin, Wyoming, United States - RVT155D38 (version 2) ...
CCGGCCCTTTTTGGGTACCACCCCTCAGTGGGGGGGCGCGCGCATGGGGGGGGGGGGGGCCCGGGCGCCGGCCCCACCACCCCTTGCGCGCGCTCCTGGCCGTGAGCCTGGCCGTCGCGCTGCTACCAGCGGCACATTCGGCCGCTGCGGAACCGGCGGCGGCCTGGGAAGCGCGGGGCGTGTTCCACGGCTGGCGCACCCACGGACGTAGCCTCGCGGTGCATGAAGGCAAGCCGCGGCTCGCGGTCACGACCGACGACCATTCGGCTATCGGGTACGCCCGCTGCGATGCCGAATGTGACCAATCCGCGAACTGGACAGTTCACTCTGTCCTTACGGCCGACGGGCCCAACCCTGACATCGCGCGGGGGGATGCCAGCAGCATTGTCCTGCGGGTGGACTCTCTCGGCCGTCCCCGCATCGCGTATTCAGATCATTCGCTCGTCAAGGTTGCGTTCTGCAATAGCGCCATCTGCGATCGTCAGGACGACTGGACCGTGGTGACGGTAGACGACCGTGCCCCCACCGAACCCACATGGGGTGGGGAAATCGCGTTCGCGCTCGACAGCAACGACCGGCCAGCGGTCGCCTACGGGATGGGCAACGGCGATCTGGCCTACCGCGCATGCGTCAAGACCGAATGTGACTCCGCACCGGCTGTCGTGACCAACTGGGAGCCCCGGATGGCACACGGCGGAGCGCCGTTCGTGACACACAACAGCCCCGAGTTGGCATTCGACGGAATCAAGCCACGCCTGATCTATGCATGGAGCACGGTCGGTCGGGAGGAGTTGCACTGGGCACGCTGTGACGTGAACTGTCATTTGGATGGGCAGTGGACGCATGCGACCGTGCCACAGCCTTATCGCATGGTTTCCATCTCGCGGCTGTTGCTTGACCAAGGACGGCCGCGCGTCGTGTTCGCCGGGTCCCCGGATGGGTGGGCAGTGCGCTGGGTCTACACCGAGTGCATGGATACAAACTGCACGACACTGACGAGTTGGAAAGCGCCCCAAGACGTCACCGGCACGTACAGCGGGATCCGCGGAATGCAGCTCGCGCTGGTGGCTGGCAAGCCCATGATCGTGTTTCAGCGTGAGACGAACCCGTCGACCGGGCTTGGTTTCGGGACGATCTTGACCAGCTACTGCAAGCCCACGTCCACTGACTGCACCGTGCCCGGCTCGTGGGTCACCGACCAGCGTCTCTCCCCCGACGACGCCTCCCCGGACGGGCCGGTGTCCCTCGCTACCGACGGGACCGGCGTGCGCTTGGCGTTCGACCGCGAAGGCGGCGGCTACGTCGCGTACGCGGACTGCCCGGCGAGCAACTGCACCGGGGTACTCGACGCGGACGCGCCACCGCCTCCCCCCACGCCGCCGGGCCCACCGCAGTGGACGGTCGCGACCGTGGGTGACGGACTGGTGGATTTGCTGTTCGATGAGCCTGCCGATGACGGCGGCGCGAGCCGACTCGGTTACCGCCTCACGGTTACCCCCGCGTCGCCCGCTGGCGGCGCGATCCGGGAACTGGAACTGGACGCGGACGATTCCACCGTGACGGTGCGGGAACTGCGCAACGGCATCGCTTACGAGTTCGTGCTCAGGGCGTTCAACGGCGCGGGAGATGGCGAACCGTCTGCGCCTATCGAGCGCATGCCAAAAGGGCCGCCGGAAGCCCCTCAGCAGTTCGCCGCTACTGCGGGAAGCGGGCAAGCGGAACTGTCCTGGCAGCCGCCTGCGCTGGATGGCGGCGATGCCATCACCGGCTACCGCCTCACGATTTCCCCGACGCCTGCCACCGGCGGTGCGACACGCGACTTCGCGGCAACCGTCCATTCCGCCAGCGTCACCGGGTTGACCAACGGCACCCCCCACACGTTCACGCTGACCGCGTCCAACGCCTATGGCAACGGACCTGCCGTCACGAAGACCGCGACGCCAGTCGCGTCCAACAGCGGTGGTGGCGGTGACAGCGGCGGTGGCGGCGGTGGTGGCGGCGGCGGTGGTGGCGGCGGCGGTGGTTCTTCGGGCGGCTCCGCGACCACCTCGCCCTCGCCTTCGCCGTTGCCTGCGCCTTCACCGGCACCAGCACCAGCCACTGCATCGGCCGGTGGCGATGGGAGCGATTCGGTCGAGCGCAGTTCGGGTGAGGACCGCACAGCGACGGCGGCGCAGGTGTCCAAGCTGATGTTCGAGCCTGGCGTGGGCACGGTGTTCGTGGCGACGGCGGGCGGGCCGTATGACGCGCTGTCGGCCGGCCCCGCGGCCGGTCGTTTGGGCGGGCCGGTGTTGCTGGTCGGTGCCGACGGTGTGCCGCAGGCGACCCGTGATGAGCTGGCGCGTCTGGGGCCGCGGCGGATCGTGGCGTTGGGCGGCCGCGCGGCCGTGTCTGATGCAGTGCTGGCCGAACTCGGGGGCCTTGCCACTGACGGGGCCGAGCGCCTATCGGGCGGGGACCGCTACGCCACCGCCGCCCGCGTCGCCACCACCTACTTCGCTGCGGACATGCCGATCGCGTATGTGGGCACGGGGGTCGGGTTCGCTGACGCGCTTGCGGCCGGCGCGGGTGCGGCGCGGCTGGGCGGGCCGGTGCTGCTCACCGATCCCGCACGCCTGCCCGCCTCGACCGAGGACGCGCTGCGGACGTTGCGTCCTGGGCGCATCGTGCTGTTGGGCGGTCAGGCCGCGGTGAGTGAGACGGTGCGTGCGCAGATCGCGGCGGCGACCGGCGCGACGCCCGAGCGGCTGTCAGGCCCGGACCGTTACGCCACCGCCGGCTCGGTAGTGGCGGACGCGTTCCCCACGCGGGCGCGGGTGGTGTTCGTCGCGACCGGCGAGCGGTTCCCCGACGCGCTCGCCGCCGTCCCCGCCGCCGCGAGCCTGGGCGCCCCAGTGTTGTTGGTGCAGACGGATCGGATCCCCGAGCCCACGGCTGCGCAACTCCGCCGTCTGCGACCGAGTCGCATCGTGATCCTCGGCGGCCCGCAAGCCGTCACCCGCGAAGTCGAACGCCGTCTCGCCGCCTACGCCACGTCCTGACGGCCGAGCCTGGCCCTTGGGGCCCCCTCGTGCTCCCCAAGGGAGTCGCCTGGCCGTCGCGCGTCACGGCGAAGGTGGCGGCCCTCGGGGATGACGCTTTCGCGTCGCGAGCACGATCCCGCTTCGCGCGGGTCGGGGCTGCACGCGTGGCCTCCGCGCAGGGCCGGGTGCGCGGCGGGCTGAGTCGTTCGCGGCGGGCGGGGACTGCCTCGCGACGCTCGGGTGCGCGGCGGGCGGAGTCGTTCGCGGCGGGCGGGGGCCTGCTGACTATGCCCGTGAGGATGATGGGCCGGTTGGGACGCGACGCAGCTGTCCTGATGCAACCGGAGGCGGCGTACCGGATCACCATGCGGGGCTGTCCACGGGACCACCTTCGATTCGATTCGGCTCGATTCGACTCGTGGGCGGCTTCCAGTCTCGGCAGCTAGGGGATCAGCGTCGTACGGCTTTGGGGCACCGGGCACCACCTCCCTTTCCGTCGCCACAAACCTTGACCACCGCAGTATTTGAGTCAGGGGACGGCGGCGGCCTGATTCCCGCGTCGCGGCGGCGTTTTCCGCGTCGACGTTGTCCGAGTGGATTCACCGTTGGGATGGCCGTCGGATTCACCGTCGCGTTCACCGTCCGCCGGGCGATGGACGCTCGGGCGCGCCCTCCCCCTGCCCGCTGCCGACAGGCCCGTACGGTCGCGCGCAGGGACCGACTTGTGGAGGCGCGCATGGAGCGGACACGCGGCGGCGTGGTGCGACCGCAGACGGTGATCACGGCCAGGGATGTCGAACTGGTCGCGTGGCTCGCACGGTTCGGCTACGCCACGACACCGATTTTGTGCCGGCGCTTCGGCGTGTCCTACAAGCAGATGCGGTGGCGCATCGCTCGGCTGGTTCGCCTGAACCTTCTCCGCCAGGAGCGGCTGCACCGGCCGTGGATCGTCCTTGCGACCGCCGACGGCATGGAACTCGCAGCCAGCCCGCTCAGCGTGGCGAGCCTGTCCGTCGTGCGTATCCGCCATACCCTCGGGATCGCCATGCTCGGCTGTGCGGCCGAACTGGTCGGACTGATGGTGTGGCCCGAACGAGAGATCCGCGTCACCGACCGCGGACAGCACCGCTTGACGCTGTCCGTTCACCTCCCGCCCCAGGACAAGGGTCGCCGGGCCGCGTGGCACGTCCCCGACCTTGTGATCGCGCACCCGTCGCCATCCGGCGGCGCGCCGCTGCTCGAGGCCGTCGAGTTGGAACTGACAGCCAAATCGGCGGCGAGGCTGCACGACATCCTCACCGCCTACGCCGCGTCCCCCTTGTTCACGCGCGTCACCTACTACACGTGCTCGCGCAGTATCAGGCTCGCGGTCGAGGACACCGCTGCTGCGATCTCTCTGCACGCCCGTCAACTCGTCCAGGTGCGCCCCTACCCCGGCGGGGACGACACCGGCACCGAACTCAGCCAAGGAATGGCGGACGTCCTCGACGCCCGAGAGGTCAGATGGACCCCCGACGAAACGCTCGACGACTAGACCGCGCGGGCCTGGCGCGCACGCGATGTGTCCGCCGCTAGGACGCCGGTCCCGGTTCGCGGTGGCGTTGGACGATGCGGTCCCGGCAGTCCGCGACCTCCACGCCGCGGTGTTCCAGCAGCCATTCCGCCCACGCGCTGCTCACGGCAGGCGGCAGAACAAGTTCGTCCCACAGGTCGAGCAGCAGGTCGATGTCGATGTAGAAGCGGACGTCGTCGGCGGTGCCCTCGCGCAGCACCTGCTCGTACACTCTGACGCGCTGGGGACGGTCGGCCAGGTCATAGGTCGGGTCGGTGTCGCTCCAGTTCACCCGGTGGGGAAGGGTGACGACACCGCGCGCTTTGGTGTGGCGTGGATCGTCCACGTCGTCGGGGATCTCTGGGGGAAGATCCCGGCGCAGTCCGCTGGCCTGGCCCATCCCTCGATCCTACGTCCGAAGACCGAACGTCGAGCCGCCTGCCCGCATCGATCCATAACCTTGAGAACGTCGACCACAATCGCCTGAGGCGAGGACCAGGCGCGTCTGCCTCCTAAGCGATCAGCGGGGCATGGGAGGCACCGTGTTGGCCGCGCAGCTGGCTCAGTTCATCCAGGGAGTGGGCTATGGGTGGAAAGGCTGCTGGTGCGCCGGGTTGGAGCTTGCCGTCAGAGTCGAGCGGAAGTTGGTTGTCGATGAACACTCGGACTGGCCCACCCAGAACGCAGATGATCAGTTGTTCACTGATCCCGTGGTGAGGGTCGGCTTGTAGCGTTTCCGTGATACGGAGTGCCGCCAACTTGGCATAGGCGAAGTTGGCATACGGTGCGCTTCCGATGGCCAGGTTTTCGAAGGTATGGATGAGGCTGCCTCCGATGGCCACATCCAATCGTGCAGCGTAGACGTGTTGTTGGCTACCTGAGCCGATCGAAGCTGCCTTGCCATGTGGCAACTCGACCGCGGAAGGACGTTCGCCAGACGTCTGCGGAAAGGTCAGACGACAACCGCGAACCGTGCTGAAGCCCATAAGGCTCCCCGCGTCGGTCCGCGACTCCTGCGCCGCAAGCACCAGCATTGCAAGTCCAAGTGCTCGTGCGCTCGGAGGGAAGCGCGACTCGTAAGTTCGTGTGATCCCAGCGACCCAATGCGGCAAGGCAGAAAGTAGCTCCGCCTCGCTTACCGAGGCGCCAAAGGACTGCAGTTCGGGGAGCAATTCCAACGCGATCATTACGCTGCCTGCAAAGCCGACAGCGGCGCGATTCCCGAGTGGGTGGACTTTCATTAAGCCGTACGGCTCGATCTGGCCAGTGGCAGCGTCCGTTACTGCGATGTCGCCGAGCAGAAGACCGCAGCCAATGGTTGGCACGCCGATCACCCACGTCAACGCGTCTCCTCCGTCCGACCGTCAGCTTGGAAGATCGAACAGGGGGCTAGCTCGTTGATGTTGTTCCAGGGCGAGGCCATTTGCAGTCGCCAGTCCCGATTCGCATAGCGGGCGTACCAGTCGTCGAAATCGGCTTGGCGGTCGCGGTACCCAACGGGGGCGTGACGGTTAGCGACGACTGCTTCGAATGCATAGGAGATGGCTGTGTTGATGTCATCGACGTCACTGACCGCTGGGAGGCTAACTTCGACGGAAAAGGGATCAGCGAGTACGAAGACAAGCAGTTCTCGGTAGGGGTCCAGCATGGAGTCGGACCAGAACCCACCCGGGTCCCAGATCCCACCGTGGAACGTCCACGTGGCGTGCCACAGATAGCCCGAGGCGCCGGTAACAGGCTGCTCGGGGTGCAACGGTTGTGCCCACGGGCGATGCGAATGGTGGAGCCGAAAACTGATGTCGTATTGCTGTTCAACGTGGTCCACCAGGCGGCGGGCATCGGGGTGTGTTCGGCCGGCCCAGGCTCGCATGACAGGATCCTCGTGAGCGGGTGGTAAGAAAAGCCAACTGGGCGTGTTGAAGGACGTTATGGCGGCATGCGCACTAGGGTCGATATCCCGCAGCGTCTGTTCGAGGCGGCGGATGTCATCCGAGTGCGGCCGTCGACAATGCGCAATCCGCCTGCGGATCTTCTGCAACTCCCGAACGCGCCCTCGCCAGACATCCTGATCGTCTAGCAGTCCGTGCGAGACGAGCGCCCAATGTCGCTCGATGAGATCGAACAAGTCGCCCGCGTCGAGATAAGCCAGCGATACTCCTCCGTCCGGGCTGGACATGTATGCGTGCCGACGGTCACTGATCGCTTGCCTCCGCATGCGATCAGGAAGCTCGCCTTCCCACGCTCCGCCAAAGGCCGCTTTGAGCTCGACATACAGCAGTTCGCGTAACCACGTCTCGAATTGCCACCAACGGCCGTACAGCGCCAGCGCGCCAGGCGGCACGACGTCAGCGACGACTTTGAGCTTTTGCCATTCCGCCAACGCCTCGGTTTCGCCGAGAGCCACCTGACCCACCCCGTGAACTTAGGCACCTTTCGCAACAGCCGAAGCGTACGGAAGGGCCGGTCATGGTGCGAACTTGCCAGGTAGTCATTCTTTACTTGGTCGACTGCGGTGTCTGTGTGTCATAGACACCACCCTCGCCGGACCTTGTCGCCGCCGCTATGGCACGTGGGTGGCACGACGAGGAACTCGCGAGCCCGGCGGGATCGGTTGACAGGCCGCTGACCTGCGGAAACGTGGAGCCGGGGATCGGAATCGAACCGACGACCTTCGCTTTACAAGAGCGTTGCTCTGCCTACTGAGCTACCCCGGCCTGGCGCGGACCGGCCGCGCATCGCGCCGCCGCACCGCCTCGCAGGCTAGCCCACGCGGCCGCCGGGATCAGCCGGTCGCTGCCGCCGCCCGCCCGGCCAACAGGGTTGTCGCGAGCACCGCGATGTCGAGGTTCTCCAGCGGCGCGGGCCGGCCGAAGTAGTAGCCCTGGCCGATGTCGCAGCCCTGGTCGCGCAGCGCGGCGGCCTGCAGGTAGTTCTCGACGCCCTCGGCCACGACGCTCAGTCCCAGCGAGTGCCCCAGGCCGCCGACCGCGCGCACGATGGCCGCGTCCTCGGCGTCGTCGAGCAGGCCGGCCACGAACGACTGGTCGACCTTCAGCACGCTGACGGGGAAGCGGCGCAGGTAGCTCAGCGACGAGAAGCCGGTGCCGAAGTCGTCGATCGCCAACTGCAGCCCGAGGGCGCGCAGTTCGGTGAGCGCCTGGCCCACCGTGTCGACGTCCTCCATCATCATCGCCTCGGTGATCTCGACACCGAGCAAGTGCGCCGGCATCCCGGTGTCGGCCAGGATCTGCGCCACTGCGGGAGTCAGGTCGGGCTGCATCAGCTCGCGCGCGGACAGATTCACCCACAGCACGAGATCGCGCGCCTGCGGCAGCGACCGCACCTGGCGGCAGGCCTCCCGCAGCACCCAGCGGCCGAGCGGGACGATCAGTCCGGTCTCCTCCGACAGTGGCAGGAAGTCCAGGGGCATAAGCAGGCCGCGCTCGGGGTGGGCCCAGCGGACCAGCGCTTCGACCGCGACGATCCGCCCGCTGCTCAGCGCCACCTCGGGCTGAAAGTGCAGGCGCAGTTCGTCGTTGTCGATGCCGCGCCGCAGCGCTTGCTCGGTCTCCAGGCGCTGCACGACGCGGCGCCGCATGCCCGAGTCGAACATCTCCACCCGCGAACGACCCCGCTCTTTGGCCCGGTACATGGCGGCGTCCGCGTCGCGCAGCAGGGTCTCGGGGTCGTCGCCTGGGCCCGCCATCACGATGCCGATGCTGACCGACAGCGAGATCTCGTGGCCGCCGACGGTTGCGGGCGGCGCAATCGCGGCGGCGATGCGCTCGGCCAACAGCACGCTCTCGTGATCGTCGCTCGCGGACTCGGCCACGATCACGAACTCGTCGCCGCCGAAGCGGGCGACCGTGTCCGCCGGTCGCACACTGCTCACCAGTCGGCGGGCTACCTCCACCAGCAGTTCGTCGCCGATGCGGTGCCCGAGGCTGTCGTTGACGACCTTGAAGCGGTCGAGGTCCAAAAACAGCACCGCGACCGTGCTGCCCTCGTGGCGCTGGCGCAGTGCATGGTCGAGGCGGTCCAGCAGCAGGGCGCGGTTCGGCAGCCCGGTCAGCGGGTCGTGGAGCGCCTGGTGCGACAGGGCCTGCTGGGCGCGGCGGGCGCGGATTGCGCCCGCGAGCACGTGCGCGAGCGACGTGATGAAGTCGAGGTCGTGGATGCTGAAACGGTGGGCGACCGAGCTGTGCACGGCGATCACGCCGAACGGCGAGTCGGTGCCGGGGATGGGGACCGTGACGCCGCTGCCGACGTGATGGCGATGCAGGAGCGTGGGCACGGGGGGCGCGCCAGGTGCGGCGTAGTCCTCGACGATGAACGGCTCGCCGCTGGCGACGGTCCGGCGCGCCTGCACCCAGTCCTCCGGATCCAGGCCGAGCCGCTCGGGGCTGTTTTTGGACCAGCCGACGCCGCTGCGCAGCAGCAGCGCCCCGTCGCCGGGAAGGACCTCCAGCAGGCTCACGTTCTCGATCTTCAGCACGCTTTCGACCATGGCGGCGGCCTCATCGAACAGCTCCTGCACGTCCATGCCCGCCAGCGCGCGCTGACCGAGCTGCGCCACCACGGCCTGCTGGCTCGCGCGTGCGGCCAGCTCGCCGGTCATCCGGCGCTCGGTCTGGAAGCGCCGGAGGTTCTGCAGCGCGAGGCCGGCGAACGAGGCGAACGCCTGCGCCAGGCGGACGTTCTCGGGGGAGCGCGACTGGCCGGAATCGTCGAGCAGGGCGAGGACGCCGAGGGGTTCCCCGTCCACGGAGGGCAGCGGGACGAGCAGCACGCCGCCCGCCGACTCGCCGGGCTGGCCGTCGGGTCCCAGGCCGCCGATGTCGGCCGCCAGTTCCGCCGTCAGCTCGATCGGCACGCCCTCCTGCGCCACGAGCGCCAAGCCGCCCGGTCCGACGACCCACAGGGTGCAGCCGTCGGCGGCCAGCAGCGTCCGGGCGCCCCGCACGATCTCGTTGAAGATCGCGTCGGCGTCCTCCGCCGACGTCACCAGCAGCGCGAGCCGTTGCAGCTCGGCGGTGCGGCGGTTGAAGTCGTGGTGGCGCCACGCGCGCTGGACGCGATCGGGGACCGTGCGCAGGTAGTGCGGCTCCTTGACGAAATAGTCGATCGCCCCGGCGCGCATGGCCTCGACGGCGAGTCCTTCGGACCCCATGCCGGTGACCATCACCACCGACGGGCCGTCGAGGCGGCGGATGGCGCGAAGGGTGTCCAGGCCGCTCATGCCCGGCAGGCGGTGATCGAGCAGCACGAGGTCGGTGCCGTCGAGCTGCTCCAGCGCCTCGGGACCGCTCGACGCGGTCTTGACCACCATGCCCGCGTCCGTCAGGCAGCGCGTGAGCAGACCGCGGTGATCGGCGTCGTCGTCGACGACGAGCACGGACACCGCCGGTTGCTTCACCCCGCGTCCTCCGTGTCGGGCAGCACGGCCACGCGTGCCCAGTAGTTGGACAGTTCGGCGATGCCGGCGCGCATGCCCGCCAGCGTGGACGGCTTCGTGACGTACGAGTTGCCGCCGAGCTGATAGGTCTCGTTCACGTCCTCGGGCCGGTCCGACGAGGACAGCACGACGATGGGGATCTCGCGCAGATTCGGGTCGTTCTTGACCCGCTCCAGCACCTCGAGGCCCCCCATGCGCGGCATCTTGAGATCCAGCAGCACGAGGTTCGGCTTCTCGCGGCCGGCGAACTGGCCGCGGCCGTACAGCAGGTCCAGGACCTCCTCGCCGTCCTGGACGCTGTCGACTTCCAGCGACAGGCCGTCGGCGTCGCGCAGCGCGCGCACGATCAGGAAGCGGTGGTCCTCGTTGTCGTCGGCGACGAGGACGCGGATGGGGGCACGTGCGCTCATGGCTGTGTCGCTCCTGCGGGTGAGGTGGCGGCGCGGACTGCTTCCGCCGGGAAACGCATGCGGATACGGGTGCCCGACTCGACCGGATCGGCGCTGATGGAGCCGCCCAGGGCGTCCATCACCTTGCGGCAGATCGCCAGGCCGATGCCGGTCCCCATGGCGCTGTCGCCGCTGCTGTCGAGCCGTTCAAACACCCCGAAGACCCGGTCGAGATATGCCTCGGGGATGCCGCGGCCGTCGTCTTCGACCAGGACGGTGGCGCCGCCGTCGCGGCTGATCTCGGCAGAGATGCGCACGTGCACGTCGGGCTTGCCGCTGTGCACCAGCGCGTTGCCGATCAGGTTCGTGAACAGCTGCCGGGCGCGCAGCGGGTTGATGCTCAGCACCGGTAGTGGCTCGATCGTCACCGAGGCGTCGGGATGGCCGGCGGTGGCCTCTTCGGTGGCTTCGTGGGCCAAGGCGTTGAGGTCCACGTCGGAACGCTCCGTCTGCACGCGCCCGACGCGCGACAACTCAAGCAGATCCTGGATCAGCGCCTCCATGTAGTTGGCGCTCGACGCGATTCGCTCGATGTAGTGCATCGCTTCGGGCGGGAAGTCCTTGCCGAAGTCGAGCTTGAGGTAGTCGAGGTAGCCGAGCACCGAGATGATGGGGCTCTTGAGGTCGTGCGACACGCTGTAGACGAACGATTCCAGTTCGGCGTTCGCGCGCTCGAAGGCCAGGCGCGCGCTGCGCTCACCCTCGTACGCGGCGCTCAGCACCTCCTCGGTCATCTTGCGCTCGGTGATGTCGTGCGCCGTACCGATCATGTGGCGGGGCGCCTTGTCGGCACCCGCGATGACGTGGCCCTGTCCGTGGATCGTGCGGATCGAGCCGTCCGCGAGCCGGAATCGGTAGTCCATGTCGAACGGGCGGCCGAACTGCCGTGAGGCGTCCATGCTCGCCAGCAGGCGGGTCCGGTCCTCGGGGTGGACGCGTTCGAGGTAGTCGTCGAGTGAGGGGATCTCGTCGCCCGGCGTCATCTCGAGCATGCGGAACATCTCGTCGGACCACACCACCTCGCCGGTGAGCATGTCCCATTCCCAGGCGCCCAGGTGAGCGATCTGCTGCGCCTGTTCCAGCCGGGCGGTGGTCTGGCGCTGGTGCTCGAGCAGGTCGCAGCGCTCCCAGGCGAGATCGATCACCACGCCGAAGCGAGTCAGCAGGTCCAGCTCCTCGCGTCCGAAGTACGGGGAGTGCGGTCCCGTCCACAGCACGAGCTGCCCCTGGCGCAGTGGCAGCCGCATCGCGTGCGGATCGGGCGCGTGCGCGGCGGCCCAGTCCGCCGACACGCCATGGGAGCCGATCACGTGCCCGTGCGTGTCGATGAGGGCGCCGCTGGTCGCGCCTACGACGCGCACGCCGTGGGGCAGGAGCGTCGACACGACGTCCTCGACGCGCGTCGCCGCCATCAGGCCGAGCTGAGCTTGCTGGAGGGCCTGCTCCTCCGGGCGCCGCCAGGCGACGCGGATCAGCGCCGGCGGGGCGAACGCGCCGAAGAACAACACGACGCTCATGGTCGACAGCAGCCGTACGACGATCAGGAGCGGGGTCGCCTCGCCGTTCGTCGGGAAGATCGCCTGCAGCAGCAAGGCCACGTCAAGGGCCGCCGCCGCCGCGGCCAGGATGCGCATGCGCCGCCGCGCCAGGGTGGGCTGGCCGGCGCCTGCGCGCCACAGCTGGACCGACACGTAGGTGGACAGCACGCTCCACTGCACGAGGATCAGATAGACGTACACCGCCAGCCACAGCGGCCGCGGCCCACCCGGTTCGGGGAAGGCCGGCAGGACGAACGAGGCCACGATGATGGCGCCCGTCGCCGCGGTGGCGAACAGGGCCATGGCCCGGCCGGGACGCTGGAACGATCCGGCGAAGCGGTACAGCGTGTAGGGGAACAGCAGCAGGAACGCGATCAGGACCTTGCGTGTCCACACCAGCCACAGCGCGTCGCCGGTCTCGGGCAGGAACAGGGCGAACATGACGACGGCGGCCAGGATGCCGAAGGTCGCCGCCACCCATGACGATGCCTCGTCGCGCCGTGCGCGCCATTGGCGCAGTGCCACGACGGCAAGCGCGATGAACAGCGCGTCGTTCAAATATTGGATGGCATCGGCGAATGGCTGCACGCGTGATCTCCTTCACCTCGAGAAGGTGAAGCCCCAGGGGTCCCTACCCACTATGGGCATGCGCAAGGGCATTTACCATGGTTACAACGGATCATTTCTCACCGCGCTCAGCACCTGCGCGATGCCGTCGGCCCACGCGCGGATGGCCTCCCAGTCGCGGTCGTCCGACGAGTGGCCGCCCATCGCCTTCACCAGCAGGCGCTCTGCGCCGGCGAGGGCATCGACATCCAGCCGTCCGGCGAAGACCTCGTGGCCACGTGCCTCGACCACGGCCATCGCCGCGTCGGCATCCGGAATGTGGCCGGTCTTGCCGCGTTCGCCGACGGGACCGCTGGAAAACAGCCACACCGGTTTGCCGCGCAGATCGTGTGCGTGGCGCGTGGTGAAATCCCGTGCCGGTTTCAGCCAGCGGCCCATGTACACGGCGCTGCCGAAGACGACCGCGTCGTAGGGCTCGATCGAAGCGACGCGCTGCAGCGGCAGCCGGTGCACGTCGAGGCCGTGCCCGGTGAGGGTGGCGGCGATGGTCTCGGAGATCGCGGCGGTCGAGCCGTGCCGCGACGCCGACGCGACGAGGACCTGCATCGTGGGCCCCTTCCTGCATGGGCTCTTCCCATAGCCCAAGGTCCGTTCGCGTACGGGGTTCCGCATGGGTCCAATGACCCGCCCCCGTCGCCCGAACGTCCCCCTAGCCGCTATGCAGAACCGAGTGGAGGGCGACGCCGGGATCGACTGCACGCAGCAGCTGCCACAGCACCAGCACATGGCCGAGCGTGAGCAGCCCGAACCCTGCGATGACCGGCACGGGCGGCGGGGGGACGCGGATCCCCGTGACGACGAGCATCGTCGATACCGCCAGTCCCATGGCCACGCTGAACGACAGCAGCGCGGTGGCGGCCGGGTACGCCGCCGCCCGGCCGCGGCGCAGCAGCAGGCCGGCGGCCACCATGCCCGGCAGGACGAAGGCGAGGTCGAGCACGATGACGGGGTCGGTGGGCAGCCCGGCGACGACGGCCGACTGCGGGGCCACGCCCGCGGCAATGGCCCGCGCGACGACCGCCAGCTCGACCAGGCTGTAGAAGCTGCCGAAGCCCATCAGCCAGGCCCCGGTCCGGCGGACCGCCCCGTGGTCGCGGAACGCGACGGCGACGGCCTGGGCGCGCAGCGGGACGACGGCCGACACCAGCGTCCAGCCGGACAGGCCGAGGATGGCGACGTACACCGGGAACCAGCCGCTGAAGCGGGTGTAGCCCGCGTACAGCACATACGAATACGTGCTGTAGCCCAGCAGGCCGATCCAGCACAGGTAGGCCGGCATCGAGCCGCGCCGCGCACGCCAGGCGAGGACCAGCACCGCGGGATAGACCACGAACAGGTTGACCATGTCTTGTCCCGAGGCCTGCGCGGCCCAGGCGCGCGTCTCTGCCGCGTACGTCGACGGCAGGAACACGCCCGCGGCGCTCGCCGCCATCGCCAGCGTGGCGATCGGCACGGAACGGCGCAGTGCGCCCTGGACGGTTGCGGTGAGCATGGTCGTCGCCTCTCGCCTGTGCGCCCATCGCGCGGGACCTTCGGTCCGGTACGAGGGAGCATTCCGGCACTGCTACCCCTGGTGGGTGCGGAGGATGCTGCCGACATGGAGGACGCTGCCGACATGACTGAGCACATCATCGATCTGTCCGTCGTGCGCCCGGACACCGGCCGCAGGCTGGAGCGCTTGTCCATCCCTGAATGCCTGGCCCGCCTGTCGCGCGCGGGCATCGGCCGCATCGCCTTCGCGTACGGCCCGGCGCCCGTCGTGCTGCCGGTCAACTTCGCGCTCGACGGCGTGACCGTCGTGCTGCGGACGGCGGACGACACCCAGCTCGCATCCCTGCCCGACGGTGAGGGGGTGGCGCTGGAGATCGACCATGTCGATCTCGACGACCACACCGGCTGGAGCATCCTGATGCGCGGCCGCATCGACCGGATCACCGATCCGGCCGATCTGGAGCGCTGTCGTGAGCTGCCGCTTGGTCATTACGCCCCCGGGGATCGGCAGGAATGGCGGCGCATCAACCCCGCCACGATCTCGGGGCGGCGCATCGCCCCGGCCGGCATGGCCTAGGCGGTCTCCTGCACCGCGTTCGGTGGCGCGTGGGCTGGGTCGCCGAGGATGCCCGCCAGCGCCTGCACCAGCCGCGCGGCGGTGTCGCGCGCGATCGCTTGGAGCAGCGCGGTGTCCAGTGCCGCCCCGACGGGGCCCAGCGGCACGCGATAGGAGCCGGCCAGCGTCAGTTCGGTGACGTCGCGGTACAGGGTCTCGACCTCGAGGGTGCCGTCGAACATCGGGAACAGGTGACGGCCCGGCGCACCGGACCAGGCGAGCGGCAGGATCAGGCGGCCGGCCAGCCGGCGCGGGGTCCCGAAGCAGACGTGGACCCGCTTGCCCACGTCGATTCCCGCCCACTGCGCGGGCAGGTCGATGCCGAAGGAATTCTCGTTGCCGGGTTCCCCTGCCGACAGCGGGCTGCCCGCGGCCTGCGCCAACAGGTCAGGCCCGTGGTCGAGCAGCGCGCGCTCGACCTCCGCTGCGGGCCGGCGGATCATTCGGGACTCGAACAGCATGCGGCGCATGGCGGGACCTGTCAGGTGAGCGAGGATTCGTGGGTGCGGACTCGTGTGCCACCGGTGCGGAGTGCCTCGAACAGCGCGTGGCGGGTGACGGTGCCGACCAGGCGCCCGTCCTGGACCACCGCCAGGCGGCGGACGCCGTGGAAGAGCATCTGCTGTGCGGCGCGGGCGGCGGTCAGGCCGGGCACGGTCACGACTGCGGGGCGGGTGCATACGTCGCCTGCGGTCAGTGCGGGAGCATCGACGTCGATCACCGAGGTGTCGCGCAGCAGGCCTGCCAAGAGGTCGCGCTCGCTCACCACGCCGAGCAGGCGGCCGGTGGCGTCGACCACGGGTGCGCCGTCGGCGCCGGTCGCGGCCAGCAGGGACGCCGTGTGGGCCAGGTCGAGGTCGGCGTCCACCGCCGGGACATCCGGGTCCATCAAGTCGTGGACCAACAGCGGCGCGGGCGGTGGTTCACCGAACGATGCGATGCCGGGCAGGGGCGCGAGCACCGTCAGGACTTCCTCGGCCAGTTCGTCGAGCACGGCGCGCGCGGTCTCCGACGCCTCCTCCCGCAGGGGCCCGGCATCCGTCACCTGGCCGGTGAGGGTGCGCGGCACGGGGTAGGCGCCGATCACGGTCAGCCATGCCGAGCCACCGGGGCCGGGCTCGACCCGGACCTCGAGATCGAGCCAGCTGTCGACTGCGCCGCGCATCGGCGTGCGGACCCAGTCCATGCGGTGCGCCAGCAATGCGGCGACCTTGTCCCGCGGGCCGGGGACGGTTCGGCGTTCGACGACCCAGCGGCGCATGGCCACACCTTTCGGTCCCGGTGCCGCTGGTCGGTCTCCAGCGACGGTCCCTGCCATGGTCTGGTGTGGCGCGCCGCCCGCCCAGGGCGCAGTGGCCCCGCTCGTTTCGCCGTTCGGCGCGATGGGCCAGACCGAAGGTCCCTCAGTGCCCGCGCGCCTCGTCGCGGCCGCGGCGTTCGGCGAGGTAGGCGGCGGCTTCGGCGCGGCGGCTCATTTGGAGTTTGGAGAGGATGGTGGAGACGTAGTTCTTGATG
>Ga0299913_10001818_pt1 | contig 16258 bp, 12 predicted proteins | sample RVTome_9_FD_201360 | JGI IMG/M metagenome (GOLD analysis project Ga0299913, IMG submission 201360) | Soil microbial communities from uranium-contaminated site in the Upper Colorado River Basin, Wyoming, United States - RVT155D38 (version 2) ...
GCCAACGGCCGGGAGGCGGTGGACCTCGCCGAGCGTCAGACGTTCGCCGCGATCCTGATGGACGTCCAGATGCCGGAGCTCGACGGCTACGCGGCGACCGGCCGCATTCGCGAGCGGGAGGCCGAGCTCGGCCGGGCGCGGACGCCCATCATCGGCGTGACGGCGCACGCCATGAAGGGGGATCGCGAGAAGTGCCTCGAGGCCGGCATGGACGACTACGTGTCGAAGCCGATCAAGACCGTCGAGCTGCGCGAGGCGCTCGAGCGCCTCGTGCCCGCCATCGTGCTGGGCTCGCCGGCCGCGTAGCGCGCCCTCAGCGATCGAGGCGGTCGAGCCCCTTCGGATAGTTGGGGTCGATGGCCGCGATATCCGGCCGGTAGCTCACCGTCTCCGCCGTCGGGAACGTCGGCGGAACCCTCTGCGTCACGTCGCCCGTGGCCGCCCATTCCGCACCGCGCCGGAGCGTCGTGATGAAGCCGACGCAGCTCATCCCGTTCACGTCGTGGCCGAGCGTCGTGTGGAAGATGCGCCCCTTGCCGTAGGTGATCGCCATCAGCATCGGTTCGTGGCGGCCGCTGCCCTTGTTCGCGGGATCGGAGTACGCGGTCGCGAGCACCGACATGTTGCGGCCGGGTCCCCGCAGGCGCGCGTAGAGCTCGTCCCCCTGGTGCATCCAGGTCGCGGGCAGGCCCCTGGTGACGGGATGCGTCGTATCGCGGATGGTGATCGCGAATGGCACGCGCGTTCCGTGGCTGCCGGCCGGACCGGGTGACGGGTCGGACGCGAGCCGGTCGTCCTCGTAGTACCAGAACGGGCCCGCGGCCTCGGTGCGCCCGCGCCATCCCCCCACCCCGATCATCTCGTTGAAGGCCTTCCAGCCGGGAAACGCGTTGTCGGCGCCGTGCACGATCACCACGCCGCCGCCATTCGAGACGTACTGCTCGAAGGCGGCTTTCAGCTTGTCGGGCCAGCGTTCGTCGGGCGCATCGTAGTTCCAGAGAACGACGTCGTATTCGCCGAAGGCCGGCGCGAACGTGCTGACGTCGCCTCCGGCGGGCGGCGCGGTGACGACATCGACCCGGAACAGCTTCGGGTCGTCGAGCGCCTTCTGCAGCGCCTGCGTCGTGAGCGGCCACTTGTGCCAGGGGCCGCCGCTCTCGCCGTCGAGCAGCATGATGCGAAGGGCGCCTCCGGCCGCACCGCCCCCTGCCGGCGCCTGGGAGGCCGTGTGCGTCTGAAGGATGAACAGAACCATGGCGCCGAGCGCCAGCGTGCGGATTCCCGTGCTCATTCGGCTGATCCTCCGGGCTCGCGGCGCGAGGGCCGCCTGGTGATGGTATCGCAGGACGACCGCAGCGGCGCTGCGCTCACAGGCCCTGAAGGTAGAGGCCGGCTCCCGGCCCGAGCGGCAGGTCCAGCAGCACCCAGACCATGAGCAGCAGCGTCCAGCACACGAGAAAGGCGAGCGAGTACGGCAGCATCGTCGCGACCACGGTGCCGATGCCGACGTGCCGGTCATAGCGCTGCATGAAGGCGACGATCAGCGCGAAGTAGGACATCATCGGCGAGATCACGTTCGTGACGCTGTCCCCGACGCGGTAGGCGGCCTGCGTGAGCTCCGGCGTGTACCCGAGGAACATCAGCATCGGCACGAAGACCGGCGCCATGACGGCCCACTTGGCCGAAGCGCTGCCCATGAACATGTTCGCGGCGGCCGACGCGAAGACGAGCGCCAGCAGCAGCGGCACGGTGCCGAGATTCATCGCGCGCAGCGCCTCGGCGCCCTTGATCGCCATGATGAGGCCCAGGTTCGTCCAGTTGAAGAAGGCGACGAACTGCGCCGCGAAGAAGATCAGCACGAGGTAGACGGCCAGCGTTTCCATCGACTTGCTCATCGCCTTGACCACGTCGGTGTCGCTGCGGACCGTTCCCGCGGCGACGCCGTACGCAATCCCCGACAGCGCGCCGCCCGCGAAGATGAGCACGACGATGCCCGACATGAACGGCGAGCGCAGCAGCCCGCCCGTGTCGGGATCGCGCAGGAAGCCGCCTTCGGGCACCGTGCCCCACAGCAGCACGGCGGTGAACGCCGCGAGCACCGCGAGGGCCGCGATCAGTCCGCGGCGTTCCGCCGCCGACAGCGGCTCGATGGAGCGTTCCGCCTCGGCGGCGTCCCCCTCGTACCGGCCAAGCCTCGGGATGACGATGCGTTCGGTCACCAGCGTGCCGGCGCCGGCGATGAAGAATGCGGAGCCGGCCATGAAGTAGTAGTTGCACGCGGGGTTGACGCGGTATCCGGGGTCCACGATCCGCGCGGCCTCCTCGGAGAGACCCGCGAGCAGCGGGTCCAGGGTGCCGAGCAGCAGGTTCGCGCTGTAGCCGCCCGAGACGCCCGCGAAGGCGGCCGCGAGCCCCGCGATCGGATGGCGGCCGACGGCCATGAAGATGAGCGCGGCCAGGGGGAGCAGCAGGACGTAGCCGATCTCGCCCCCGGTATTCGACATCACGCCCGCGAAAACGATCGCGAACGTCAGCAGGCGGCGCGGGGCGGAGATGACGAGCAGTCGGAGCGCCGCGCCCATCAGGCCGCTGCCCTCGGCGACCGCCAGCCCCAGCATTGCGACGAGCACCGTGCCGAGCGGAGCGAAGCCCGTGTAATTCGTCACCAGCCCGGTCAGCATGCGGTGGAGGCCGCTGACCGAGAGCAGGCTCACGACGGTGATGCGCTCGCCGGTGGCCGGATGCGTGGCATCGACGCCGAACGCCGCCGCGACCGCGGAGAGGACGACGACGGCCGCGGCGAGCAGGGCGAAGAGCGTGGCTGGATGGGGAAGGGCGTTGCCGCCGCGCTCAATCATGGAGAGCAGGCGGGCGGCCGTCGAAGGGCGTTCAGGCACTGACTGGGGGTTCTACACCGCCTCGAGGCTCCTCCTCAAGCGCCGTGATCGCGCGGGCCATGCCCCTCGGCTTCGCCACATGGAGGCCTATCCGCCGTCGGACCGCCGCCGGCCGGCGCGCCCGGACGGTGCCTGCGGGCGATCCTCCATCCACGTGTGGCCGCAACGCGGACACCAGCAGTAGGTTGCCGACACCGTCCGCACGGTTCGCGCTTCCGCCGAACAGCGCGGGCACACATGGCAGGCATCCACGGACCCCCGGTGGTTCAAAGCGACTGCCAGTCCGGGGCGGGCAGCTCGGCCGTGGGGGCGTTCGTGGCGCTGCGGGATTGCGGTGTCAGTACCTGAAGGCGAGCAGCGCAAGGAGGCAGAGCGCTTCGATCACGGCGATGAGGGCCAGGCTGCCGCAGAGCAGCCACAGGCGCTGGATTGTTTGGCGCTCGAGGGAAGCAGGCTCGGCCATATCCGCCGGCGCCGCGAGCGGTTCGGCCGGCGCATCCCCGGCGAAGATGCCGCGCGGCGTCCAGGCGACGGCCGGGCTGGCTGCGGTCGGGGAGACCGCCGAGGCGGCGGACCCGGCTGCATCAGCCGCCCGAACGGGCACTGACGAGTCGACTGCCTCCTCTTCGGCAGGTCCGAGGAAAGCCGGCCACGCAGCCGTGTCCTGCGCCGGCTGCGAATCGGGTGCGGGCGCCGCTTCCGGCACCGGGAACTGCAGTGGTATCACAGGCTCCGCGTCGCGAGCGTGGCCGGAACCCGCAGGACCGCTTACCGACGCCGGGAGGTTCTGCGGCAGCAGCCGCGGCGCCCACATGCCGCTCACCCGCGGCAGCAGCTCGTCGAGGGTCTCGAGCGCGAGGCGGGCGGTGGAGAACGAGGCGGCATCGATCCGCAGCGCCCGGTCGAGCCACTGGCGCAGGGGCGGCACGAGTGACCAGCGGAGCGGATCGCAGGCTTCGTCGAGCAGCTCGCGCACGCGCCGCGGGTATTCATCGGGCCCGAGCGGCCGTCCCAGCAGGACGGCCAGCGCCAGCAGGGCGACCTGCTCGATGTCGCCGCGCTGGTCGATCCGGCGCACGCCGGGCCTCACCGCCACGCCCAGCTCTTTCCAGAGGTCTGACGGCTCGGCGCCGAGACGCTCGAGCGCATGGGCGAGCACGTATTCGGTGACCACGAGATCGCCGGCCGGCGTCACGATGATGCGATCGGGCGAGAGCGTCCCGTGGGCGATCTCGGCGCCCATGTCGTGAAGCGCGGCGACGGCGGGCATCAGCTGGCGCACGAGCCAGAGCGCCGTGCCGGGGTCGGGTCTGAAGCCCGCCGCCCGTGCCGCGCGCAGGATGTGAGAGAGGCGTTCGCCTGGGATGTGCTCGGAGACGAGCGCCAGCTGCGGCGTGGGCTCGGCGAGCACGCTCACGCCGCGCACGCGTGCGAACGCCGGGTGGCGGAACGGTTTCAGCTCCTCGACGCGCTCGCGGAGCGCCGGCTCGAACGCGGGATCGCCGGTGAGGCGGTGCGCGATGCGCAGCAGTTCGAGGGGAGGCGCGCCGGTGTTGTCGAAGAGGAGGAGCCGATCGCCGAGACGATCGGCGAAGCCCTGGGCGTACCAGGCGACGATGCCGGAGGGCGACGCGGCGGCGGCCGAGTCGAGCCGATCGGCGGTGCCGTGCGCGGATGCTCGCCCTGTCACGCGCGCGCGACCGAGGTGACGCTCACGGTGGTCTTGAGCACTTGCCGGTGATTCCGCGATTCATTGTCCACGAACCGCGGCGTCAGTCAAGCGCGGAGATCGAGAGGCGCCGCGTGAGGACGGCCGTCGAGTGCGCACGGCGCGGGCGCGCGCGCCGCTGCGCACCGCGCCAATTTCGGAGTTGCAGCCCACAGCGTTTCGCGTATCATGAATCGCGGATGGCGACGCCGGCATTCCCGCGCGATCCGTCGCTTGAACAGCGAACCTCCGACCTGCAGGTGCAGATCGAGCAGCTGAACGTCGCTCTCGAGCAGGTCCGCCAGTCCCACCAGTCCATCCAGCAGCTCGAATCGCGGCTCGCCGACATGACGAGCGAGTGCGCGGGCATCCTCGATCGCTGGGCGCAAAACGACGAGCGCCACGCCGCTGCGATGGCGGAGCTGCACAGCCGCCTGAGCGAGTGGAACGATCTCGAGCGCAAGCTGCTGACCGAGTCGGCGACGCGGATTCACCAGTTCGAGCGCGGCGTGCACCACGAGTGGCAGGCCCTGCGCCAGAAGCACGAGGAGCCGCTGCAGCGGCTCGACGCGCAGGCGGCCCGTGTGGCGGAGAACTGCCTCGCCGCGGTCAACGCGGCGCTGCGCGGGTTCGATCGGGCGGAGGCGCGCCTGCACACCGTCGAACAGCAGGTCACCCGTCAACTCGACGAGCTGTCGCGCGAGGTGCGGGAGGCGCTGAGCGCCCGGCGCGAGCCGGCGCTCGGCGCTGCGCGCGCGTGGCCGCTCGAGGAGGTCGTGCGGCTGCACAACGAGCTGCGCGCCGAGGCGGCCGACACCGGTGAACTGCCGCCGTCCGCCGAGCCTGCGCCCCCGGTCCGGGCGGCCGCCGCGCTGCCGGCCGAATCTCCGCCGCCTGTCGACGAGCGCATGCCGCTCTCCGCCGGCAACGAACCGCCGGCGCCGGGTCGCGGCCGGGGCTGGGCGATCGTCGCCGGTCTCGCCGTCATCGTCGTGCTGGCCGCGTCGATGCTGCACCTGCGGCAACGGCTGGATCTGGGGCTGGACGCGGCAACGGCCAGGGCCGCGGCCGCCGAACAGGACGCCGAGGCCGCGCGGCTTCTGGCGCGCGAGCAGATCCAGCAGGTGCAGCGTGCGGCGGAGGCACGCATCGCGTCTGCGCAGCAGGCCGCCGAGTCCGCGCAGCTGACGGCGAACGTCCTCGCGGCTCCGGATCTCTATCGCGTCGATCTCGCGGGCACGACGCGCGCGCCGCGAGCCGCAGCGCAGGTGCTGTGGAGCCGGTCGCGCGGGATCGTCTTCAGCGGATCGCGCCTGCCGGCCGCCTCCGAAAACGGCGTGTATCAGCTCTGGATGGTCACGCGCGACGGCCCGGTCGCGGTCGGTGTGCTGGAGCCTGACGCGAACGGGCGCGTGACGGCCGGGTTCGCGACACCGGCGCGGCTTCCGCGCCCCGTCGTCGGCGCAACGGTCACCCTCGAGGCGTCCGCCGGAGCGGACGAGCCATCGGGGCCAGCCTTCCTTTCCGGTCCTCCGCCCCCGAGATCCTGAACGCGCGCCCCGTCAGGGCAGCGGTCGGGAGCGACGGCAGTCGAAACGTCATGAGCATTGAGAGCCGGCTTCCGGCCGACGCGGATCCGCACGCGGACGAACCCTCCGGCGGCCTCCGTGCGCGGCGGAAGCTGGCGATGCAGGACGCGGGACTGCGACTCATCCGGGAGCACCTCGACCGCGCCGTTCCCCAGATGGACGCCGACGCCGAGGCCCGCGCGGCCGTGGAGGAGATCGCGGGTCTGCTCGGCGGCCGTCTCGGGTTCACCGTACGCCGCGACGCCGTCGAGGACGTCGAGGTCTGGACGTCGCCTGCGGGTCACGCGCTGGTTGTGGGAGCGGCGGGTGCGGGCGAGGTGGCCGACCGGATTCGCATGCTGAGCCGCGCCCGTGACCGCCTGCTCGTGGCGCGCGGGCAGGCGGCGCGCCGGCTCACGGTGCTCGTGGTGGTCTGCGGGTCGCTGGTGAACTGGCGGCAGGTGGAGGACGCGGCGGCCGTGCGCCGCTCGCAGGATCACGTGCGGCTGATCGCGCTCGACTCGCTGCTGTCGCTCGTCGAGGCGCGCGCAAACGGAGGGCTGGCGCACACCGACGTGCTGGTGCTGCTGCGCCCGCCGAGCGTCCGCGCCGATGCCGTGGTGGAGATCGTGACCCGGGGGGTCAGACGGGGGTCAGACGGGGGTCAGACCGGGGTCAGACCGGGGTCAGACCAGGGTCAGACCAGGGTCGGAGCGGGGACGGAGTTGCGGCCGCCCGACCGGCGGCGGGGTCCGCACGAGGCCCGCACGCGGCCCCTGTCCGGATCCGACCGAGGCCAGACGTCCGTCTGACCCCGGCCCGCCGACAGATCCCTGTCCCTGCGCTATTTGACCGTCAGCACGCCCCTCATCCCGGCTGCAAAGTGGCCGGGGAACGTGCAGATATACTCGTATTTCCCCGGTGCGGCGGGCGCCTTGAACGTCACCTCCACCTTCTCACCGGGGCCCGCCAGCGGCGTGAACGCAATCACCTGCCCCTTCATCGCCGCGGGAATGTAGCTCGAGTCGGGTGTCGCCTGCATCGCCTTGTCGGCGAAGGCTTTCGCATCGGTTCCCGTCTTGAGGAGCACGAAATTGTGCGCCATGGCGAACTTCGGGATCTTGCCGGTGGTCACGAACTGCACCCGCAGCATTTCTCCCGGCTTCGCCGTGATCGCCACGACGTCGTACTTCATGTCGTCGCCACCCTTGATGACGATGGTACGCGGCGTGTTGGCCGAGGCCACCGCGGCGCCAAGGACCGCGATCGCAACCGCGGCGGCCAGACCACGAACGTGCATGAGCATGACTACTCCGGTTCTGAGGACTGGTGAACGGACGCCGCGACAGGCAGCGCCCCGACGCTCTCCCCAATCAGCAGGCAGCAGAGCGCCTTGAACAACAGCGTAAACGGATTTCGTACCGCAGCCAAACTGGGCAGCAGCCGCTCGAGAACGGGCAGCGCCGTCATCGCCTCCCTGGCGTCGGGCGCGCGCAGAAACACGCCGGCCGCTTCCGCGAGCGCCGCCTGGTCCGACAGCGTGAACGTTTCCCGATAGAGCTCCTCGAGTTCGTCCGGCGCCAGGTCCTTCAGGCGGTCGCGGAAGAGCCCGAGGTGGCGTGCCGCCTCCGGATGCGACCCGGCCGTGCTCCTGCGGGCGCATTCGAGGCGCGCCTGATAGTCCGCCGAAGGACGCGAAACCAGGGGGGCGAGCAGCCTCGGGCTGAACGGGGCTTCCATGGAGCCTCTTTCGACGGCGCAGACCGTCGCGAAGGTCGAATCCTCCGTGCACGGCAACAGTACAAGCTCCGTCCCCGGGCGCCTATGACGGCCGTCATGTAGCGTAAGATGCGCCCATGGGCCCGTCATCGTCCTCCACGCCGGTGATGCTCCTGGGCGGCACTCCGGTGTTCAGGAAGCTGTCGCCGGAGGATCGGACGCGCGTCGCCGAGCGATCGACAATCCGCCAGTTCCGCCGCGGCGACCCGATCTTCAGCGAAGGGGAGCCCTCCGAGCAGTTCTACGTGGTGACGAGCGGCCGGGTGAAAGTCTTCAAGACGACGCCATCGGGCAAGGACGTCATCCTCGAGATCTTCGGTGTAGGGGATCCGCTCGGGGCCGTGGCCGTCTACGAAGGCTGGCCGTTCCCCGCCTCCGCCGTAGCGCTCGAGGACACCACGTGCGTCACGATTCCGCGCCGCGACTTCTTCGAGCTGCTCGAACGCTATCCCTCTCTCGTGCGCGGTCTGCTGCTGGGCCTGACACAGCGCCTCGTTGAGCTGACGAACAGGCTGGCGGAGCTCACCGGCGGCCGCATCGAGCCACGGTTCGCGCGGCTGTTCCTCAAGCTCGCCGGCGAAATCGGCCGCGCCGAGCGGGGAGGCGTGTTCATTCCGATGGCGCTGTCCCGGCAGGACCTGGCGGACATGACGGGAACGACGATCGAGACGGCGATCCGGATCATGAGCCGCTGGGGCAAGCAGGAGGTCGTCCTGACCGAAAAGGACGGGTTCGTCATCCGCAATCGCGAGGAGCTCGAAACGCTGTCGCTGGCCTGATCGCGCATTCTGCCATTCCTCCCTGCTGGCACCTCAGCCATTCCTGCGTCGATTTGCATCGGTCTCGAGGACGATGACGGCCGAATCCTGAGGAAGTACGCAGAATCCGTTCGAAGCTCCCGCAATCCCTTCCGCCTCGGCTCCGTCCCCGGTCTGACCCTGGTCTGACCCTGGTCTGACCCCCGTATATGACGACGGTCATAGGAGGGGGAAAGGGGAGCGCCTACGATGCCTCGGAGAGCACAGCAGGGGAGTTGTTGTGGCGTTGATTGCACCTGACAAGACCGTCGGCCAGCTGCTCGTCGAGGACCCCTCGCGCTCGCGCGTGTTCCAGAAGTACGGCATCGACTTCTGCTGCGGCGGCAAGCTGACACTCGCGGATGCGTGTCGGCGGAAGGGGCTGGATCTGGCGCCGGTCGTCGCCGAGCTGCTGCAGCCGGCGGGAGCCGGGGCCTCGGCGGAGCCGGATCCCGCAAAGCTGTCGCTCTCGGATCTGTGCGATCACATCGAGACCGCGCATCATGCCTGGCTGAAGCAGGAGCTGCCGCGCCTCTCGGCGATGGTGCGGAAGGTAGCGACGGTGCACGGCGATCTGCATCCATGGACGCGCGAGCTCGCCGCCACGTTCAGCGCCTTCGCGGACGACCTCGAGGCGCACATGCAGAAGGAAGAGCTCGTGCTCTTCCCGGTCGTGCGTCAGCTCGAAGCGAGGACGATGGCGCCGCTGCCGATGCTCCTCAGCTCGCCGATTGCGGCGATGGAGCACGAGCACGAGGAGGCCGGGCGTGCGCTCGCGTCGATGCGCGAGGTGTCGAGCGGCTTCACGCCGCCGGAAGGCGCCTGCCACACGTTCCGGGCGATGCTGCACGGCCTCGAGCAGCTCGAGGAGGACATGCACCTGCACGTGCACAAGGAGAACAACGTCCTCTTCCCGCGCGCGGCGGCGCTCGCGGAAACCGGACGCCCCGGTCCGCCGTGAGGGTCAGTCGACCACGGTCAGCGCGGCCGTGCGCACCTCCTGCCGATCCCCCTGGCTGACGATCGCTGCCAACGTGTAGACCCCGGGGGGCACCGCCGAAAGGGGCAGCTCGTCGACGATTCGCAGCCGTTCCGCTTCGTCGGCCGGCGGCAGCGTGAGCGGGCGGCTCGCGACCACCTGCCCGCCGCGGCGCAGCTCCACGCGGACCTCCGGCAGCGGACCCGCGCCGGGATGCAGCGTCAGCGCGAAGGAAACTACGTCGCCGGCGCCTCGCGCGATCGCCGATCCGAGACTCGGGTACAACACCGTATCGCCGTGGAACAGCGGGTTGTCGTCCCGCCGCTCCTCTGGCGGGACGCGTTCGGTCTGCTCCACGATCATCAGCGACCCCACCTGCAGCGCTGCATCCGACGCGTCGAACACAGTGAACCGCGTGCGCCCGGCGCCGCTCCGGCTTGAGAGCGCGTCATGGACGACGTACTCGAGCGTGTAGTCTCCGGGCGGCAGCGTCGGCTGGCGGAAGAAAAGCACCTTGCCGCCGAGCGCCGCCTCGATATCGCCGGCCGGGATGGCGAGCCGGTGCGGCTGGCTCGCTTTTCTGACGAGGCGCCCACTGGCGTCGCGGATGCGGGCGAGGATCGTGAAGTCGGTCCCGAACGAGCCGCTCCCGCGGTCCATCTCCACCGTCAGCGCCTGCGACTCGACGCTGACCACCAGCGCCACCTGGCCGGCACTCGCGCGGTCTGGAAAGCTGAAGGCGCCGGCCCTCACCGGAAGGGCCGAAGGAAGGGGACTCGCCTCGAGCGCGGCAACCGCGGGCGCTTCGTACGCCAGCAACGGGATGGCGCTCGTCGTCCGGAGCGCGAGGTAGCCGTGGCGCGCTCTCGCCGTGACCTTCCGCTTCGGGACCTTCACGGCGATCTGCCGGTACTCGCCCCTGAACTCCTCGTTCTTCGGCGTGTAGGCCAGCAGATAGTGGAAGCGCCGGTCCTCGTCGATCCGGCGGAAGCCGCGCTCGAGGTCGTTCGTGTTGTTGATCAGGAAGCCGCCCGTCCAGCCGGCGAGCATGCCGAGGCTCGCCGCGGGGTCCTGCCGCAGGATGTCCTCGTTCAGCTCGAGGTCCTTCGTGTAGGCGTAGTTTCCTCGTTCGCCTGCGTCCGGACCGAGAATATTGGGCCGGGTGGCGTCACCAGTGCCCAGCTTGCCAAGCGCGTTGATCTGAGTCGCCGTCTGGAGCGCATGGCTCTGGACGCGCAGGCCGGCGGCATCGACGGCATAGATGCTGACGTTCGCACGATTGGCCGCGGCGACAACGGATTCGAACGCGCGCTGCGTGTTCGCGGGAATCAGCAGGCTCTCGGCGAAGAACACCACCGTCTTGCGACCGGGAAGCTGTGAGAGACCGTCGACGACCGCGAGCAGGCCCAGCGCCGTCGCGTAGCCCTGCTGCTCGTGCATCATGGCCTCGTACGATCGCTCCATGCGGTTGGCCAGGACCTGAAGCCCGAAGTCACCTATATCCATCCCCGGCTCGAAACGCTCCGACGGATCCGGATTCGTCGGCGTTGCCCTGACGGGCGGGCCGTGCTCCTCGGCGCCGGCCGTGAACGAGGCGCCGATGCGCGTGTCGCCGCGATTGACGGAGGTCGCCTTGCCGCCGGCCGGATCGAAGCTCGACGAAGCGCGGACCGCCGCGGCGTCGATCGCCTCGGCGAGCGCGGAACGATCGTTCGTGAACGGCTGAATCGTCTCGAGCGCCTGATCGACCACGAAGACGCCAGCGAAGTCGTGCTCGTGCGACGCGTCGAGGTAGGCCAGGGCGCCACGATGCGCGAGCGCCCGCCCCTCCGCGGAGAGCCGGTCGAACACGAGGGCGACGACGGTGGGCGATTCGATCGCGGCGCGGGCCGGCGGCGAAATCGGGTCGCGCGCCTCGCGTCGTCGGGGCTCTCGGTCACCGGTGGATGCCGGGGGCGTGGAACCCGAGGCGGGCGGGGCGACCAGCGTGACCGACGCGATCTCCTGGCGCACACCGTCCTCGTACAGCTCGAAGTCGCGGGCCCGGAGATCGGTGACCGGCGTGCCGCTGCGATCGCGGACGACGACGTCGACGAGGACGGCCGTGGTGCCGGCGGCGAACGCCTGGGGGGGCTGCTCACGGTCGGCCGAGGGGGACTGCCGCGCCGCGGGAGTGGCGTTCGAGAGGAGCGCGGCGGCCCCGATCAAAGCGATGGTGAGGAGGGTTCGAGTCATCTGAGCCTTCCCTGAGTGCGCTGGAAGGAATCATGATGCCACGGGTCGGCGGCGGTCATCGGGAATGGTAGGGCGCGCTCGCCGAGCGCGCCGCGCTGCGCGATCGTCCGCTGCAGTGGTAGGGCGCGCTCGCCGAGCGCGCACGATCGTCGCCGCGGCCGGCTCGGCGAGCCGGCCCTACCGCGACGCGAGCCGACCCTACCGCGACGCGAGCCGGCCCTACCGTGAAACGGAGCCGGCCCTGCCATGACGCCGCCGCGGTCAGGGCGCGACGGTGAACTTCGCCGATCGCACTTCCTTCACGGCCCCGGACGTGACCGTGACCTGCAGGGCGTAGTCGCCCGGCGGGAACGGGTCCAGCGGCAGCTGGCTCGCGATCTGCGCGCGGCCGCCGGCATCCGCCGCGGGGACGGTCAGCGGCACCTGGCCGAGCGCCTGGCCGTTCTGCTGCAGCTCCAGCGTCGCCGTCGGGGCCGGGGAACCGCCGGCGCCGTACACGGCCAGCGCAAACGACAGCGTCTTGTCGTTGGCCTTGCTCAGCGGCGTGCCGATGTTGGGGTACAGCAGCAGGTCCTCGTAGTACAGCGGGTTGTCGGCGTCGCGCTCCTGCTCCGGTACGCGCTCGGTGCGCTCCACGATGAGCAGGGAGCTGACCTGGAGCGGCTGCCCCGGCTTGTCGTGAACGGCGAAGGGCAGGGTGCCGGCCCCGGCCTTGTCGCCAAGCGTGTCGTGCACGACGTACTCGAGCGTGTACTCGCCCGGCGCGAGCGCCGGCCGCCGGAAGAACAGCACCTCGCCTCGCTTGGCCGATTCCACCTGATCGGCCGGTCCATTGAGCTGATAGGGCTGGCTCATCTTCCCGACCACGTCGCCGGCGGCGGTCCGGATGCGCGAGAGGATCGTAAAGTCCGCCTCGAAGGTCTTCTTCCGCTCGTCGGTGCGGAAGGTCAACGCCGCCGGCTGCGTGGAAACGAGCACGGCGAGCTGCCCGGGGTTCTTCGGGTCCGGGAAGCTGAAGGCGCCTGCCGACACCGGGATCTCGGACGGGAGCGGCGTGCGATCGAGCACGGCCAGTACTGGGCCTTCATGCGCGAGCAGCGGACCGCCCCCGCTGCGCACCGCCACGTAGCCGCTCCGCGAGCGCACGGTCGCGCCCCGCGTTGGTACCTTGACCTCGATCCGGCGGTACTCGCCGTCGAAGTCGGTATTCTTCGGCGTGTACGTGAGGAGATAGTGGAAGCGGCGGTCGGCGTCGATCTGCCGGAAGCCGCGCTGCAGATCGTTCGTGTTGTTGATCATGAAGCCGCCGGTCCGCTCGGCGAGCATCGTCAGACCGACGGCCGGGTCCTCTCGGAGGAGATCCTCGTTCAGCTCGAGGTCCTTCATGTAGGCCTGGTTGTCGTCGCGCTGCCCGCTGATGCCGATCGCGGCGAGCGCCCCCACCTGCGACCCGGTCCGCGCGAGGTCGCTCTGTGCGCGGAGCCCGGCGGCGTCGATCGTGTACACGCTGACGTTCGCGCGATTGGCGGTCGCCACGACCGAGTCGAACCGCGCCTGTACCGCTGACGGGATCGACACGCCTTCGGCGAAGTAGACGACGGTCTTGCGTCCCGGCAGTTCGCCGAGCGAGTTCACCAGTGCCAGCAGGCCGTTGGTTGTCGCATAGCCCTGCTGGTCGCGCATGAGCGCGTCGTAGCTGCGCTCCATGCTGAAGGCGATGCGCTCGGCCTCGGCGACGCTCACGGAGCCGGCGAACTCGCCGCTCGTTGCGTCGGGAGCGGTGCTGAGCGCCGTGCCCCGGCCCGCCGACTCGGCGCCCGCCGTGACGGGCGTGGCGGGATCCAGGCTGCCGCGGGCGCTCGACGTGACGCGTCCCTCGCCGCGCGCGAACGAGGCCGGCGGCCGCGTCGACGCCGCCTCGATCGCCGCCTTCACGTTCTCGCGGTTGTTCGTGTACGGCTGTACCGTCATCAGGTTGTGATCGATCAGGAACACGCCGGCGAACTCGTTCTCCTGCGCGGTCTCGAGATACGCGAGCGCACCCTTGTGCGCAAGGGCCCGCGCTTCCGGCGACATCCGATCGAACACGAGGGCGACAAACGCCGGGCCGATGCCGACCTGGCGACGGCTCTCCCCGGCCGCGGACGAGACCGCCGGCGGCGTGCCGCCCATGATCTCCGACGGCCCTTCCGGCGTCACCAGCGTGATCGTCGCGATCTCCTGGCGGACCCCGTCCTCGTACACCTCGAAGTCGCCCGCCGTCAGATCGGTGAGGGGGCGGCCCTGCCTGTCGCGGACGACCACGTCGACCATGACCGCGGTTGCCTCGGCTTCGAACGTCGGACCTGGAGCACCGGTCTGCTGCGCCTGAGAACCGTCCTGCGCGAAGGCGGGTCCTCCGGGCGCCATGGCGGCGAGCGCTGCGGCGAGGGCGGCGAGTAGCAGGCGGCTCATGTCAGGACCTCCTCGGCGGGCTGGCACCCGGCAGCATCGCACGGCCGCGCGCGATCCACAAGAAGGGCGCGTTCCCGCGGACCGACGACACGAAGCGGACGTCGAACGCGGCAGGGGGCGACGCAGGCGCCGCCCTTACCGTGATGGGTGACCGGCTGTTCGGGAGCCCGGCGCCGGGACGAGGCGGGCGATGCGTCCGGGCTCGTTGAACGCGATGTAGAGGTACCCATCCGGGCCGTCGACCACATCCCGGATGCGGCCGACGTTCCTGAACAGCACCTCCTGGTGCACCACGCGCCGGTCGCGGATCTCCAGCCGCCTGAGCTCCTGCTGCGCCAGCGCGCCGACAAACAGGTGGTGCTTCCATCCGGGAAAGCGATCCCCGGTGTAGAAGTCGATGGCGCACACCGCAATGGACGGCGTCCAGTGGATGACCGGCTGTTCCAGGCCGTCCTGCGCCGTTCGATCCGTCATCGGCGTGCCGTCGTAGTTCATCCCGTAGGTGATCACCGGCCAGCCGTAGTTGCGTCCGGGCTGGATCAGGTTCAGCTCGTCGCCTCCGCGCGGCCCGTGCTCCGCTTCCCAGAGGTCGCCGGTGGCGGGATGCTGCGCGAGACCCTGCGGATTGCGGTTCCCGTAGGTCCAGATCGTCGGCAGCGCGCCGGCACGGCCGGCGAACGGATTGTCGTCCGGCACCCGCCCGTCCTCGTGAATCCGGTGCACCTTGCCGTTGGGGCGGGAGAGATCCTGCGCGTCGGAGGGGTGGCCGCGCTCACCGATCGTGAAGAACAGGTGCCCCTTCCCGTCGAATACGAAGCGCGACCCGAAGTGGACCGGCGGGCCCGACCGGTACAGCTCGCCGGGCGCTCGATAGAGCACCTCCTGGTCCACGAGCTGTCCATCCCGCAGGCGCCCGCGAATCACCGCCGTCATCGCGGAATCGCCCGTTCCAGGATCGCTGAACGAGAGATAGATCCATCCGTTCGTCCCGTAGCCCGGGTGCACGGCGACGTCGAGCAGGCCGCCCTGCCCTCGATCCCAGACGGGCGGCACGCCGCCGACCGGCTCCGGCAGCAGCGCGCCGTTCTCCACGACGCGCAGACGCCCCGGCTTCTCCGTCACCAGCATCCGGCCGTCGGGCAGGAACGCCACGGACCACGGCGTGTCCAGGCCCTCGGCGACGGTCTGGAGCTGGAACGTGTGCCGTTCGCTCTCGACCGGCACATCGGGCAGGGGCTTCGCGAACGCCGTGCGGTCGCGCTGGTACTTCGCGCCCGCCTCCCGGATGAAGATCACCAGCGCGCGGATCTCCTGCCCGGTGAGCGCGCCACCCATCGGCGGCATTCCTTCGTTCGGACGACCGTCGCGGATGCTCCTGGCGAGGCTCGCGTCATCCCCGCCGAAGCGCCACACATCGTCCACCAGGCTCTGTGCCTGACCGCCCTGCAGCTCCGCACCATGACAGTTCGAGCAGAGCTCCGTGTAGATCCGGCCGACATCGCGCGGCTTCGGCGGAGCGGTCGCCTGCCGGGCCGCCGCGGCGGCGGCGAGGCCGACGAAGAGGACGAGAACGAAGGGAATCAGAACGCGAAGTCGCGACATGCGAGGGAGCGTACCACAGCGGAGGGGTGCGCCTGCGGGCGGCCGGTTCGGCGAACCGGCCCTACCAGCAGGTCGCGCTCGCGGACGCGCCGGACACGACGCCTTCGATGAACCGGCTCCAGACCGGTCGGGCGCGCTCCCCGAGCGCGCCCGCACAGGGCGGCGTCGACCTGCCGGCTCCGCTCACACCGTGTCCACCTCGGGATGAATCCACGGCGCACGGTACGGACGGCGCAGCA
>Ga0299913_10001819_pt1 | contig 16255 bp, 20 predicted proteins | sample RVTome_9_FD_201360 | JGI IMG/M metagenome (GOLD analysis project Ga0299913, IMG submission 201360) | Soil microbial communities from uranium-contaminated site in the Upper Colorado River Basin, Wyoming, United States - RVT155D38 (version 2) ...
GGAAACGCCGACGCGTTCCTCCAATTCACCGTCTACAAGCCGCAGGGAAACGGCAGGGCTCAGTTCGCGGCGACGGCAAACCATCTGATCTCGACACCGGCAGGGTGGCGCGAAGCCGGCGAGTTGATTCTGGGTGACCACGTGCTCATGCCGCTCAAGCACTACATGTCCGATCAACAGCGACAGTTGGTTCTGGGTGGATTGATGGGCGATGGTTCGGTATCAGCCAAGCGTGATCACTCGAGCGGTCCCGGCATGAAGTCGAGATTCCGCTTCGGTCATGGTCCCAAGCAGGACGAGTACGCGAAGTGGAAGGCGAGTCTGCTGGCGGGCGTGCCGGTCTCCATCTCACCGCACTCCAAGGGCGGCTTGATGGTCGAGACCTCTCCTCTCGTGGAGCTCGACGTCTTGCGCGAGGCCGTTTACGTCGGCAATAAGAAGGTGCTCAGCTGGGACTATCTCAAAGAGTTGACTCCCTTGGCGCTGGCTATCTGGTACATGGACGATGGTTCGTTCGCCGTGCGTCGGAAGGATGGTTCGGCCGGCCGATCGGATATCTGTGTTCAGGCGATGGACCGGGGCACCCAGGTCAGATTGGTGGAGCATCTCAGTGACTCGTTTGGTCTCAGCTGCAAGTTGATCGATCGGGCAGGTAAGGCGGTGATCGTTTTCGACCGTGATGGCACCGAGACTCTCCACGACCTGATCGCCCCTTTCGTTCCGCCGAGCATGGAGTACAAGCTGCTCCAGCATCATCGCGGTCGCCATGCAGTCGAAGTCCAGCCGGCCGACGAGCGGTTCGAGTTGGCGGCTGTGCCCATCGTCGACATACACGTCAAGCCCCCTACCAAGAGCATGCGTCGTTTCGACATCGAAGTCGAAGGGCATCACAACTATCTGGTCGACGGGGTGATGGTGCATAACTCACCGGAGACGACCCCCGGTGGGCGGGCGCTGAAGTTCTATTCCTCTGTTCGGCTCGACATTCGACGTATCGAATCGATCAAAGACGGGACCGAAAGTGTCGGGAATCGGGTTCGGGTGAAGGTGGCCAAAAACAAGATGGCCCCGCCATTCCGGCTCGCCGAGTTCGACATCATGTTCGGGCAGGGCATTTCCCGAGAAGGCAGTCTTCTCGATGTGGCCGTGGACAACGGTGTCGTCAAAAAGAGCGGCGCCTGGTACACCTTCGACGACGATCAGCTCGGTCAGGGTCGGGAGAACTCGAAGCGATTCCTTCGGGAGAATCCAGAGCTCGCCATGCAACTCCAGGCCAAGGTGTTCGAGGCGGTCGGCATGGTCACCACCGACGAGGACGAAGCGGCCGCGGTGAGGGCCGAACCCGAGGACGCTACCGCCGAGCCCGAGGACGCTACCGCCGAGCCCGAGGACGCCACCGCCGAGGAGTGATCTTCGAGCGGGCAGCTCCCTCGGTGGACTGCGCTGCATTGCGTTGCGGTGACCGCAACGTCGTGCCGCGTGGTCGACAGCACCAGACGCCAGGCCCCGGAACAGAAACTGTGTTTCGTGCTCGTGACATGCAGTAGCATCGTTTGTTGACACACGAATACAACCTTGAAACCAACCGGAGCCAAAGAGACATGTCAGGAGGAGCGCAGAAACACAGGGTGAGTTGATCCCTAGATTCTGAGAGCGCTTCGTTTCGTGTGCCGGGCCCGGATTCGGGTACCGGCACCTGTTGTCTTAGAGGTCCCGGGGAAGGGACCCACAAATGACTGATGCTCAGGCGATAGGGCTGGGAGTCCTGGGAGTCGCTATCGGGCTGGGCTTCGGCTACCTGTTGGCCCGTCTCGCCATCGCTCGCCGTCAGGAACGGGACAGCATGGATGCTGAGGAAATGGTCACGTCCGCCCGCATCGACGCCCAGAAGATCCTGGCCAAGGCCGAGGACGAGGGCCGGGCCAAAGCAGAGGCCTATCGAGAGAAGGAAGAAGCCACCCTTGCCCATCGACGTCTTGAGCTGGGGACTCTCGAGTCGAGACTCGGACAACGTGAGGAGACCCTGGAACAGCGTGCCTCCAACCTCGCTCAGCGGGAGACACTGCTCATCGAACGTGAGGACGAAGTCACCGGAACCCGTGGTGAGCTTGAGCGTCTGAAGGAGGAAGCCCGCAATCAGCTCGAGAAGGTTTCCGGCATCGACGTCGATGCCGCCAAGGCTGAATTGCTTGCCCAGGTGGAGGACGAGGCGCGGCGCGAGGCGATGATCCTGGTTCGGGACATGGAAGTCAGAGCGCGTGAAGAGGCCGATCGTCGTGCCCGGCGCATCCTCGCCACCGCAATCCAGCGACTGGCTGCCGAAGTGGTCACCGAGACCACCGTCTCAATCATCGAGCTCCCGTCCGACGAGATGAAAGGTCGGATCATCGGTCGTGAGGGCAGGAACATACGTCACCTGGAGTCGGTGACGGGCACCAGCCTCATCGTCGACGACACCCCGGAGGCCGTCTCCGTCAGCTCGTTCGACCCGGTGCGGCGCGAGGTGGCCCGAATCACGCTGGAGCGTCTCGTCGCCGACGGACGCATCCATCCCGCTTCGATCGAAGAGGCCTACGAAAAGGCCAAGGCCGAGGTCGAGCAGTCGATCCGCGACGCCGGTGAGTGGGCGCTTGTGGAGGTGGGTGTCTCCCGGATGCATCCGGAGTTGATCACCCTCATGGGACGTCTCAAATATCGGACCTCCTATGGCCAGAATGTGCTCAACCATCTCGTGGAGACGGCCCACATCGCCTCGATGCTGGCCTCCGAACTCGAAATCGACCCCGCGCCGGTCAAGCGAGCGGCCCTACTCCACGATGTCGGTAAGGCGGTGACCCACGAGGTCGAAGGTTCACACGCCCTCATCGGCGCCGAGATCGCCCGACGTTTCAACGAGGATCCCGCGGTGGTTCATGGGATCGAGGCCCACCACAACGAGGTAGAGCCCAGGACGGTCCTTGCAGTCATCGTGCAAGCGGCCGATGCGGTTTCTGCGGCGCGGCCGGGAGCGCGGCGAGAAACACTCGAGGGCTATGTCAAGCGTCTGGAGCGGCTGGAGAGCATCGCCCTGGAATTCGTCGGTGTGGAGGAAGTGTTTGCTCTTCAGGCCGGACGGGAAGTCAGGGTGGTGGTCGACCCGGGAGGTGTCTCCGACCTCGAGGCGAGAGAGCTTTCCCGCAACATCGCCCGCAAGCTCGAGGAGGACCTCCAGTATCCCGGTCAGATTCAGGTGACCGTGATCCGCGAGTTCCGAGCCACCGACTACGCCCGCTAGACCCAGGCGTTGCTATAGCATCGGGTCTCGGAAACCACGACCTCTTGCTATAGCAACGCGCAAGGCCACATGACACAGACCGTCCTGCTTCCCCAACCCACCGTTCGCGAACGGTCGACTCGCCCGGCCACCCGGGTGGGGAAGAGCTATTTCATCCGTACCTTCGGATGTCAGATGAACGAGCACGACTCGGAGCGGGTGGCTGGTCTGTTCGAGCAAGACGGCATGACACCGGCAGACAGCTTCGACGACGCTGACGTCGTCTATGTCAACACCTGCACAATTCGCGAGAACGCAGACAACCGGATGTATGGAAATCTGGGACAACTCAAAGCGATCAAGGATCTCAACCCAGAGATGCTTCTCGTGGTCGGCGGTTGCGCCGCCCAAAAGGACAGACAGCTGGTCAGGGAGAGGGCACCATGGGTCGATGTGGTCATGGGTACCCACAACCTCGACCGCGTGATCGACCTGATGGATCATGCCGAACAGTGGGGTCCGATCACCGAGGTTGTCGATGAATTGCAGGCGATGCCGTCGTCTCTGCCCGCTCGCAGAGAGCTCGAGCACTCGGCATGGGTGACCATCCAGGTCGGGTGTAACAACACCTGCACCTTCTGTATCGTCCCATCTGTGCGGGGGGTCGAGGTATCGCGACGGCCCGGTGACATCGTTCGCGAGGTGGAACGTGTGGCCGCCGATGGAGTGGTCGAGGTGACCCTCCTGGGTCAAAATGTCGACACATATGGACGTGATCTCGCCATCGATGGGAGACGTCGGCCTATATTCGGTGATCTCCTGCGCCGGGTGGGCGAGGTTGAGGGCATACGCCGGGTCCGGTTCACAAGTCCACATCCGAATGACTTCCGCGAGGATGTGGCTCGGGCCATGGCCGACACCGAGGCGGTGTGCGAACAGCTGCACTTCCCCCTCCAGTCCGGCTCCGACCGAATCCTCGCCGCGATGCATCGTGGCTATCACCGGCGCAAGTACATGGAGCGTCTCGCCATGGCGAGGGAGACAATCCCTGGCCTGGCCGTCTCGACAGACATCATCGTCGGATTCCCGGGTGAGACCGAAGAGGACTTCGACATGACGATTGAGGTCGTCGAGGAAGCTCGTTTCGATCAGGCCTTCATGTTCATCTTCTCGCCCCGCCCGGGCACCGCCGCCGCCGACATGGCAGACAGGTTCGTGCCGGAGGGCGTCATCCAGAAGCGATTCAACCGGCTGGTCGAGATCCAGAATCGGATATCGGCAGAGCGGAACGCCGAGCTGGTCGGAGCCACCGTCGAGGTGCTGTCGGAAGGACCGTCGAGGAAGAATGTCGATGTGGCAACCACCCGTACCCGCACGGGCAAGGTCGTGCACGTCGCGGGCCGGTATCCCTCGGGGTCGTTCCTCGATGTCGAAGTGGAGTCCGCGGCCATGCATCACCTGCTGGGGGCTGTGATCTGAGCTCAGGCGTCAAGGCCATCCTCGGGCCGACGGCCTCAGGCAAGACCAGCATCGCCATAGAGATCGCTCTACGTCTCGGCGCAGAGGTCATCTCGGCGGACTCGATGCAGGTCTATCGGGGAATGAACGTCGGGACTGCCAAGCCGACCACCATCGAGCGAAGGGGAGTGGCCCATCACCTGATCGACGTGGCCGAGCCCGAATGCGAGTTCTCTGTGGCTGAGTACCGGCGGCTCGGCCGTCAGGTGATCGACTCGTCTCCGGTGTCGCTCATCATCACGGGCGGGTCCGGCCTCCATTTCAGGGCTCTCGTCGACCCCATGAGCTTCGCCCCCACCGATGATGACCTCCGGTCGGAATTGGAAGATCGGAGTCTTGAAACTCTCGTCGCCGATCTCACCGCGATCGATCCAGAGGCAAGCCGCCTTGTCGATACTGCCAACAAGCGAAGGGTTGTGCGGGCCCTGGAGATCTTCAGACTGACCGGGGAGACGCCGTCTCGTCGTGCCCTGTCGGCGGAAGCAGAAGACCTCAGGAGGTATGTGCCTGACATCGAGTTCACCGCGGTCGGAATCGACCCGGGCGACAACGTCGATGAGCGCATCGATTGGCGACTCCACGAGATGCGTCGGGGAGGGCTGGTCGAAGAGGTCGAGGGGCTTCAAGACAGGTTGGGTCGGACGGCTCGATTGGCGGTGGGGTACCGGGAGATCCTCGACCATCTGGCCGGGAGGTTGACCCTCGACGAGGCATTCGCCGCCATCGGGCAGAACACCCGGCGACTGGCCAGAAAACAACGGACCTGGTTTCAGCGTGATCCGCGGATCCGGTGGATACCCTGGATGGAAGACGAAGCCGATCGTGTCGAGAGGGCCATGGAGATGCTGAGTTGAGACCTTTCCAATTCACCAAGATGCAGGGGCTGGGCAACGATTTCATCTTGATCGAGGGGCCGGAGCAACTCAGCCCGGTCGAGGTCTCCGAACTCTGCGACCGGCGGTTTGGTGTCGGTGCCGACGGCGTCCTGGTGGTTACCCGAGGAGACCCGAGTCGCATGGAGTACTGGAACGCCGACGGCAGCGCGGCAGAGATGTGTGGAAACGGGCTGCGCTGTATTGCTCGTTACTCCTATGACAGGGGGTGGGCGCCTGACCGCAACTTCAGTGTGCAGACGCCGGTGGGATTGAGAGGGGTTCGTGTATTCGAGGATCGAGTCGAAGCCGAGATGGGACGTGCCGTCTTCGGTGGGATCCGATCGATCCTGGGAGCTGAGTACGAGCTAGTCGACATGGGCAATCCGCACGCGGTCACCTTTGTGGACGACCCGGCGACCATCGATGTCACTGACGTCGGGTCGGCGTTGCAGAGCGAGTTCCCCAACGGATCGAATGTCGAGTTCGTCTCTCTCGATGGGTCAGGTGTGGTGATGCGGGTGTGGGAGAGGGGGGTCGGGGAGACTCTTGCCTGTGGCACCGGGATCGCCGCCGTCGCCGCCGTCGCCGCGGAGCGCTTCGGTTTGAGTAGCCCGATCGAAGTCTCCGTCCCGGGTGGTCAGGCGAGCATCGACATCCGCGATGGTGTCTCCTGGATCACTGGTCCGACCGAGTATTCGTTCAGGGGTAGCGTCGGAGAACGCTGACGACTTTGCCGATGAGGTCCACGCCCTCTGAGAACACCATCGGCTCGTAGGCGGGGTTCTCGGAGTAGAGGTAGATCTTGTCGCCTTTTCGCTTGAGACGTTTGACCGTGGCCTCTTCACCGTCGATGAGACAGGCAACGATCTCTCCATCACGAGCGTCGGGCTGTTTGTGAATTGCAACGAGGTCACCTTCGTGGATACCTGCGTTGATCATCGAGTCACCTTTGACCTCGAGGAGGAAGACGGGTCCCTCACCGACCAGCTCGGTGGGAAGGGGCATGACCTCATCGACGTGCTCGGCGGCGAGGATTGGCGTGCCGGCGGCAATGCGGCCGAGCAACGGGACATCACGCATACGGCGATCTTGCACTGCAGGTGCCGGCGTTTCGTCAATGACCACGATCGCCCGGGGCTTGGAAGGATCTTTCTTGATGATGCCGGCGGCAACAAGGGAATTGAGTTGAGCGTGAACCGATGAGGGCGAACTCAGACCCACTGCATCGCCAATCTCACGAACTGACGGTGGATACCCACGATCCTCGACTGTGCGTCGGATGTAGTCGAGAACCTGTTGTTGGCGCTCGGTAAGCATTACTGACTCCTCCTCGAACGGATGTTCGCCAGCTTACCCCGGGAGGGCCAGCCAGCCAAACATTTGTTCGATTTTGCTTGCCCACGTGAATCCGCTCCTCCAAATCTGTCAGACGTCGATGGCAGGGTGTGTGGTGCTGGCAGGATTCGGCTTGACATCGAACAACTGTTCGGTACAGTATCGAACGCACGTTCGGTCCCACCGAATGTCATCCAGCAAACAACCAAGCGGGCCCGATCAGGAGGGAGACATGCAGACATCACGAATTCAGCTTTCCGTTCAGCTGTCCGTGCTCCTTGCAACTGTCTGCATCGTCTTTCTCCTGATCGGAGGGGCCGCCGACGCTGAGGAGCCACCCGGCCCGACCATCGAATATGTGGTCGCGCAAGGCGACACGCTCTGGGAGATCGCGTCCCAACACGTAGCCACCGGTGAGGACGTCAGGATTTACATCGAAGCCATCAAGGAGAGATCTGGGATCATTTCCAGCTCGCTCCAGGTGGGTCAAGTACTACGGATCCCTCAACCCTGAACCAACCGAACCCGTTTACCCTGGGGCGATGCTCTGCCCCGCGTGTGGCGCCTCCGAGATAAGAGTGATAGACAGTCGCCCTGCAGAGAACGGGTCCTCGATCCGACGTCGTCGCCAATGTGAGATGTGCACCCATCGTTTCACCACCTATGAGCGTCTGGAGCCACAGCTCATGGTTCTGAAGCGCTCGGGGAAGTTCGAACCGTTCTCGCCCCCGAAGCTGGCGTCAGGGATCTCGGCGGCGCTCGCTGATCGTCCCGTCTCCGGGTCTGACGTGGAGAGCGTCGTCGACGAACTCGAAGAAGCGGTTCGCGCCACCGGTCCTCAGGTGAGCTCAGAGGACATCGGCAGACTCGTGCTCGATCGCCTCCGCGAGCTCGACGAGGTCGCTTACCTCAGGTATGCCTCCGTGTACAAGGAATTCCAGGAGGCCGCCGACTTCGAGAAGGAGATGGCCGAGATGGAGTCGGACCACCAATGAAGGGTCTTTGAAGCCGGCCATCGCTACCTCGGCCCCGCCGTTTTCAGCTTTGGGGAATCACCTTCAAGGCAGCGACAGTTTCATCTATCCGCGTCTGGACTCGGGCGTGAATCTCGTCAACCATGTTCCACAACAACTGTTCGGTCTCATCCAGACGGGCGCCCAACGAAAAGAGAACGCTCTCGACTGAGGCCCTGTCGTCTTGCCGGAGTGCATCCACGTAGCGTCCGAGGAAAGACGTCAACTCCGCGGACAGGATGTCGAGTTGCTGGGTGACCGCGGAAAGGACCTCGTCAGGAAGGGCGGTACGCACGTTGTCGAAAGCGAGCTGCCATGTCCCGAAGGATCGTGCCGCCTCGTCGAGTGTGATCAGGTCTCGATCGGTTTCGAGGATGGGAGTGTTCAGAATTGGGAGGACGGCCGATCGGTATGCATAGGTCCCTCGTATCAGACGGATGCCGTCAAGGGTTGAGCTCGCAGCCTGGGACGCAGCCGACCGCAGGTCGTTCTCGGCGATCGAACCCGAAATGGTGAACAAGTCGCGGGCGACACTCTCAACCGAATCCAGACTTTCAAGGCCGATCGCGGGCTCTGGGTCGCGAAGACCCCGATTGAGCTCGGTGAGTAGTGGCAGCGCCGTCTGAAGTGTTTCTGCCTTGGTTGCCAGATCAATGCGTGCACTCAACTCGACTGCGGCGGGACGTCCTGAGAGCCAGTAGCCGAAGGCAGCGAGACCACCAACGACGACCACGATGAGAGTGATCATGCCCCATCGAACATTGGGTCCTGCGAGCTGGCGACCAAATTCCTGTGGTCTTTGGTCTGCCATTTCCTCAGCCTTGGGTGGCTCGGCGAGGTGACGGCCCCGTGGCAACTTGTCTCCCATGATCGGCGAGTCCGACCAGGACCGGGCGACATCGGTGAACCCGAGAGATTCGAGAGACGAGAATCGGACACGGCGTCTGCGAACCGTCGACCGGCGATCGGCCCGCTTAATTGTCGCAGTCATGAGGACACTCGCTTACAGTCAGGTGACTCCGCTCGATGTTCCGAAACACCATGCAGATCAACTTCGTACGTCTCGACCGGGGATTGCCGCTACCCCGTACAGCACATATCGGCGATGCCGCCGTCGATCTTCACTCCAGCGTCGATATCGTTCTGGGTCCTGGAGAACGCGCCGCGATCCCGACCGGAGTCGCTGTCGCCATTCCCGAAGGCTATGCCGGTCTGGTTTTGCCCAGATCGGGACACGCCATCCGACACGGGGTCGGCGTCGTCAACGGACCGGGGCTCGTCGACTCGGGTTATCGGGGCGAGGTGACCGTGCTGCTGATCAATCACGGTGACGATGAGGTCAAATTCGGCCGTGGTGAGCGGATCGCCCAACTCACCGTCATCCCTGTTCCGGAGGTCGACTGGGTCGAGGTCGACGGGCTCGACGAGACCGACAGGGGAGTGGATGGATTCGGATCGACCGGTCGGTGAAGGCCTTTTGGTTGGACCCGTCTCCCAGGTACAATCCCTTTCCTCGCGCGGAAGTAGCTCAGTTGGCAGAGCGCAACCTTGCCAAGGTTGAGGTCGCGGGTTCGAATCCCGTCTTCCGCTCCAACGACGGTCAGAATCCGCCTCCCGGCGACGTGGCCGAGTGGTTAGGCGCGGGTCTGCAAAACCCGTTACACCGGTTCGATTCCGGTCGTCGCCTCGACAACAGAACGGGCCCTTAGCTCAGCCTGGTAGAGCGCTTGCTCGACACGCAAGAGGCCGCTGGTTCAAGTCCAGCAGGGCCCACCATCTCCCGGCCAGGGGAAACGCTCAGAAAGTGCCCCTGGCCAGGGAAAACCCGCTTCTCAGACTTCTCTCCTCATCTTTCGTGGTCTCGCGTTGTTTCGACTAGTTTCCACTTGTCTTGTGACACACACGTGACACAAGAGAGGAGTCACGCATGGGATCAATCCAGAAGATCGACCGACCGAAACCATGGAGGGCCCGCTATCGAGGCCCTGACGGCCGCCAACACTCGAAGAGCTTCAGACGTAAGGTCGACGCCGAACGGTGGCTCCTCACCGAAGAGAACGCCGCTCTGGCTGGGTCCTGGGTCGATCCGCAAGCCGGGACCATCCTCCTTGGCGAGTACGCCGAGGCCTGGCTCAAAGCTCGTCAAGGTCTGGCGCCGAAGACGGTCGCCACCTATGAGGCTCTAATCCGCTCTCACATCATCCCCGCATTCGGCAACCGGCCTCTACGTGCCGTCTCCACCGAAGAGGTCCGGTCCTGGCAAGCGGGCCTCCTCGCAGGTGGCTTGTCGGCGTGGACGGTGAAGCAGACCGCGCGTCTCTTGCGGTCGATCCTTGGCCAGGCCGTCGATGACGGACGACTCGCACGAAACGCTGCCGTCAAGGTGAAACAGCCCTCGGCGCATCCGCGACGTCAGCTCTTCTTGACCGTGGGGGAGCTCGGTGCTCTTGCCGACGAATGCGGCGATTACGGACCTCTGGTCTGGTTCCTCGGATGGTCGGGGTTGCGTCTGGGTGAAGCCGTCGCCCTCCGCGTCGGAAGGGTGGACCCGGACAGACGACGGGTGCGGGTCGAGGAGGCAGCCACCGAAGTCGGCGGGCGGCTCGTTTTCGGTGCCACCAAAACTTATGAGGCTCGCACCGTGATCGTTCCCCGATTCGTCATCGACCGTCTGGCACCACTCCTCGAGGACCGGGACGCCGAAGATCTGATCTTCACTGCTCCCCGCGGTGGCCCGGTCCGCCACGGCGGCTTCCGTAACCGGGTGTTCTCCCCGGCCGCGGAGCGGATTGGCAAACCGGACCTGGTCCCGCATGATCTCAGAGACACGGCGGCGTCGTTGATGATTGCCTCGGGAGCCTCGATCAAGGCGGTACAACGCGCCCTCGGTCACGCTTCGGCCAAGATGACCCTCGACGTTTACGGGTCGCTGTTCGAGGAGGACCTTGAGCGGCTGGCCGACACCATGGAGGAGCGATACGGATCCGATGGAGGTGGCAATGTGGTGAGGCTTCCCCGGTAAACCAGTTGACCGCGACCGCAGGTGTGCACACGTCTGTGGATCTTTGATGCATTGGTGCGACACATAAATCGGGCTCTTTTCGTCTCTCGTCTCCGGCGAGTTTCACTGGATCCCCTTCAGAGCGCCTGGCTGGATTGAAGGTATCCTGAGCGACATGACGCTTCGTGAGATGGTCGAGACCCGAAAGGACGATATCGGGACCTTGGCCGACCGGTACGGGATCTCGAACGTGCGGATCTTCGGGTCGGTCGCCCGAGGAGACGCTCACGCGCGCTCGGACATCGACTTCCTTGTAGATGTACCACGAGACGCTTCGCTATTCGACCTCTCCCGGTTCCGGCGCGAGCTGTCGGATCTCCTTGGCGTCAACGTCGACATCGTCAGCAGCCATGCCCTCCTGCCCAGAGATCATGATGTCTTGGAGGAAGCCATCGGCTTATGAGTCGCAGGTCGGTCGACAAGATCGTGGCCGATCTCATCGATGCCGTCCAAGCCACAAGTGAGCTCGTCGAGCGTGGTCGGGAAGCCTACGAATCGGATCGAATGCTGCGCCTTGCCGGAGAGGCGTTGATCGGGAGGATCGGTGATTCCGCATCGAAGCTCCGCGATCACCTGGGTGAGGAGATACCCGAAGGAGTGCCGTGGGACGATGTGATTGCCAACCGCATCATCGTGGACCACGTGTACCACAGGGTTGACTACGACCTCCTCTGGAACACTCTCGAGCGTGATGTGCCCCAACTCGGTGCCACGCTAAGAGAGTGGGCGCTGGATAGAGGAGTGGATCTCACTTAGATCCATCCCCCGACTGGGGAGACTCCTCAACGGGATTGATCAGAAACCAGGTGACAGTTCTTGTACTTCTTGCCCGACTTGCACCAGCACTGTTCGTTGCGTCCAATCTTGCGAGATGAGCGACCGGGGATTTGATCTGGGGCTGGCCTTCGGAGCTGCTGGGCGAGGTTGTGCTCGACGACAGCCACGTTCCGCTCTCTGGCTGCAAGATCCTTCTCTCTGTCCTTGAGGTCCGCTTCACGCAGAACCAGCGCCCGGTCGCGTTGATTCAGCTCTCTTTCCCGGTCCTTGAGTTCCTGGGCCCGGCCCTTCAACTCCGCCACCTGGGTGTGGAGCCGGTCACTGAGCCTCTCGGCGTCCTCGCCGGCGACCGAAGCCAGCTCGTTGAGCATCAACAGGGCGACACCCTCACCCATGCCGACTCCGACCGCCTGACAGTATCTCTGCCACACGACCTTGGTGGCACCGGAGATAGGGACCTTGGCCATCCACTCGCCCTGCTCCTGGTCGAACTCGGCGCGCAGCGCGTCGTCGATCTTGCGAAGTACCTGACGGCTCAAACTCATCGCACTAGAAGTGCGTGTTCTCTTTACACAGTTGCATCATCTGGATGCGAGTTTACTGGTTAACCGCAACCGATCTGGTTGCAACTGTGTGCGGGTAGGAACGCCCGCAAGTCGCGAGGTCCGGTTGCCAGTCAGTCCTGGTTGGGCGGGCCCGGCTCCTGGTTCCGATGCCGGTGGAGAAAGTCATCGACTGAACGTCGGGCATCGGCTTTGATGTCTCGATACCAGAAGTCTTCATCCCAAGGGTCTTCCATCGACGCATCGAACAGCTCGTCTTCATAGCTGGTGTAGCGGTGGCGGATTAGGGCTCGAGCAGCCAACGCGGCCCGCTCTTCCAACGACAGGGTGCGGGTCCGTCCGACCCGCCCGCTGCCTACGACTGCGGCCCGGGTGGCTGCTTCTGAGGCGATCTCGTCGGAGAGTTTGGAGTGCTCGGGCGCAAAGGCCAGGAACCGGCGAATCGCCTCAGCAAGCTCGTCCCGATACACGCCCTCCTGCCGTTCCCGCGATTCCGCTCCGTGCTGGCGTTGCTTAGCTCGCCGCTCCTCGGTGGCCGCGGCATCAGCCCACGCCTGTTCGATGGTCGTCTTAGGAGCCCAGAGCCCGAGCTTTCGACGATGCGGCCGATTCCTTCCTCGAGGACGCCACGCCAGCCAGAAGGTCCCCGCAGCCTTTACGCGACGTGTTACGAACGCATCACCAGACGGAAGGAAGTCCCAATCCTCGGGTATCTCAAGGTCGCCATGCTCAGGGTTCCACGGACCTTCCCGAGTCATGTACACGTCGAGCTGCTGCCCAGCGAGGTCCCCGTCATCCATGACGCATAGTGTCGCATCGTCCGGACTGCCGATTTCAGGCGAGCTAGCGCAGAATGCCGGATAACGGACGGGTGATTCGGCTGATTCTGGCGATTGGCGTCGCGCGTTATGCGCTGCAGCCCGAAGGCGACTCGTCTAAGAGTCCACGCTGGGAGCGGCTCACTGCGCCTGATATTGGTTGATCAGTCCGATGATGGCGTCGGTGTCCCAACTCGGTTCGATCATGTCGGTGAAGATCTTGATTGGACGGCCGCCGCGGCGGTGGATGGCCACAGTGGTTGCGTTGACCTTGTCGACTTTGGTGACTTCTTCCCAAATTGCTCGACGTGTCTTGGGCGGGTGGACTCTGACGACGAGTCCTGCGCCATTGAGTTCGACAGCGGCGCCAGGTTGGATGAGGGCATAGAGAGCCCAAGCAAGGAGATACAGGCTGGCTGGAAATCCGAACAGGGCGATGAGCCTGGGTATGAAAGGTGAGTTCCCCCAGATCGACATGATCGGTGGGTTGACCCAGAACCAGATCGTCCCAGGCACTAACACCAGACCCAAGAGAATCACGAACAGGTAATTGCGTATGGGCGCGGACAGTGCCCGATCACGGTGCCAGTGGATGCGTTCATCTCGTTGGTATTCCGGGCCGAGGCTAGGCAGGCAGCAGCCACGTTGGGAGGGAGTCCAACCGACTGCAGACCACAAAAAACAATTCGAGAGCGGAACGGATCATGTTGTGGATGCACCATCGGCTTGAAGCGAGCGATACGGTGCCGAGAATCCGTTCGAGCTCGGCGGCCTGCTGAGGTAGGTTGTGATCCGTGTGTGCCCAGCAGATACGGGTCCACCTGAAGGTTCCGGTGAACGTCCCCTCTCTTCGTGAGCGATTGGCCGAAGAGGGATTCGAGGTGGAGGAGATTGTCGAAGGGCGAAGCGCGATCTTCAATACGGTCGATGTCGTTTCATTTGTGGTGGACCACGTTGATGAGATCGTCACAGGGGCGCTGGCGGGTGTAGTAACTGACATCATCGGACGACGAGCAATTTCGCGGACGGGCTGGGATAGAGGCGTCGACTTCAGCATCACGACAAGCGAACAGACGGTCATCGTGAACGCGATCGGTGACGGGAGTTGGGTGCAAGTGCATCCGAAGCTGGAGTCGGAAACGCAAGAGGAGGAGTGAACTGGGCCACGACCTTAATCCTCGGATGCGTTTCGAGCCCGGATGCCAATCATCTGCCCACGAGGGTTGGACACGAGGCAATGGTCAGGTGCTCCACTATGGAACTCTGCCGTGTCCTGAAACGTCATCCTTGCTGAAACCCAGCATGTGTCACCGCCGCCCGCGGGCCTGATTGTCACAGGGGACTGGTTATGAGCGACCAAATGACATTGGCCCTGACTCGGAGTCTGATCTGGACGGTATGGCTCTGGTTGATGTGGTCGCTTACGCTGGCTGTCTCACTGCTCTGGCTGACGCCCCCTTTCCTTTTGGCCCCGGGTTGGCTGTTTGCTGTTTTGTTGGGAACGAGCATCCCGGTAAGCGTGGTTGCGGTCCGTAGACGTCTTCTCGATGCGGTACTGGCCAAGTATCGAGGCGCACTGCTCGGGATCACGTGGGTGTTGTGGACCGGGATGATCATCCTCGCCTTCCCAGTCACACCCATCATCTTCATAGAGGTGCTGGTGTACGGAACGCTGTATCTCGCGGGTGTAGGAGTCCTCGCGGTGGCCGCGGTTCGGTTACCGAGATATAGAGCGGAGAGCGCGGCAGCCATCGTTGTTGTCATCGTGGGGGCTGCCTTGCTGGTCGCCGGTTTCGCCACAATCGCCCAGGCCGGGATGACGGTGAGGATGCGGCTCGTCGAAACTCGCTACCAAGACGATCTGTCCGAGATCTCAGCCAGTACGGACCCGTCGTCGCTCGAGCTGTACCCCGAGCGACTGGTCGATGAAGGACCACCCCTCCGTGTCGCCTGGATATGGTGGCACGGGATCCTCGACAACGTGGGTGGCATCGTCAACGACCCCTCCCAAAGTGCCGATCAGGTGAGGGCTGTTCTCACAGACGACACCGGAATGCTAAGTAGCTGTATCCATCTCTACGCCGACTGGTACTACTGCGCCTTCAACTAGATCGAGCCTGAAAGTCCGCAAGAAACGACTGACCCAGCGGCGGGCTACCAGTAACGCCGATTAACAATTATGAGCGGATAACCCACATTTCAGCAGGTGCGCGAGAACGGCACTTCTCGCTCGCCTCCCCTACGGCGAGCTGTACCACACGACTCTGGTGGGACATAAGTCGGTAATGAGCGAAGGGATAGGCGTGTCCCCTTCGTCGAGACTGATACCCCCACCTCCCAGTAGCACATCTGGCCGTCCGCCGGCTTTGATGTCCGTAATGAGGTCTTCTGCTTGGCCGATTTGGGATTCGTGCCACACCACTACCGCATCGTCGACGTAGAGACAGTTATTCCTTATTTCGGCGACACCACCATGGAGAGCAGCGTCTCCTCCGAGCGAGTCGTGTTGGAATGTCCAAACGTTGTCGATCTCCGTTGGCTCGACACCGTCTCCCGCTGATGTCGAGCCGGAATCACATGATGCTGCAAGCAAGGCAACACAAGCGACTATCCATAGAGCCCTCACACATCTCAGACGATCAGGGCCCCCTTTTCGGTTCCTCGCCGAGCATCACAGATCAACAGTTCTGGAGCGAAATCGCCCATATCTGAGACCGTCCGGGATCGGCACTTCGGCGCTCGGGTCGAGTGACCTGATCGGATCTGCCTGCCAGGAACAGTCGTCACTTTCGGTACCGCTTCCTGATGCCCGCACCGCTGGCGTCTCAAGGAACTGGTCGCCAGAGAATCAAGAGACCAAGCGATGGCTTGTACGGCGGTTGAAATCCAAGTTCCCGACGGGGGTCTTTCCTACCATTCCCCCGGAGACGTAGAAGGAGACAGCATGGCCAGGAAATGGGGATTATCCAAGATCCTGCTCGCGGCTGCGGTAGTGGTACTCGTGCTAGCCGCGGTTGGTGTGGGGATAGGTGACTTGAATCT
>Ga0299913_10001820_pt1 | contig 16252 bp, 13 predicted proteins | sample RVTome_9_FD_201360 | JGI IMG/M metagenome (GOLD analysis project Ga0299913, IMG submission 201360) | Soil microbial communities from uranium-contaminated site in the Upper Colorado River Basin, Wyoming, United States - RVT155D38 (version 2) ...
GGGTCAGCGCGGCGGAGCGCGACCTGGCGCGGCGGCTCACCCTGATCCTCGCCGCGGCCTGCGTGGTCTCGGTGCTCCTCGCCCTCGTCTCGGTGGCGGCGGCGACCACGGCGATCGTCGAGGAGCGGCGGGTCGAGGTCGGCCTGATGCTCGCCCTGGGCTACTCGGGCCGCCGCGTCGCCGGCTTCCTCGCCGCCGAGCTCCTCGCCGTCGCGCTGGTCGCCGGCCTCGTCGGCGAGGTCGCCGGGGAGATCGCCGCCGGCCGGCTCGCCCGCGGCGTCCTCGACCTCGCGGCGTCGGCCGTCGAGCCCTCGTGGGCCTGGGCGGCGGCCCCGGCCGCGGCGGTGGCCGTCGTCGGCGCCGCGATGACCTTCGCCCTGGCCCGCGTCGGCCGGGTCGAGCCGGCCCGCGTGCTGCGCGGCGAGTGAGCGCGACGAGCCCCTGACGTGACCGCGACGATGCCCTTCCTCGAGATCGACCGCCTGACCCGCCGCTTCGGCGACGTCCTCGCCCTCGACGCCGTGACCCTCGCCATCGAGCGCGGCGAGTGGCTGGCGGTCACCGGCCCGTCGGGCTCCGGCAAGACGACGCTGCTGAACGTCCTCGCCGGGCTCGACCGGCCGACCTCCGGCACGGTGCGGGTGGGCGGCGACGAGGTCACCGCCCTCGGCCGCCGCCAGCTTGCCCGCTACCGGCAGCGGCGGGTCGGGTTGATCTTCCAGCAGTTCCACCTCATGCCCTACCTGACCGCGGTCGAGAACGTGATGCTCGCCCAGTACGTGCACAGCGTCGCCGACCGCGCCGAGGCCGAGGCGGCGCTGGCCCGGGTCGGGCTCGCCGAGCGGCTCGACCACCTGCCGAGCCGGCTCTCGGGCGGCGAGCAGCAGCGGGTGTGCGTCGCCCGGGCGCTGATCAACCAGCCGCCGCTGGTGCTGGCCGACGAGCCGACCGGCAATCTCGACGCCGAGAACGAGGCGGTGGTGGTCGATCTGCTGGCCGGCCTCCGCGACGCCGGCCACACCATCGTCCTGGTCACCCACTCGGCGGCGCTCGCCGCCCGCGCCGACCGGCAGGTCCGGCTCGACCACGGCCGGCTCGTCGCCCGGCCGGAGCCGGCGCGGTCACCCGGCAAGGCGAAGCTCGGCGCGGAGCCCGGCGCCGCCGCCGGCCTCGAGGTCGTCGCGCGCGGTGCGGGGGCGGGCTGGTGAGGCGAGGGGCTCTCGTCCTGGCCGGGACCGCAGTCGCGGCGTTCGCCGCGCTCGCGACGACGGCCGACGCCGGCGTCGCCGGCCGTGAGGCGCTCGTCGAGCGCCGGGTCGCGCTGATGGGAACGCACCTCGACCTCGCGGTCGAGGCGGCGGACCGGCAGGCGGCGCTGGCTGCGAGCGAGCTCGCGGTGGCCGCCGTCGAAGCCGCCGAGGCCCGGCTGTCGACCTGGCGGCCCGGCGGCGAGCTGGCGCGGCTCAACGCGGCACCGGCCGGCCGGCCGGTCGAGCTGTCGCCGGCGCTGGCCGCCGAGCTCGGCGCCGCGCTCGCCTGCTCCGCGCTGACCGGCGGCGCCTTCGACCCGGCGCTCGGCGCCCTCGCCGCGGCCTGGGGGCTGCGGCAGGGCGGCCGGCAGCCGGGGGGCGAGGAGCTCGCCGCCGCCCGTGAGGCGAGCGGCGCCGCCCTGCTCGGGCTCGCCGGGGGCCGGGCGGTCCGCCGCCACCCGGACGTCGCGGTCGACGAGGGGGGGTTCGGCAAGGGCGCCGGGCTCGCCGCCGCCGTCGCCACCCTGGCCGCCGACGGGCGCGCCGAGCGGGCGGTCCTCGACTTCGGCGGCCAGGTGACCGTGTGGGAGCGGCGGCCCGGCGAGGTGGCGAAGGTCGCAGTCGGCGTCGCCGACCCGCGGGAGCGCGGCGTCGCCGCGGCGGTTCTGTCGATCGACGGCGGCTCGGTCGCCACCTCGGGCAACGGCGAGCGAGGGATCGTCGCCGGCGGCGTCCGCCGCGGCCACCTGCTCGACCCGCGCACCGGCGAGCCGGCACCCGACCGCGGCAGCTTGACCGTGTGGGTCGCGGACCGGGCGCCGGTCCCCGGGGGCGCGGCGCTCGGGCCGGCGGCGCACGCCCTCCTCGCCGACTGCCTCTCGACCGGCCTCTACGTCCTCGGTCCGGAGACGGCGGTCGAGTGGGCGTCGCGGCGGCCGGGGATCGAGGTCCTCGCCCTCGCCCCCGACGGGCGGGGCGGGGTCGCCGGCCGGGCGAGCGCCGGGCTGGCCGGGCGGATCGAGGCGGTCGGCCGCGGGGTGCGGGTGGATGTCGAGACGTGCGGGGAAGCTGGCAGCGAAGCGCTCCGGGCCGGCGTGCCGGCGCCGGAGAACGAGACGAGGGCGGCGGTCGCGACCTTGGTGGGATCAGGACCGTCCGCCCTCCCGAACCCGTCGCCGGAGGGCAGGCCCGCCGGCGCTGGATCCGAGGAGGAGTATAGGTGATCGTTTCGACGAAGGAGGGTAGGCGGGCCGTCCCTGCGGCGGCCCTGGCGGTCATGTTCGTGCTCGCGGTCTCGCCGCTGGAGGCCCAGGACGTCGCGACGGAACGGGCGGCGGCCGGGCGAGCGGCTGCGGCGCAGGACGCCGCGGCCGGCGATCCCGTGGAGGCGCTCGAGCGGCAGGTCGAGGCGCTGCGGGCCGAGATCGAGGCTCTGCGCCGCGAGCTGCGCGCCGCGAGGGAGGAGCCCGCGCCCGGCGCACCGGCCACCGAAGACGCCGGGGACGCCGCCGAGGACGAGGAGGCCGACGCCCTCGCCGAGCTCGAGCGGAAGATCGAGGTCCTCGCCGCGGAGGTCGAGCGGCTGAGGATCGGCGCCGCGCCGCCCGGTGCGCCGGCCGTGGCCGAGGCGGGCGAGGGCGAGGTGCCGCGCGCCTTCGGCCTGGCGCCGGCGGCCTCGAAGGTCTACCGGGCCGAGCGGGGCCTGTCGATCGGCGGCTACGGCGAGATGCTCTACGAGCGCAAGGACGGCGACCGCAACGACCGGCTCGACTTCCTGCGCGCGATCGTCTACTTCGGCTACAAGTTCGACGACCGCTTCGTCTTCAACTCCGAGATCGAGGTCGAGCACGCCGACGAGGCGTTCCTCGAGTTCGCCTACCTCGACTGGCTCTACCGGCCCGAGCTCAACCTGCGCGGCGGCCTGGTGCTGCTGCCGATGGGCTTGGTCAACGAGATCCACGAGCCGACGACCTTTTTCGGCGCGCGGCGGCCCGACGTCGAGCAGGCGATCCTCCCGACCACCTGGCGGGAGAACGGGTTCGGCGCCTTCGGCGAGGTCGGGCCGTTCTCGTACCGCACCTACGTGGTCAACGGCCTGAACGGGGCGGCGTTCACCTCCGGCGGGCTGCGCGGCGGGCGGCAGAAGGGGTCGCAGACGCTGGCCGACGACCTCGCCTGGGTCGGCCGGGTCGACTGGGACGCGGTCCCGGGTCTCCTGGTCGGCGGCTCTGCCTACGTCGGCGACTCGGGGCAGGATCTCCCGGCCCCCGGCGGCGGCAGGATCGACGCGGGGACGACGATCGTCGAAGGGCACGCCGAGTGGCGCTGGCGCGGGCTGCGGCTCCGCGGGCTGGTCGCCCGCGCCGAGCTCGACGACGTCGCCCGGCTCAACGCCACCCTTGGCCTGACCGGCGCGCAGAGCGTCGGCGAGGAGCTGCGCGGCCACTACGTCGAGGCCGGGTACGATCTGTTCTCGGGCCGCGGGGGCCGCGCCTCGCTCACCCCCTACGTCCGTCGGGAGGAGGTCGACACCCAGGCCGAGGTGCCGCGCGGATTCAGCGCGGACCCCGCGAACGACCGCGAGAGCCTGACCCTGGGGCTCGCCTTTCAGCCGATCGACCCGATCGTCCTGAAGGTCGACTACCAGGACTACGACAACGGCGCCGGCACCGGCGTCGACCAACTGAATGTGGCGCTGGGATACATCTTCTGATTCCGATCGCGCCCGCGAGGGCGGCGCGACGCGTGCGGGCCGCGCGCCGGGGGAGGTGCGTCCACGCGCGGTGGGGCACGCCCCCCGGTCGGCCCGCGCGCCCGGAACGGAGCGCGCACCTCGGCTGCAAGGGCGGTTCCGCGGGCCGGCCGCGGCGAGGCTCGCGGCGGCAGCCCTCGCCGCCCTCGTCGCCGCCGCGCCGGCCGGTGCGGTGACGCTCCTGTCGCCGGAGGAGGCGCTCGGGCTCGCCTTCCCGGGCTGCCGGATCGAGCGGGGCAGCGTCTTTCTCACCGACGGCCAGCTCGACGCCGTCCGCCGGCTCGCCGGCGTCGAGGTCCCGAGCGCGCTGGTGCGTCCGCACCGGGCGAGCTGCGGCGGCAAGCCGGGCGGCACCGCCTACTTCGACGTCCACCGGGTGCGCACCCTGCCCGAGACGGTGATGGTCGCCGTCGGCCCGGACGGCCGGGTGCTCCGGGTCGAGGTCGTCGCCTTCCGCGAGCCGCTCGACTACGTGCCGCGCGACGCCTGGTACGAGCAGTTCGAGGGCGAGCGGCTCGACCGCGACCTGGCGCTCGACCGCGACGTCCGCGGCGTCACCGGGGCCACCCTCACCGCCCGCGCGACGACCGACGCGGTGCGCCGGGTGCTCGCCATCCACCGGGTGCTCGACGGGGCGGACCGCCGGGCGGCGGACGGCGGGGCGGCCGCCGGGGAGTCGACCGACGGGCGCGGCTCGGGCCGCGGGAAGGACGGCGCGCGGTGAGCCGGCTCGAGGCCTGGCTGGTCCACGCCGGCACCCTGCTCGTCGGGGGGACCGGCCTCGTCTACGCCTGGATGCGCTACCTGCTCGCACCGTCCGACCCGTTCGCCGTCGTCAACCATCCGCTCCAGCCCCAGGCGCAGCACCTCCACGTGTGGACGGCGCCGCTCCTCGTCTTCGCCGCCGGCGTCATCTGGCGCGAGCACGTGTGGAAACACTGGCGGCGAGGGATCCGGGCGCGGCGGCGGAGCGGCATCTCGCTGGTGCTGACCCTGGTGCCGATGGTCGCCTCGGGCTACCTGATCCAGACCGCGGTGACCCCGGGCTGGCGCACCGCCTGGGTGGCGATCCACCTCGTCACCTCGGGCCTCTGGCTCGCCGCCTATCTCGTGCACCAGGTGGTCCCGTGGTGGCTCCGCCGCCGGCGCGCCGCCGGCGACGAGGGGCTGGCCCCCGGCCCGGCCGCGGCCGCCGGCCTCCTGGCGCTGCTCGCCCTCGGGCTGGCCGCGGCGGCCGGCTGTCGCGAGGAGACTCCGCCGCCGGCCGAGGCACCTCCGGCGGCCGGCCCGGTGACCCTGGCGAGCGGCGTGGACGAGGCGGTCCTCGGGCCGCTTCTCGCCCGCTTCAGCGAGCTCAGCGGCCACGAGGTCGAGGCGCGCTACGGCGACAGCGAGGAGCTCGCGGCCGCGCTCGCCGCGGGCGAGGGGCCGCCGGCCCAGGTCTTCGTCTCGCGGGACGCGCCCAGCCTCGGGCGGGTCGCGGCGGCGGGGCGTTTCCTGCCGCTGCCGACAGAGCTGACCGGCCGGGTGCCGGCGAGCGCCGTCGACTCGGGGCGACTCTGGGTCGGGCTCGCCGGCCGCGCGCGGTCGCTGGCCTACGCGCCCGAGCGGGTCGCCGAGGACCAGCTGCCCCAGAGCCTGGCCGCCCTCGCCGCGCCGCGCTTCCGCGGCCGCCTCGCCCTCGCCCCGTCGAGCCCCGCCTTCGTCGACCAGATGGCCGCCTACCGCGCGCTCAACGGGGCCGCCGCGCTCGACGACCTGCTCGCCGGACTCGCCGCCGGCGGCCCGGTGACGGTGGCCGACGAGCGGGCGGTCGTCGAGGCGATCGTCGAGGGGCGGGCCGACCTCGGCCTGGTCGACCTCGCCGAGGTGCTCGCGGTACGGCCGGGGCCCGACGCCGAGCCGCTCGGGGCCCGCGTGCTCGCCTCGGCCGACGCCTCGGGCCTGGTCAACCTGGTCGGCGCCGGGCTGACCACCGACAATCCCGCGGCGATCGAGCTCGTCCGCTTCCTGCTCGAGCCCGACGCCCAGGCGCAGATCGCCCGCGAGACCCTCTGGTACCCGCTGGTGGCCGACGTCGAGCTCGCCGGCGCGCCCGTCTCGCTCGCCGAGCTCGCACCGCCCCGGATCGACTTCGCGGCCGTCGCCGCCGCCGAGGCGGCCGCCCGCGAGGCGATCGCCGCGAGCGGCCTCGGCGCACCGGGGTCCAAGTAACCCGCACGTCGTAGCCCGCACGTCTCGCGGGCTCGTCCGCGCGGCTCAGCGCGCCGTCGCCACCTGCGACCAGGAGAAGTGGGTGAGCACCGGCCGGCCGGGCGCCTCGCCGAGGAGCCAGAGCACCGCGGGCCGGGGCTCGAGGACGCCGGCCCGCAGCATCCCCTCCCGGTTGCCGAGGACGAAGAGGGAGGCGGCGAGGGCGCGGGCGTCGACGGCGAGCTCGCTGACCGCGACGACCCCGAGGACGCCGCGGGCCGGCAGCCCCGTCCGCTGGTCGATCCACGGCGCGTGGCGGTCGCCGCCGACGACCAGGGGCCGGTGGACCGCGGAGGCGACGGCGAGCGCCTGGTCGCGCAGCAGCACCCGCTGGAGCGGCCGGTCGAGCCCGGGGAAGACCGGCAGGTCGACCGCCCAGCCCTCCCCGCCGGGGCCGGGGCCGAAGCCGCGGCGGGTGAGCCCGATCTCGACGTAGCCTTCGACGATCCCCCGGGCGCGGAGCGCCTCGACCGCGGCGTCGACCGCGAAGCCCTCGGCGAAGCCGCGCAGGTCGGCGCGGCGCCCGGCCGCGAGCTGGGCGTGGACGCCGGAGAGGCGTAGCCCGTCGCAGGCGGCGTCGGCCGCCGCGGCGGCGAGCGTGGACGCGGGCGGCCGGGAGCGCCCGTCCCACAGGGCGAGGAGGCGGCCTGCGAGCGGTCCGTGGGCGCCCTGCGACCAGGTGCAGTAGCTCTCCGCGCGCTCCAGCAGGTCGGCGAGCCGCGGGTCGAGGGAAACCGGATCGCCGCCGGCCGCCCGGTTCAGGGCGCCGAGGCCGCCCGGCTCGGCGCCCTCGGGGTCGACGAGGCGCTCGACCTCCCGGATCTCGGCGAAGGCGGCGCGCAGGGCGGTCTCGGCCGCCGGCGCCGAGGGTGCGGCCGCGTCGATCCGGGCCGGCTCGCCGAGCGCCCGGCCGGTCGCCCGCCGGACGGCCGGCTCGCCCCCGGCCGGGGCGGCGGCGGGGAGGCCCGCGGCACCGGCGGCGATCCCGGCGGCGATCCCGGCGGCGATCCCGGCGGCGAGCATGACGGGGACGCCGAAGGAGAGGACGGTCCGTGAGGGGGCCGGGGGCACGGGCGCAGTCTACCGGAGCGGCGCGAGGCCGTGAGAGCGTTCCGTGGTACGCTCAAGTTCCTGACGGTTCGGGACTTGCAAGCGTCGGGCCTTGAAGTCGTACGTCCGGTGGGGTACCATCGGACGATCTTCTTTCCGGGAGGCCCGCCATGAGACTGATGCGTTTCGAGCTGGCCGCTGCGCTGGTCGCGGGCGTCGCGATCCTGGTGCCTGCGGCGCCCGCCGCCGGCGGCATCGTCGAGGTGACGATCGACGGCGACACCGCGACCGTCGAGATCTCGCTGCCCGGCGAGATCGCGGCGGACCTGACGATCGCCTTCGAGGACGCGGTCGGCCTGACCGAGGCGAACCTCGGTCTGGACGCCAGCCTGGTGAGCGTCACCGACATGACGCTGCTCGCCCGTCTGCCCAGCCTCGCCTCGATCCCCGCCGCCTTCCCCGTGCTGGTGACGATCGAGCCGCCGACGACGGGCGGCCTGTCGTTCACCGGCCTCGCCTCGGTCGGCCTCTACACCCACGACCTCCTCTACGCCGCGGGCACCCCGTTGCGCCTGTTCTCGGCGCCGGTCGGCGGCGCCTTCGTCGACGTCACCGACGAGATGAGCTCGGGGAGCTACCGGGTGCGCGGCGGCAAGGGCGACTTCTCGCAGTTCCTGATCGTCGCCGACGTCCGCCACGTCGACACGGTGATCGAGGAGAAGCTCGGGCGGACCGAGGACCTCCTCGACGAGCACTGGAGCGCGCTCGACTCGACCCTCGGCTCGCAGCTCGACACCCAGCTCTCCAGCGCACGGACGAAGTGGCAGCTCGGGCAGACGGCCGCCGCCCTCGCCCACGTCGAGAACTTCCTCGACAAGCTCGAGAAGGCGAGCTCCTCGGAGGCGCCCGACGTGTGGCGCTCCGCGCGCGACCTGGACAACGTCGAGGGGCTGCTGCGCGCCGCCGGCGAGACGCTGCACTTCAGTCTGACGCTGAAGAGCAACAACCTGTGAGGGCGGCCGGACCCGCGGATGCCGGCGCGACTCATCGTCTATCCGGCGGACGGGCCGGCTGCCGAGCTCGCGCTGCCCGAGGACCGCGAGCACCTGGTCGGCCGTGACCCGGCCGCGAGCGTCCACGTCGACGACGACCGGGTCTCGCGCCGCCACGCCCGGCTGACCCCGCTCGGCGGCGGCCGCTGGCAGCTCGCCGACCTCGGGTCGAAGAACGGCGTCACCGTCGACGGCCGCCCGGTGAGCTCGGCCGAGATCGCCTCCCGCTCCTGGCTCGCCTTCGGCGGCGTCCACGCCCGCTTCGAGCCGAGCGGCCAGCGCACGCCCGAAGCCGATCTGGCCGAGGAGCTTCGCCGCCGCCGCGCCACCGCCGACCTCCAGCGCAGCCTCGACCCCGGCGAGGGCCTCGAGCCGCTGCTCCGCCGGGTGCTCGGCTCGGTGCTGACCGTCGCCGGGGCGGAGCGCGGCTTCGTCGTCCTCGCCGGCCCCGACGGTGGGCTCGAGCTCGCCGCCACCGCCGGGCTGGCCGCGGAGGAGATCGAGGCGCAGGCCTTCTCGGGCAGCGTCGGGGCGGTCGAGCGGGCGATCGCCGAGGGGCGGCCGGTCGTCCTCTCCGACGTCGCGGCGGACACCCAGTTCGGGGCCCGGCCGAGCGTGGTCACCGGCGGCATCCGCGCCCTGGTCTGCCTGCCGCTCGCGGTCCTCGGCCGCGTGCTCGGCGCGGTGTACGCCGACAGCCGCGAGCCGGGCCGCGCCTTCACCCGGCTCGACGTCGACATCCTCGAGGGGTTCGCCTCGCACGCCGCCCTCGCCCTCGCCGTGGCCCGGCTACACCGCGAGGTCGCCGGGCTCGGCGGCGAGCTCCCGACGAGCACCCGCCTGACGGTGCTCGAGACGGCGGGGGAGCGGGGGGCGGGCGCTTGATCCGCCCGGCGCCGGACGGCGCCCCGCCCCCGCGCGACGAGCCGGCGGCCGGCGGCGCGGCGCCCGCGGGCGCCACCCGCACCTCGGCCGGCGGCGGCGCACTGCTCGCCGCCGGCGCCCGACTCGCCGGCCGCTACCGCATCGTCGAGCTCCTCGGCGCCGGCGGGATGGGCCTCGTCTACCGGGCGTTCGACGAGCGGCTCGACGTCGAGGTGGCGCTCAAGGTGCTCCGGCCCGAGCACTCCGCCGAGGGCGGCATGCTCGAGCGCTTCCGCCAGGAGCTCGTGCTCGCCCGCCAGGTCACCCACAAGAACGTGGTGCGGATCCACGACATCGGCGAGGACGGCGACCTGCTGTTCCTGACGATGGACCTCGTCGCCGGCCGGTCGCTCAAGGCGGTCCTCGCCGAGCGCGGACGGCTCGAACCGGAGGAGGCGGTCGCTCTCGGCCGCCAGCTCGCCGAGGCCCTCGCCGCCGCTCACGCCGAGGGGGTGGTCCACCGCGACCTCAAGCCGGCGAACGTCCTCGTCGAGCCCGACGGCACCGCCTACGTCAGCGACTTCGGCGTCGCCCGCTCGCTCGCCGGCGCCGGGCTGACCCGGACCGGCGGGATCGTCGGCACGGTCGAGTACCTCTCGCCCGAGCAGGCGCGCGGCGAGCCGGTCGACGGGCGGAGCGACGTCTACGCCCTCGGCCTGATCCTCTACGAGATGCTCGCGGGGCAGCCGCCCTTCCGCGGCGCCACCTGGTCGGAGACCCTGGGGCAGCGGCTGTCCGCCACCCCGCGCGACCTGTCCGACGTGCGGTCGGCGGTGCCGCCGTGGCTCGCCCGGGTGGTCCGCCGCTGCCTGGCGCGCGACCCGGCCGGTCGCCAGGGCGCCGCGGACGTCGCCCGCGACCTGGCGGCGGGGCGGGCCGAGGCGGTCCCCGCCTTCCGCCTCGGCCGGTGGCCGCCCCGGGGCCGGGCGGCGCGGGTCGCCGGGTGGTCGCTCGCCGCGCTCGCCGCCGCCGCGCTCGTCGCCTTCGCGCTCTGGCGGCGGGGACCGGCGGGCGAGGCCGCGGCCGCGGCGGCCCGCCACTCGGTCGCCGTCCTGCCCTTCGCCGACGAGACCGGCACGCCCGAGCTGTCCTGGGTGCGCACCGGCGTCGCCGAGATGCTCGCCTCGGCCCTCGCCGAGAGCCCGACCCTTCGCGTCGTCGACAGCCTGCGGGTCTTCCGCACCCTCGAGGATCTCCAGCTCGCCGGCCGCCTGTCCGAGGCCGACCAGCGCCAGGTCGCGGAGCTCCTCGGCGCCGACCGCCTCGTCGCCGGCCAGGTGCGCGGCGGCGGCGGCCGGCTGCGCATCGACGCGCGGCTCGTCGCCGTCGGCCCCGAGGGGGTGGCGGCGGACCCGTTCCGCGGCGAGGGCGACGGGGTGCTCGCCGCCGTCGACGAGCTGGCCGCCCGCCTCCGCGAGGCGCTCGAGGTCCCACCGCCCGCCGCCGACCAGCGGACGGCGATCTCGGCCTCGCCCGCGGCGCTCGCCGCCTACGGGGAGGGGGTCGAGGCGCTCTGGCTCGGCGACAGCGTGTCCGCGGCGCCGGCGCTCGAGCGGGCCGTCGAGGCCGACCCCGGCTTCGCCGCCGCCTGGCTGCGTCTGTCGGCCGCCTACGCCGACCTCGGCTTCCGCGACCGGGCCCTCGAGGCGGCCCGCCGGGCGGTCGGCGAGCTGCCGGAGCGGGCCGGGCGGCTGGGCTACGAGGCGCGGGCGCAGCTCGCGGCGCTGTCCGGCGAGCCGGACCGCGGGCGCGAGATCCTCGCCGAGCTCGTCGAGCGCTGGCCCGAGGACGTCGAGGCCCGGGTCGACCTCGGCGAGTCGCTCGGGGAGGAGGGGCGGCTCGCCGAGGCGCGGGCGGAGCTCGAGACGGTCGTCGAGCGCGACCCGAACCACCCGCGGGCCTGGTTCCTGCTGGGCAAGTACGCGATCCTCGGCGGCGACTACCGCCGGGCGGTCGACGACTACCTGGTGCGCGCACTCGTGATCCAGAACCGGCTCGACAACCGCAAGGGGCAGGCGGACGCCTCGAACGCCATCGGCATCGCCCACCTCAACCTGGGCGAGCTCGACGAGGCGGTGCCCGCGCTCGAGCGGGCGGTCGAGTTGCGCCGGGCGATCGGCGACCGCCGCGGCACCGCGGCGACGCTCAACAACCTCGGCCTGGTCGAGTCGCAGCGCGGCGACTACGCGGCGGCCCGGGCGAGCTTCGAGGAGTCGCTGGCGATCCGCGAGGAGATCGGCGACCGCGAAGGGGTGGCGAACGTCCACAACTACTTCGGCATGCTCGAGGAGGAGCAGGGGAGCTATCGCGAGGCGCTCGCCCGCTTCCGTCGCGCCCTCGAGCTGCGCCGCGAGCTCGGCGACGAGCGGGCGCTGGCCGAGAGCCACAACAACGTCGGCTACGCCTACTACCTGCTCGGCGAGTACGACAACGCCGGCGTCTACTGGGACCGTGCGAGCCGGCTCTACGAGGGGACCGGCAACCGCGAGGGGACGGTCGTCGCCCGCCAGAGCCGGGGACTGCTCCACCTCGCGCGCGGCCGGTGGGACGCGGCGCTCGCCGACTTCCTCGCCGCCCTCGAGCAGAGCCGCGCGCTGCGCCTCGCCCACGCCGAGGCGGTCTCGCTCGGCAACCTCGGGCGGATCGCCCAGCACCAGGGGCGCTACGGGGCGGCGCTGGCCTCTTACGACCAGGCGCTCGAGATCCTTGCCGAGATCGAGGACCCGCGAGGGCTGGCCGAGTTCCAGCTCATGGCCGCCGACACCCTGCTCGACGTCGGCCGGCTCGACGCCGCCGGCGAGCGCCTGGAGGCCGCGCGCCGCTGGCTGGAGTCGGGCGGCAACCGCGAGCAGCATGCCGAGGCGACCCGGCTCGCGGGCGAGCTCGCCCTCGCCCGCGGCGACGCCGCGGCGGCGCGGCGCGCCTTCGCAGCCGCCCGGGAGGCAGCCGAGGAAAGCGGGGGCGCCGCCGCTCTCCTCGCGGCGCGGCTCGGTCTCGTCCGCGCCGAGCTCGCCGCCGGCCGCGCCGCGCGCGCCGTCGCGGCAGGCCGCGAGGCGCTCACCGCCACCGAGACGCTCGGCCACGCCGTCCTCCACCTGCAGGCCCTCGAGCTCGTCGCCCGGGCCGAGTTGGCGGCCGGCGAGCCCGCGCGGGCCGCCGCGACCGCCGGCCGCGCCCTCGCCGCCGCGCGGGACCACCGCCCGTACGGCCGTGCCTACCGTCTCCACCTGCTGCGCTCCCAGGCCCTGTCCGCCGCCGGCGACCCGGCCGGCGCCGCCGCCGAGGCCGCCCGTGCCGCCGAGGAGGTCGCCCGGCTCCGCGGCGGGCTCGAGGGGCGGGCGCGGCGATCTTTCGACCGACTCCCCGAGGTCCGTGCCGTCGATGAGCGAGTCCGAGCCGACCAGGCCGCCTGAGCCCCCGGCCGACGCCGGGCCGGAGGAGCGGCCCGCGAGCCCGCCCGAGGCAGACGGTGCACCCGGCGCGGCGTCCGACGCCGACGTCCTCGCCCGGGTGCGGCGGATCGGCCGCGAGAACGAGCGGCTGTTCGAGGAGCTGCTCGGCGCCGAGCGGCGCTACCGCGGCCTGGCGCGGGCGGTGTGGAGCGTCCAGGAGGAGGAGCGGCGCCGGCTCGCCCGCGAGCTCCACGACGGGATCGGCCAGACCCTGACCGCGCTCAAGAACCAGCTCGAACGGCTCGCCGGCAAGGCGCGCGAGACCGGCTCCCGGTTCGCCGACGACGTCGCCGGCGCCGCCGAGATGGCCGGCGCGGCGGTCCACGACGCGCGCGAGCTGTCGCGCCTGCTGCGGCCGCCGGTGCTCGACGACCTCGGCCTGGTGCCGGCGCTGCGCTGGCTCGCCCGCACGCTGGACGAGCGCACCGGGCTCGAGGTCCGGCTCGACGTCGGCGGGGACCTCGCGGACGACGGCGACGGCGAGCGGCTCGCGCCGGAGATCGAGACGGTCGTCTTCCGCGTCGTCCAGGAGGCGCTGACCAACGCGCTCAAGCACTCCGGGGCCCGCAGCGCCGAGGTCGCCGTCGAGGCCGACGCGGCGGCGGTCCGCGTGCGCGTGACCGACCGCGGCGCCGGCTTCGACCCCGACGCCACCTTGGACGGCGCCCCGGTCTCCGGCGTCGGCCTGACCGGCATGCGCGACCGGGTCGAGCTCTTCGGCGGCCGGCTCGCCCTCGACTCCGCGCCGGGAGAGGGCACCGAGATCCGTCTCGTCGTGCCGCGCGACCTCGTCGAGGGCCCGGCCTGGGCGCGCAGCGGGGAGGGGCGATGACCGTGCCGATCCGGGTGCTCCTCGCCGACGACCACACCCTGGTCCGCCAGGGCCTGGTCGGCCTGCTCGAGGACTCCGGCGAGTGCGAGGTCGTCGCCGAGGCCTCCGACGGCGTCGAGGCGGTCGAGATGGCCCTCGCCACCCGGCCCGACGTCGCCGTCCTCGACCTCTCGATGCCGCGGCTCTCCGGCCTCGAGGCGGTCCGCCGCATCCGCAACGAGCTGCCCCACACGCGGGTGCTGGTGGTCACCGTCCACGAGGAGGAGGAGTACGTCCTCCCGATCGTCCGCGCCGGCGCCGCCGGCTACCTGGTCAAGGACTCCGCCGCCTCCGAGCTCCTAGCCGCCGTCCGCGCCGTCGCCTCCGGCCAGGCCTACTTCGGCCCCCAGGCCGCGAAGGCCCTAGCCGAGCAGTACCGCCGCCCCCCCGGCGCCCCCGACGACCCCTACGAGGACCTCACCCCCCGCGAGCGCGAGGTCCTCCACCTCGTCGTCGAGGGCAAGACCACCAAGGAGATCGCCAAGGCCCTCGGCATCTCCCCGAAGACCGCCGACAACCACCGCACCCGCATGATGGACAAGCTCGGCCTCCACAACACCGCCGAGGTCGTCCGCTACGCGGCGAAGAAGGGGCTTCTGCCGTAGCCGCCGGCGGCACGCTCTCTCGGGTTCAGGCGGAATCCGGCTGGAGAGAGACCGGCTTGGTGACGAGGTTCCTCCTGCAGATCCATATGTAGCCGGTTGTGCTACGATACTGTCCATGAAGTTCCTGAGCGTGCGTGAGATCCGGAACCGGCCCGGGGCCGTCTGGAAGCGATTGCAGGTCGAGGACCTGGTGCTGACCGCGAACGGCAAGCCCCGGGGGCTGCTGATCGGGCTCGACGAGGAGGACCTGGAAGTCACGCTCGAGACGCTGCGGCGCGCCAGGGCGGAGGTGGCGGTGTCGAGGATGCGGCGGCGGGCGGCCGAGGCCGGGGTGGACCGGATGACTCCCGAGGAGATCGACGAGGAGATCCGTGCCGCCCGCGCCGAGCGGCGTGGTGCGGCCTCGAGCGGCCGGTCTTGAGGATCGTTCTCGACACGAACGTCCTCGTCTCCGGTCTGCTCTCCCCTCACGGCCCGCCCGGGCGGATCGTCGACCTGGTGCTGACGGGGTCTCTCACTCTCGTGGTCGACGACCGCGTCCTCGCCGAGTACCGCCAGGTCCTGACGCGCCGGCGGTTCCCTTTCGACCCGCGCGACGTCGCTGCGCTCCTCGCCAGGATCGAGGCGGGAGCCGACCACGTCCGGTCCGAGCCGTGCGGTCGGGCCCTCCCCGATCCCGACGATCTTCCGTTCCTCGAAGTGGCCCTCTCTGGCGCCGTGGACGCGCTGGTGACCGGCAATGCGAGGCACTACCGCGGCGTCGGCGAGGTCGACGTCGTCTCCCCGGCCGACTGGCTCCGACGTCTGGGATGAGGCCCGGCCTCCGGCGGCCCGTAGCTGAGGTCCTCGGCGAGGTCCTCGGCGCCCAGCGCGAAGCTCGTTCCGGGGACACCAGGGCCGGGGTCCAGCCCTTGGCGATCGGCCTTTGGCCCTCCCGTCGCCTTTCCACACCTGGGTGAATCTCACCCGTCCTCCTGGGGTACCTCCCTCATGGCCGAGGCCCCGCCCGCCCGGCATCCTGAGGCTGGCGCCGGAGGCAGGTCGTCCGGCGCGTCTCGTCGAGAAGACACGGCATGACAGGACAAGGAGGCAGGGCGATGCGATATCGGATCGGGTGGGCGAGTGGACTGGCCGCGGCGACGCTGCTCGTGGCGGCCTCGGCGATGGCGGTGGCGCCGCCGGACGGCGGTTCGCCGCTGGCGGACAAGGCGTTCCGCGCGCCGGAGCTGTACGTCTCTTCGCAGTACGCGCGGGCCGACGAGCTGGGCGGCGCGCTCGGGCTGGCGCGGCTCGCGGACCTGGCGGCCCTCGGGCTCGCCGGCGACCGGGCGTTCGTCGACCGCCGCACGGGTAGCTGGGGCACGTTGATGCCCTCGGTCCCGCTGATCCCCGGGGCGGGGAAGGGCAACGGGCTGACCTGGGCCGCTCTCGGCGCGCCCGCGCCGGCCTCGGGCGATCAGCTCGAGGAGGCCGCCTGGCGCGCCTTCGCCGCGTACCTGGCGGCGAACGCGGCCGAGCTGCGCGTCCCCCTCGACGAGCTCGGCACGCGCACGTTGACCGCGGTCGGCGGTGGCGACGTCGTACAGATCCACGTCCGCCAGGCGGTGGACGGGGTCGAGGTGCGCGGCGCCTTCCTCGCCGCCACGGTCAACCACGGCAACCTGGTGCTGATGGGCACCCGCAACTGGGGCGCGGTCGGCATGTCGACGACCCCGGCCGTCTCCGAGACGACCGCGGTGGCCGTCGCGGAGAGCTACGCCGAGCGCTCGTTCGGCGGCTGGTGGCGGGAGCCGCGGCTCGAGCTCGTGCCGGTGGTGGTGGGCGAGGACCCTGCCGCGGTCGCGGTGGGCGGCGGGCTCGGCCACCGCCTGGTCTGGGCGATGGGGCCGCTCGTGCCCGGCGACCACGCCTCGTGGGAGGTCCTCGTCGACGCCCACTCGGGCGACGTCGTCTCGTTCACCGACGCGAACCACTACCTCAAGAGCGTCCGCGGCGGCGTCTTCCCGCTGTCGAACGACGGCATCGGCATCGAGGGGCAGGAGC
>Ga0299913_10001821_pt1 | contig 16249 bp, 15 predicted proteins | sample RVTome_9_FD_201360 | JGI IMG/M metagenome (GOLD analysis project Ga0299913, IMG submission 201360) | Soil microbial communities from uranium-contaminated site in the Upper Colorado River Basin, Wyoming, United States - RVT155D38 (version 2) ...
CACATGCTCCCTGGAGCGGTGGCCACTCACGCCGCCAAACACCACAAGGGATAGTGGCCACCGCACTGGAAATCGATGCACCGTGCCCTCAATGGAGTCGAAAAACACTTCTCTCTCACGCGACGAAGGCTTGGTCGAAGTGTGCCGAAGAATGGAGGCAGGCGGGGCATCGAGTGTCCTATTTGAACGCCTACCAGCTGATTCTTCCTGGGGGACCAAGCCTTCGCAAACCCCATATTACGCCGGCACAGGCTCGCGTCAAACGGCTTTTGCCTAAGGGCCCGCCACAAGATTACCTGGACAGTTTCGCTGGCCGGATGGCGACGCTCGCGGCGTTCTCGGTCCCAGCGTATGGGCAGGCGCATGCCCTGGGACACTGCGGCCTTGCGAGCGTCGCCCCCGACTCACCGAAACTGTGCACCTAGTCTTGTGGCGGACCCTAAGCTGATTTTTCGGTATGGTGACGGCCAACCGGCTGGGGAAAAGTATGGGCGCAGAAGCTCCGACGACAGGGTCTTTGTTCGGGGAGTTGAAGGAGCGGCTGAGTGCCGGTGGCCCGATGACGTTCGCCGAGTACATGCACCAGGCCCTCTATCACCCGAAATTTGGCTACTACATCAACCAGGTTCCGGGCGATGGAGCACACTACGCCACCTCGCCCTCGGTAAGCCCCTGGTTCGGGCGGCTCGTCGCACGCGAGCTTTTGCGCATGTGGGAGGCGCTCGGCCGGCCGGATCCGTTCACGGTGTTCGAGATGGGCGCCGGACAGGCCGACCTGGCTGCGGGTGCCATGGAAGCTGCAGGACCGATGTCTCACGCGTTGCGGTGGAGGTTCGTCGAACGATTCCCTGCCGTCATCGAGCTGCAGCGCCGGCGTCTGGGACGAGCGGCCGATAGAGCTGAGTGGGCTTCGGCTATCGATGAGTTTGGACCGGCGACCGGCTGCATCCTCGCCAACGAGGTGTTCGACAACTTCCCCGTGCATCTTCTGTGCGGGTTGGGCGACGGGGAGGTTGGCGAGGTTTACGTCGGACTGGACGGGGAGCGTCTGGTCGAAATCGTCGGCCCGCTCTCCGATCCCGCCCTGTCGGCGCCGGCTCGGGCTGCCTTGCCCCATCTGAGCGAGGGAGATCGTTTCGAGGTCTGCCCGGGACTCGAGCAGTGGTGCCGGGATGCATTCAGGTCGCTCGAGCGAGGCTACCTTCTGGTCATCGACTACGGGGACGAGGAGCCGGACATCTTGAGCATGGGAGCCGGCGGAACGATCGCCACCTTCGGGCCGATGGGCTCAGGCCGCCCGTGGCTCGAGCATCCGGGTCTGCAGGACATCACCGCCGACGTCAACTTCTCGGCTCTGGCCCGGGCCGCCCGCCGTGCCGGGTTCGAGCCGCGTCCGGTGGTGAACCAGGGGCCGTGGCTGCTGTCGCTCGGAGTGCTCGATATCGCGCACCGCCTCTACCGGGCCGCGGAGCAGGCTGTCGAGGCGGGTTGGCACCAGAACGCGGTGGGTCTGTTCGCAGAGCGCAGCCAGGTGCTGAAGTTGGCGGCCGAGGGAGGCCTCGGGGAAGCGGTCGTGCTGATGGCGGCGAAAGACGCCCCTCTTACCTGGATCGCAGAAACGGGCTGATCGCCGGCTATCCGAACCTGCGGAGCGGGAATGCCGCGGAGGTTTTTTAGCCGAGACCGAGAAGCCTGAGCAGCATCCCGATCAGTCCCAGGGGGCCCGACGGTGCGTCCGGGGGAGCGGTGGGCGTCGGTTGGACCAGGTTGGGAACGGGCGCAAAGGTCTCCAGGAGTGTGGGACTGGGCGTAGGCGTGGGCGTGGGCGTGGGCGTGGGCGTGGGGACGATCGTCAGCTGCTCCGGCCCGGTGCTGGCCGTGCTGTGCCCGGGCCCTCCCGAGACCTCGGCATTCGATCCGCATGCCTGTGCGAAGTAACCTGGGCCCTCCACGGTCTTGCAGTTCGAGGAGGAGGTCTGTGCGCCGGCGACGGAAGCTCCCACGAGCCATAAGAAACAGACCGTTGCCACACCCATCGCAATGAGGCGCTTGCGCATCGTTTCTCCTTCGTCGTGGGGCCCGAGCCCTGAAGTCTAATACCACTCGCCGTGGCAGGCCAGGTTTCTGGGTATGTAGAGAACAAGCGATACCGTCCTGAGGACTAGCGCCGGGGTGGCTGCTAGGCTGAGGGCTCGACCATTTTCTCCGGGAGGGATCTCTTTTGGCCGATCTAGACCTCGACTCACTGGTACTTGAAGCCGGCCGCCACTCACGCGCCGAAGTAGGGATGAGTGTGCTGGAAGCAGTCACCGTTGTAAGTAACGAGAAGTTCAGCGACCGTCCCCGGACGGTCAGCAAGGTGATCGAAGCCTTCCTCAGAGCGTGGAACGATGCGCTGGAGGACGAGCAGCGTCAGGACCTGAAGCCGTACATCCACAAGGTGATCAACTCTGTGCTGACCGACGATGTCGAGGAGCACCGGGCGTGGCAGGCCACCGATTGGCTCGTGCGCGTGCAGGCGACCGCGTGGTTGAAGGCCGCTGGGCTGGACGAGCTTGCCGAGGCCATCGCGAGCTCGGAACCGCTCTGGGGCCCCGAGGAGGCGCGGGAGACCCAAAAGCTGATCGATATTGCGCTCGAGCAGGTCCACCATGAGGCCACGGCCGGAGCTGACGCGTGGACTGAGGCCGGTGAAGAAGCCTGGGCCAAGGTCAGCCCCAAGACCTGGGATTCGGTGGGTAACGGTATCAAGGCAGCGGTTAGGAGCGCCACCGCCCGGGGACAAGTCGCGGCTCTGGCGGCGGCAGAGGCTACCGGCAAGAGGTACGCAGCTCGGGACGCGGCCTTCGAGACTGCCTGCGATGCGGCGTGGGACTCTGCGTACATGATTGCCTGGAAAGTGGCGGTCCCGCTGGGCGCGTTCAATACCGGGGAGGCGACCACCGCGGTCAGAGCGGCCCTGGAGCCTACCGCCAGCTCCATTTACCCATTAACATTTGACCTTCTGGACCTGATGATCCAGACCAGGCGCGTTCCGGACGAGGTGGTCCGCGATGTGGATCGCGTCGGCTCCTGAGAGCAGATTCTGGAGGTGGTGTTGGGTAAGTTGGTGAAGATAACCACCGTCGTGTGGGTACTTTGGTGTGCGTGGCTGTATTTCAGAGACAACATCTGGACGACGGTTAAGCCCGGATAGATAAGCCTAATGAGGCATTAGCTCTGGCCAGCTCTGAGGGATCCGCAGGCTTGGGCGCTCTGCTGAGCGCCGTTGGCGACCAAGTGCGAGGGATCTGGCAGGGTCGCCGCCCGTATCAGACTGTTGCCATCGTGGTGGGTGGTCTGCTGATTCTGAGCGGGATCTTTCATTTCGCCGTCTTTTTGGTTCAGGGCGGTCCCTGGGCGGGCCCGGTATCCTGGCGAAAGCCGGTCACCTTCGGGCTCTCCTTCGGGTTAACGGCGGCGACACTGGGGTGGCTGGTGGGCTACCTTCGTGACAGCCGCCCGCTGGCAGTGGCGGTCTGGACCCTGGCGATCAGCAGCTTCATCGAGGTCTTCCTGGTGGCGATGCAGCAGTGGCGGGGCGTCCCATCGCACTTCAATGAGAGCACCCCGTTCGATACGATCGTCTTCAGCCTGATGGGATTGACGGTCTCGTTCATAGGCCTGTCCATCCTGTTCTTCATGATCAGGGGCTTTCGCGAGGTTCGCGCCGACGCCGGTATGAAGCTCGCCGTACGAGGGGGTCTGGCGCTGCTGTTCGTCGGGCAGTTCCTCGGCCTGGCGATAATCCTGAACGCTCGGGAGAGAGACAACGATCCCGCGGCGACCGGCCTGAACATCTTTGGGGCGGCCGGGGTGATGAAGGTGCCCCACGCGGTGGCCCTTCACGCGATTCAGATCCTCCCTCTGCTCGCTCTGCTTCTGACTCTCACATCGATGGAGGAGAACCAGCGACGCAGGATCGTCGTAACCGCGGCTGGGGGCTACCTCGGCATCGCCGCCGTCAGCGCCCTACAAACCTTCAGCGGGCTGGCTCCGTTCGATCTGACCACCGTGGCCGGGGTGATCGCCCTGGTGAGCTTGGCGCTGTTGCTGACGGCATTGGTGAAGCTTCTGATGGGCCTGCGGTCCGCCTGGGCACATGGGCGCATTGGACCTCCTGTGGGTCTCACGGGGGTTTAGGCGATGCTGTTTTCCCTGCGTATCTCGCTGCCCGACCGGCCCGGGTCACTTGGTGCTGTTGCCACCGCGTTCGGGCAGGGCGGAGCGAACATCTTGACTCTGGACATCGTCGAGAGCGGCGGGGTCGCGGTCGACGACCTGGTTGTGGAGGCGCCGGAAGGCATGCAGGAAGCCCTGCGCCGAGCCACCGCAGCGGTGCCGGGCCTGGTGGTCGAGGAGATCAGGCCCCTGGAGGCGTTCCGGGACATCATGTCGCCTCTGGAGCTGGCGGCGGCACTCGCCGAGGGAGCACTGCCGCTGATCGCGACGCTGGTGGAACGTATGCCCGAGGCGCTTCGGGCCGATTGGTGTGTGGTGTTGACCGGGGGAGTGGACGGTGTGAAGGTCCTGGGCGCAGGCTTTGGGGCACCCTCCCTGGCGGACGTGAAGGTGCCCTGGCTACCTCTCGAGGGCCCCACCAGGCTCCCGGCGGCCGATTGGATGCCCGCATCGTGGACGCTGGGCCCGGGATCCAGAGACGGCCTGGGCAAGTTCGAGCTGGCTGCGGCGCCTTTGTTCGACTCGAGCTCGGCCCTTCTGGTGGGGCGCCGGAAGGGTCCTCAGTTCCGCACCTCCGAGCTGGAGCAGCTCGGCCTGCTGGCGAGGATTGCCGCCGCCTCCTACTCTCCTTCGCATCTGGCGGCGGGGTAGCGAGAGGCAAGCAAGCGGGCCGCCGCCGAAGCTGAGATCGTGGACGAAACCGGCGATTAGTCCCAGTCCGTCGCCTCCTTGGCCCGAGGGGCCTCCGGCCCACCGGGCGTCGTTGCCCGACCGTCCAACCGCAAATTCCGTTTAGGCTAGTTCTTGCGTGCGATCGTTCGGCCGCAAGGTCATTTAGGGCGATTTCGCGCGCAGGCGTGTCAAAGGCGGCGTGGCCGAGTGGTGAGGCAACGGTCTGCAAAACCGTGTACAGCAGTTCAATTCTGCTCGCCGCCTCCAGTTACCGATTTCACAGCCCTGTGCTCAAGACGCACGATAGGGTGTGAGTCATGGCCGGACTTGAAACCTCATACGTGGTCGAGGCTGCCTACGTCGAGGGAGCCGCCGAAAAACGAGCTCCCTTTCGCGAAGATCACCTCGATCGCATGGGCAAGCTGTACCGGGAGGGTGTCGTGCTTGTAGCCGGCGCACTCGCCGACATGAGCGCATCGGTGATGGTATTGAACGTCGATTTCGAGGAGACGGCCAGGGCAATCGTCGAGACCGACACCTACTGGCGCAACGGCATCTGGACCGGTTTCACGATCCGCAAGCTCAACCGAGTGGCCTTCGACCAGTAACTTCGGTTGCGAGAGGCGCCTTCACAGGTGCCCCTCGTCTTGTTTCTGCGCCCCTTATCGAAGAAAATTTCGTCGGCGCGTCACAAAACGGGTTCGCGCGGTGCCTATGTCAATATGAGAGCGGAGGCTGTCCGGCTGCAGGTTGCCAACCAACAAACCAACCTCCAGCGAGGGATGGCGCAAGACTTCGACAGGCTCTTCACCGACGAGTATGCGCGGGTGGTCGCCATCGCCTATCGCGTTCTCGCCGACCGGGCCGAAGCCGAGGATGTCGCCCAGGAGGTTTTCCTGGACTTCCACTCGCGGCACTCGAAGTCGGTGGCGTTTGCCCCTGCCTGGCTCCATCGAGCGGCGGGGAACAAGGCGCTGAACAGGGTCCGTTCCCGGAAACGCCGCGAAGCCCGAGAGGCGGCGCACGGCCAGGAAGCCCAACCCGCGCCCGAGACCATCGTCGAGGAGCGGGAGGCACAACGGCAGCTGCGTGACGCTCTGGGGCGCTTACCTGCAAAAAGCGCGGCAATCCTGGCACTCCGTTACAGCGGCTTGAAGTACGTTGAGATTGCCGACGCTCTCGGCGTGGGAGTCGATCAGGTCGGAACCTTGCTCCGGAGAGCCGAAACCCTGCTGCGCAAGGAGTTGAATTCGTGAAGCACCTTCCCGAGGGGACCCTCCGGCGGATCCTGGACGAGCCCGATGAAGTCTCATCAGAGGACCGGGAGCACCTGGAGTCCTGCAATGTGTGCCAGCTGGTCAGCCGCGACGTGAAGGCCGACGTGGACATCCTGACCGAGATGTTCGGGCCGGAGATCGATGCGCTGGACACCGGGTCGGCCTGGAGCCGGCTAAATTCTCAAACTGAAACCGAAACCGAACCCGCGCCGGAAAAACCGGAGGTTGGTCCACAGCCGGCAGGGGCCCGGGCACTCCTCGCAATCGGGCGGGTCTTCGTGGGAGTGGGGACCTTTGTCCTGCTCTTTGTCGCCTACCAGCTCCTGGGCACCAACCTCGTGACCAACAATGAGCAGAAGGCCCTGGCCGCGGAGCTCCAGACGCAGTGGATGAGCAACGTCGTCGAGGACACGCCCGACCTGGGCGACGGGGTGGCGCTCATCAAGATCCCCAAGATCGGGGTGGACCGGGTGGTCGTGGAGGGCGTGGGTGTGACGGACCTCAAGAAGGGCCCGGGGCATTATCCGGGAACCGCGATGCCGGGCCAGATCGGGAACACGGTCATCTCGGGCCATAGGACCACCTATGGGGCTCCGTTCAACCGGCTCGACGAGCTGGAGATTGGCGATGAGATCCTCGTTTACGACCGAACCGGCCCGTTCAAGTACGTCGTAACCGAGAACAAGATCGTCAAGCCATCAGCCGTGGAGGTCCTGGACCCATCCTCGGACGCGCGCTTGACCCTCACCACCTGCCATCCGAAGTTCTCTGCCAAAGAACGCCTGATAATCGTGGCTCAGCTGGAGGGGACGCCGACGGGAACCGCAGATCAGCCGCAGGGTCCCGGCCTGGAGATACTGCCCGAAACCTAGCCCCTACATTCTCGACCGGCGACAAATGCCCGGCGTATCCGTCTAGAATTGCCGCGGTCCTGAGCAAGCAGGCACAGGTAAACGGGTCCAAATCCTTTTCTCGCCGTCCTGAGCGCCAAAGGGGGTCACCATAACGCAAACTGCTGAGGGGCAGGGCTCCCGGCATCCTCTCGCCGGCGACGATCTCGGACGAGCGGGTAGAGGAGCCAGCTTCGCCGACGGCGGCGAGCTTGCCCATGAGATCAGGCTGGAGGTACTCCACCAGTCCAAGCGCGCTCACGTTGGGCACATCGGATCCGCCCTGTCGATAGCCGACATCGTCGCCGCCCTTTACGGGGAGATCATGAACCTGCCCGGCCCCGACGATCCCGAGCGCGATCGATTCGTTCTCTCCAAAGGCCACGCCGCCCTGGCCGTTTACGCCGCTCTGCATCAAATTGGCTGGCTGACCGCCGAGCAGTTGGACACCTACTGCGGCGACGGGAGCTTGCTGGGGGTTCACCCGGATCGGGATCTGCGCGGGATCGACTTCACCACCGGGTCGTTGGGACACGGACTCGCCCTGGGCGCAGGGGCGGCTCTGGCCGCACGTATGCAGGGGTCGGGCCGCAGGGTATTCGTCCTGATCAGCGACGCCGAGTGCAACGAGGGATCGCTCTGGGAGTCGGCGATGTTCGCGGCCCACCACGGCCTCGACAACCTGACCGCGATCCTGGACCTCAACGGCCAGCAAGCTCTCGGCTACACCGAGCAGGTCATGGATCTGGCTCCCATGGACCAGCGCTGGGTCAGCTTCGGGTGGGACGTGGACGAGGTCGACGGCCACGACACGGCCGCCATTGTAAAGACCGTAGAAAGCGGCGAGGCGGAACGCTCCCGGCCGCACCTGGTCATCGCCAACACGGTGTTCGGCTATGGGGTGTCCTTCATGCAGAACAGGCTGGAGTGGCACTACCTGCCGATGTCCGATCAACAGTACGAGCAGGCGCTGGCAGAGGTGAGGAAAGCCCGGTGAGGTCGGCCTTCATCGGGGCACTGGTTCACATCGCCCGGCAGGATCCGAGAGTGGTTCTGTTGACCGGGGACCTCGGGTTCACCGTGATCGAGCCCTTCCGGGACGAGTTCCCCGATCGCTTCTACAACGCCGGCGTTGCCGAGCAGAACATGGTCGGCACCGCCACCGGGCTTGCCGAGGCCGGCTTCATCCCGTTCGTCTACTCGATTGTGACCTTCGCCAGCCTGCGCGCTTACGAGTTCGTCCGCAACGGCCCGATCGCCCATCGCCTTCGGGTCCGAATCATCGGCGTCGGTGGCGGCTTCGACTACGGCACCGCCGGGTTCACGCACTACGGGCTGGAGGATCTGGGCATCATGCGCATGCAGCCCGGCATCACGGTGGTCGCCCCGGCCGATCACCGGCAGGCGGTCGCCGCTCTCAACTCCACCTACGAGCTCGATGGACCCGTTTACTACCGGATAGGCAAGGACGAGTCCCGGATGGTGGAGGGGCTCGACGGCCGCTTTGAGCTGGGGCGGGCGGATCTGGTGCTCGAAGGTGAAGATGTCCTGTTGATCACGATCGGCAGCATTGCCTGCGAGGTGGCGGAGGCCGCCGGCCGGCTGTCCGCCCACGGCGTCCGGTGCTCCGTGCTGGTCGTGTCGAGCTTCAACCCCTTCCCCGTGGCCGATCTGCGGGAGGCCCTCTCCAGGTTCTCAACCGCGATCACGATTGAGGCGCACTATGCGGCCGGGGGCCTCGGTACTGCGGTTGCGGAGGTCATCGCAGACCATGGCATTGCCTGTCGCCTCGTCAGACGCGGGGTGAATGAAACGCCTCTCGGCGTCACCGGAAGCAGCGGATACATGTCGGAGATTCACGGGCTCGCCTCCGAGGCGCTGGCGGACACGGTCCTCCGGACAATCGAGGAACTAAGCATCACCAACGGCTGATGGAGGTACCTTACGGGAAGAAGATAAGCGCCGTGATCGCGTGCTACAGGGACGCCCCCGCGGTCCCCCAGATGCACGAACGTCTGACCGCGGTCTTCACCAAAATCGGCGTCGACTACGAGATCATCTTCGTGAACGACGCCAGCCCGGATAATGCCCGGGAGGTCCTCAAGGCGCTGGCCGGCTCGGATCCTCACGTCACCGTTATCAATCACACCCGCAACTTCGGCTCTCAAAGCGCCTTTACCAGTGGGATGCGCCTCGCGACCGGGGATGCGGTGGTTCTGCTGGACGGCGACCTTCAGGACCCTCCCGAGCTGATCGAGTCGTTCTGCGAGAAGTGGGCACAGGGCTACGACGTGGTTTACGGGGTACGGGCGAAGCGAGAAGCCTCCCGGCTGCTCCAGGTGGCCTACAAAGGCTTCTACCGGTTGTTCCGGGCCACATCTTACGTTTCGATCCCGCTGGACGCCGGAGACTTCTCTCTGATCGACCGGCGGGTGGTGGACGCACTCAACGCGATGCCGGAGACGAATCGATTCATGCGCGGCCTGAGGGCATGGGTCGGCTTTAACCAGATCGGAGTGCCCTACCACCGTGCCGAGCGCCCGTTCGGAGCCAGCACCAACTCGCTGCTCAGGAATCTGGGATGGGCGCGCAAGGCCATTCTCTCTTTCTCCTACGCGCCGCTCGACCTCATAACGATCCTGGCAATAGTGATGTGCGGGCTTTCGCTGCTGCTGATAGTGGGCCAGATCGCCGCACGGATCCTGGCCCCCTCCCTGGTTCCCACCGGTTTTACGACCGTAATCGTCCTCATCCTGTTCATGGGAGGGATTCAGATGCTCTGTATCAGTATCCTCGGCGCCTATATGGCCCACCTGTACGACGAGGTCAAGCGTCGCCCGCCCTATATTCGGGAAAGCGTGTACAACCCTCCGGACGGGCAGGACATGCCCCTCAGCGACAAACCGAATGCCCCCACGGACCCGCCCGGATCGGGCAGTGAGGACGTTCAGCCCTTGTAGCCCACGGCAACGAGGTTGCCTGCCGGCAGAGAAACGGGCACCGAGCCCAGCCTGGTGGACCCAAGCGCACCAAGCAGCGGCTTTTTGACCGCCGCCGGCAGGGGAAACAACTTCGTCCAGTACCTGAGTGGATAGCGGTTGAATATCGGTGTGACCTCCACCCTCACGTAGCCGGTGTGCTCCAGGAGGTACCGAACGCTGTGAGGAGAGAACAGTTGGAGATGCTCGATGTCGAAGATCGGCGACTTGCGGCCTAGCGCCCGTGCACTGAGCGCTCGCCGGTCGTGGCAGACGAACATCGCCGCCCCTTCGGGGGCCAGCAGGGAGTTGACCTCCTGCGATAGCGCGGCCGGATCCGTCACGTGCTCCAGCGTCTGAAAGCAGGTAATCAGGTCGAAGCAGCCGGGCGTGAAGTCCTTTGCGGAGAACATTCCCTGCCGGATGAACGGCCGCACCCTGTCGGCTGCCGCGAGGATGGGCGCGGTGGAGGGCTCCACTCCGATCACCTCTGAGAAGCCGGCGTCGAGCAGCGTCTCGAGGAACGCCCCGTCTCCGGCGCCGATATCCAGACCCCGGCGTTTCGACGGCAGGTGCTCGATGATCCCGTGCAGCAGCTGCCCGTAGGTCCTGGCGGCGAAGGCGGCCTCCTCCGAGCTGTCGTAGCCGGCCTGCTCGTAAGCGCTGCCGAGCAGGTCGTTGGAGGGGGCCGGGTCGGCGTAGACCACATCGCAGACCGGGCACGCCATGAGCCGGTAGTGCATGTATTCCGGGAGCTTCCTCGAGGAGAATGCCAGCCGGCCCAGTTTCGCCGGATCCAGCTTCTCGGGGGCAAATACCTTCGAATCAGCTTCCGACCCGCACAGCGGACAGGAGCGGGCTTTGAGGGCAAGACTTTCCCTGATGATGCCCGCCGGCCGGGGGCGTGCCCGGCCCGGCTTGGAGTACCGCTGGGCCGATACCACTATGACGGCGCAGGCCAGCGTGTTGCCCAATGGAGTCTTTTCCACCAGGGGTTCGAGTCGTTTGCTGGTTCTGGCAAACCAGTCGGGACAGAACATCGGCACGAAGCCACCGAACTTCACCCTGGTTACCGAGCCACCGCCCCGCTTGATCCAGCGCAGAAGGCGCACGGGGGAGTAGGACCTCTCGAAGTGCTCCCGGTGGTAGCGGGAGGCTTTTTCGATGACCTTGAGCCCGATGTTGTTGCCGTTCGGCTCGAGGATCACCACCTCCCGGGCGACGCGAAAGGCCTCGCTGATGGTCCGCTGCGGCTCATCGTCATGGTGAAGCACCCCTTGAATGATCGCCAGGTCGAAGTTGTCGTCGGGCCAGGGCAGTGCATGGCCATCTCCCACGATGAAGCTCATTCCAACGCGCTCGCCGATCTTCGATTCGGCGACTCCGATGGCACTCGGCGCCGGGTCCAGTCCTGCGATGCTGGCCGGGCGGCCCCGGTCGAAGAAGCGCCTGGTGAAGTGCCCGTCCCCGCAGCCGATGTCCACGACGCGTTTGGACTCCATCTCGACGGCTTCCAGGATCAGGTCCTCCAGCTTCTGAGTGGCAAGCCGGCTGCTCAGGCGGGTTTCGGTGGTGTACACGTACCCGTCGTTGCTCGATGCGTCCTGGTCGAAGACCTGGACCTTGGCTTTCATTTGAGCTCCATCCGGCTGGGTCCTCATGCTCGATACGTTAACCGATCCCGAATTCGCCCTATACGTCGATGGCGCCGTAACGCTCGTGAAGCTCCGGGCGGTCGCGCAACCAGTCCGCGGTGAGCGCAAACCCCTGTTCGAGCGTGATTCGTGGACGCCACCCGAGCTCCGCCTGTATCTTGCTGCTGTCGGAGACCCAGGTGGTGGAGTCCCACTGCCTCTCGGCCATGGTGCCCCAGACCGGGGCGTCGGAGATGTTCAAGCATCGCACGGCGATGTCGACCACCTCTTTCAGGGTCGTCTGCACTCCGGTGCCCACGTTGTACACCTGACCCGGCTCCTCGGTCCGGCTCTGGGCGGCGAGGACGAAGGCAGAGACAACATCGTCGACGTAGACGAAATCCCGGGCGATATCCGGAGAAACCAAGGGCGGAAGGTGTCCCGTGAGGCCCCGAGAGACCAGGGTTGGGATCAGCCGGCCGGGCTCCTCGTAAGGACCGTAGACCGAATAAAGGCGCAGGGTCGTAAGGCGAACGTCGCATTTGGTGGCCACCTGACGGCAGTAGTGCGTGGCGGCCGCCTTGGTCCAGGCGTAGTGGCTGTTGGGCTCGAGGAGGTCCGTCTCGCTGGGGGGCACGCTCTTGAAACCGTACTCCGAGGACGACCCGGCATGGACGAGCGCCTCGGTGCCCGACTTCACGCAAGCTCGAACCAGGTTGATGGTGCCCAGGATGTTGGTGTGAACCATCCGCTCCAGGTCGGTCTCACCCGGATAGGCGCCGTAGACCCCCAGGTGAAAAGCCCAGTCGGGCTGGATGGCTTCCACGCGGGCTTCTACGGCCTCCCGGTCCCTCAGGTCCGCCTCGAGGAGAGTCACGTGTTCCGGCAGAGCCCGCAGGCGCCAGCGGTTTGCCTCGGGTCGCAGCAAAAGGAAGACCTCGTGACCCTCCTTCACAAGACGGGAAGCCAGATTGGCGCCGACAAAGCCGGTGCCACCGGTGACGAGAGTTCGTTTCATGCGGTATGGAAGGATACAGGGACCGCCTGCATGCCTAGACGATTGTTGACGCGCTGATGACTCTCGTGCCCCAGATCCCGGAGGGTTTGTCCGCTCGCGCCTACCTGGCCAGCCTGTTGGGTCCGGTGGCCCTCGCTGCAGCGCTCGGCGTGCAGGTCACGCTCACCGCAGCGCTCCTTGTCAAGCCCCCGGTTAGACGGACCGCCGGCTACACCATTGTAGGAGCCTGGTTATACGTGCCGGAACGTGATTTGTTGTGGTACCTGGCCGGGATCGGGCTTGCCATGGGGGCCGCTCTCACATTCACACTGGTGTGGCGCCGGCGACTTGGCCCGGCAGGGTCGCCGGTTCCGGACCGCCGTTTGTTGCGCCGTTCGCTGCTGCAGGCTGTCGTGGCTATCGCCGCTACCGTGCTCTATCTGAATGGGTACGTCCACGCCCGGACACAGCTTATCCTGCAGGGCAGGGTGCCCGGGTCCTTCCAGGTGTTCGCCATAGCCATTGCCGCGGCGATCGTGGCGGTGGCCCTTATCTCCCGGAAACGCCGGAACGAACCGGCCGCGGAGCCGCGGCCGAACTCTTTCCTGGACCGGCTCGGACCCTTCGAGATGGGCCGAGCTCGCCTTTCGGTTCTCGACCTCGTGGTTCCGATCGTCATTGTGCTGTTCACCTACGTGCCATTTTGGCGCCAGACGGCCGGCAGAGCGTTCCAGGATGAGACCATGTTTCATTGGGACTTCTTCGCGATGGGCCCCATGCTGGGGTTGGACTCCGGCGCCGCCCTGGGCACGGACGTTCATTCGTTGTACGGCGTGGGCTGGCCGATGTTTTACCGTGCTCTGTCAGGTTGGCTCCCGATCTCCTACGGACGCATGATCCAAATCGGCTCCATCTACCTGTGCATCTACATGTTGGGTGTCTATCTGCTGCTGCGGATGCTGGTCCGGCGACCGCTCCTGGCCGCGTTGGGCGCTGCGCTGTTGATTCTTCAGTTTTCCGTGGCTACTCAGGAGTTTTTCTTGTGGCGCTTTCCCTCCCTCACCTTCATGCGATGGCCGTTCGATGTTTGGTGCTTCATAGCCCTGGTCATGCACTGGAGATCCGGAAGGCGGATCTGGGCGATCGTGGCCGGGGCAATGGTAGGCCTGGCAATCGTCTTCGTGGTCGACACCGGAGTCTATTTGGCCGCCGCGGTCGGACTGTACTGGCTTGGTACCGTCGCCATAGCATCGGACAAAGGCCGGCGTCTGCTCGATTCGGTGCTCTCGGGGGCCACGGCGCTGATCGTCCTGGCCGCGGGGTTCTTGATTGCCAGCCGGGGCACCTTCCTTCAGGCCGGCTTCTGGAAGGGACTTTTTGAGACCTTCCTGCAATTCGGCGACGGTTACGGCATGTTGCCGTTGGCCACCTATCCCAGGACGCCGGCGCTGGCCTTTTTCGCCGTGGTGTTCCTGTTTCACCTGGTGGTGCTGGGTTGGTCCCTGGTCCTGCTGTTGCACGGCAGGGCGGGACACTTCGAGATCTTCAACGGGTGCCTGTCCGTCTACGGCCTGCTGCTGCAGACGAAGTTCGTCGGTTATTCCGAGAACATAAACGCCTTCCGGCTCTGGGTTCCGGCTCTTCTGGTGGCCATCAACCTGGCCGGCAGGGCCGATTTTCACATCGGCAAATATCTGAGAAGTCTGTGGGGGGAGTCGCTCCGCACGCGGGCTGCCGTGAGCATGCCCTATGTTGCCGTCGGGCTGGTCGTCTCGCTCCTGGTGGCTGCGGCGCCCGGGCAACCCCTGACCGATCAGCTTCTGTCCTATCCGAGTCTGGTTTCCGCAGCGGTGAGAGGACATCGTCCGGACGGGCTGTGCCTGATGACCGCACCAACGGATATCTGTGGCCTTCCCCCGGAACTGGCCGGGACGGTCGAGCAATCAAGGGCGTTCGCGGCCCGGCTCTCCACGCTCGGCCGTCAGGGCAAGAAAATCGCCATCCTGGACACGTCCGGATTGGTCTTCCATGTGGCTTCGGACACCGCGCCTTGGGGGCGCTATGCCCGGCTGTTCGATACGGTGATCGACATCGAACAAGTGGATCGGGTGGTCGCCATGCTGGAGGAGCATCCGCCCGAGCTGGTGCTCACTCGATTGCCGCCCAGGCCCGGGTATGAGAATTGGGCGTGGTTCGGCCTCGGTCCCATCCCGGGGGAGATCTACGCCGACACGTTGGAACGCCTCCTGGAGGTGGTCCGCCGGGACTATCTGCCGGATTCCGAGGCCGGGCCCTACCAGGTGTGGACCAGGAGGGCGCCCGGAGGCGCCGAGGTGTCCACGATCCCGGAGATCCCGGTAGTGGTCGGAAGGTAGGGACTCGACTTGCCTCATTCCGCAGTTTCCGGGGGCCTCGGTTAGCCGCCACCGGCCGGCTCGACTCCGGCGGCTGGCGAAATTGAGGACGCTCAATCGTCGCCGGGGTCGGAATCGGGATATAGGATCAGGGGTGAGGAATTGGGTGACGCTTGAGTCCCCTGAAAGGAGAGCCAGCCCCGATGGAGGAAGAGAAGCTCGAGAAACCCGAGGCGCCCGGAGCTGCGGAACCTGCCCCGGCGGCGACGGGGGGCGACCCCGCGGCGCCGCAAGCTTCGGAATCGGCACCGGCATCCCAGGAGAGCGCTCCGGACACGCCGGGAGCCGTCCCACCGGCTCCTGCAGCCGCGGCCGAGGCTCCGGAGCCGGCGCCGCCGGCGCCGCCGGCAGCGGCATCTCCTCCGGCTGAGGCGGAGGCCCCCGGGGCGCCGGGTTCTCCTGTGGCCGGGACTGAGGCGGCCAAGCCTGCCGCGGCGGCCGCACCTGCTCCGGCACCCAGGAGGGCTCCTCCCAGGCCTCCGGGACCCGCAAAAACTCCTGCGGCGGCCAAGAAAGGCGGTCCGAGGACTCCGATCGACCCAACCGGTCGCGGCGGGACGGCGACGATCTTTGCGGGCGTCGCAATAATTGCACCGGTTCTGATCCGAGAGCTGACTTCCGGCAGCGACCCCTTCCTCCTGCTGCCGATCACGTTGATCCTGCTGGCGGTGGCGCTGGGCGGGCTTCGGGTTGCTCAGGCGGGCAAGGATGGGAAGCTCGGGCGGATCGGGTTCCTGCTTGCTTCGGCCGGCTGCCTGGTTCTGGCAATCATGCTGATCGTGATCGCCTATAACGACTTCGTTCTAAACACCAGGATGCAATCCGGTGAATTTCTGATCGACGTCGGCTTCTATCTCCTTGTCGCCGGGCTAATTCTCTTCGGCGCAGCTGCGCTGCAGGCAGGCGCCCTGGCGCGCGGGCCCATGCTTCTGATGGTCGTGAGCCTGCCCCTGGGGGCGCTGTTGGACCTGGTCGGAGCGTTCGGGGGGGATCGGGGGTTCCAGTGGGGCCCCGGTCTGGTGCTGGGCCCCGGGCTGCACCTGGGGCTGAAGATCATGGGCCTTGCCCTGATCTGGATGGGATACTCAATACTCAAGACAACCAAGGTTCAAGCGGAGGCCAAAACCGGCTGAACGCCGGGCGTATAGCTCAGGGGGAGAGCGCTT
>Ga0299913_10001822_pt1 | contig 16249 bp, 12 predicted proteins | sample RVTome_9_FD_201360 | JGI IMG/M metagenome (GOLD analysis project Ga0299913, IMG submission 201360) | Soil microbial communities from uranium-contaminated site in the Upper Colorado River Basin, Wyoming, United States - RVT155D38 (version 2) ...
AGGGCCTTTCGGGGCCGAACAGTGTCCTTGCACGGAGCCAGAAGGCAGCTCGGACGCTCCCGGGAACTAGGCGGAAGCCGCCTGGCTTCGAAGTCGTACCTGCACCCGAGCGACGAGCTCCTCGAAGGCGAACGGCTTGCCCAGGTAGTCATCGGCGCCGGCTTCGAGGCCGCGAACGCGATCGTCCACCTCTCCGCGGGCGCTGAGGACGATAACCGGCACGTCGTTCCCTTCTCGGCGAAGGGAGCGGAGCAGGTCCAGACCGTCGATGTCGGGAAGCCCGAGGTCGAGAATCACTAGGGCAACGCCCCCGCGCCCCAACCGCGTGAGCGCCTCGAATCCCGTGCCCACCACCTCGGATCGGAAGCCGTGTGCGGCGAGCCCCTTGCTGACGAACGACGCGATCCGTGCCTCGTCCTCGACGACCAAGATGGTCATGTAGGCACCTTGACGACGAAGGTCGCTCCCGGCCGGTTCTCGCTACTTGTCTTCCCTTCGCCCGATTTCCCAAGTCCATGCACGAGGGCCCATTCCCCGCCGCTTCCGGGGGAGCCGCTGCGAAGCCTCGTCGCCGTCGAAGGCCGCTGGACGATGACACGCATCGAGCTTGGACGCTAGTTCGCGAATGCGAGAGCTGCATGAGAGGAGCATGAGAGAAATCTCATCATTCGTTCACGGCGAGCACATCACCGGACACCTCGTCTCGGCGAATGATGCGCTCGTCCACTCCGAGCTGCGGGGCTCCACGGTCCCCATCCACGGCCCCTATGCGCGGCGGCGGCTGCGACGGCGTTCCTCGAGGCCTACGAGCCGCGATCTGAGGTGCGCCCTCGGCTCGCCGCCGACGCGGATTCGGCCCGTCTTCGACTCGCGAGCCTGTACGCGCTCCGTCCTCGGGCCGACCATGCCTCTCGGGAGCATCGGGCTTCCGCCGCCGGGGACTGCGAGCTCGCGGACGGCGATCGGCGCTCTCGCGTAGCTCCGCTCGGTGTTCGCTGCTTCGGCCTCGACGCTCGAAGCGCGAGGTTCCTGCACCCGGCGACGAAGGACGCGAGCTTCGATGAGACATTTCTCATTCGGGTCTCACCGTCGCCTCACCGCGCGACGTCAGCGTGATTGCACGCGCACCCGGGAATGGGTGCACGTCAGGAAGGAGAGACACATGAGCTCGTTCATCAGGATCGTCTTCATCGGGCTTGCGGCCGTCCTCGCTAGCACCGGAGTGGTTGCCGCGGGGGCAGCCACGGCGAACGGCGGACAGCTGGAACCGGTCGCCGTGGTCCGCGACCAAAACGAGTTCGAGCTGGTCGCCGAGGTAGACGCGGACGACGACGCCCAGGCCAACACACGCGACGCCTCTCGCTCACGCGACCGGTCGCGCGACGCGACGACGCGGGACGTGTCCCGCTCGCTCGATCGCTCGAGGGACCGGACCGGCGATGGCGTCGGCGTTCTCGACCGCTCGAACTCACGCGACTTCTCGCGCGACCGTACGGGTGATCACAATACCCCGGACGTCTCGCTGTCCCGGGATGTTTCACGAGACAACACGACGGGCGTCGCGGGCGCGACGAACACGAACACGAACACCGGTGGGGTCGCGACGAACCAGAACACCGATACCAACGCGAATACCGATAGCGGTGCCGGTGGCGGTGACACGGACACCGGTGGCGGCGGAACGGATACCGATGGCGAGACCGGCTAGCGCTTCACACGAAGGCGAGGCTGCAGACGCAGCCTCGCCTTCGAAGGAATGGGGGTTCGAGAAGGGCGCCGAGGTCGCACCCGGGCGCTTCGTCGTGCGCCTGCTCGGCGGGGGCGAGCGCTACGAGAGCCTCCTCGCCTGGGACGAGCAGCTCTTCTCACTCGTCGTCGTCAAGATCATCCGTCCCCATCTCGTCGAGGACCGGCGCGCGCTGAAGGGGCTCGCCGCAGAGGTCGAGATGCTCGAGAGCCTGAGGCACCCCGTGCTCGTGCGCGCCTTCGACGCACTGCTCGACGGCCCGCGCCCACACGTCGTACTCGAACACCTCGAGGGGCCGCGCCTCTCGACCCTCATTCGGAAGTACGGGCCGGTCGAGCGCGAGCAGCTCCTGCCGCTCGGCCTCCAGCTCTTCTCCGCGCTCCACTACCTGTCGGGCGGGGGCATCGTGCACCTCGACGTGAAGCCGAGCAACATCATCATGGGCGCGCCGGCCCGCCTCATCGACCTCAGCATCGCGCAGCCGCTCACGGCGCTGGTCGGCAAGCGAAGCCCCATCGGAACAGACGCTTACATGGCGCCCGAGCAGTGCGATCCGGTGAGCCGCGGCCCCATTACATCTGCGGCGGACGTGTGGGGCGTGGGCGCGACGCTCTATGACGCAAGCTCGGGACGGCAACCGTTCGAGCGGCCGGGACCGGGCGATCCGCGCTTTCCGCAGCTCGAGAAAGCGCCCGCGCCCTTGCCCGAAAAGCTCCCTCGGGAGCTGCGGGAGCTCATCATGGCCTGCCTCGACCCCGACCCCGGGGCGCGGCCGACCGCGGCCGAGGCCGCGGGCGAGCTGGAACTCCTCGTGGACGCGCTGCCGAGGCGTCTCGTGCTCGGGAGGTTCCGGGTTCGAGTCCGCTAGAGCGACGCGCGGCGGGCGCGGCACTCGGGGCAGCTCTGAGCCGAGCCCGACGACGCACGGCCGACGACGCTCACACGCCCGCCCGCCGCCGTATCACGACGGCCGTGGGCTCCGTGGTGAGACGACGCCCGGCACTTCCTCGAGCAGAGCGGCGAGCGCCGCGAGCGAGGGGCGAGCGCGGGCGTTGCGAGCGAGCGTGGCATCGATCGCGCGCGCGAGCGTCGCCGGCAGTCGTCGGTGTCGTCGCACCGGGTCGGCGGTGCGCCGGAGCTGCGGATGTAGCTCCTCCGCGAGGTCCTCCTGCGAGGGTGACGGAAGGAGGGCTTCGTCCTCCTCGCCGCCGAAGGCCGGTTGGCCGGTCGTTGCCTCCCAGAGGACGACGCCTATTCCCCAAACGTCCGTCCCAGTCGCGAGCTCTCCGCCCGTGACCTGCTCAGGCGCCATGTAGCACCAGGTGCCGATGCCGCCGCGCGCTCGTCCCGGGCGGCGGGCGAGGCTGAGATCGATGATCTTCGCGCGGCCGGTCTCCGCGACGATGTTCGACGGCTTCAGGTCGAGGTGGAGGAAGCGGTGGCGGTGGAGGTACTGGATCGCCGAGCAGAGCTGGAGCCCGAGCTGGGCGATCTCGACGGGCGAGAGGCGATCATCCTCCTCGATGAGATGGGCGAGCGTCTCACCGGTGAGCGTCTCCATGATGACCACCGGACGGGGCCTCGCGAGCAGCGCGTACCCTCGGACGATGTGGGGATGTGTGAGCCGGCCGAGCAGCCGGCCCTCGCGCTCGAGGCGCCGCCGCGCGGACGGGTCGTCGGCGCGGTCGGGCCGCAGCGTCTTGGCGATGCAGCGACTCGCGCGCTCTTCGCTCCACACGTCGTAGACGTCGAGCGTGCGGCCCCGGCTCAAGTGCTCGATGATCTCGTAGCCCGGGGCGATGGCCGCGCCTGGAGCGAGCGTCGCGGCAGTCGCGGTCACGCGCTGACAGGCCGCGGCTCGCGTACGACCCCCTCCTGCAGTTGCAGCAGGCCCGCATATGCGCCGTCTAGTGCGACAAGCTGGTCGGGAGAGCCGCGCTCGACGACGCGGCCGCGGTCGAGTACGAGAATCGAGGTCGCGTCGCGCACGGTCAGGAGCGTATGGGAGATCACGATCGTCGTCCGCCCGCGCATCAGGCGCCGTAGCGGGTCGAGCAGGCGCTGCGTGGACTCGGCGTCGAGACCGGTCGACGGCTCGTCGAGGATCAAGACGGGCGCGTCGCGCACGACCGCGCGGGCGATGGCAAGGCGTTGGCGCTGGCCGCCCGAGAGACGTCGGCCCTTCTGGCCGACGACGGTCGCGTATCCCTCGGGCAGAGCCTCGATGAATTGGTGCGCGTCCGCTGTCTTTGCGGCGTCGACGATCTCGGCCTCGCTCGCCCCCGGGCGCCCGTAGGCGATGTTCTCCCAGACCGTTCCATCGAAGACGAGGGTCTCCTGGAGGAGGACGCCGATGTTTTCACGCACTGACTCGAGCGTCAGCTCGCGTAGGTCGCAGCCGTCGATCCGGACGGAGCCTTGGTCGGGGTCGTGGAGGCGCAGCAGCAGCTTCGCGATCGTCGACTTGCCCGCTCCGCTCGCTCCCACGAGCGCCAGCGTCTCTCCCGGCTCGACGCGCAGCGACACGTCCTCGAGCGCCGGCGTGACGCGCCCCGGGTAGCGGAACGTCACGGCGTCGAGCTCGACGACACCTCGCGCGCGTCCGAGCGGCCGCGCGCTCGGCCGATCACGGACGAGGGGGTGCTGGTCGAGGACGTCGACCACGCGCTCGGCGGCAGCTGCCGCGGCGAAGATGGTCGTTCCGAGCCGGCTGAGGTCGCGGATCGGCCCGTACAGGAGCGTCAGGTAGGCGAGGAAGGCGAGCATCCCGCCGAGCGTGATCCGCCCCTCGGAGAGCGAGTAGGTGCCCCAGCCGATCACGAGCAGCGCCCCCGCGAGCTCGATCAGGTCGATGACGGGCGCGAAGAGCGCGCGCAGGCGCGTGGCCGCGAGCTCGGCCGAGACGATTCCCTCGTTCTCGCGCCGGAAGCGCTCCAGCTCGGAGTCCTGCCGGTTGTAGGCCTGGACGAGGAGCGCGTTCGAGAGGCCCTCCTCGGCGACGGCCGTGAGAGAGCCGCTTCGCCGGCGCTTCTCCCTCGAGGCCCGCTTGATCAGTCGTGAGAATCGATGGGCGGTGAACCAGAAGAGAGGTGCGACCACGAGCGAGAGGAGTGCCAGGTCCCACTGCAGGTAGAAGAGCGCGGCGGTGAAGAACGCGATCTGCAGGAGCGCGGCGATCGCCGTCCCGACTCCCGTCAGGACGAAGCTCTCGATCGCTTGCACGTCTCCGGTGAGACGCGCGAGCAAGTCGCCGAGGCGTCGCCGCTCGGGACCGTCGGAGAGCGTCAACATATGGCCGTACAGCCGTGAGCGAAGTCCGAGCAGGAACCGCTCCCCGACCCAGGCGCTCACGTACTCGTCCCCGAAGGCGACGATCCCGCCTACGACCGTCAGGCCGACGTAGGCCGCTGCGAGCCAGGGCAGTGGACCCAGGTCGCCGGGCACGAGCACGTCGTCGACGAGGAGCTTGAAGAGCCAGATCTCGAGGGTCGCGACCGCCGGAACGGCGGCGATGAAGAGCAGGCCGAGGAGGAGCCAGCGCCGATAGGCCCGCGCGTCCGGCCAGAAGCGCCTGAAGATCTCACGGATCGAGACCGCGGGCGCCGCCCCGACGAGCGGTGCCGAGTCGCTTGCCGGACTCAGCGTTTCTGCGATTCGCTGCCATGCTCGCACCACTCCACCTCCTCTTCCGCGCAGGGCCCCGCCGAATCGGCGGGGCCCTGCGCTGTCCGTCTTCCGTCTGGCCTAGCTGGGGCTCAGGTGTTCGAGCGCCGGCGGCGCCGGATGCGCCGGCGGCGACGGATCCTGCGCCTGCGACGCCGGCCGGCATTCGAGTTCGACTTCGAGTTCGAATTCGAGCTCGCCGAGGCGAGCGCGCGGGCCGGGAAACTGGCTGCGAATCTCATTACCTTCCTCCTTCTCAGTCGCTTGCCTTGCTCACGATTCAGTGTTCCGGCGAGCGATGAGACGGCCGTGAAAGAGCGATGAGTCTTTTCTCATCCGTGTGCTCGGATACGGGTCGTTCGTGACCTCGCTGCGATCAACGTCCCGCGATGTGAACCGCGGCTACTGAGGCCACGCGAAAGAGGGGCGCCGATCGGCGCCCCTCTCGACCGCGGTATCCGAGAGCCGGTTCGTTAGGTATCCCCTCCGCCGCTGTCGCCGCCACCCGTGGCGCTGAGGCCACCGCCACCACCCGTGGCGCTGAGGCCACCGCCGCCACCGGCAGCGCCGGTGTTGTCGCCGCCATTCGTGCCGTCGTCGCCGGCGGTGTCGTCGCCGTCGGGGCCTGTGTCGTTGCCGCCGTTGGTGCCGTCGTCGCCGGCGGTGTCGTCGCCGTCCGGGCCTGTGTCGTTGCCGCCGTTGGTGCCGTCGTTGCCGTTCGTGTCGTCGCCGTCCGGCCCTGTGTCGTTGCCGCCGTTGGTGCCGTCGTTGCCGGCCGTGGCGTCGCCGTCGCCCGTGTCGTCGTCATCGTCCTCCTCGGCAGCGAGCACGTCGTCACCGCCGTCACCCTTGCGCACGCCGTCGTCGAGCTCGATCGTCTGCTCGGGAAGATCGCCACCGCCGTCGAATGCCGTCGCAATACCGCCGACGGCGAGAACGAGCGCGATCACCAGGACTGCGAGCTTTCCGATTCCCATCGTGTCCTCCTTCGAATCCGTCTATCCCTGACCATGCCCGCCGAGGACGAGAAGGGCGTGAGAGGCACGTGAGAGCTTTCTCATCGAGGGAAGCAAGCCGCATTCCCGCTACGTTCGAGGGGGTGCTCGTATCGACGCCGCCTTTCAGGCTTGCGACAGATGCTTGCGCACGAGCGCGCACAGCTCGTCGAGCACGAATGGCTTGGCGACGAAGTCCGTCGCACCGGCGGCGAGCCAGCGCTCCCGATCCGCACGCTCGGCGTTCCCGGTGAGAGCGAGGACGGGCAGCTCCCGGCCTTCAGACCTGATTGCCTCGAAGACGTCGAGCGCAGAGCCGTCCGCGAGACCGGTGTCGAGGATGACGAGGTCGAAGTCTTCGATCGTGGCCAGAAACAGATCCAATTCGCCCTCGCGGACGCTGACGACCTCGTGGCCGTCGTCTCGGAGCGCGCGCTCGACGAGCTCGGACACGGGCGACTCGTGCTCGATGACGAGCACGCGCCCGCCGCTGGACGTGGCGGTCTCCCTCTCCAGCCGGTACCCCATCCCGCGAACTCCCGTGATTCGCTCCTTGCCGAGCTTCTTCCGCAGGTAGCCGATGTAGACGTCGACGACGTTCGAGCCGGGGTCGTAGTCGTAGCCCCAGACGTGGCTGAGCAGCTGCTCCCGACTCAACACCTGCCCGGGATGACGGAAGAGGATCTCCGCGAGCGCGAACTCGCGCGCGGTCAGCTCGACGACGCTCCCGCGCACGGTCGCAAGGCGGGTGCGCAGATCGAGCGACGCGTCGCCCGCTGCCAGCACGGTCTCCTCTGGGGCCCGCTCGCCGCGCAGGCGCACGCGCACGCGGGCAAGCAGCTCTTCGAAGCGGAAGGGCTTGGCGATGTAGTCGTCGGCGCCGCCCTCGAGGCCCGCAACCGTGTCGTGCACGCTGTCCCGGGCGGTGAGGATGACGACGGGCAGGTTCCGGTCTCGGCGACGCAGCTCGGAGAGAACGTCGAAGCCGTCCATGCCGGGGAGCCCCAGGTCGAGAATGAGCAGGTCGAAGTCTCCCGAGCGGGCGAGCTGCAGCGCCTGCGACCCGTCGGACACGACCACCGTCGTGAACCCGTTCGCCCGCAGGCCTTTCTCCAGGAAGGAGGCGATTCGCGCCTCGTCTTCCGCGATCAGGATCCGGCTCATCGCGGCTCTCCCCGCGGCCCGCCGACGGGGACCACGAGCGTGAAGGTCGCTCCCGCACCCGTGCGGCTGTGGAGCTCCACGCGCCCCCCGTGGGCGCGGGCGATGGCCTGCACGATCGAGAGCCCTAGACCAGCTCCCTCCAAGCGGCGCCCACGTGATCCGCGGGCGAAGCGCTCGAAGATCTCATCCTGCTCCTCGGGCGGGACACCCGGGCCCGAGTCGCGGATCCACAGGCGCGCCTCGCCGTCGGCGACGAACGTCCCGACCGCGATCGGGTCGTCGTCCTCCGTGTACTTGGCCGCGTTCTGAGCCAGCTGCACGACGGCCTGGGTGAGTCGCTGGCGATCGGCGCGGATAGTTCCGCGACCTGTGCTCTCGAGGTGCCATTCCCGACGTTCGAGTGCGCTTACCTTGGCGTGCAGCTCGGCTGTCAGCGCCTCGACGTCGACGACCTCGACCTGGAGAAAGTCCGGCTGCTCGGCCTTTGCGAGGACGAGGAGGTCGTTGACGATCCGCGACATTCGGTCGAGCTCGTCGGTGAGGAGCGCGACCGTCTCGCGACGTTCCTCGGGCTCGTCCGAGAGGAGCTCGAGATGACCCCGCACGATCGTGATCGGGGTCTTCAGCTCGTGGCTGGCGTCGTCGAGGAAGCGGCGCTGCGCCCCGAAGCCGGCCTCGAGGCGGTCGAGCATCTCGTTGAAGGTCTGCGCCAGCTGCGCGACCTCGTCGCTGCCGCTCACGGCGATGCGCCCCCTCAGGTCCCTCTCCGTGATCGAACGGGCGGTGTCGCGCAGGAGCCGCAGGGGCGCCAGGACACGCCCCGCGCCCACCCACGCGACCACGAACGCGAGGAGCAGGACGACGCCCCACACCTGTGCGGCCGCCGTGATCGCGTCCACGATCTCCGCCCGGTCGTCCTCGGGGAAGATGGCGACCGCGAAGGTCGCCAAGGTACGCCCGCCCGCGCTCACCGGCACGCTCAGGTAGCGCGCGCTGCCGGTCGAGGTCTCGATCGTCCCGCTTCCCGGTCCCTCGAGAGGGCTCTCGAGGGCAATCGCGCGCAGTACCTCTCCGGGGACGTACTCGTCTTCGCCACCGCGCGCAGCCTTGTACAGCCGGGGTCCGACCGCGGCCAGGACGATCTCCTCCTCGTGCGGGACGTTCCGCGCGAAATAGACGTCGAAGATGCGTCGTACGTCGGTCCCGAATGGTTCTCCGGTCACAGGATCGTTACCGCTGACGAGCCGCCGGAACTCGGAGACCTCCTGCGTGAGGTTGCGAGTGATCTCCTCGTCGAGGCGGGCAAGCAGGATCTGGTGGAGGAGGACGAGCGAGAGCGCCGTGGAAGCCGCCGCGAGCAGGGCGAAGACGGCGAAGATCCGCGTACGCGTGCCGCTGAGACGCTGACTGACCCAGCCTGGTCGCTCCCTGCGATCGCCTGGGGCCGAGGGCGTCTCGCCTGCGTCAACCTTTGCTGCCGTCATCGGATCGTACAACTCGGCACGCTCGGAGCGACGGGGGCTATGCAGCGGCTGGACGGATGCGCCGTCAGTCGTCGGCCCCATCATCGCCAGGGTTGCAGCTGTCCCTGGGAGTTGGTGTCGCTACCGTCGAGCTCCTCGACCGGAGCCCCGCGATCGCCAAGTCCGCGCGCGCTGAAGAGAAGGCTCACGCTTGACAAGTTGACGCGGGTCGAGGAGAGGACGATGAGCGCTGCATGAGAATCTTCTCATCGACGGCCGGGTTTCTCCGCGACCTCGCCGCTTGCGATTCGGAGCGCGAGGCAACGGGGGCGGTGCGTCCGGTGGTCGGACCAAGGAGCACGGGTTGGGGTCGGCGGTACGGCGACCGGTCAGGCGCTACGAGCCGCTGTCCCCGGCTTCAGCGCGCGCCACGGACATTGAGCCGAACCCGCCCTATTCGCCCAACGTCGCCCCGACACAGTTTCGACGGGGGGTCCGCTCGCACCTCGCTCGCATGGCCGTTTTGGGCCCGAAGGGCGATTAGACGCGGACGGCGGCGCAACCCGAGGCGACGGGGTGGGTCTTCGGCTCTCCCCGCTCGAGCGGTGCGAGATGGCACCGGATCGCCGCGCGACGCGCAGGACGATCTGCCGCTTCCCCGGCTCAGCTGGCTTGCGCTCCGGGGCTCCGGCGCGCCTCTGCTAACCGGCCGGTAGCTTGCCGGTCGCTGCGAGCCGCTTGATCTGCGAAAGCGGCAGTGACCCGAGCTGGATGAACGAGAAACGGCGTCCTACACCGAGGTAAAGGCAAGAGCCGCCCGGGCTTCCCCTTCCGCCGGTCGGCGTCCGCTCCTTTCCGCAAATCCAGCCCCGCAGCGCCCGATCGCCGGACCGCATCAGCCCACCGGGCCGGGTCTTCGACCACAGCCGGAGCACGACCCGCGTGGTCCGCATCGCGAAGGCACACGGGGTGCCCCTGGCGAGGACCGTCCACGTCCTGCCCCGGAGCCTTGCGGGCAAGCCGAGCTGCCGCGCAGCCGCACGAGGGATCGACCAGTCATTGGCAGGCCCGTTGCGAATCTGGCCGCAGAACGTGTTTCGGAGCTGCGCCTCGGTCGCGGAGGAAGCAGGCGCCGCGGAGGCCTCCAAGCCGAGCATGAAGGCGGCGAAAGCCGCAACCGTGGTGAGCATCAGCACGCCACGCATAGGTCTCCTTTCGGGTCGATCGGTTTCGATCCGACTCGGTCGGCGGCGGCGGAGGGCAGCACTCGGGAAGCCCTCCGCAACCTCGTTCCCGAGAAACCAGGCGTCAGCAGCGTCGCGACCTCTTCGTGACGACGAGCGGCCCGCTGTTCGCCGCCGTGACGGTCGCGGTGACCGTCAGGCGGCCGGTGAGCCCGGCCATCGTGAAACGGGCCGTGTACGGCGCCCGTGCGTCCTGCGCCTGCTTCGAGCCCTTGGCCCCCCGGACGCGGAAGCTCACGCGCTGGGTTCTTGCGACCGTGGACGGCGTCACCGTCGCGAGGAGCGCCCCGCCGGCACAGCGCACGGCGAGCAGGGGGTCACACGAGCCATTGGTCAGCCCGACCGCGACGTTGTCGACGTAGCCGTAGGCCGGTCCACGGACCGTCGAGGTTCCCACCATCAGGACGCGGAGCTGCCGCGTGCCGCGAGGGACACCCCGGAACCCCGAGCGCCGAACGAGGGTCGTCTCGAACCCGCGCTGGGCAGCGGTCACCGGCCCGATGCGGAACTGGCCCAGCCGGTTGCCCTCCTCGCCGAGGAACTCGAGCTCGATCCGGATCGTGTACTGCGTCCAATTGCGAGACCCGCCGAGGTACGCCGAGAGGCACGCATTGACTCCACCGGCGTCGATGTCCGGGCCCGCGCCGCCCACCGCGATCGTCTGCGTCGCCGTGGACGTGTGCGCGACGTGCTGCCCCGGGCCCGCGAAGAAGAAGTTCCGGCCACCTGCGATCGCCTTGGCGACGTCGGGCTTCGGAAAGTAAGTGTGGGTGCCGTAGCGAGCCTGCGTGAAGCCGCTCGACGGGGCGTTGGCCTGCGGGGGCTCGGGCGTCACCTCCGTCTCCCAGCCGCGCATGGGCACCGTCCCGGTGTTGGTCGACACCGCCTGGCCGATCTCGCCGCCGGGGTTCTGGACGAGGTTTCCGACCGGAACGGCAGTCTGCTCAGCCGTCGCCGGGGTCGCAAGGAGAACGGAAGCCACGAGCGCGGCCGACGCCGCCGACACGAGGACACGAAGACTCACACCACACCTCCTAGCTCGACACGCCGACCCTACGAGCGACGACTAAACACCCGCTAAAGCCGTGCCTGGCACCCGGGATGCGGGAACGTGAGACAATCCGCCCCTCCTCGACCCCGAAGGAGGCGATGGGGCTGCGGATCGAGGTGCTGGGCCCGCTCCGCGTGCGGGCTAGACGTCAGATAACCGTGGAGCGGTCGTCGCACCGTCGGCTGCTCGCGATTCTCGCGATCGACGCGAACCGCCGACTCAGCACCGACGTGCTCATCGACCGCTACTGGGGCGACGCGGTTCCGACCACGGCCAAGGCGGCGCTCCAGACCCACATCTCGGCGCTGCGAAAGCTCCTGCCCGCTGACGTCATCCTGACCGAGGGGTACGGCTATCGGCTCGACCTCGGAGAGCACAGCCTGGACGTCCACGAGTTCGTCGCGCTCGCGGCCGAGGCGCGGCAAGCGACACGAGCTCGGCGCTGGGAAGCCGCGCTCGAGTCGGTCGACGCGGCCGTCGAGCTCAGGCGCGGAGATCCCTACGACGAGCTCCGAGACGACGACTTCGCGCGCTCCGAGATCTCCCGTCTGGAGGAGATCAGGCTCGAGCTGGAAGAGATGCGAGCCGAAGCGCTCCTCGGTATGGGCTCGAACCAGGAGGCGTTGGCAGGCCTCGAGCCGCTCGTTCGAGCGCATCCCTTGCGCGAACGGCTCTGGGAGCAGCTCATGCTCGCGCGCTACCGCCTCGGCCGTCACCCAGAGGCGCTCGCGGCGTACCGGGAGGCGTGGGCTGTCTTCGCCGAGCTCGGGCTCGAGCCGGGCGCGTCCCTCCGTCGGCTCGAGCAGAAGATCCTGCTCCACGACGAGAGCGTGCGACAGGCGAAGACCCCCCACAATCTCCCGGTCGAGCTGACGCGCTTCATCGGCCGCGACACCGAGCTCGGGGAGGTCGCGGGGCTCCTGGACGAGCATCGCATGGTGACGCTGACCGGCGTCGGCGGCTCGGGGAAAACTCGCCTCGCCTTTCGCGTCGCCGCGGGCCAGCTGAGCGCGTTTCCAGACGGCTGCTGGGTCGCCGAGCTCGGGCCGCTTCATGATCCGGACCACGTCGCGCTCGGGGTCGCGAGCGCGATGGGGTTACGCCCGCAGGGCGAGGACGTCGTCGACGCTCTGCGCGCTGCCCTCGTCCAAGAGAGGATCCTCGTCGTCTTGGATAACTGCGAGCATCTCCTGCACGCGTCGGCAGCGCTCGCTCGGACACTCCTCGAAGCGGCGCCGAACGTCCACATCCTCGCGACGAGCAGAGAGCCGCTCCGCGTGCCCGGTGAGGCGCTGTACGACGTCCCGCCGCTCCCGGTTCCGCCTGAAGAGGGCGACGCGGTTCACGTCGAGCTCTTCGACGCCGTCCAGCTCTTCGGCGACCGGGCGTCCCAGGCACGGCCCCGTTTTGCCCTGGACGACTCGAATGCCGATGCGGTCGCCACGATCTGCCGCCGCCTGGACGGAATCCCGCTCGCGATCGAGCTCGCCGCGTCGCGGGTGGCGTCCCTCGCGCCGCAGACGATCGCGGAACGGCTCGGCGAGCGCTTCCTTCTTCTCACAGGCGGTTCGACCACGGGGCCCGAGCGGCACCGCACGCTCGAGGCGGCCCTCGCCTGGAGCTACGACCTGCTGGATGCCCGCGAGAAGCTCGTGTTCGCTCGCCTCAGCATCTTCCGGGGCGGCTTCACACACGACACGGCAGAGGAGGTCTGCTCCGGCGAAGGCATCGAGCCCGCCGTCGTCGTGCCGCTGGTCTCCTCACTCGTCGAAAAGTCGCTCGTCTCCGTCTACGACGCGCAGACGGGCGAGCGCTACCGCCTCCTCGAGACGCTGCGCGAGTTCGCCGGCGAGCGGCTCGAGGAGACAGGGCGAGCCGAGGTGATCGCGGCGCGACACCTCGACTGGTGCGTGCGTTTCGCGGAGGACATCGTCGATCGCGTCCACGGCCCTGGCCGTCAGGAGCTCTTCGAGCGTGTCCGCGCAGAGAGTGACAATCTGGACGCCGCGCTCCAGCAGGCACGAGCGGCGGAGTCGTCCGGCGCGGTCAGAGTTCTCGCCCGAACGCTGGGCGAGCACTGGAACGAGCTGGGATACGTCGACCTGTCGATCGCGCTGTACGAAGCGGCACTCGAGCGAACGTCCACGGTTGACGCCGCTACCGAGGCGGAGATACGCGCTCTCCTCGGCAGGGCGCACTTCGAGGCGAGCGACGGACGTGCCGCATACGCGGAAGCCGAGCGAGCGCATGCGCTCATCGCAGGTCTCGAGCCCTCGCCCGTCAAGCTCTACGTCCTCAGCGCGTACGCCGGCCTCCATCGAATCCTCCTCGACCGCGACCCCGGTGGTGCGATTCCCCTCGGCGAGGACGCCCTCGCGTGCGCCGAGGCACTCGGCCATCCCTTCTACCGGATCCGGGCGCTGATGTGCCTCGGCGAGGCTCTGGCCTGGAACGGGGCGCTGGAACCGGCGCTCGAGCGGCATCGCGAGGCGCTCAGTCTCGCGCTCAGCACCGGCGATCCACGGGTGGTGATGGAGACGTACGAGCATCTCGCGACAGCGTTGTACCTCGATCCGAACGCCCGACGCAGGGGGCCCGCAAGCGCGGCGGAGGACATGCTGGCTCGCATCCCCCTCGAGGAGCGCGGACGCGAGCTCTCCGACGGATGGCTCCCGTGGGTGTTCCTCCAGACGGGTGACTGGCGCCGCGCGGAACTGGTGATCGACCGGATCGGCAGGGCCCATCTGGAGGCCTGGGAGCGAACCAGCTACCACGTCGAGCGCGCGGCTCTCCGATGGATGCAGGGCCGCCTCGAGGAGGCCTGTGCAGAGCTGGACGAACTTGAGCGGCACGGCGTCAACCCGCGCTGGTACCACGACTACTTTCCGCTCGTCGCCGACGTCGCAGCCGATCTGGGTTGCCTCTCGGACGTGCGACAAGCTGCAGAGGAGTATCTCGTCTTCGACGTGGACACCAGCGAGCAGGCGAAGAAGCTGGGCGTCATTGAGCCTCTTGTTCGAGCCGAGGTCGACGCCGCGCTGGCCGCGTCCGGGCGCGGGCGCGCCGAACATGTCCGGCGCGCCCGCGCTGCCGTCGCCAGGGGACACGAGATTCTGAACGCGTTTCCTCCGCCGAGCGAAGGCTCCGTGCAGATGGAGACGCACCGCACCCACCTCGCGTTCGCCGAGGCCGAGCTCTCCCGGGTCGACGGCCCGAACCCCGGGCTCTGGCTGGTCGCCGTCGATCGGGCCGACTACGTCTACTTCCGCCTGTACGCCCGGTTCCGGCTCGCCGAGGCGCTCCTCGCCGTGGGGCGCGAGAACGAGGGAGCGGACGAGCTCAGGGCGGCCCACGCGGACGCCACGACAGTCGGTGCGGAGCGCATCCGGCGCCAACTCGAGCAGCTGGCGACCGAGGTAGGAGCTAAGCTGACCAAGCGCCCTCGAGCCCGCGCTCGCTCCTAGGCGAGGGCCGTCGGGGCTTCCTCGCGTGTGAAGACGCCGTCCGGGTCGTACGCGCGCCGGACGTTCTCGAGCCGTGGGAGGTTCGCGCCGTAGGCCGCCCCGACGCGATCCTCCTCGTCGCGGTCGAGGTAGTTGACGTACACGCCACCCGATGCATAGGGGGCGGTCGCCTCGAACAGCGACCGCGTCCAGGCGATCGCCGCCTCGTCGTCCGCAGCGTCGGCCCATCCGGTCGAGATCCCGAGGCTGAAGCGAACGTCCCGATGAGGGAACGCCGTGGCCTCCGGTGCGACCCGGGCGACCGCGCCGCCGAGGCACTCGACGAACACGTTGGAGTAGGGACCGGGCAGAGCGTCGACTCGCGCGACCAACGTCTCGATGAGGGCGTCGGACAGCTCCTCCAGGTAGTGGGCCTTCCAGTAGAACCGGCCGCCGTCGGGCGCAGCCGCGTCGAAGCTCTGCTGCAGGGCCGCATACGGCATCGGTGCGATCGCGGAGAAGAACGGGGCACCGAACGTACCGAGCGGCCGGAGCGCCTCTTCCCCGTCCTTGAGCGAGCCGGCATGGCAGCCGACGAAGACGAGCGCCGTTTTCCCGTGGTGCTGCGGCGGAAACGGATCGACCGGCGGCACGTTCACAAAGAGCGGGTAGCAGGCAGCCTCGTCGGGTGCCGTGCTCATGAAGTCCCGGTAGAACGCCAGCGCCTCCGCAGCGCCATCCATCGCGTGGAAGACCTGCGCCGTCATTACCTCGGGGCCGACTGCGTGCAGCCGGAACTCGAATGTCGTGACGATTCCGAAGCCCCCTCCGCCGCCGCGCAGCGCCCAGAACAGGTCCGGATGCGCGGTTGCGCTGGCCGTCACGGTGCTGCCGTCGGCCAGCACGACCTCCGCGGACAGCAGGCTGTCGATCGTGAGGCCGAGAGCGCGAGCCAGATAGCCGACGCCGCCGCCGAGCGTCAATCCCCCCACGCCGGTGCGCGAATCGACGCCCCCCGTAACCACAAGCCCGAAGGCCTGGGTCTCGTGATCGACCGTACCCCACGTGGCTCCTCCGCCGACCCGTGCCACGCGTGCCTTGGCGTCGACGTGGACATCGCGTATGTGCGAGAGGTCGACCATCAGACCGTCGTCGCATGCCGCCTTGCCGGCCACGCTGTGCCCGCCGCCCCGGACCGAGAGTGCCAGGTCTTGCCTCCGGGCGAAGTCGACACACGCGATCACGTCCGCCGTCCCCGCACAGCGGGCGACGAGCGCGGGCCGCCGGTCGATCATCCCGTTCCAGAGGGCGCGGGCCTCGTCGTAGTTGGGATCCTCGGGCAGGATCAGCTGCCCCCGAAGCGTCCGGGCGAACCGCCCCATTTCTCCAACGTCCATCTCTCCTCCTCGCTCGGCGACGGGCTGGGAGGAGCGTGCCGGACGCTGCAATACCGTCGCTAAACGCCGAGCTTCGTCAGTA
>Ga0299913_10001823_pt1 | contig 16243 bp, 11 predicted proteins | sample RVTome_9_FD_201360 | JGI IMG/M metagenome (GOLD analysis project Ga0299913, IMG submission 201360) | Soil microbial communities from uranium-contaminated site in the Upper Colorado River Basin, Wyoming, United States - RVT155D38 (version 2) ...
ACCTCCGGGCGCAGGAGCGTCGCCGGTCGCGCCGTACCGCCTGATGTAGAGGCGGCGACGACGGCCGTGACCCGCTGGCATGCTGGCCGGGTGTTCCGATCCGTACGACGAGCAACGGCCGTCGCGATCCTCGCTCTCGGGGTGGCATTGGTCGGCGCCGCTCCCGCCAGCGCCCACGGACGGCTCGCGGAGTCCGCACCCGCCGACGGCAGCTCAACGGACGACGTCGTCAAGGAGCTGAGGCTGTACTTCACGGAAGCCCCGAACCCGGCCGCCACGTTCGTGGTGGCAGCACCCGACGGCACCCAGGTTCAAGGAGGCTGGAAGCCAGGAGAGGCGAAACGGCTCCGCGAGCCCGTTCAGGAGTTCTTCCTCGAGGATGGCCTCTGGACGCCGGTCTTCTATGACGTCGGGTACGCCGCCGTCGTCCCAGTCACGCACCTGCCATCCGCAGGCACATACACGGTGTCCTACAACAGCGTCGCATCCGACGGGGAGGAGGTCACCGGAGAGCTCGCGTTCACCTTTCGGGGCGATCCGACCAGTCCCGCGTCGGGCGATCAACCGTCCCCCGGCGGCGCGGCAGACCCGAGCGCGGTGTTCGCGCCCATCGTTGTGCCAACCGGATCGACACAGTCTCCCGCTGCGCCGGAAGGCAGCGGAATGCCAGCGGCGCAGACCGAGCGGCCCGCTGCCGATTCCGGGCTCGTCTCACCGCTCCTGGTCGGCATCGGGCTCGCACTCGTCCTCGCGGCGTGCGTAGGACTGCGCATCTTCGTCGGGAAGCCGAAGAGCTAGCCGTCAATCGGCCGGTGATAACCGAAGAAACCGCGCGTCGTGATCAGCTCACACACCTCCGGCGGGACCATCGACATCCACGTGGTGTCATCGGTTGAGATCCGTTGCAGCACGTCTCGGCTGAGAATGGGCAGGTAGTCGGGCTTGTAGTTGTCGAGGTGCACGAAGCTGCCTCGACCTGCCAGGTAGTCATAGAGGGGCTGCAAGTAGTCAGCGACCTCAAGGTCCACGACGGTGGTGACTCGATCGTCGCGGAGCATGGGGTAGACGTAGAGGCGCAAGTCGTTCTTGAAGAGTCGGCCGAAGCTTTCCAGGATTCCGCCCGGCAGATCGGCGTGACTGGTCTCGTCGAAGAGGTCGACAAGGCTGGGCACTCCCATGACCATCCCGATCCGCGCGTCGGTGCGCCAGGCCAGGTAGGCAGCGAGCCGGTGATACGCCAGGAAGTCGGAGATGAGAACGGTCATACCGCACGCGGCCAGCAGATCGGCTCGCGCCAAGAAGTCACGCCGGTCGACTTCGTCGGCGCCGGCCCGCAGATTGGCCATGGTGAGCTCAGTCAGGACGAGCACGTCACGGTCGGCAACCTCGGGGTCGGCCTCGAACTTCACCAATGCGGAATCGAGCATGTCGAGGTTGACCACGGTGGGCGGTCGAAAGCTGCCGCGCTCGACCAGGATCGCCTTCTTGCGCAGGACCTCACTGGGTTGGAGGACCTCGCGGTCCGGGCCGAACATTGCCGCACCGCTGAGACCGACCTGCACCAGCTTGAGCGCCATCACCCGGTTGTCGACCGCGCGGAACTCGATGCCCTTGAACTGGATCATGTCGATCTCGATCCGGCCGGTGGTGAGGCGATCGAGCAGGCTCTCGACGAGCCGCTCCGGCTCGTGGTGCTGAAAGAACGCACCGTGCAGCAGGTTGACCCCGACCACGCCGAGCGCTTCCTGTTGCAGCGCCGCCTCCGCGTCGAGCATCCGCACGTGCAGGATGATCTGGCTGGCGTCGTCGCGTGGGTGGGACTGGAACTTGACGCCCATCCAGCCGTGACACTCGTTGCCGCCGCGGTAGCTACGGGCGACGACCGTGTCGGCGAAGGCGAAGAAGGCGGTCTCGTCGCCGCGGTCGTCGCTGAGCCGGTCCAGGTTGAGCTCGTACTCGCGGTCCAGCATCGCCTGCAACCGGCCCACAGAGACGTATCGGTCGGCCTTGCCATAGACGGCGTCGCTGACCGCCATGTCATAGGCCGACATCGACTTGGCCACCGTCCCAGCTGCGCCGCCGGCCCGGAAGAACCAGCGCGCCACCTCCTGGCCGGCACCGATCTCGGCGATGGTGCCGTACCACCGGGGATCAAGATTGATCTGCAGGGCCTTCTGCAGCGTGTCCGCACCGACGTCCATAACGGCCCCCTAGTCCAGCGATCAGGTCCGCCGCAAGCCTAGAGGCCGCAATGCGCCTCAGCTGAGCCATTGCCAAGGCCAGAGGTCGCGAGCAGGGTGAAAGGTGTCCGGCGGTGCCGGCGTGGCGCCGCCCGTCACGAGGGAGATGGTGGCCGTGCACGCGCGTGCCGAAGTCCTTCCCACCGCCGAGAAGATGGATGGCTTCTGCAGCGCAAGCCTCATGGTGGACAGACAGTCAGGGCGCGCCGTCTCCTCCGTCACGTGGGATAGCCGACAGGCCATGGAGGGCAGCCGAGACGCTGCTGTCAAGCTCTGCCCTGGAGCGGCAGAGGCCTCCGGCACCGAGATTCGAGAGTTCGCCGAGTTCGATCTCGCGCTCGCGCATCTGAGGGTGCCTGAACTGGTCTGACCGCCGTCAGGCGTCGTGCTGATCCCGTCGACGGCGTCGCTGGTGCAACCGATGCCTACCGAATCGTGCCCCTACCTGGGGCCTTCCTCCGTAACCGGTGACCGTCAGTCGCACATTTTCTCTGAGCCGGCGAGGGGAATCGAACCCCTAACCTCCCGATTACAAGTCGGGTGCGCTGCCAGTTGCGCCACGCCGGCGGGATCACATCGTATGGCCGAGGCCCGCCCTCACGTCGTTGCGTTTCGCAGCCGCACCGGGTCAATGGGCCAAACGGCTTAGACCGACTGAGTGAGGAAACTGAACTCCCCTTTACCAAAAGCCGACGTTCAGCAGGGAAGCCGGACCAGGCGAGGGGCAAATCAGACAGTGGCGATCGACAGCGACATGCGCGTCGAGGAGCTCGAGGCAGCCGCGCAGGGCGGCCCAGGTACCGAGCCCGGGCCTTCGCACGAGCCAGCGGCTCGCAGCACACCAACCGATGACGGACTCCCGTCGCACACGGCCGCTCACAGGCGGCGCGGCGACTGGGCCCCATTCATCGTCATCGCAGCCCTGCTTGCCGTCGCGTCGATGTACGTCACCCACGGCCAGGCGCAGTGGTTCTCGGTCATCGGCGGCATCCTGGCGATGGGCGCATTGGCCCAGTCGGTCCTGGCCGAACGCCATCGGCAGCGCGTCATCTCGCAGCCCATCACCCTGATCCTGTTCGGCGTCGGGCTCATCGTCTGCAGCGAGCTCATGCACGCCCTCGGTGCAGACTTCCTCTCCTACGCGGACGCCCTTGCGATGCTCGCGTACCCCCCGCTGATCGCCGGCTTGATCAGGCTCACCCAGGCCCGGTTCCGCGAGAGTGCCCTCGACACCTTGCTCGTCGCGGCGATCGTGCCGGCGTCGTTGGGCGTCTTCGCGTGGCTGCCGTTGGTCGAAGCGATCGACCGATGGGTCCCCGGAGGCAACCACCAGACCTGGACCGCCGCGGTGTTCCTCACCGTCGACGTACTTGCCGTCGCGATCGTCGCGCGGCTCGCCGTCTTCTTCCGCGGCAAGCCCGTGGCCTACCAGCTCTTGCTCGGCGCGCTGACGTGCCTGCTCGGTGCCCACCTTTCCCGCAGCGTCGCGGCCCTCACCGACATGGTGCCGGCCCCGTTCGGCTCGCAGACGCTGATGCTGCTCGGATTCGGACTGGTCGCCGCCGCCGCCCTGCACCCGTCGATGCGACGCGCGACCCGCGCCGGACGAGCGCGGTCCGTGCCGGTGGGGCGCGGGCACCTGGGTCTGCTGTCCATCGCGATCCTGTTCGGCCCGGCCATCGTCATCTGGCGGTACGTCGAGAGAGGCAGCTGGGTGATCCTGGCCGCCGCAGGACCGGCGCTGGTCTCGCTGCTCGTCGTCGTCCACCTCTCCCGCATGATCCGCGAGCGCCAGCGCCTGGAGTTCGCCAGCAACCACGACCCGCTGACCGGCCTCGCCAACCGGTCCTGCTTCCACGATCGGGTGGTGCTGGCACTGGGTCGCGGCGACGGCTCCGGCGCAGCCGTCCTGTTCCTCGACCTCGACCGCTTCAAGAACGTCAATGACACGCTCGGTCACGACGCGGGGGACGAGCTCCTGCGGCTCGTCGCCGAACGGCTCGCGGCATGTGCACGCCACAGCGACACCGTCGCGCGCATCAGCGGAGACGAGTTCGCCGTGCTCCTCCCTGGGGCAGAGAGCCCGGCCCAGGCCTCGCGGCTCGCCGAGCGGATGCTGGCCCAGTTCGACCGTCCCTTCCGCGTCGCCGGTCGGTCGCTGTTCATGACACCGAGTGTCGGCATCGCGATGCATCCCGACCACGGCACCGACGTCGACACCCTTCTGCGCCACGCCGACGCCGCGATGTACCAGGCGAAGGCGGCCGGACGTCACACGATCCGCGTGTACGACGGCGCCATGGGCGCGAGTGCGCAGCGGCAGCTTGCGGTCGAGACCCGGATGCACCAAGCAATCACCGACGCCGAGCTGCTGCTGCACTACCAGCCCAAACTCGACGTCCGCACCGGTGAGGTGCTCGGTCTGGAGGCGCTGGTCCGCTGGAAGCACCCGACGCAGGGACTCATCCCGCCCAAGGCGTTCATCCGGGTTGCCGAGGAGACCGGCCTCGTCGCGCCACTCGGTAGCTGGGTCCTGCGCGAAGCCTGCGCCCAGATGGCCGCGTGGCATGCCGCCGGCCACGACGACCTGCACGTGTCGGTCAACGTGTCAGCCCGCCAGTTCAAGCTGCAGAACGTGCCCGACCTGGTCCGCACGGCCCTCGACGAGACGGGGCTCCCGCCCGAGGCCCTCGAACTCGAGCTGACGGAGAGCGTGGGCATCGACCCCGATGGCTCGGTCGGTGCGGCCCTGCTCGAGCTGCAGGAGCTCGGCGTGCGCTGCTCGATCGACGACTTCGGCACCGGCTACAGCTCCATCAGCTACCTGCACGAGTACCCCGTCGACACAATCAAGCTCGACCGTTCCTTCGTCCAGGACATCGGCGACGGCCACGACGCACCGATCGTCCGGGCTGTGATCGCCATGGCCCACAACCTCGGCATCCGGGTCGTCGCGGAAGGGGTCGAGACAAAGGCACAACTGAAGTTCCTCGAGATGCATGGCTGCGACGAGGTGCAGGGCTTCCTCTTCAGCCGGCCGATCTGCCCGGACGATGTCATCGGCTTCCTCGATCACCGCGCCGCGATGAGTCCAGCCGGGCGTCGCCGGGTGCCGACCATGGCGGTCGTCGCCCTTCCGGTCGCCACCATGGACGAAGAGTCCCTCGGTCTGCTGCTCTGGGAAGAGAGCGAGCTGAACGCCGGCGACGGCGATCTGCTGCCATTCGTGGGCAGCGCGGAGGAGGACGACGAGAAGGGCCGTCGCGGGCTCGTCCTCTTCAGCACGACCGCGATCCTGCTTGTGCCGGTTCTGCTCGGCCTCGGGGCCGGCGGCGGCCTTCCCCCAACGGTCCAGAACAGGGTGAGCGACGTCGTCGATGCAGCAGGGGTCAGCCCGGCGAAGCCGGCACCGGTCGTGATCACGGACGACACAGCAGAAGGCACCAAACCCTCCACCAGTCCCAGCCGCGCCCCCGCCAAGCAGGCGGTCCCCAAGCCGGCGACCGTGACCCGCGACGACCGTCCATGGCGGCCAGGCACCGCATCGACGTCCGCACCCGCCCTCGGCCGCGTGGTCGCCAAGCCGACGACGCGACCGCGAGGCGCGACGGCGACCACCAAGCCGGGGAAAGCGAAGCCGGCAGCGGTCCGGCCCGCTGGCGGCGGCCCTGGCAGCGGCTCCGGCAGCGGCTCTGGCTCCGGCGCGACGGCCGCGCCGAAGCCGAAGGGCGAGCCCCCCGTCGCGCCCGGAAAGGCGAAGAAGAAGGCCACCGCCGCAGCGGCCGACGTCACCGCTCCGCAGGCAGCCACCAGCACCGCGACCGGACGAGGAAACGGCAAGGGCGGCAAGAAGCCCTGATCGCGCGTCAGGCGTCGGGGTCCGTCCTCGCCCTGTCGGGAGCCCTCAGCCGGGGGTGACCCGGGCCCGCACCTCCTCCACCGTCGGCGGGTCAGCACCAGCCCGTGCACACGTGAGCGCGGCTGCCAACGCCGAGTCGTCCAACAGGTCGGCCAGGGTGCCACGGTCGAGCGCCAGCAACTCTGCGCGGCGCGGAGCGCCCAACAGATGCCGCCGGCCGAGGCCAGCGATCAGCGCCGCCATGAACGCGTCGCCAGCGCCGACAGTGTCCACCACCGTGACCGGAACTGCAGGGCGTTGCACCATTCCCGCGGCGGAGCCGACGGCAAGCGAACCATCGGGCCCGAGCGTGACGACCACGAGCGCCGGCCCCGCCATGAGCCACCGCTGCGCAACGGCGTCCGGCGGTTCGTCCGGGCACAGCCAGGCGAGATCCTCGACGCTCGCCTTGACGACGTCGGCGAGGCCGACCAACGCCTCGACGCGGCTGACCACGTCCTCACGGCGACCCATCAGCGCAGGCCGCACGTTGGGATCGAAGGTGATGGTGACCTCAGCGCGCACCCGTTCGACCAGTCGGCGCAGCGCCGAGGCGCCGGGTTCCATCATCATCGCCAGGGAGCCGACGTGCAGCGCCGCGACCGCGCTGTCCGTGGCACGGGACAGCTCCTCGTCCGACCACTGCCAGTCGGCCGTGCCGTCGACACGGAAGTCGTAGTCGACCAGCCCGTCCGTGCCGACTGACACGATCGCCAACGATGTCGGTTCCTTTGCGTGGACGACGTGGTCGAGCCTCAGTCCGTTGGCGTCCAGGTGCTCGCGGAGGCGACGGCCCATCGCGTCGTCGGACAGGCGGGCGAGCAACCGGGTCGACACACCAAGCCGCGTGAGACCAACCGCGACGTTGGCGGGGCTGCCGCCTGGCGCGGCCCTCAGCAACCCCTCGCCACCAGCCGGAACCAGGTCGATGATGACCTCGCCTGCGACTGCGACCACCGGTGCGCGGTCAGGCATCGTTGGTCGGCGGTCCCGTCGTCCGGCGGACGATCAGCGTGGTCGCGACCGTCTCCGTCGGCGGAACCAAGTCGTCGGGGCAGTGGGGGTCCATCGCCGCCAACAGCATCCTCGCAGCGAGCCGCCCCTGTTCGCGCGCCGGCTGGGCGACGGTGGTGAGCTCGAAGAACTCCGCCATCTCGTGGTCGTCGATCCCGATGACGGAGACGTCCTCGGGCACCCGCAGCCCGGCACGGCGAACGGCTGCGACTGCGCCGATCGCCATCTCGTCCGATGCCGCGAACACGGCCGTCGGAGCAATGGTGGGGTCCAGCCCCAGCAGGCCCGTCATGCCACGGACTCCACCATTTACGGTGAAATCGCTTTCGATCTCCCAGTCGCGGTGGACCGGCAGGCCGGCCGCGGACATAGCCCGCCGGTAGCCCTCGAGCCGGTCGCGGGGGGCGGCGAAGTCGATCTGGTCCACGAGCGAACCACCGAGGTGCGCGATGCGTCGGTGGCCGAGCGCGATCAGGTGGTGCATCGCGGTGCACGCCGCGCTGACGTCGTCGATCCCGACACTGGCCCAGCCGGGTACGGCCGCGCCGATCACGGCCACGGGACGGTGCAGCTTGGCCAGTGCGGCGATCTCGTGCTGGTTCGGGGTGAGGCTCAGCACCAGCACGGCGTCGACACGTCGTCGTACGAGGTGGGTGGTGAAGACGCGGCGACGCGAGTCGGTGTCACCACCGAGGTTGTAGAGCAGGAGGTCGTAACCGGCCTCCCGCAGCGGTGCCTCCGCCCCCTGCACCACGCTGGCGAAGAACCACCGGCTCACGAACGGTACGACGACGCCCACCGCCCGGGTCCGCCCGCCCGCGAGACCAGCGGCACTGGGCGAGGCGACATAGTCGAGGTCTGCGGCCGCCTGCAGGACGCGGTCACGAGTGGCATCCGAGACACGCGGGAGGCCACGCAACGCCCGCGACACGGTCGCCGTCGAGACCCCGACCGAGCGCGCAACGTCCTTGATGCTCGTCACGGCGATGCCTGCCCGGCGGCGGTCATTCCGCGCGTCGTACGGTGATCGATGTGACCAGCCCTGACACAGCAAAGCCCGGCGGCCGACTCGCGTTCGGTGTTGCAACCGCGTCCTACCAGGTCGAAGGTGCCACCACGGCAGACGGCCGCGGCCCGTCCATCTGGGACACGTTCAGTGCGGTCCCCGGTGCGATCGCCGACGGCAGTGACGGCTCCGTCGCCTGCGGCTCCTATGAACGGCTCGACGACGACCTCGAGCTGATCGGCGGCCTCGGCGTGGATCTCTACCGCTTCTCGGTGGCCTGGCCGAGAGTGCAACCCGAGGGCTCGGGCCCGGTGGAGAGCCGCGGCCTCGACTACTACAACCGGCTGGTCGACGGGCTCCTGGCCCGGGGCATCCGCCCGCTGCCGACGCTCTACCACTGGGACCTGCCGCAGCCGCTGGAGGACGCGGGCGGGTGGCCGGTTCGCGACACGGCGGAGCGGTTTGCCGACTACGCGGCGATCGTCGCCGGGCGAATCGGCGACCGGGTGGAGCAGTGGGCGACGCTGAACGAGCCGTGGTGCTCGGCGTTCCTGGGGTATGCCGCGGGCATCCACGCGCCCGGCCGGCGTGAGCCCGAGGCTGCCTACGCCGCGGCGCACCATCTCCTGCTCGGTCACGCCCTCGCGGGGGGGCGGCTTCGCGATGCGGGCGACGTCGGGATCGTGCTCAACCTGTATCCCGTGTGGCAGGAGAACCATGACGCGGCGGCCGCCGCGGCCGCCGTCGACGCCATCCAGAACCGGCTCTGGCTGGACCCGCTGCTGCAGGGGCGCTATCCCGAGGACATCGTGTCGATGGCGCCTCATCTCGCGAACGGGCCGTTGGTGCGCGACGGTGACCTTGACCTGGTGTCCGGCTCGCTGGACTGGCTCGGCGTCAACTACTACACACCGCATCGCGTCGCGGCCGGTGCCGAGAACGGCGGCGGTTCCGACCAGTTGCCCCCCGCCTTCTTCCCCGGAGCCCCGCCGTTCCGCTTCGCCCCGCGGGATCCCCGTACGACGATGGGCTGGGAGATCGAGCCACGTGGCCTCGAGGAGCTGCTCGTCGGGCTGTCGCAGCAGGCGCCGCACCTGCCGATGATGGTCACCGAGAACGGTGCCGCACTCGATGACGCCTCCCGGCGTGACGACGGCTCCGTCGACGACCCGGACCGGATCGCCTATCTGCGGGAGCACATCGGCGCCGTGCAGCGCGCTCGCGCCGCCGGGGCCGACGTACGGGCGTACCTGGCTTGGACCCTGCTCGACAACTTCGAGTGGGCCGAGGGCTACCGCAAGACGTTCGGCCTCGTCGAGGTGGAGCAGGGAACGCTCCGCCGCATCCCGAAGGCGTCCTACGAATGGTTCGCGCAGCAGGTCCACGCCGACGGCCTCATCCCTTGAGGCCACCGGCAAGCAGGCCGCGCACGAAGTAGCGCTGCAGGCTGACGAAGACAATGACGGGCAGGATGATCGACACGAACGCGCCGGCCGAGAGCAGGTGCCACGCGCTGCCGCGGGTGCCCACGAGCTCCGCGACGACCACCGTGATCGGCTTCGTGTCGGTGGACCCGAACGTCAGACCGACGAGCAGGTCGTTCCACACCCACAGGAACTGGAAGATCCCGAACGCCGCGATCGCCGGGGTGAGCAACGGCATCAGCACCTGGAAGAAGATCTTCACGTGGCCGGCACCGTCGACCCGAGCCGCCTCGACCAACTCGCGCGGGATCTCTCGCATGAAGTTGTTGAGAAGGTAGACCGCAAGCGGCAGGGCGAAGATGGAGTGTGAGATCCAGATCGGCCAGAACGACCCGCTCAGGCCGAAGTCGACGTAGTCCGTCAGCAACGGGATCAGCGCGACCTGCAGCGGCACGATCTGGAGTGCGAACACTGCGACGAACAGCGCTGCCCGGCCACGGAAGTCGATCCACGCGAAGCCGTAGGCGGCGAGCGATGCCAGCACGAGCGGGAGGACCACTGCAGGGACGGTGATGATGATGGAGTTGATGAACGACTGCCCGATGCCTTCGGTTCCCGAGCTCAGCACCTCTCGGTAGTTGTCGAGGGTGAAGTTCGGTTCCTTGAACGCCTCCCACCAACCCGACCGCAGGGCGTCGATCTGGGGCCGGAACGAGGTGATCAGCAGGCCGATCGTCGGGATGGTCCAGAGAACGGCGATGATCGTCGCGACGATCGTCGCGAAGATGGACTTCGACGGCTTCTTGGACTCGCGGTAGGTCTGCGGGGCCCTCGCCCCCGCAGCCTTCTCAGATTCGACCGCGGTGCCCGGCGAGGTGATGTCGGCGCTGCTCATCGCACGTCCGCCTTCCGGAGCTGGATCACGTTGTAGATGACGATGGGCACGACCAGGACGAAGAGCAGGACGGCCAGGGCCGCACCCAGTCCGCGGTCGTTCGCGCGGAAGGCCTGTGTGTAGAACTCGTTGGCCACGACACTCGTCCCGAACTGGCCTCCGGTCATGGTGCGCACGATGTCAAAGACCTTGAGGGTGGCGATCGCGATCGTGGTGAGCACGACGATCAACGCCGGCCGGATGCTCGGCAGGGTCACGAAGCGGAACATGCCCAGGGCCTTGACGCCGTCAAGGCGCGCCGCTTCCACGATGTCGTCCGGAATCGCCTTGATGGCGGCGGACAGGATCGTCATCGCGAAGCCGGCCTGGATCCAGATCATGACCACGATGAGGAAGAGGTTGTTCCAGGGTCTGGTGAGCAGGAACTGATAGGAGTCCAGCCCCATCCACACGATCAGCTGGTTGGCCAGACCGATCTGTCCGGACGCCGTGGGCCGGTAGTCGTAGACGAACTTCCAGATGATGGAGGCGCCAACCATGGAGATGGCCATCGGCAGGAACACCAGCGCCTTGGCCAGCGCCTCGGTTCGCGTGCCGTCGACCAGGACGGCGTAGAGCAGGCCGATGGCACTGGCGACGAACGGAACTACCAGCACCCAGATGAACGTGTTGCGCAACACCACCAGCTGGTCGGAGTTGGTGAACATCGTCACGTAGTTCTCGAAGCCCACCCACTCGTTGCCGGCAGCGTCCTTGAACGACCGGATGATGGTCAGGATGGCTGGCCGCAGCAGACCCCAGATCAGCAACAGGATCGCCGGACCGATGAACGCGAGGGCCGCGATGCGGTCGGCCTGGCGGCCCTTGACGCGGTCCACGACGAACAACACCAGGCCGAACAGCGCCGCGAACAGCGCCACGGCAAGGAACATCTGGCCGAGCTTCTCGACGGTTGACATGGCGGTCACACCTCTCGAGCGGAGGGCTGCTGGTACGGGCGAGGGCCGGACGCTCCGCCAGGATCAGCGGAGCGTCCGTGCCACTCAGCGGCCGGTCACGGCCAGGAGTTTTCGATGGCGTCGAGGGCCTGAGACGTGCTCTTGCCCGTGATCCAGTCCGTCATCTGCCTCCAGAACTCGGTGTTGACCGCTCCTGGCATGAGGTCCGAGGCGTCGAAGCGCGTCACCGCGTTCGGGTCCTGGATGATCTCCACCGAGAGCCGGTCGATCGGGTTCTTGAAGTTCTCCGGGTCGGCGTTCTTGTTGGCGCTCACCCAGCCGGTGCTGAGCGCGGCCTTGGCGTTGGCCCACTCAGCGGATGAGAGGTAGGCCAGGAACGCCTGCACCTCGGGACGGTCGGCGAAGGCCGCGGTGAACTCACCGGCCACCAGAACCGGCTTCTCATCGGCGGACTCGGCCGGCAGGTAGAACGCGAACACGTCCTTGTCCTCACCGATCTCAGCGCCCGCCTCGGCGAAGTTCGAACCGTAGAAGGAAGCCATCCGGTGCATTGCGCATTCGCCGCGCAGGATCGGGATGCCCCCCTCCTGGAACGTCGTCGACGCGATCGTCTGGACGTTGCCGAGGCCACCGTTCACGTACTCCTCGTTCTTCAGGATGGAGCCGACCCCGTCGAGTGCCTCGACGACCTGGGGGTCGTTGAACGGGATCTCGTGGGTCTGCCACTGGTCGTAGGCCTCCGGACCTGCTGTCCGCAGCATGTAGTCCTCGAGCCAGTCGGTGACCGGCCAGCCGGTGGCGTCACCGGAGCCGATGCCGGCGCACCAGGGCTTGATGCCTGTCCCGGCAATGGTGTCGCTGAGCGACATCAGCTCGTCCATCGTCGTCGGGATCTCCCAGCCGTTCTCCTCGAACATTGCTGGTGAGTACCAGACGAACGACTTCACGTTGGAGCCCAGCGGAGCGGCGTAGAAGGTCCCGTCGACCGAGCCGTACTCCTTCCAGGCCGGGTCGAAGTTCTCGTCGATGTTCGTCACGACGGCTTCCGGAGCCGCCACGAACGCGTCCGGGAACTGGGCCACCAGGGTCCGCAGCGAACCCGGCTGCGGCAGGTAGGCGATGTCCGGCGGGTTGCCGGCCTCGATCCTGATCGGCAGCTGTGCCTCGAACTCCTTGGAGCCCTCGTACTCGATGGTCGCGCCGGTGCACTCCTCGAACGGCTTGTAGGAGTCGATGTGCGGCTTGTCCTCGGGGGTGATGATCGAGGTGTAGACCGAGACGGTCTTGCCCTCGAGGTCGCCGTACTCCTCGAACGCCGCGCAGTCGACGTCTGCGCCCTTGGCCTCGGGCTCGTCATCGTCGGAGCCGCACGCGGTCAACATCAGGCTCAGTCCCAGCCCGCAGGCGAGAACAGCTGTGCCGCGCCTGGTCTTGGAAGACTTCATCCGCACTGTTACCTCTCTTCGATCGAAGACCCGGTCCGAAGGCGGAGGCGCGATGGCCCCGGGTAACCCGATGTAAACGTTTACGCAACCAGCCTGCAACCGGTACAGCGGTAACGATTGCGTTACGCAGGCAGATTCGACCGCTGCACGACGGGGCATGGACGCCGTACGAAGGTCTGGCCTACTGTCGGGCCTGCCCGGCACCCGCCGGGCGCCCTGAACTCGGATCGTCCGGCACGTTCCTGCCGGTGAAGGGAGCGCGGTCATGGCGACCGTTACGTTTGATGACGCAACCCGAATCTTCCCCGGCTCGGAGAAGCCGGCCGTGGACCGGCTGAACATCGACATCGGCGACGGGGAGTTCCTCGTCCTGGTCGGCCCCTCCGGGTGCGGCAAGTCCACCTCGCTGCGGATGCTGGCCGGCCTCGAAGACGTCAACGCCGGGTCCATCCGGATCGGCGATCGAGACGTGACCGACCTGCCGCCCAAGGACCGCGACATCGCGATGGTCTTCCAGAACTACGCGCTCTACCCCCACATGACCGTCGCCGAGAACATGGGGTTCGCGCTCAAGATCGCCGGCGAGGACAAGGCCAAGATCCGCGAGCGCGTCGAGGATGCCGCCAAGATCCTCGACCTCGAGGGCTACCTCGACCGCAAGCCGAAGGCGCTCTCGGGTGGCCAGCGCCAGCGGGTGGCCATGGGTCGCGCGATCGTGCGCAACCCGCAGGTGTTCCTCATGGACGAGCCCCTGTCGAACCTGGACGCGAAGCTGCGCGTGCAGACCCGCGGCCAGATCGCGGCCCTGCAGCGGCGTCTCGGCGTCACCACGGTCTACGTCACGCACGACCAGGTCGAGGCCATGACGATGGGCGACCGGGTAGCGGTCCTGAAGGACGGCATCCTGCAGCAGGTCGACACTCCGCGACGGATGTACGACCACCCCGACAACGTGTTCGTGGCCGGGTTCATCGGCTCGCCCGCCATGAACCTGCTCACCATCCCGCTGGACGGCAACACCTTGAAGTTCGGCGCCGGACAGGTCCCCGTGCCGCGCGAGGCCGCGCAAGGGGCAGGCGACCGTGAGGTGACCGTCGGGGTGAGGCCAGAGGACATGAAGCTGGTCAGCGAGGGGCAAGGCCTCAAGACCGTTGTCAACGTCGTCGAGGAGCTCGGCGCCGACGCCTACGTCTTCGGCACGGCCGAGGTCAACGGCCAGGAGCACGACGTCATCGCGCGGGTCGACGGTCGCAAGCCTCCGGGCAAGGGCGACGCGGTCTACTTCGCCCCGGCCGAGGGGCATCTGCACCTGTTTTCCACGAAGACCGGCGAACGGCTCATCGACTGACGCACGACCGCGCCCGCGGAGGTGGCGGCTGATGCCGCTCCAGCTGCTGGCCGCGCCGAGCGACCCGGCGCTGCTGGACCTGCCCTGGCAGGTCCCCCTGGAGCAGTGGCCGGCTGACCAGCTGGTCTCGCTTCCGCGCGGCATCTCGCGCCACGTCGTCCGGTTCGTGCGGCTCGGCAGCGCGGTCTACGCGGTGAAGGAGGTGGGCGAGGCGCTCGCCCGCCGCGAGTACGGGCTGCTCCGCCAGCTCGAACGGCGGGACATCCCCTCGGTCGAAGCGGTCGGTGTCGTCACGGGCCGGGAGGACGGGCACGGGGACCCGCTCGACTCGGCCCTGGTCACCCGGCACCTGCAGTTCTCGCTGCCCTACCGCGCCCTGTTCTCGTCCACTCTGCGCCCAGACACCGCGCGGCGGCTGCTCGATGCGCTCGCTGCACTGCTCGTTCGCCTGCACACCGCCGGTTTCTACTGGGGCGACTGCTCGTTCTCGAACACGTTGTTCCGTCGCGACGCCGGTGCGTTCGCGGCCTACCTCGTGGACGCGGAGACCGGGGAGCTGCAGCCCGCCCTGTCCGACGGCCAACGGGCCTACGACCTGGACCTGGCTCGCACCAACATCGCCGGCGAGCTGCTCGACCTCGAAGCGGGTGGGCTGCTGCACGAGTCGATCGAGCCGGTGGCGACGTCGGACGAGGTGGTCCAGCGCTACCAGGACCTCTGGGACGAGCTGCTCGGTGCCGAGACGTTCGACACCGGAGAGCGCTTCCGAATCGACAACCGGATCCGACGGCTCAACGAGCTCGGCTTCGATGTCGCGGAGCTGACGATCGTCACCGACATCGACGGTCGAACCGTCCAGCTCGAGCCAAAAGTCGTCGACGCAGGTCATCACACCCGTCGGCTGCTGCGCCTCACGGGGCTGGACGTCGAGGAGAACCAGGCCAGGCGGCTGCTCAACGACCTCGACGCATACAAGGCTGCCAACGACGTGCAGGGCGAGGACGAGGAGATCGTCGCGCACCGGTGGCTGGTGGAAGTCTTCGAAGCGGTCGTCCGGGCGATCCCCAAGGACCTGCGCGGGAAGCTCGAGCCCGCCGAGGTCTTCCACGAGGTGCTCGAGCACCGGTGGTTCCTGTCGGAGCGCGAGGGGCGCGACGTGGGGCTGATGCCCGCGGCGGAGTCCTACCTGAGCACCGTGCTGACCCACAAGCCGGACGAGGCAGCGGTGCTCGGCTCCCGCATCGGCACTCCCACCGAAGAGCTCGAAGAGCTCTAACCCGGCACCCTCATGCCTGGCTGTTGGCGGCGCTTGCGGGCCACCTCGTAGAGCGCGATGCCCCCGGCCACACCCGCGTTGAGTGACTCCGCGGCAGCGCCGATGGGGATGCTCGCCACCAGGTCGCAGGCCTCGCGGACCAGCCGAGAGAGCCCCCGGCCCTCCGAGCCGATCACCAGCACCACCGGTTCCACGGCGACCTCGATCGCGTCGATGTCGACCGAGCCACCACCATCGAGGCCAACGACGATGAGCCCGGCCGACCGGTAGGCCTGCAACGCCCGGGTCAGGTTGGTGGCCCGGGCAACCGGCACGCGGGCCGCAGCACCGGCCGAGGTCTTCCAGGCCGAGGCGGTCATCCCGGCGGCCCGCCGCTCCGGCACCAGCACGCCGTGCGCCCCGAAGGCTGCGGCAGACCGTACGACGGCGCCGAGGTTGCGCGGGTCCGTCACGCCGTCGAGCGCCACGATCAGGGCCGGTTGGCCCAGGGCCTCGGCCTTCGTGAGCAGGTCGTCGGCGTGCGCGTACGTGTACGGCGGGACCTGCAGGACCAACCCCTGGTGCACCGCCCCCGCGGTCAGCCGGTCCAGCTCGGCCCGCGGCGCCTCCATGAGCGGGATGCCGGCATTCCCGGCCAGCTTCATGGCCTCCCGGACCCGGTCGTCCGAGTCGATCCGCTCGGCCACGTACAACGCCGTCGCAGGCACCCGCGCGCGCAGGGCCTCCACGACCGGGTTG
>Ga0299913_10001824_pt1 | contig 16242 bp, 14 predicted proteins | sample RVTome_9_FD_201360 | JGI IMG/M metagenome (GOLD analysis project Ga0299913, IMG submission 201360) | Soil microbial communities from uranium-contaminated site in the Upper Colorado River Basin, Wyoming, United States - RVT155D38 (version 2) ...
TCCAGGCCGCGGATCTCGGCGGCGAAGTCGACCTGCGCACGGCGTTCAGGGTCGAGGTGGGCTCCGGCTCCGTGACGTTCCGCAACATCGCGATCGAGGTCCCCCAGGGCTACGCGGCCATCCACGCGGATGGCTTCGACCAGCTCGCGATCGAAGGCATCAGCTTCACCTTGGGGCGCGATGTTTGGGCGGGTGTCACCGCAGGTAATCCGGCGACGCCGACCGCGCTGGCAACCGTGCGCAACAGCACGTTCGGCGGCGGGGTGGCCGGCATCCTCGCCACGGCGTCGGCGCGCGTGGATGTGTTCGAGAGCGCTTTCTCGGACCACGGCTTCGCCGGCATCCAGCACCAGGTCAGGGCGAGCGGCCGCATCGAGGGCAACACCTTAACAGAGTGCGGCGTCCACGGCTGCATACGCGCGGTTGCGGCCGAACGGGTGGAGATCGTGGGAAACCGCCTCGCGACCACCGCCGGGCGCGTGGCCGGGTTTCAGAACGTGAGCGGCACCGTGCGGCGTGCCATCGACGTGAGCAACGGGACGCACGAAAGCTATCCTCCGATCGCCTTCGCGCTGATCGAGAACAACATCGTCGATGGGCTCGGAGGGCCGGCCTTCACCGAGGGTGCGATCATAGTCTCCGGGCCTACGGACGTCGCTGCCCGAGGCAACCTGATCCGCAGTGCCGTCGGTGGGATCGCCGTGGCCGCCGGCGGTTCGATGCAGGGCTCCGAGAACCGCCTGGAGCTTGTCGGCACGGCCTGGGCAGCCCACGGCGGGACGTTGGTGGACAACTACAGCGACGCCGTGGACTACGAGATCGCGGTGGATGGTACGGCCGGCGTGATGGACGTCCGCTGCAACTGGTGGGGCGCCGCGGACGGCCCGGTGAACGTGTCGGGCTCGGGTGATCTGACCGTCGATACCACTCCGTGGGCGACTCAGCCCGTGGCGGGGACCGGTGACCGGAGCTGCACGCCATGACGACCGTTTCCGATGTAGGCCGGCCCGTCGCCGGTGCCGTTCGCTCCGCCGGCGGCGAGAACCCGCAAGGTGCTCGATCGGGGGACGGAACGGCCGCAGGTAGCCGCGCCGTGGATGGAAATCCGTGGAGGTGTGAGATGCAGATACGCCGTAGGTGGTTCCTCGCCGCGGGCGTCGCGGTCCTCACGATGGCCTGCGAATCGCCACAACCGAGCGAGCCGGCGGGAGCCGAATTCGATGCTTTGACCGCATCGAGGGGTTGGGGGCCGGGAGGGGCCGATGGGGACCTCCCGAATCGACCGGAAGCCAGGATAATCCGGGGGATCGACCTCGCGCCGGTCCCGTTGGATGTCACCGGCAAGAACCCCGCGCTCGTGGGGCTGGGCAGCTACCTGGTTCAGATCCACGCCTGCTCGGGCTGTCATACGGAGCCCAATTTCGCGTCGGGAGGGAATCCGTTCCTCGGGCAGCCCGAACAGACGAACATCGAAGGCTACATGGCAGGTGGCCGCCCGTTCGGTCCGTTTCTCTCGCGCAATTTAACGCCGACGGCCGACGGCCTACCGGCGGGACGCACCCTCGCCGAGTTCATGCTCGTGATGCGGACGGGTGTGGACCTCGCGGGCGCCAAACCGCTGCTGCAGGTCATGCCGTGGCCGTACACCAGCCACATGACCGATCGGGAACTGCGGGCCATCTACGAGTATTTGCGCGCGATCCCGTGCCGGGTTCGCTCCGGGGAGAGCCCCGATCGCTGCCTCGACTAAGCCACCTTCCGCGCAAAGGATGCCGTCCATGCGTACGAAACACCGTTCCTCGAGGCTGACGGTCACCCTGTCCATCGTCGGCGCATCCGTGGCGCTCGTCGTGGCGGCCATTTTGCCCAGGGGGTCCGTCGGACAAGCGCCCGGTAGCGACCCGAACCAGAGTCTGGTCGCCCGCGGCTTCGAGGTCGCGCCCGTACCGCTCGACCTGAACGGGAAGAACCCTGCGCTGGTCGGGCTGGGCAGCTACCTCGTGAACACGCTCCATTGTTCGGACTGCCACACGCAGCCACAGTTCGCGCCAGGTGGAAACCCGTTCTTGGGGCAGCCGGAGCGGATCAACGCCGAGAACTACCTGGCCGGGGGCCGTCCGTTCGGACCGTTCACCTCGCGCAACATCACTCCGCGGGGAAACGGGCTGCCGGCGGGATATACGCGGGATGAGTTCATCCACGTGATGCGGACAGGGGAGGACCTCAAGAACCGCCATCCGCAATTATCTCCGTTGCTCCAAGTGATGCCGTGGCCATGGTACAAAGATCTGAGCGACCGGGAGCTGCGCGCGATATACGAGTACCTCAGCGCGATTCCCAGCGCGCAGAGGGCGCAATGAGTCGGCGGGGGCCGGAGGCGGCCGTGATCTCGTCAGTTTTCAGCGCGACCAGCCGGACAGCCCTGCGCGCGGGAGGTCTTCCTTGACCAGCGCCAACCTCGCCCGTATGTGGGCGTTGATCGCACTGACTCCGCTCGCGTGCTCCGACTCGCCGACCACGCCGGAGGAGCGACCCGGGGCGGCGATCGCGCGCATCGTGGTGAACGGCCCGCCCTCACTCGAGGTGGGCCAAAGCGTACAGCTGACCGCCGTCGCGAGCGCGGCGGACGGCCAGGAGCTTTCCTTGCCCGGGTTCGCCTGGACCTCGACCGACGACAAGGTCGCCGTCGTGGATTCGGGGGGTCGTGTGACCGGAACGGGAGCGGGCACGACCCGGATTCGTGCGTCCAGCGGCGAAGTGGAGGGATGGCGTTTGCTGTCCGTCGCCGCGCCCCCCCGCGCGCTGGCGCGCGTGTCTGGCGGCGACCAGCCCGCGGCCGCGGGTCGCTCGATGCCCGCGCCGCTGGTCGTGTCGGTTCATGACGCCGTGGGCGGTCCGGTCGAAGGCGTGTCCGTGTCGTGGTCGGTGACGTCGGGAGAAGCCACGCTCGACGGCCAGTGGCGAGTGTGCGAGTCGGCCTCGGCCGACGTCATGGAGCCCGTGCTCGCCACGAGTACCCCTACGGACTCGTACGGTCTCGCGGCTGTCACCGTTACGCCCCTGAGCCTGAGTGAGATCGTCGTGGAAGCGCGCCTCGGAACGCTCGGGCCCGTGGTGTTCGCGTTTGATGCCGCGGACCCGGAAGCCAGCCTGCAGATCGTATCCGGCGATGGCCAGGAGAGGATCGCCGGATCCCTACCCATCGGGGGGGAGCCGCTCGTCGTCCGACTCGTGGACGGCGCGGGTGAGCCCATGAGTGGTGTCCGCATCGATTGGAGCGTCGCGGGTGGGTCGGTCGTCCTGCTGACGTCGGCGTGCCAGTCGGGCCGGACGGGGGACACGTGGGGGCCGGGCACCGCGTACACCGAGTACCGCCCCCTGGCGTACGGGACGAGTCGGATCGCGTCCTCCGTTCAGGGAGTCTCGAACTCCCCGCGAGTTTTCACGACGAACGCGACGCTCATGCAAGTGGTCCTGGCGGCCGCGGAGACCTGGCTCGGCGAACCCTTCGCGTTCTTCGCCGGACCCACCGGGACGTCGAAAATCACGCTGCCCATCGGAGGCGAGGTCGAGTTCTGGAACCGCGGCCCCGAAGCACACATCGTGTCGACCTCGGCGCCCGCGGGCGGGACGAATTTCGACAGTGGCGTTCTGAACGAGGATGGGCGCTACAGGTTCCACGCCGATGCGGTCGGAGCCTGGATCTTCAAGGACACCGTCAGCGGGGCCACTGGGACGCTGTCGACGGTCGTGAGCAGTACGCTGTCCTACGACCCGTGGGTGGACGCCGTTTTCTTCAGCCAGTTGGCCGGGCCGATCCCGGTGGGCATGGGGATCGAGATCTGGAATCACCAGCCTACGGCCCGGATCGTAGCGGCCACGTTTCCGGGCGAGTCGGCCGGATTCGACAGCGGTCCGCTCGTCAATGGGGCCCGGGTCGTGGTCGTTCCGGACTCGCCGGGGACCTGGGGGTTCGCCGATCAGGTCAGCGGAGCCGAAGTCGAGATCACCGTCCACTGAGCCTCCGCTGTGGGGTGTGCTCGCGCTGAAGGTCAGGGACGTAAAACGCGCGGATGTCTGGTCACTCGGCGTGGTGGACGAGGGGAGCACCCGGTGAGACCCGCGAGCAAGAGGGGAGCATCTGTCCGTCCCATGAGGCGAGTTCAGCAGGCACCAATCCGTTAGCGACCCCGAGGCCCCGATGATGACCGCCCCTGTCCTTCGGCTCTCCCGACCGGCGCTGGCCGGTGCCGTGGTCCTGCTGCTGGCCGGCGCGTGCGGAGACGACGTTCAGGGACCCAACGACGACGCCAACGACGACGACCCCGCGGCGGAGTTGCTCTCGACGCTGATCGTGTCGAATCCCGTGACGTCCGACGCGACGGCCGGCGCGGGTCTGGCCCTCAGCGGGTTCCCGTTCAGCGAGGAAACCGTCTTCGTTTCGCTGCCGCCGGGGAGTGTTTCGAACGGCGAGACGGCGGTGATCCAGACGCGGGGTGCGGAGGCGCAGGCGACGGCGGCGATGGTGGACGGCGGCTTCGATCCCATCCCGCTCGCGGCCGGCGCCGGCGACACGCTGGACATCCGCATCGAGCTCGCCGGGGGCGGTGCGCCGCTCGCGTTCTACGCGGTGGTGCCGCCGAGCATTCCGCCGGTGATCGTACGCACCGATCCGCCGCCGAAGAAGCGGGACGTGCCCTTGAACGCCGTGATGCTGGTCGTGTTCAGCGAGCCGATCGACGCCGCGACGGTGACCACCTCGTCGGTGCAGCTCCTGCTGGACGGCGTGCCGGTGGCCGGCACGTTGGAGTTCGAGGACGACGCGAACCTGATCCTGACACTCACGACCGCCGAGCCCCTCGTCCCCGGCGCCGATTATACGCTCCTCATCACGCAGGAGATCGGCGACCTGGACGGCGGGGCGCTGGAGGCGTCCCACACGTCCGCGTTCACCACGGTCGCCCAGTCGGGGGCGCCGGGCTCGGCCGGAGAGGGCTCTCTATGGGTGATGGTGTTCGGCGACTCTGGAGCGTGTATCGCAGGTGCGAAAGTTGAAGTGGTCGATGGACAGCGCCTCGGCCAAAGCATTCAGCAGACTGAACCATGCAGCGTTTGGTGGCCATTCTATGGAGGCGTCCTCTTCGAAGGTCTGACTCCGGGCGTCGAGATGACGATTCGCGCGTCTGCCTGGGGCTACGTGGCGCAGGAGAAGACCGTCCTTCCGGGATTTGGGGATGCCGCCCAGGCAGTCCAGATCTTCCTCGATCGCCACTCTTACTGGTGAGCGCCGAAAGCACGGGCCTGGTGCGTGTGTCCAACGGCCCGGGGGACGGCGAGGCCGACTGGTCGCCGGACGGCCAGCGCATCGCCTTCACCATCCTTCGAGATCTCGCCTGGGCCGGCGACATCACGTGGTTTGATGCCGATGTTCCGGGTCCGGGATCCCTCACGTGGTCTCCGGACGGCGAGGGAATCGCCTACGAGTTCGTCGATTGCGACCTGTTCGCTGGATCGGGCTGCTCGAACGAACGATCCGTGAAGTACGTGTCGATCGACGGCAATCACAACCAAACGATCATCGAGAACGCGCGGAATCCCTCATGGCGCCGGTGAATGCCCGGAGGGCCGTGAGCACCAACGTCCTCTGAGGCACTCACGGTACGATAGGACCACGCCGCAGCGCCCACCCCGGCTGCCGGCCGTCCTTCGTCTCCTCGCGGTTCGCCCAGCGCAGGAACACCGCGCCCACGGCGGTCCAGAAGATGATCATGCCCGGCACCCACATGATCAGCCCGCCGAGCTGCTGGTCGGAGAGCGGGTCGAGCGAGGTTATGCGGGGAGCCTGCGCGTACCACTCGTACAGAACCGTGTCGGACATCGTGATGAAGGCCGACAGGACCGACATCGGGATGCCGTACGCGAACACGTAGAGCAACACCGCAGGGCGCGCGATCCGGCGCAGCTCGCGCACCGGCTCGACGATCGGCCACCACATCATGACCGCCACCGCCATGAACAGCAGGTGCTGGACGATGTGGACGTCGTGGTTCTCGAGCGCGAGGCCGTACGCCGCCGGGAAGTGCCAGCCGATCAGCACGACGTTGTAAGCGGCGTAGGCGACGGCGGGGTGGGTCAGGGCGCGTGCGGTGCGCTCGACTCCGGGCCGCGCGAGCGCGGGGCGCACGAGCCACTCGGGCAGCCCCATCACCAGCAGCGGCGCCATCACCATCATGAGCAGCATGTGCTGCGCCATGTGCGCGCTGAACAGGTAGCCGTCGCTCAGGTCGTGCAGGGGGCCGTTCAGCGACACGAACATGATCGCGACGCCGCTCAGGAACGCGGCCGCTCGACCGGTCGGGAAGCGCGGCGCCCACGCGCGGCGCGCCCGCAGCGGCCCCACCGCGTAGAGGTAGACGCCCGCCAGGAGTGCGCAGCCGATGGCGACGCTGGGATGGACGTTCCAGGTGGTCCAGCCCACCCCCTCGTCGTGGACGGCGGCGAGCGCGGGTAGGACGCCCGAACCGAGGATGGGCGACCCGGCGCCGCCCGTCGCGGTCGCGACGTCGATCAAGGCGGCGGCGAGGTGCATACGCGGGTCCTCAGCCCAGGGGCTGGTAGGGCAGCACCTTGAAGAGGATCACGAGGCTGACGATCACGGCGATGGCGAGGAGGCCGCAGGCCGCGAAGACCGCCGTCAGCAGACGATTGTCGAACTTCAGGTGCATGTAGAACATGACCACCAGCAGGAACTTCGCCATCGACAGCGGGACGATGATCGCCGTCGACCAGTCGTCCAGCGCCTCGATGTAGTACACCGCGATCTCGACCGCCGTGACGATCGTGAGGATCAGCCCGATCAGGACGTAGGCCTTCGGGCCGGGGTGGCTACCGTGGTCCTCGTGGACGTGCGTGTCCATGCGTCTACTCGATCAGGTAGATCAGGGTGAAGATCACGATCCACACCACGTCCACGAAGTGCCAGTAAAGGCCCGCGATCTCCACGCTGAGCGCGCGCTGCGCGGGCAGGCGGTGGCGCCAGGCCTCCGTCATCAGGACCAGCAGCCAGACCACCCCCACGGCGACGTGGGCGCCGTGGAAGCCGGTCAGGATGAAGAACGACGCGCCGAACAGGTTGCGGTCGAGGGTGAGGCCCTCGTGCCAGAAGTGGGTGAACTCGTAGGCCTGGAAGCCCAGGAAGGTCGCCCCGAGGAACGCGGTCGCGAAGAGCCAGAGCATCGCGCCGCGCCGGTTGTTGACCTGCACGGCGTGCAGAGCGAGCACCATCGCCAGCGAGCTCATCAGCAGGACGAACGTGCTGACGGACGTGAGCGGGATGTCGAGCAGGCCGTCGGGGCCGTGCGGGAACGGGCCGACGGTGCTCTGCCCGCGGTAGACCATGTACGTCGCGATGAGTGACCCGAAGAACAGCGACTCGGACCCGATCAGCACCCAGAAGCCGAGCTTCCGGTTGTCGATCCCGGTGGTCGTGTAGTGGTGGTCCACGTCGGCGGCGTATCGCATCAGGTCCGCCTCCCCCCGTTCGGCGGCCGGCATCAGTGCCCCGTGGGCTCGAACGCCCAGTTCAGCGCGGCCAGGACCGTGAGCACGAAGCCCACGAGCGGCGGCCACCACAGGTTCGTCATGAACAGCGCGAACGTCGCCGTGATTCCGATCGCCGTGAGCAGCGGCCAGTACGACGGGTTCGGCAGGTGGATGGGCTCGGCGGGCTCGCCGGTGGTCACGGCGAGGATGGCGTCCTCGGCGTCCCAGAGCGGCTCGCGGCTCCGCACGATGGGGATCGCCGCGAAGTTGTACTCGGCCGGCGGCGACGTCGTCGCCCACTCGAGCGAGAAGCCACCCCACGGGTTGGGCCCGGCGCGCTCGCCGCTACGCGACTTCCACACGTTCCACAGGAAGACGAGCACCGAAAGCGCCGTGATGAAGCCGCCCACCGTCTCCACCAGGTTGTAGGCGCCCAGGTTCAGCTCCGCGGAGTAGGTGAAGACGCGGCGCGGCATGCCGAGCAGCCCGACGAAGTGCATCGGGAAGAACGACATGTTCATGCCGAGGATCATCAGCCAGAAGTTCGCGAGGCCGAGGCCGTGGCCGAGCTTGTACCCGAAGACCTTCGGCCACCAGTAGTAGAAGCCGCCGAAGATCCCCAGCACCAGCCCGCCGAACAGCACGTAGTGGAAGTGGCCTACCACGAAGTAGGTGTCGCCGACCTGGAGGTCGACCGGGGGCGACCCCAGCAGGATCCCCGTCACGCCACCCATCGTGAACGTCGCGATCATGCCCACCGCGAACAGCATCGGCACTTCGAAGCGGATCTTCCCCCCCCACATCGTGGCGAGCCAATTGAAGATCTTCACCCCCGTCGGGATGGCGATGATCAGCGTGCTGACGCTGAAGAACGCGTCCGCGATCGGCCCGAGCCCGGTGCTGAACATGTGGTGCGCCCACACGCCCCAGCCGATGAAGCCGATGAGGATGCCGCTGAACACGACCAGCGCGTAGCCGAACAGCGGCTTGCGCGAGAACGTGGGGACGATGTCGCTGATGATCCCGAAGCCGGGCAGGACGAGGATGTAGACCTCCGGGTGGCCGAAGATCCAGAACAGGTGCTGCCACAGGTACGGGTTGCCGCCCGCCGCTGTCACGTAGAACTGCGTCCCCCAGAAACGGTCGAACGTCAGGAAGAACAGCGCGACCGCGAGCACCGGCAGCGCGGTGACGATCAGGAAGCTCGTCACGAGCGCCATGTGCGTGAACACGGGCATGCGGAAGTACGACATGCCAGGCGCCCGCATGTTGAGGATCGTGGTGATGAAGTTCACCCCGCCCATGATGCTGGCGACCCCCAGGATCTGGAGACCGAGGCCCCAGAAGTCCATGTTCAGCCCCGGCGAGTACGCCGTGCCGGTCAGCGGAGCGTAGCCGAACCAGCCGTTGTTGGGCGCGGCGCCGAACAGGAAGCTGGCGTTCATGAACAGCCCGCCCAGCAGGAAGACCCAGTACGACAGCGCGTTCAGCCGGGGGAAGGCGACGTCCCGCGCGCCGATCTGGAGCGGCACGATGTAGTTGAAGAACGCCACCGCCATCGGCATGCCCACCAGGAAGACCATGGTGGTGCCATGCATCGTGAAGAGCTGGTTGTAGACCTCCGCCGACAGGAAGTCGTTCTCGGGGCGGCTGAGCTGGATGCGCATCAGCAGCGCCTCGAAGCCCCCCACCAGCATGAAGAACAGCGCGGTGGCGCCGTACAGGATGCCGATGCGCTTGTGATCGACCGTGGTGATCCAGCTCCACAGGCCGGTATTCGCGTGCGCGCCGGAGTGCGCGCCGTACGGGGCGGCGGCCTCTACCGTGGCCATGCGCGGCTCCCGTGGTCGACCGCCGGCACGCTGGCCGGCGCCGTGGTGGTCGAGGACATCGTCACTTCAGGCTCAGCAGGTACGCCGCGATCGCGGCGACTTCGTCGTCCGTCAGGTTCGTCGGCGGCATGCCGCCCCCCTCCACCCGGGCGCCGGGCATCTTCGTCCCCGGCTTGATCGCGCCGGGGTCGCGGATCCAGGCCTCCAGGTTCTCCTGCGTGTTGTCGACCGCGCCCGCGCCCACCGACCAGCGCTCGCCGAAGCGCGTCAGGCTCGGGCCGATGACGCCCTGGCTCACCCCCTGGATCGCGTGGCACGCGACGCAGGGGCGGGACGTGAAGAGCGCGCGGCCCCGCTCGATCTGGTCGGTCGAGGGGATGGTCTCCGTCGTGTCGGCGGCGGGCGGCCGCGGGGTCGCGTCCTGGGCGCCGGCGTCGGGTGCGGCTGCCTGCCCGGCGGGCGCGGCCGTGTCGCGGGCTACGGCGGGCGCGGCCGTGTCGCGGGCTACGGCGGGCGCGGCCGTGTCCCTGGCCTCGGAGGACGCCGCCGTGTCCGCGGCTGCGCCCGGCGCGACCGAGTCGGGGGCCTCGCCGGAGGGCGCCCCACCCATGTCCGCGACCCACTCCTCGAAGGCCTCGCCCTCCATCGCCACGACCTGGAAGCGCATGAACGCGTGCGCGATGCCGCAGAACTCGGCGCACTGGCCCGAGTACGCCCCCGGCTCGTCCACCGTGAACAGCAGCACGTTGAAGTTCTCGCGCTCGGCTGCCGGGCCGGGCAGGCGAGGATACGTGTACCGCTTCCCTGCCAGGCGCGGCGCCCAGAAGTTGTGCAGCACGTCGGCCGAAGAGAGCGTGAGGTGCACCGGCCGGCCGGTCGGGACGTGGATCTGGTTCGCGGTCACGACGCCCAGATCGGGGTAGCGGAATTCCCACCACCACTGGTGGGCGATCGCCTCGACGCGCACAGCGCCCGCGGGCGGCTCCTGGTAGCTCCGGAAGATCGTCTTCACGGTGGGAACCAGGATCAGCACAACGATCACGGCCGGGCCGAGCGTCCACAGGATCTCGAGCGTGTTGTTGCCGTGGATGCGCCGCGGCTCGGGGGCGTCGGGGCGGTCGCGGAACCGGAACAGCACGTAGATCAGCACCGCCGTCACGACCACCAGCACGCCCATGATCCACCAGAAGATCATGGCCTGGAGACCCGCGATGTCCCGCGCGATGTCGCTCGCGGGGTCGAGCGTGGTCTGCGGGTGGCTGTCCGCTCCACAGGCCGTCAGGACGGCCGACCACAGCGCGACCGACGCGACCGTCCCCCGCCCGAAGGGCCGGACGCCGGGCCCCCGCCGCGCGCGCGCGACCTGCCTGCGGAAATGGAAGCGGACGGGTGCCGCCATCAGCCTTCGCTTCGTGGGGTCGAGAACCGGTGCGGAGACGCTTCCTGATGCCGCGATCCCCGGGTCCGGAAAGCCCGGAACCCTATCCAATCGCCCGCGGGAGGTCAACCCGAATCGGCGCTCCGAAAGGGCGCGATCCGACGGCGCGGAGGCGGCGGCGGCAGGGGTATCGAGCGGCCTTTTCAGGGGTGACGGGTCTCGCCTTACGCACTGCGCCCGCGCGGCTTGACTGGCTCGCCGCGCGACGGGCACTTTGCCCGGCACGGTGGCCCCCGCGCGTGACGAAGGCCCGGGCCCGCCGGGCGCCACCGCGCGGACCGGCATCTTCGAGGAGGAGAACGCTGAGTAGAGGGTATGCACCCCATCCCCGCCCTCCCGAGCGGAGCGCGCCTGTCGCCGCGGCTGTTGTCGCGCTCGCGATGGCAGCCGGCGCCATGGCGGCACCGTTGACCCCGGTCGCCGGCCAGGCGGACGGCGACCGCCCGAGCGCCCGCGAGATCGGCGTGGTCGTCGGCATCTTCGAGCCGGGGCCTCGGAATGCCATCACGGACGTCTCCGGAGTACGCGTCGGGCACGCGACCGTCATCGAAGGCGAGACCATCCGCACCGGCGTGACCGCCATCGTGCCTCATGGCGGCGACGTCTTCCGCGACCGGGTCCCGGCCGCGGTGCACATCGCCAACGCCTACGGCAAGCTCGTGGGGGCGACCCAGGTGCGCGAGCTCGGCGAGCTGGAGACGCCCATCCTGCTGACCTGCACCCTGTGCGTCTGGAAGGCCGCGGACGCCATGGTCGCCTGGATGTTGGAGCGCCCGGGGATGGAGGACGTGCGCTCCGTCAACGCGGTCGTCGGCGAGACCAACGACGGCTACCTCAACGACATCCGGGCCCGGCCGATCGAGGCCGAGCACGTCGTCGCGGCCCTGGAGGGGGCCTCCGACGGGGCGGTCGAGGAGGGGTCGGTGGGCGCCGGGACGGGCACCTCCGCCTTCGGGTGGAAGGGCGGCATCGGCACGAGCTCGCGGCGGCTGCCCGGCGCGCTGGGCGGCTGGACCGTCGGGGTCCTCGTCCAGAGCAACTTCGGAGGCGTGCTGACGATCAATGGCGCGCCCGTGGGACGCGCCCTTGGGCGCTACGCGTTCCAGCAGGCCGTGGAGGGAGAAGCGTCGGACACCGGCGGGAGCGGCGACGGCAGCGTGATGATCGTGGTGGCGACCGACGCTCCGCTCGGATCGCGCAACCTGGAACGCCTGGCCGCGCGCTCGATCATCGGGCTGGCGCGAACCGGGTCGAGCATGAGCAACGGCTCGGGCGATTTCGTGCTGGCCTTCTCCACGGCCCCTGCCGCGCGACGGCCGGTCGGTGGGGCTACCGCGGCCGGCGCCCGGGCGCTGGAGGAGCTGGACAACGAGGCGATGTCGGGGCTGTTCCAGGCGGTCGCCGAGGCGACCGAGGAGGCGATCTACAACTCGCTGTTCCGGGCGACGACGGTGGCGGGCCACCGGGGCACGGTCGAGGCGCTTCCCCTCGACCAGGTGCTGCCCGTCCTGGAGCGGTACGGCGCCCTGCACCGGGACGCGTCGCTTCCCCCGGGGCGGGACCGGTGAGCGAGCGGGACGCGGCCGGCGGCGTGCCCAGGTGGATCCCGGCCGCCGCCGCGGCCGAGCTGGCCGGTGTCGCCGGCGACACCGGCGCGCTCCGCGTCGCGTTGGAGCCGGGACCGGGGCCGCTGCGGGATGCGGGGTCCTACCTGCTGCTGACCGACCGCATGTACGGCCGCCTGCGCACGGGCGGCCTGCGGCGGTATGCTCAGCTCGGCGGCGAGCAGCTCCTGGTCGCCTGGTCCGGCGACGGCTCGGCGATCGAGATCCGTGAGCCGGTCGAGGGGGCCCACGGCTGGCGCATGGCGCTCCTGTGGGTCGCCCTGGAGCTGCTGCCCGAAATCGTGGGAGCCGAGGTCGCCGTCCCGTGGGCCGCCGCGCGCCGCCGCATGGCCGACGCGCGCGAGCGAGACGAGCCGCAGGTCACGCTGTTCGCCGACGCCGGGCGGGACCTGCGGGCACGGGCCGCGGAGCGCCCCCTGCTCGCGGAGCTGTCCAACGCCTCGCGGGAGGCCCTCGTCGAGGCCGCGCAGGACCTCTACGCAGAGGACTCCGAGCTGCTACCCGCGTCCATCCGCTTCGCGCGGGAGCGGGTGGAAGGAATATCGCTCGGCGGGTAGGGACCCCCGGACCGCATCGATCATCATCCCCGCCAGACCCGCGGCGTCCACACCCTCGGCGTTCGTCAGCACGATCGCCCCGATCCCGGCCTGAAGATCGATCCGCAGGAACGAGGTCTGGTCGGGCAGCTCGCCGCCGTGGTACACGGCCCGCCCGCCGTCGGTGATGTCGACCCCCCAGGCGAGTCCCGATCCCCCGCGCGCGGGGTCGATCATGTGCTGGACCCGGTGGCTCTCGCGGATGGCGTCGGCCGACAGGAGCGGCGGGTCGTCGCCCGCGTAGGGCGCGAGCTGCATGGCCACGAACCTCCCCAGGTCGACCACCGACGACGCCATGCCACCTGCCGGCGTCGCGAAACGCAGGTCCCAGAAGCCGGCCTTCGGTCGGGCCCCGTCGCCGTCCCGCGGGCCGTGGCCCCAGGCCGTGCGCGCGCCGCGGGCCGGGTGCGCCACGGTGCGCTCCATGCCCAGCGGGGCGAAGATCTCGCGCTCGAGGAACGTGGCGTAGCCGTCCCCCGACGCCTCCTCGATGACGGCGCCGAGCACGGCGTAGCCCAGGTTGGAGTAGGCGTAGGTCGATCCCGGTGGTGCCTCCAGTCCCTGCTGCGGGAGGACCGCGATGGCGGCGGCGCGATCCGGCTGGTAGAGCCGCTCGAAGTCGGTCAGTCGGCTGTCCCTGGGCATGCCCGCCGTGTGCGTGAGGAGGTGGCGTATCGTGACCGGGGCGGTGCCGGTGCCGGGAGGCCGGGCGACCTCGAACCACGGCGCGTGGCGCTCGACCGGATCGTCCAGCGAAAGACGCCCGCTTTCGGCCAGGAGCATGATCGCCGTGGCCGTGAACGGCTTGGTCAGCGACGCGATGCGGAAGGGCGTCCGCGGCGTTACGGGGGCCGAGTCGTCCACCGCGAGGACGCCGAAGCCACGCGTCCAGAGGAGGCGGTCGCCGCAGACGATGCCGACGGCCATGCCCGGTACGGACTCGCGGTCCCGAAACGACGCCAGGGCCGTGTCGAGGCGCTCCAAAGCGGCATCGAGTGCAGGACTCGCGGGCTGGCAGGCGGCGGCTAGCGTCGACGGGGGATCGGCGGCGTTCCGGTCGGCGCCCGCCTCCCCGCATGCCGCGACCAGGGCGACCACGGCGAAGTGGGCGAGCGGGCGCCGACGGAGGCGGTGGATGGTCATCGGATCTCCTCGAACGTCAGATCCAGGATCGGGTACTCGCGCCAGTCCCGGTAATCGAAGTGCCACCACTCCTCCGGCAGCACCGCGAAGCCCTCCGCCTCCATGGCCTCACGAAGCATCCGCCGGTGTCGGCGCTGCGCTTCGGTGCCGCCCGGATAGTCGGCCGCCGCGCGCTCGGTGAACTCGTCGTAGCCGCTCGGCATCTCCACGGGCTCCCCGTCCTCGAGCCGGTACAGCGTCACGTCGGCCGCCGCGCCCCGGTTGTGCCGCGAGCCGTCCGCCGGATTCGCGACGAACGCCCGCAGGTCCGGGGGCGTCGCGTCCCAGAACATCTTCGTCACATGCCACGGCCGGTAGGCGTCGTGGACCAGGATGCCGTAGCCCCGCCCGGCCAGCGCCCGGTGGACGCGCACGAGCGCCCGGGCGGCGTCCCGCTGAAGGTAGGCGTGCGCGGAGGTGTAGAACGGCTCGCCCATGAAGTTGCGGTCCGTCGCGTAGCGGATGTCGTAGCGGATCGTCGGGTCGAGCGCGCGCACCTCGACGAGGTCGACGCCCCGGATCGGGCCCGCCTCGTCGGGCGGCGACGCCCCCAACGCCGCCGCTCGAAGCTCGGCGACCGGTCGCTGCGGGACGATGCGGAAAACGCCGTCGGTCGTGCCGCCGCCGCCCTGCGAGGTCGCGGATCGCGCGCCGGCGGCGTTTCCGTCGGAGGCCGGGGGCTGCGCCGCGGCATCGGCGGCGGGCGTGGGCGCGCCGTCGGGCGCGCACGCCGCCAGAAAAACGGCGGCGAGCCACGCCGCGAGGGTCCGTTGCCCGCGCCGCGGGCGGTCCTGGAGGGCGACGGCGTACCGTGGCATCGCGGGGCTCCGGTCGGAGACGGGGTCGCGCGGGGCGGAACGACCGTCGCTCAGGGTCCCTCCACCAGGGCGGCCAGGTCGTCCGCGCGGCGGCGCGCGTCCCTGCGCCCCAGGTCGATGACGCGGGCCAGGTAATCGGACTGGAACATCAGCATGCTGAGCACGTCCGGGCTGCGGGTCCGCCTCGAGCCGAGGCCCTGGACCAGCCAGCGGATCGAGCGGGGCATGCGCGGCTCGTACTCGTTGGCGATCCGGGCCAGGTCCTCCGACGGCCGGATCACCATGAGGTCGATCAGTCGCATCCCCTCGCGCTCCTCCTTCGGCAGCTTCTCCAGCAAGTGGTTGAGGCGCTCCATGCGCAACGCGTCCTGGTCGAGCATGTCCAGGAAGATGGCGTTCAGCATGACGCCGGCTACCTGTGCGGCCGGCGGGTACCCCTCCACCGCGCGCGGCCGCGGCCCGGCCGGCCGCTCGGCGCGGGTCGAGATGGCCAGGATGCGCGTCGCGCCCAGGTGAAGAGCGGGGCTGATCGGGTTGGTGAGGCGAACCTGGCCGTCGCCGTACCAGCCGTCCCCGAGCTGGATCGCCGGGAAGAAGAACGGCAGCGCCGAGGACGCCATCACGTGGTCCACGGTCAGCTCCGCGGGGCGCGCGACGCGCTGCGGCCGCTGCCAGGGTTCGACCGCGCTGCCCTGTACCCAGACGACCGTCTCGCCGGTCGTGTAGCTGGTCGTGATCAGCGCCGCGGCGCGCAGCCGGTCGCGCGCGAGGTTGGCATCGATCCCGGTGATGCGGCCGCTCACCGCGGCCAGCGCCTCCTCCAGGAAGTCGCGCAGCGGGGCGGTGTCCAGCAGCGAGCGGACCTCCCGCACGGGGGTGCGGCCGCCGCTCGCCAGCTGGAGGAGGACGCGCCCACCGATCCAGGCGAGCGACGGGGTGTCCACGCGGTAAATCCGGTGGGGCTCCAGCTCCCGCCACAGGCCCCGCAGCTCCTCCGTCGCCTGCGCGAGGGTGCCGTGGTGGGAAGCCAGGTGGGCGATGTTGACCGCCCCCGCCGAGAAGCCGGTCAGGTACGGGATGCGCAGGTCCGGATACAGATCCGCGAGGCCGGACAGGACCCCCACCTGGTAGGCCGCGCGCGCTCCCCCTCCCGTCAGCACGATGCCCAGCCCATCCTCCGCTTCAGCCGGGTAGGCCGGGCGATCCGGA
>Ga0299913_10001825_pt1 | contig 16232 bp, 10 predicted proteins | sample RVTome_9_FD_201360 | JGI IMG/M metagenome (GOLD analysis project Ga0299913, IMG submission 201360) | Soil microbial communities from uranium-contaminated site in the Upper Colorado River Basin, Wyoming, United States - RVT155D38 (version 2) ...
ACCGTCCCGGACGACGAATTCCTTCGGCGAATGGTTCACGACAATCTCGATGTTCTCTTCCTCGGCATCCTCGAGTTCCCAGTCCGAGGCCTTGAAGAAGCCGCGCGGCTTGCGCGCCATGACTTTTACGTCCTCCGCACCGAGGCGCAACGCGCTGCGACAGCAGTCCATCGCCGTGTTGCCGACACCGATGATCAGCACCTTCTTGCCGATCGACTCCGTGTGTTCGAATGCTATGGATTCCAGCCAGTCGATGCCTATGTGTATACGGTCGGTGTCACGTCGGCCCGGCAACTCGAGTTCCTTGCCTCGCGGCGCGCCCGTGCCGACGAAGACGGCATCGAACTCCTTGCTCTCGACCAATGCTTTCATGCTGTCGATGCGGTGATCGAGCTTCAAGTCGGCGCCCATGTCGACGATGTAGTTGATCTCCTCGTCGAGGACCTTCGGCGGCAGGCGGAACTGCGGAATGTTGGTGCGCATCAGGCCGCCGGTCTTTCCCAGCGCCTCGAAGATCGTTATGTCGTAGCCTAAGGGAAGCAGATCGTTGGCCACGGTCAGGGACGCGCACCCGGCACCGATCAGAGCAATCCTTTTCCCGTTCTTGACCGCGGGTGCTTTCGGCAGCCGGTCGCTGATGTCACCGCGTCCGTCCGCGGCCACGCGCTTCAGGCGGCAGATCGCGACCGGTTTTTCCTCGACGCGGCCGCGGCGGCAGGCCGGCTCGCACGGGCGGTCGCACACGCGCCCCAGAATCCCGGGGAACACGTTCGATTCGCGGTTCAGCATATAGGCATCGCTGAACCGGCCCTGCGCAATGAGACGGATATAGCCTGGCACGTCCGTGTGGGCGGGACAGGCCCACTGACAGTCGACGACCTTGTGAAAATAATCCGGTTTGGAGGTATCTGTAGGCTTCATTCGGTTGACGCACGGGGCTGATCGGTGCGCTTCTTTCCAGAGTAATCGCCACTGCCCGGTAAGCCGGCAAGGATAACGGTATCGCCCCCAAAGTAAACAGCTTTATCGCCGCCCAGGGACCCGTTCGCATCGCGATCCACACTATTCAGGAACGGTTCAGGTTGGGCCCAATGGCGCCGGGCGGAGCCATTCCGCCAAAGGCAACCCCGCCGGCGATGCCGGAGCGCTCAGGTACGTGCGATTCGTTCGTGAATAGTGCGACCCACTATTGGGACATATCCTCCATGGCTTCACCGCCCGCGATTGAACTCCAGTCTTTGACCGGCAACGTCGCCGGAAAGTTGCCCGTCTCGGAACACGACGGCGCCGTTGACGATCGTCGTGTCGACGCTCGAGGAGAAAGTATGGCCCTCGAACGGCGACCAGTGGCATTTGTACAGCAGATTGGATGCCTCGACCGTGTACGGTTTGTCGGCGTCCACGAGCACCAGGTCGGCGAAGTAGCCCTCGCGAACGTAACCACGGTCGACGACGCCGAAGATGTCCGCAACGGCGTGGCTGGTGCGATCGACGACCGTCTCGAGGCCGATCCGGCCGCTCGCGGCGAGGTCGAACAGAATCTGCAGCGCGTGCTGCACCAGGGGCAATCCGGCCGGCGCCTTGAAATAGCTGTTCTTTTTCTCGACTGCCGTGTGCGGGGCATGGTCTGTCGCGATGATGTCGATGCGTCCGTCGTTGACGGCAGCGATCAGGGCCTCGCGGTCCTTCGCGGTCTTGATCGCCGGATTGCACTTGATGAGGGTGCCCAAATCGGCGTAGCGGTTTTCGTCGAACCACAGGTGATGGACGCAGACCTCGGCAGTGATGTTCTTCTGCAGGCGGCTCACCCTGGAAAAGAGCCCCATCTCCAGCGCCGTCGTCAGGTGCAGCACGTGCAGCCGCGTGCCGTGGCGCCGCGCGAGATCGACCGCGAGGCTGGACGAGGCCAGACAAGCGGTGGCGGAGCGAATACTCGGATGCTCCGACATCGGCACGTCGACGCCGAACTCGGCCTTTGCCCTGGCTTCGTTGTCGCGGATTGTCGGCGAGTGTTCGCAGTGGGTGACGACAATGACAGGCGCGTCGGCGAAAATGAGCTCCAGCGTATCGGGGTCGTCCACGAGCATGTCACCCGTGGATGCGCCCATGAACGTTTTGATGCCGCAGGCCTCGCCAACGCAGAGCGCCCTGATTTCCTCGATGTTTCGATTCGTCGCGCCCAGGTAGAAAGCGTAGTTGGCCCGGGCGCGGCCGGGCGCCGCCGCGTACTTTTGCGCAAGCGCCTCCCGTGTCGTGGTCTGCGGACTCACGTTCGGCATATCCATGAAGCTGGTGACCCCGCCCGCAACGGCTGCCGCCGACTCGCTGGCGATGTCGCCCTTCTCGGTCAGGCCCGGCTCGCGGAAATGGACCTGATCGTCGATCATGCCCGGGATCAGGTACTTTCCCGCTGCATCGATGACCTGGACGCCATCCGGGGCACTGATACTGTCCGCGATGCGCTCGATGCGCTCGCCTCGGATCAGAACCTCGGCGTCCCGGATCTCCCCTTCGTTGACCAGGCGAGCGTTTGTGATCAGCAGGGGTTTCACCGATCAGTCCCGGTTGTCGGCAAAGCGATCGGTGGCGGTGACGAGCTCATGAATGTTGCCGGGCTCGAACGCGGCATGTCCGGCGTCAGGAACAACATGAAGTTCCGCTTCGGGCCACTCGCGGGACAGGTCCCATGCCGAGACTGCCGGACAGACGATATCGTAGCGTCCATGCACGATGACGGCGGGAATGTGGCGAATTCGGTCCAGGTTCTCGAGGAGCTGATTCTCCGTCATGAACCCGTTGTTGACGAAGTAGTGACATTCGATGCGAGCCATCGACAGTGCGATTTCCTCTTCCGAAAAGATTTTCTCCACCTCGGGGCTCGGTATCAGCATGCAGGACGATCCTTCCCACACGGACCAGGCGCGGGCTGCTCGCAGCCGAACCTCGGCATCATCGCTCGTCAGGTACTTGTGGTAAGCGTGCAGCAAGTCGTGCCGCTCGTCTTCCGGGATCGGTTCCAGAAATCGCTGCCAGCGATCGGGGAATATCTCGCTTGCACCGAACTGATAGAACCAGTGAATCTCCGACTTGCGCAACATGAAAATGCCGCGAAGCACGAGTTCGGTCACGCGGTCGGGATGTGTCTGGGAATAGGCGAGCGCGAGCGTGCTGCCCCATGAGCCGCCAAACACCTGCCACCGGTCTATGTCCAGCCGATCCCGCAATCGCTCGATGTCGGCCACGAGGTGCCAGGTGGTGTTGGCTTCCAGGTGCGCGTGCGGCCGGCTCTTGCCGCTGCCGCGCTGATCGAACAGGACGATGCGGTACACCTCGGGGTTGAAGAACTGCCGCATTTTCGGAGTGCATCCGCCTCCCGGCCCGCCGTGAAGGAATACGACGGGCTTGCCATCGGCATTGCCGGACTGCTCGTAATAGAGGGTGTGCCCGTCCCCGACGTCGAGATAACCAGTATCGTAAGCTTCGATCGGCGGGTAGAGCGTGCGTCGATCCGTGTTTTTATTCATGCACGCATTATGGGAGGCCGGTACACTTGAATCCATCCCTCCCACGACAAATTTCTCATACTGAAGGGCAGTCATGAAACGTATCCATGTTGCGCGGGCGTGGTCCTTCACCATCGCCTTGACCATCGCCTTGACGATACTGGCCACCGGCGCGCGCGCCGCAGACGTGGACATCGCGTTCACCGAGTACACCCTGGACAACGGGTTGCGTCTGATCGTCCACGAGGACCGCAAGGCACCCGTCGTGGCGGTCAACATCTGGTACCACGTCGGGTCCAAGAACGAGCGACCCGGCAAGACGGGCTTCGCCCACCTGTTCGAGCACCTTATGTTCAACGGCAGCGAGAATTTCAACGAGGAGATCAGAAAGCCCCTCGAGCGCGCCGGCGTCACGGGGATGAACGGAACGACCTACTTCGATCGCACCAACTATTTCGAGACTGTGCCGAAAAACGCGCTCGACCTGACACTGTGGCTCGAATCCGACCGCATGGGCCACCTGCTCGGCGTGGTCGACGAAGCCAAGCTCACGCAGGAGCGTGGCGTCGTGCAAAACGAGAAACGGCAAAGTGAGAATCAGCCGTACGGGCAGGCGTTCAACCACATACTCAGAAACGTCTTTCCGTCGCAGCATCCCTATTCATGGTCTCCGATCGGCTCGATGGAGGACCTGGATGCCGCGAATCTCGAGGACGTGCATGAGTGGTTCAAAACCTACTACGGCCCCAACAATGCCGTAATCGTCATTGCCGGCGACATCCGGCCGGAAGAAGCACTCGAGCGGGTAACGCACTATTTCGGCGATATTCCGCCGGGACCGCCGATTGCGAAGTACGACAGCTGGCCGGTAAAGCTCGATGGCGACAGGCGCGAGATTCTGCAGGATCGCGTGCCACAGGCGCGACTTTATAAGGTGTGGGGAGCGCCGCACTACACCTCCGAAGATACCGAGCTGCTGCAGCTCGCCGATGGCGTGCTCGGGGGCGGTAAGAACTCCCGTCTGTTCGAACGCCTGGTATATACCGACCAGGTCGCCACCGATGTGAGTTCGTCGCTGCTCGCGGTCGAGATCGGCGGACTCTACCTGTTGCAGGCGTCCGCGCAACCGGGGGCCAGCCTCGACAACGTCGAGCGCGCGATGGACGAGGAACTCGAACGCTTTCTCGCAGAGGGACCCACCGCCGAGGAACTGGATCGCGTACGGACCGAGATCAAATCGGGGTTCATTCGTGGCGTCGAGCGGATAGGCGGTTTCGGCGGCAAGTCCGACGTACTCGCTGAGAACGCTGTCTATACCGGGGATCCCGGCTTTTTTCGCACGTCGCTCGAAAGACTCGACCGGGCGACACCGGCCACTGTGAAGGCTGCCGCCGCCCGGTGGCTGACGGCCGGCGCGTATCACCTCGAGATTCATCCCTACCCCGAGCTCAAGGCGGCCGCGGCGGGCGCAGATCGCTCCGCGCTTCCGGAACCCGGCGACTTTCCCGAGGTGAGCTTCGACAGGTTCGAGCGCGGTCGGCTGGGCAATGGCATGGAAGTCATTGTGGCGACCCGAACGGCGGTGCCGATCGTAAACTTCAGCCTGCGACTTGATGCAGGCTACGCTTCAGACCAGTTCGGCGAGCCGGGCACGGCGAACCTCGCCATGTCGATGCTGGACGAGGGCACAGGCAGCCGCTCGGCCCTGGAGATCAGTGACCAACTCGCGCGACTGGGAGCGCGACTCAGTGCCGGTGCGGGCCTCGATACTTCCGTAGTAAGTTTAAGCACGCTGAAGGAGAACCTCGACCGGTCTCTTGCGATCTACTCCGACGTCGTACTGAACCCGGTATTTCCGCAGCATGAACTCGACCGCCTGCGAAAGACGACGCTGGCGCAGATCGCGCAGGAGAAAACAGATCCCGTCGGTATCGCTTTGCGTGTCCTGCCCGCACTGATGTACGGCAAAGAACATGCCTACAGCATGCCACTCACCGGTTCGGGCACCGAAGATGCCGTCAGCAGGATCACGCGAGAGGCGCTCGTCGACCATCACCGCACGTGGTTCAAACCGGACAATGCCGTGATGATCGTCGTCGGCGACACGACGATGGCAGAGATCAAGCCCAGGCTTGAAAAAGCGTTCGCGCGCTGGCGCCCGGGTTCCGTGCCGGAAAAGAACATCTCCGCCGTAGCGGAACCGGAGCGCGAGCAGGTCTTCATAGTCGACCGCCCGGGATCGGAGCAATCGATCATTCTCGTCGGCAACGTCGCACCTCCGGTCGGACAGGGGAATGAGATTGCGATCGAGTCGATGAACGAAATACTGGGCGGAAGTACCTCTGCGCGCATTTACAGCAACCTGCGCAAAGACAAACACTGGTCGTACGGCGCGTACTCGTTCCTGCTGCCGGCGAAGGGCCCACGTCCGTTCATCGTCTACGCCCCGGTACAGACGGACAAGACCATGGAATCGATGGTGGAACTCAGGCGTGAGATAACGGAATACCTGTCCGACAATCCGCCTACCGCGGACGAGCTCGAACGAGTGGTTGCCGCGAGCACGCTCAGCCTGCCGGGCCGCTGGGAAACAGCGTCGGCGGTGCTGAGTGACCTTGCGGAAATCATCACCTACGACCTGCCGGACGGCTACTGGGACACATATGCCGAGCGTGTGCGAAGCCTGACCCTGGACGAGGTTTCGAGAGCCGCGCAGGCTACCGTAAAACCGGACCGCCTCCTTTGGGTCATTGTGGGCGATCGAACGGAGATCGAGCCGCGAATACGGGTACTCGAGTCAGGCGAAATCACGCTGTTGGATACGGATGGCAATGTGATCGGTGAGAGCGCCGCACGAACCGCGAGGGACGACCGCGCTTTGTAGGAGCCCGCCATTGCGGGCGACCACGCCAGCCGGAACTGCGTTGCATCCGCCTGCTACGATCTCCGGGGTTGTGGGGGTCGTAACGACAACAGAAACCGGTCGCCCGCAATGGCGGGCTCCTACAGGGCTCTATTCGGGGTACGCACGCTCCAGGCGGATGAGGCGGGTTGCGCGTCTCAGCACGTCGGGGCGGTGCGCCACGCTCACCAGGGTGATGCCGAGGGTATCCAGGTAGTCCAGCACTCTGCGTTCTGTGGCGACGTCGAGGTGGCTGGTTGCCTCATCGAGAAACAGGACGCGCGGTTGACGATACAGCGCGCGGGCGATCAGGATGCGCTGCCGTTGGCCGCCCGAGAGGCTGCTTCCCATATCGCCGACGAGGGTATTGAGTGACATCGGCATGCGGCAAATGTCCTGCCAGATCTCCGCGGCGGTGGCCACATCCCGGACGAGCGCGAGATCGGGGTCCGGCTCGAACCCCGAGATGTTGTCGGCAAGAGTCCCTTTGAACAGGGCGTCATCCTGCAAGACGGTGGAAAACTGCCGGCGCAGGTAGTGTGGATTCCAGAGTGAGAGTTCCCTGCCGTCGACCAGTACCTGTCCGGTGCTGGCGGAAAGCTGTGCGGAAAGCAGTTTGAGAAGCGTGGTCTTCCCGCAGCCCGATTCCCCGGTGATGACCACGGCCTCCCCTGCCTCGATCGTGGTGCAGAAATCCTGCAGCACCCACCGCTCGCCGGGATAGCGGAACGACAGCCTGACAGCCTGAAGCGATCCGGTTACAGGTCGGCAGATTGCGCCCTTCTGCGCCGGCGGCAACGGCTCCGCAAGCACGACATCGGACAGCCTCTCCGTGTGAACCCGCAGCATGAACAGCTCCTGAAGGACACCCAGGAGACTTATCGCCGCACCGGCGAGTCGATTGCGCAAGGTCATGAAAGCGAACAGGACTCCGAGCGTAAGCTGTTTCTCGATGAGCTGGCCAATTCCAACGCCGAGAAACAGAACCTGCTCGGCACCCGCGATCAGGGCTGACCCGAAGCCATGTCCGATCGAGAGCTTCGACTGCCGCACGCGCGTATTCATGGCGGCCACGAAATGGTTTTGCCACTGGGTCAGTCTCAGCGGCGCCAATCCGAGCGCAAGGGTCGAGTCGTAAGCGCGCATGGTCTCGAGCAGGGAACTGTCGGTCCGGGCTTTGTGAACCAGCATCTCTTCGCTTCGTCTCCGCATGGCGGGAAGCACCGCGACCGTAACGACAACGGAAAGGAGGAGCCCGGCGGCAGATACCAGCGTAAGCCGGGGGCTGTAGAAAACCATGATGCTCAGAGTGGCCACGAGAACAGCGGCCTGGACTACCCCCTCGATCGCGCTTTCGGTGAGAGCCTGACGAATCGGCACCAGCGATTCCAGCCTCGACATGAGATCGCCGAGATGACGGCTCTTCATGAACTGCGGAGGCAGGTTGTACAGATGTCGGACCACGTTGAAGGTACTGTCGGCTGCGAGGCTCGTACCGGCGTACAGTCCGATCCAGCGACGCAAGGCATCCAGCATCGCTGCGATCAGAAGAACGAGCGCCAAGCCGCTGAGCACCCCGTACAGCCATTCCACGTCCTGACCGAGTACAACCTCGTCGATCAGCAGCTGCGTCGCAATCGGGGGAACCAGCGCGAGGACCTGCACCGCGAGCAAGAGCAGCAGCATCAGGCCGATGTAGCGCCCCAGGTTGCGACAGCTGCTCAAGAAGTCGATCAGGGAGACGGACTTTCGGTCGTCTCGCCTGCTGAAGCCTCTTCCCTCACTCAACTCCAGCGCGACGCCGGTAAATCCGGCATCGAGTTCCGCGAGCGAAATCCTGCGTTTGCCGCAGGCGGGGTCGTGGATGATCGCAATACGACGTGCAAGGCGGGTCAGTACCACGAAATGCTGCATCCGCCAGTGCAGCACGGCCGGTAGCGCGAGGCGCCGCAGGTCCGAGTATTCCAGACGCAGCGGCCGCGCGGACAGATTCAGTTCCGCGGCGGTCCGGAGAAGGTCGTTCAGCGTCGCACCATGGGCGGAAACCGGCTGGCGAGCCCGCAGCACATTGAGGCTTACCTGGTGTCCGAACCATCCCGCAACCATCGCCATGCACGCAAGTCCGCACTCCGCGTTTTCGCGCTGCAGGATAACGGGAACGCGGCGAGCGCGCCCTAGTACCCTGTCAAGGTGACAGGGTACCAGGCCCAGACGACGCTCAGGCATCGACCGGGGTCGCGCGTACGTTTTCGTCCTGCCGCAATCGGAGCAGCCATTCATACAAACGGTAGCGCCGCTGCACGATGTCCGCCTGCAACGATGTGCCGGCGGCGAGAGGCCACTCTTTGCCGAGCGCGGTGATGTGCTGCTGCTCCAGTGCTGCACGCACTTCGAAAACAGGCCCTGCAATTGCAAGAGGCACGTCGAGCTCGGAGGGCAATAGCGCAATACGGGAGATGGTTTCGATGGTCGCCCTCCGGGTGCCGAACATCCGGTGCGGCCAGGCCTCGAGGCGCAGTTCCACCTGCTGCCCCTCCTCCAGCAGCCCGGCGTTTGCGCTCGACAGATAGAGCCAGGCCTGCAACTTCGCCCCGCCGCGCTGCAGCGTCATGAGGGTCTGGCCGGCGCGAACGGCCTGTCCCGCGCGGACGGTGACACGCGCGACAACCCCGTCCTCCGGCGCCGGCAGTTCACGGTCTACGTCGGCTTCGAGCAGATCGATCTGTCGCTGCAACTGCTCCCGGACGATCGCGAACTCGATTTGCCGCAGGCTCGCTTCTTCCACGAGACCGGCCCGTGTCCGCCGCAGCTGATCGCGATCCGCTGCAACCTGCACCGCCTGCCGTTGCAGCACCGCCGACGCTGCCTCGGCCTGCAGCAGCGTCAGTTCTTCTTCGTCGCGTTGCACCGGAGAAACGTTGCCGTTCAGGGCAAGCTGCTGCAGGCGTTCGAAACGCGATTTCAGCAGAAGCCGGCGGGAGTGTTGTATATCGATCTCCCTGTCGATGAGTCCCAGACGCAAATGAATATTGCGGAGTTGTTCGTCGACTGCTTTCACCCGCCGCCACTGTATGTCCTGTCGTTCGCGATTGGCTTCTTCCAGCAGCCGCTCCTCGCTGTGCAGCGATCGAAGCCGGGAAACCGAAACCGGTCCCCGTCCGATGACGCCGCGATCCGAAGTGACACTCAAAAGCGGTTGGCCCGACGTCACCTCGTCGCCTTCGCGGACCCTGATATCGGTCACCAGAGCCCCGTCGGTGGCGACGACTTTCATGAAACCATCCCGAGGCATTAGCACGCCGACGGCCCTGGTTCTTTGTGGTACCTCCACGACAAAGGCAGCGAGACAGAGCAGCAGCAGCGCCACGAGGCTCAACGCGGCTGCCAATCCGGCGGATGGCGGCATGACGATGCTGACCTCGCCATGCAAAGGCTCGCGCGCGGCTTGCACCGCGACGGACCTGAACAGCGGGGTGGAATCCCGATCGGGTTGACTGTGCGCGAGACTGAGGCGGACAGGGTCGCAGGACGGCTTCGGTCGACTCTTGTGCAAAACGGCTACTCCGGGAACTGCGAATCGAAACACGGCTCCCTCGCGTTCCGCTATCGGCGTTTTCGTGTTGTTTGCGTGGATTCGTGCGTTGGGGGGCCGAACGTTCGCGTTCGTCAGAACAGAGGAAAATGCGTTACGCTTCCCGCCACTTCTGGTCGCACCCTGTCGCGGCCGCGCAAACGCCGGAACTCGAAGCCAGCCAAAAATGGTTACAGATGATTACCTGAAGCGAATCGAGGACGCCAGCGTCTACGAAGTTGCAACTGAAACTCCGCTGGAGTTCGCGCAGACCCTTTCACGGCGACTGAAAAACCGCGTTCTGCTGAAGCGCGAAGACCTGCAGTCGGTTTTTTCGTTCAAGTTGAGGGGCGCGTACAACAAGCTCAGCAAACTCCCGCGCGACGTTCTGGACAGGGGCGTCATCTGCAGCTCCGCCGGCAATCATGCTCAGGGGGTCGCCCTTGCGGCGTTGCGTCTCGGCGTGCGCGCCGTCATCGTCATGCCGGTGACGACGCCGTCAATCAAGGTAAATGCGGTGCGCGCACAGGGCGGCGACGTAGTGCTGAAAGGCGATACTTACGACGATGCGCAACAACATGCGCGCGGGCTCTGCGAGGAGCAGGGCCTGACATTCATACATCCCTTCGATGACCCGGACGTCATTGCGGGACAGGGAACGATCGGCCGCGAGATCGTGAAGCAGAGTGAGCGGCCGATTGACGCCGTGTTCGTGCCGGTAGGGGGCGGTGGCCTTATCTCCGGGATTGCGGCGTACATAAAAGAGACGAACCCGGACATAAAGATCATCGGTGTAGAGCCCGACGACTCCGCCGGCATGCAGAAGTCGCTTGCCGCCGGCCATCCGGTGACTCTGGAGCACGTCGGCATTTTCGCCGATGGCGTTGCAGTCCGACGAGTCGGCGACGAAACGTTCCGTCTTTGCCGGAAATACGTCGACGAGATCATCACCGTCGACACCGATCAGGCCTGTGCAGCGATACGCGACATCTTCGAAGAGACCCGCTCTATTGCGGAGCCGGCCGGAGCGCTCGCACTGGCCGGCATCAAGAAGTACATCGCAAGGGAAAGGAGTCGTGACGCAACGTTCGTCGCGGTGGTCGGCGGTGCGAACGTCAACTTCGACCGCCTCCGTCACATCGCCGAACGCGCTGCCGTCGGCGAACAGAGAGAGATGCTCCTCGCCGTGGAGATACCGGAGCAGCCCGGCAGCTTCCGCAGATTCTGCGAGGCCATAGGGCGACGCAGTGTGACGGAATTCAACTACCGTTACAGCGACGACACGAAAGCGCACATATTCGTTGGCGTCGAGCTACGCCATGGGCCGGCGGAGCGGGCCCGGCTGATCGCAAAGCTCGACGCCCTCGGTTACCCCGTGCAGGACCTGAGCGACAACGAGTTGGCCAAACTGCATATTCGCCACATGGTCGGCGGCGGCAGAATGCCGGAGAACGAAAAGCTGTTTCGCTTCGAGTTTCCCGAGCGACCGGGCGCGCTGCTGGATTTCCTCAATGCGATCGGCAGCAACTGGAACATCAGCCTTTTTCACTATCGCAATCATGGGTCGGACTACGGGCGGATCCTTGCGGGCATACAGGTTCCCCCGGAAGACGAACAGGAACTCGAGGCACACCTTGCGGAACTCGGCTACGCGCACTGGGACGAAAGCGGAAACCCGGCGTACACAACGTTTCTGGCGTAAGGGGACAGCCGTAACGGGCGGGCCTGGGTAACGCCAGGCCTCAATCCCGGAACGAGCCGTCCCGTCGGTCGAGCTTCCTGAGCAGGCCGGGCCAGGCCAGTCGCCCACCCAGTCCTTTGGTCACCTCCCTGGCCTGCGCCGCGATACCCTTCAATACGTCCGGGTTGACCTGAATCAGTTCCGTACCGGCGGACTGCGCCAGCAGCTGTGTCTGACAGGCGGTTTCCAGCAGGTACATGACGAGAAACGCGTCCGCAATCGTCGGGCCCACCGTAAGGAGGCCGTGATTGCGAAGGATGAGGCAACTGTTGCTGCCGAGATCGGCAACGAGGCGCGGTTTTTCGTCAGCATTCAGCGCGACGCCTTCGTAGTCGTGATACCCGATAGACAGCAGCGGAAACAGCGACGCTTGCGAGATGGGTAACAGCCCGCCGGCCTGAGCCGAGACGGCCACCCCGGCCCGCGTATGGGTGTGCAGAACGCAGGCGACATCCTGTCGGGCCTCGTGCACGGCGCTGTGAATCGTGAACCCCGCCGGGTTGACCTGGCAGGGCGTCTCCATAACGATGTTTCCGGCCAGGTCGACTTTGACCAGACTGCTCGCCGTCATCTCCTCGAACATGAGGCCGTAGGCGTTGATCAGGAAATGTTCTTCCGGACCCGGCACTCTTGCCGAAATGTGAGTGAATACCAGATCGTCCCAGCCGTACATCGCAATCAGGCGATAACAGGCTGCCAGATCGACCCGAACCTGCCATTCCTCTGCAGACACCTTGTCCCGGACGGAGATCATCTTCGCGGCAGTGTTCATTGAGACGGCCTCTTCACGCTCGGCTGGAGCCGATTATACGTCAGTGCGGCCGATCGTCCGGGGTGGCGGCATACCCGTTGCGGCTGAAACATTTTCCTTACTTTTTTTGCGGTTATTCCAATTTGTTTGCAACCGTTTTCGGAGCGGTTGCATCAGATCATTAACTGTTATGAGGGAAGCATCGCCTGACGGCAGGCAACCCTCGAACAAAAGGTCTCCGACAGGTTCGTGAAGTCATGCACCGGCGACAGGAACCGCAAGTGTCGGCGAACGTTACAAACTGGACCCCTTATGCAGTTTGTTTCGTGGTGTTTGGACGGTGGCCTTGGCCACCGTCCATTTTTTTATCTAACTTCTGTCGTCCACTTTCTATCTCTGGTACGCCTGCGTACGGATGTGGCTGATCTTGTCTGCCTGGGACAACCGGTAGAAGCGACGGAGCTCGTGCATGCCCTTCAGATTGTCGCGGTTCAGCCTCTCGCGCAAACCATGGCAGAAGCGCGCGGCGAAATCGTTTGCTGCGCGGTATCTTTCGAGCTGATCCGCGTTCAGCTCCGGATTGAAACTTACCCTGTCGAACAGCCAGCCATGCAGCTGCCGCGCGAATTCGAAGTCTTCCTGGTCGAGCGCCATCAGCCAGGTCCCGACGAACTTGTCGACCTCGGCCTGCATTTCCAGTTCCAGGAGCGTCACTGCCTGGTCCTGCTGCGCACGCAAGACAATGTAATTGAAATGGCTGACGCCTTCGATAACCTTCCAGAGATCATCCAGCTGGTCGGCACGCAAGCCATCCATAGGATTGTCGCGCGTCAGACGCGCAATCATCTCCCGATCGAGGTACAGACTCAGCGCCAGCCCTTCCTCGTCCTGACTGAGGAGAACGGATTCGTCGGTATTCGGAACGAGAGCATCGCGTCCCAGCATGCGGGCGAGCGTCGGGTCGGTGACCAGGAAATCCGTTACCTCGAAGCCGGGATCTACCTGGTAAATATCAGTCAGATGCTTCTGCAGGTTGGAGATCATCGGCGCCTCAATGGCTTCTGCGGCTGATCATGTTCGGCATCGGCACAACGCCGTTCTGTTTGAGCAGGGATTCAGCCCTCTTGCTTCCCGTGCGAAGCCATACTTCATAAGTCCGCAGGAGATCGATGTCGGATGACTGTCGGGCGCCATCCCGAACTTCGTTGAGTATGTCCACGACGGTCTGGAACTTGCGAGCAAGCTCCCGGTAGATATCGGCAAGAACCCTGCCGCGGAGGCTGCCTCGCATTTCGTCGGAAAGCGATCCGTAGGCGTTGCCGCCCATGTAGATGTAATAGTCGAGGTCGACCAGCCTGTGGGCAAGGCTGTCGGCGAAAAACCCGGCGATGAACAGGGACACGTCACCGATTCGCTGCAGGGCAAAGTTCCGCTGTTCCGCGGTCGGAGCGTCGACTGCGTCGACCATCATCAGCGCGAGCGGCTTCAAACCATACGCAGCGCCGTGGTCTTCGTAAAGGTCCTCGGACCGCGCAAACAGCGTCAACAGATTTACAACGTAGTGCGTAGCGTGCGGATCGACGTCGACGCCTTGCTTGTGGATTGCCGCATCCATGGACTCGCGAAAATAATCGCGAAGATTCTGTACCGGCACTACGTACTCGGCTGTGTCACGATGTGTCATATCTCCCTTCCTCACTCTCGTCAGGACAGGCGGTACACTCGTTCGCGGCCGGCAAGCATAATGCAGTGCTGAGTCCGTTCAGCAGCGCGTCAACTCGTCGACACAGTGAGTTCACCGCACTACAGCACCTTTCTTACAGATTTCGCGGAAAGGCGCAACTACATATATATGAATTAGAGTCTGCGCATTGTGACAAGGTTCACGATTGAGCGGCGCCAAAAATATGGCGTTGCGCTTCTTCGACGTTGACCGTTCCCGGCATATGCCTTTGAAAAACCTGGCGCTCACGCAAAGAGCAAAAGCTCTGGTAGACTGTTGTGCTCCCGATGCAAAAGAAAACAAGAGGCAATGCAGGAATCGGGAACGACAAATAGACCACCTTGCGCCATCAAAGGGTAACGCTGTTACCCGAAACCAGAACGGAAACAATCAAGGAGAAAGCCATGGATCTCGGTACTGCGATCGCTGGCTTGAACTGGCTGGCCATTTTCCTTGCGGCCGCCACTGCGTTTGTCATCGGCGCCGTGTGGTATTCCAGGAAGGTCTTCGGCAATGCCTGGATGCTTGAAGTAGGTCTTACCGAAGAAACGATCGGTCGCGCCAACATGACGCGTACATTCGGTGGGACGTTCGCGCTGCTACTGGTTGCGGCTACTGCCCTTGCCTTTTTTCTCGGCTCCGGCAGTGACTGGCTTATCGGTTTGCAGGCGGGAACGCTTGTCGCCGTCTGTTGGATTGCTACGGCGTACGGGATCACCTACTTCTTCGAGCAGCGTTCGCTACGGTTGTATCTGATTAACGCTGGCTATTTTCTGGTGCTGTTCGCAACGATGGGAGCCATCATCGGGGCTTTCAACTGAGGTCTACACCGATCGCACGGGCTACCACATCTCCCGCAGTCGACTTGCGACGTCGACTACCCGCGTGCTCTGCGGCGACATATGCCGGGCCATCGCTTCCGGTCTGCCGTGGAACCTCGCCTCCATGGTTTGCATGAGTCCGTCGGTCATAAAGCGACTGCGAGCCCCGTAGACGTGCCTGTCGCCATCGCGCCGCTGCTGTGTGACATGGAAGCGAAGGGGTGCAACCAGGTGAAGGGACTGCTTCGCTCGAGTCATGGCGACGTAAAGAAGGCGTCGTTCTTCCTCGATCGTCTCGGGTTTTGCGGTAGCAAACTCCGAAGGAAAATTTCCGTCCGTGACATTGAGCACGAACACTGAATCCCATTCCTGACCTTTTGCAGAATGCACGGTCGAAAGGATCAGGTAGTCCTCGTCGAGCAAGGGATCGCCGGCAAGATCTCCGGCGGCGGCCGGCGGATCCAGGGTCAGCTCGGTCAGGAAGCGTTCGCGCGTTGGATAGCGTCCGGAAATGAGCTCGAGCTGTTCCAGGTCTGCCTCCCGGGTTTCCGGTCCGTCATAGATGCGCTCCAGGTGCGGCCGATACCAGCGTCGCGTCTCGGCAAGCTGGGCCTGCCAGGCGCCGGCGGCCCGTTCCGCTGAGGAAAGGGATTGCATCAGAGTGCAAAACTCTGGCCAGGCGGCGCGCGTGGAAGATGGCGCTGAAAAGCGATTCAGCTCCGCGAAACAATGATCGGCATGAGCGAGCCTGTCGAAGCACCGCGCGGCCAGCGCGGGTCCCATGCCCGGAAGCAGCTTCAGCACGCGGAATGCCGCCACCTTGTTGCGCGGATTCTCCGCCCATTTCAGGACCGACAGCAAATCCTTCACGTGGGCAGCCTCGAGAAACTTCAACCCACCGTATTTCACGTACGGAATGTTCCGGCGAACCAGTTCGAGCTCGAGCCGGTCGCTGTGATGTGCGCTGCGGAACAGGACCGCCTGCTTCTTGAGGTCGAGACCGCCTTCCCGATTGGCAAGCACGGCCTCGACCACAAACTCTGCTTCGGCGTCGAGATCCTCTACCGTCACATACTGCGGAGGCCCGCCGTGTTTCGAATGCGACGTGAGGTTTTTTCGATAGAGGTGCTCACTCTGAGCGATGAGACAGTTTGCGCTGTCGAGTATCGGCTGGCTCGAGCGGTAGTTCTCTTCCAGACTGACGACTTCGGCCGGGGGGA
>Ga0299913_10001826_pt1 | contig 16231 bp, 17 predicted proteins | sample RVTome_9_FD_201360 | JGI IMG/M metagenome (GOLD analysis project Ga0299913, IMG submission 201360) | Soil microbial communities from uranium-contaminated site in the Upper Colorado River Basin, Wyoming, United States - RVT155D38 (version 2) ...
AGGTGACCACGCGGCGCTCCAGCAGCGTGAGCAGCGCGAACAGGCAGATTGCGATGGCGGACAGCACGACGATCGCCGCGAACACGCGGGCGGTGAGGAGCTGCGACTGGGCGGTGACCATCAGATGGCCGAGCCCCTCGTTGGAGCCGGCCCACTCGCCGAAGACCGCGCCGATAACGGCGACCGCCACGGCCACCTTGGCGCCGCTGAAGGTGTTGGGCAGAGCCCAGGGCGCTTCCACTCGCCAGAGGGTCTGGAGCCTGCCCGCACCCATCGTCCGCATCATCTTGCGGAGCTCGGGGTCCACGGAGCGCAGGCCGTCGATCGTGTTGACCGTGATCGGGAAGAAGCAGACCAGCGCGATGATCGCGAGCTTGGGCCCCAGGTCGTAGCCGAACCAGACCACCAGGATCGGGGCGATCGCGATGATTGGGATCGTCTGGGAGCCGACCAGCAGCGGATAGATCGCACGCCGGGCGGTCTCCGAGAGGTGGATCAGGTACGCGAACCCGATCCCGACGATCGCGGCCAGGGCGAAGCCGAGCACCACCTCCTGGAGCGTGACCCATGCATCCTCGGCGAGCAGCTCCCGGTCGTCCGCCAACGCCTCCGCGATCTGGCTGGGCGCCGGCACGAGAAACTCCTCGATGGAGAGCAGGTCGGCGAGCACGTCCCAGCGCGCGGCCAGCTCCCACGCGGCGAGGAGGGCGACCACGACCAGGGCCGGGGGGAGTGCGGAGCGCAGCTTCATGACTCCTCACCTCCCAGCACGCGCAGCGCGCGCTGCCGAAGCTCAGCGAAGGCAGCCGAGCTGACCGCGGCGGCACGGTCCGCGACACGCGGCTCCGGGACCTCCAGCTCCGAGGCGATCCGCGCGGGCCTGGGGGTCAGCACCAGCACCCGGTCGGAGAGGTAGAGGGCCTCCTCGACGTCGTGGGTGACCAGCAGCACCGTATGGCGGTCGGTCGCCAGCGCCTCCGCCAGCCAGCTCTGCAGCTCGGCGCGCGTGATGGCGTCCAGCGAGGCGAAGGGCTCGTCCAGGAGCAGCACCGGCCGCCCCGCCACCAGCGTCCGCAGGAATGCAACCCGCTGGCGCATGCCGCCGGAGAGCTCGTCGGGCCGGGCGTCCTCGAAGCCGCCCAGGCCGAGGCGCTCGAAGTCGGTGGCCACCTGGCGGCGCGCCTGCTGGCGGGAGATGCCCGCGACCCTCAGCGCCAGCCCTGCGTTGTCGATTGCGCTCTGCCAGGGCAGCAGCAGGTCCCGCTGTGGCATGTACGCGCAGCGTGCGAGCCGCCGCTCAGCGGCGGTCCCGCCCTCGACGGAGATCGTTCCCGCATCGGGGTCGCGCAGCCCGGCGACGAGCTCGAGCAGCGTCGTCTTCCCGCAACCCGACGGACCGACCACACCGATCACCTGGCCGGGCCGGGCCTCGAGCTCGATTCGCTCCAGGACCCGCAGCTCCCCGAAGGAGTGGCTCACCCCAGCGACCCTGAGCCCGGCGTCCTGGTGCCGGGCCCGCCAGGCGGCCTCGGCCTCCCGGCGCTCCGCCGTGGCTGCTGCGTCTTCGCGAACTTTCGTCAGCATGCTCCCTCCGCGCGCATTACCGCACAGGTTCTAAGGGTCAGCGACGGGTGGGGGTGGCGTCCAGGTCGCTATCTCAGCCCGCTTGCCCGCGAGCCCCCCTGTTGGGTTAGGGGCCAGTCTAGATCAGGCCGCCGTGCGAGCACCGCCCGCGATCAGATTGACGAACTGCTCGAGGTGCTTGGTGGTCCAGCACTCGAACGCGCCGTCGCAGTAGGGCTCGTAGGCCGCCATCACCGAATCGCCGTAGTTCCAGTAGAGGCGGGGCTCCGGGTTCAGCCAGAAGGTGCGGCCGGCCCGCTCGGCGATCGTGCCGAAGGTTTCCGCGTGCGGCTCGCGGCCATTGGTGCGCGCGTCCCCGAGCACGATCACCGTCGAGCGAGGTCCGAGGTCCTCCGCGATCTCTTCGCCGAACTCGAGCCAGACCCGGCCGTAGTCGGTGTAGCCGGAGACGTCGGCGACCCCGCCCTCTGACGAGATCCGCTCGGAGATCTTCCGGAAGTCGCGCTCGTGCTCGAAGACGTCCGTCACCTCGCTGATCCGCTCGATGAAGACGAAGCTGCGCAGCTTGCGGAACGAGTCGTGCAGGGCGTGCAGCACCGAGAGAAAAAAGACGCTCGCCGAGCTGACGCTGGTCGAGACGTCGCAGAGCACGTAGATCTCCGGCCGGCGCGGGCGCTTGGGCCGGTAGCGGAGCCGGAGGGGGACACCGCCCGTCTCGAGCGAGGCTCGCATCGTGCGGCGGACATCGACCACCCGTCCCTTCCTCCGCCCCCGTTGCTCATGACCGAGCGTCGCGATTCGCCGCTTCAGCTGGGCGACGGCGCGGTGCACCGAGGCGAGGTCCTGGGCGGGGCTGGTGGGCAGCGCGCGGTCGAGCTCGGCGAGCGGGCGGGAGGGGGGCAGCTTGCCGGTGCGCTCGATCGACGCGCGCTCGAGCTCGCGGCGCAGGTACTGCTCGAACTGGCGGACCTTCTCCGGGTCAAGCGGCTCCTGCTCGCCGTCCGCGCCGCGGCCGCGCGCCTGGAGGCCGAGGCTGCGGCGGATTCGCTGAACGTCGACGCCGATCACGCCGGAGCGCTCGCCCTGACGGCCGAAGGCCATCATCGCGAGGCGCGCCAGGTCGCGCATCTGGCCGTCGTTCCCCGCCGTGATCGCCTGGCGGATCGCCTCCCGCAGCTCGTCGAGGTCGATCCGGTCGCCGCCGTCCCCCTCGAAGCGCTCCTCGGGCGTGCCGAGCTCGAGCGCCTCCCCCTCCGCGGCGCGGAAGAAATGGCGATCGAAGAGCAGCTCGAAGATGCGGCGGTCCTCCTGCGACTTGGCGATCGTGGCAGCCAGGGACTCGCGGAAGTCGCGCTGGTCGGTCCAGGAGACTTCGTCGAGAGCCGAGAACGCGTCGAGGATCTCCGACGTCCCCACGGCAACCCCCTCGGAGCGGAGGTCCTCGAAGAAGGCGAGCAGGCTAGCCGCGGTCGTGGACATCCGGCTGCTCCTCGGCGAGCTTCACCGCGACCCGCTCGGCGACCAGGTCGATGTCGGAGCGGTGCTTGACCAGGATGCTCATCGAGCTCTCGAATGTCTCGCGGTCTATGTCGTCGGCGCCGATCAGCAGCAGGGTCCGCGCCCAGTCGATCGACTCGGCGATCGAGGGCGGCTTCTTCAGGTCGAGCTGGCGGACCATGTGGACGATCTCCACCAGCCGCCGCGCCAAGCCCTCGTCCAGCTCGGGGGCGTGCAGGCGGACGATCTCGAGCTCCCGCTCCACCGAGGGGTAGTCGAGCCAGAGGTAGAGGCAGCGGCGCTTCAGCGCCTCGGTCAGCTCGCGCGAGTTGTTCGAGGTGAGCACCACCAGCGGCATCGTGCTGGCCTCGATCACGCCCAGCTCGGGGATCGAGATCTGGAAGTCCGACAGGACCTCCAGCAGCATGGCCTCGAACTCCTGGTCGGTCTTGTCGATTTCGTCGATCAGCAGGACGACCGCATCGTCGGCGCTGATCGCCTCCAGCAGCGGCCTGGTGAGCAGGAAGTCGTCGCTGAAGATGTCCGTGCGAGCCTTCTCCCACCCATCAACCGCCGCCTCCTCCGCTTCGCGTCCGGGGGCGGCGGTCGCTTCCGCCTGGATCCGCAGGAGCTGCTTGCGGTAGTTCCACTCGTAGAGGGCCTTCGCCTCGTCGAGCCCCTCGTAGCACTGCAGCCGGATCAGCCGGCGGCCGGTGGAGCGAGAGAGCGCCTTGGCCAGCTCGGTCTTGCCGACGCCCGCAGGACCCTCGACCAGGATCGGCTTGCCAAGTCGCTGGGCGAGGAAGGAGACGAGCGCCGCGGCCTCGTCGGCCAGGTAGCCGACCTCGCCGAGGCCCTCACGAACCTGCGGGACGGACTGGGGTTCCTCCGCATTGCTCATTCAAGGGATGATAGATACGAGCCATGGTGCCCCTCGCCGACCTGCTCCCCCAGACGATCAGCCCCTACCTCATCCTGATGCTGGTCGGGTTCGTCCTGGGCGCCGTCGGCCATCTCTACAAGAGCAAGCTGGTCGTCGGGATCGGGATCGCGATGATCTTCCTGGCGACCCTGCTGCTCCCCCTGGCGCTGATCGCGACCGAGGAGGAGCCTCCCTCGAGCCCCGAAATCTTCGCCCCCGGCACCCGCTGATGGGTCGCCTCGACGAGCTCGACCCCTCCAAGAAGCTGTCACGCAAGGAGGAGCGGGCCGGGCTGGAGCGCGGCTGGACGCGACTGACCCAGCTTCGCCTCACCCTGGGGGGCCAGATCGGGGACAGGGAGATCGGGCCGCCAGTCACCGTCCTGTTCGAGGGCTGGGACGCCTCGGGGAAGGGCGGCGCGATCAAGCGCCTCGTCTCGCAGATGGACCCACGGCACGTCCGGGTGGTCCAGTTCGCTGCGCCGACCCCCGACGAGAAGCGCCACCACTTCCTCTGGCGCTTCTGGCCGAAGCTCCCCGGCTGGGGCGGCATGACCGTGATGGACCGCTCCTGGTACGGGCGCGTCCTGGTGGAGAGGGTGGAGGGGCTCGCGGACCGGGAGGCCTGGCTGCGCGCCTACGACGAGATCAACGCATTCGAGCGGACCCTCGCGGACGAGGGGATGATCCTGGTCAAGCTCTGGATGCACATCTCCGACTCAGAGCAGCTGAAGCGATTCAAGCGTCGGGAGAAGAACCCGCTGAAGGCATGGAAGCTCACCGACGAGGACTGGCGGAACCGCGAGAAGCGGGACGCCTATGCGGAGGCGGTGGAGGACATGCTGGCGCGCACGAATCACGACCCTCACGCCCGCTGGCACGTGATCGAGGGGGACTCGAAGCGCTACGCGCGGGTCAAGGTGCTCGAGACGGTGATCGCGGAGATCGAGGAGGGCATGCGCCGCCACGGAAAAGAGCCCCCGGCTCCGGTCGAGGGCCCGATGACCGACTAACCCTCGGGCTCTTCCACCTCCGGGTTCTCGGCTGGCGCCGGCCTTCCGTCCGGGGCCACGGGCCGTTTCGCACGCTCCCGCGGGCGCATGCGGAGGCCGGCGGCGATGATCAGCGCGGCGCCGGCAAGCGCCACGAAGATCCCATAGTGGATCTCGTAGGCCTGGTCAGTCTCCGTGAGCTTGAAGTCGGGGCGCTCGATCATCCGGTAGACGATGATCAGGGCCGCCCAACCTCCCGCGGTCACCAGCAGGCCCCACTCGCGCAGCGGCCGCGGAGGGACGTATCCCCCTCCCGCCTCGAGCGCCAGAAAGGCGGTTGCACCCGCGATCAGGAGCAGCGCGCCCTCGGCGAAGCTGAAGGCCCCGAACCCGGTCTGCACCAGGTCGCTCGAGACCGGCGCCCGATACCAGGGGAGGATGAAGCTGCCGACGATGACCGCCGCACCCATGAACGCGACGCGCTCGTTGCCGCTGAGCCCGCGGACGTCCCGCAGCAGCTGCCGCGGAAGCCCCGCGATCAGCTCAGTCGAGCGGCTGGCGGCCACGGTAGCCCGAGTCCAGGTCGTGCCAGTGATCCACCTCGTCCTCGCCGAGCTCCCAGCACAGATAGATCTCGCGCCCCTCGATCACCGCCGGGAAGTCGATCAGCCCGCGGTCGATGTCGCGGAGGACGATCCCGGCCTCCTCGAGCGTCTCGATCATGCGGCGGACCTCGAGGAAGGAGACGCCGACCTGAACGCCCTCCTCGCCGCCGCCGTTCCCCGGCGCGGCCTCCGAGAGGGTCTCGTGAGCCTCGGGGTCGGTCAGCTCGTCCCGGCTGTCGCGCAGCTGGCGCAGCAGTGGCTTCAGGCGGGGCAGCAGCGCGTTGGCCTCCTCGCGGGTGAAGTGCCGCTCGTAGATGAGCTCTGTCCCCTCCTCGCTCATGCGCGGACGGGGGTGGCCGCGGTGAGCCGCTCGCGCAGCAGTGCGGCGTCGGCATCCGAGATCGTGCGGAGCTGGCCCTGGAAGGCGAGGTGCCAATGCTCGGCGGGCCATTTGCGGACGTGCTCCAGCTCCGGGGCGAGCTCCTCGGCGGGGACGAAGTCCTCCTCGTCGAGAACGAGGACGGGTTCCCCCGAGACTCGCCAGGGGTACTGCTCCTCTTTCTTCCCGGCCGGCCAGATCGGCTCGCGGTCCTCGAACATCTCCGACCGCACCCGGGCGATCGCTCCGAACGCCTGCACGCCGGTGACGTAGAAGAAGACCTGGTCGCCCGGCCCGAACCTCCCGGCCTGGCGGCGACGGCCCTCCTTGAAGCCGATCGGGTCAAACCCTCGCTCGACGTTGATGCGGAAGTTCTCCAGCGAGCCGGTGAGGATCCAGCTCTTGCCGGTCGCGGCCATCAGCGCGATTCTAGGTCCCGGATGACCCCTGCCGCCAGATCCGGCCGGCTGACGATGCCGTCCGCGATGGGCACGAGGCGGGCATCGGGGAGGTGCTTACCGAGCGTCTCGGCCATCTCGTCCCCGCGCGGGAGCCAGTCGCCGCCCATGTTGTCGGAGTAGAGGATCACCAGCCGGTCGCCGAGCGCACGACCGGCCTCCAGGGAATCGTCAGTGAACCACGCCTCGGCTCGGGCGACCGCCGTCTCGGCGGGGCAGTACTCCGCTTGCTCGACCACCCGCTTGCGCACCTCGGACTCCTCCATCTGGGGATTGGTCTGGGTGAGCAGGGTGCGGAGCGCCCCCCGGTAGTCCGTCTTCATCATCTCTATGAAGGCGTCGATGACCGTGGGGGACGCCACGAGGGCGTCCGCTTCCTGAAGGGCGTCCAACGAGACCGGCGCCGATCCCGGAGCGACCACGGTCCGGATCAGCTCTGGCCGTTTGACCGCCACGCGGACGGCTCGCGGGCACGAGTCGGCGAGCGCCAGGACCACCGCGCCGCCGCCGGCCATCTCCAGAACCGCCGCGAGGTCTCCGGCCGCCGTCTCCATGTCATGCGGGCCCCGACGGGTGGACTCACCAGTTCCCCGCGCGTCGTAGCGAAGGACGCGGTGGTCCCTCGCCAGCTCCTCGAGGATGGGCTCGTGGGCGCCCGGATGGCCCGACCAGTAGGGGGCGAGGAGGACCAGCGGGCCCTCGCCGCGCTCATCCCAGCGGAGCTCTACCCCGTCCTCGCGCTTCAGTTGAGGCATCGGTCCAACGTACCCGGTGTGGTCTTCACGGTGCCCAGCCCGAGGCTATTCGCGCGTCAGAAGCCGCCGGATGCCATCCAGGGACTGGTCGACGTAGCGGCGGATGGCCCCCTTGGTGATGGTGGCCCCTATCGCCCGCTGCTGCAGCCCCTGCGGCTCGACCCCGTATTCGAGCTCGGCGAAGGTGTCGCCGCGCGCCTCCGTCAAGACCCAGTGCGAGTAGTAGCCGCTGGTCTGGCAACGAAGCTTGATCTCACGCAGCTCGTCCAGCTCCGCGACCTCGAAGATGGTGGTGTTCTTCATCCCGAGGGGGCCGCGGCTGGTGTTGCGGAAGGTGGAGCCTTTCTCGACCTGAGTTGGCACACCGGTGACCTCGATCGTCGGGTAGCTCCACTCCGGGAACCGCGAGGGATCTGACAGCAATTCCCACACCTCCTCGATTGGGGCCTCGATCAGCGCCTGTTGTCTCAGGGAGGAAGCCATCAAGTCACCCCACCGGATCGCGCGCGCTGCTGGCGAGCGCGGGCGCGCCCAGCGACTCGTACTCGCCGGCCGCCTCGGCGAGGACCTCATCGGCCCCTTCAGAGTCGGACGTAGCGAGCAGGCGGCCGCGAATCAGGAGGCAGCGCGCCGCGTCGAGCGGGCGGTCGAGCTCCCGCCAGCGCGTCCGCGCCGCCTCGATCTCGCTCGCGCAGACCGCCGGGTCCTCCGCGGCGGCGCCGGCGGCCTCCGCTTTGGCGGCCTGGCCCACCGGATAGTGGAGCCGCCCGGCGAGCCGGTCCGATTCCTCGGCGGCGGCGCGCGCCTGCTCGTCGCGGCCGGCCAGCGCCAGCGCCACGGCCCGCGCGGAGATCGCCTCCACGGACTGGGCGATCAGTCCGGCTCGCTCGCAGATGTCGAGGGCCTTCGCCAGCTCCGTCTCGGCGCCGGCGAGGTCGCCGCTGTCGCGGAGCGTGGCGGCGAGCCAGAACAGCGCGGAGAACGCGACCTCGGAGCGCCCCACCTGCTCGCCGAGCTCGTGGGCGCGCCGGCACGCCTTCTCGGCGTCCTCCCAGTCCCCGCGGCGCCAGCTGAGGACGCCCCGGAGGACGAAGGGGAAACAGAGCTTCCCGCGGAGGCCCTCGCGCTCGGCCAGGCCGGCGCTCGCCTCGGTCGCCCGCTCGACCTCCTCCCAGTCCGCGCGATAGACCGCGAGCTGCCCGAGCGAGGCGTGCAGCTCGACCTGGGAGGGAAGGTCGCCGACCTCTTGGGCCAGCTCCAGCGCCTCGCGGTAGGCCTCGGCGGCGCCCTCGTAGTCGGCCTCCGAGACCTCGAGGTGGTAGCCGAGCGTGAGCAGGGCACGCACGGCCTCGCCGCGGTCGGAGTCCCGGGCGAGCGCGACCGAGCGCTCCAGGTTCTCCCGCGCCTTCTCGGAGTCCCCGATCCGCCCGAAAACGCGGCCGAAGATCCCGTGTGCCCGGCTGGCCGCGCGGGCCTCGCCGAGCCGCTCGGCGAGGCGCAGGGCCTTCTCCGAGGCGTAGATGGCGAGCATGTTGTCGCCGGTGTGCATGTAGAGGGAGGCCGCCTCCTCGTACAGCCGCACGAGTTCGAGGCAGGGCTGTCCGTCCTTCAGCAGGTCGATGCCGCGCTGGTAGTTGTCGATCGAGGCCCGGCGCTCCCCCTTGTGCCACAGCGCCGCACCGATCTTGCGGTGCAGGTCGGCGACGCGCCCCAGGTCCTCCTGGCTGCGGTGGTGCTCGAGGCCGCGCTCCCAAACCGTGACCGCCGCGTCGACCCGGCCCATCCGCAACGCCACGTCTCCCTGCTTCTCTCCGATCCTGGCGACCTCGCCCGCGTCGAGGGCGTCGGAGAGCTCGAGGGCGGCCGTGTAGCGCTCGAAGGCCTCGGCGTTGGAGTACAGAGCGGCTGCGGCGTCACCGGCGGACTCGAGCAGGTCGAGGGCCTGCGACTGGAGCTTCGAGAGCTCGTCGGTTTCGAGGCCTGCCTCGGCGCCGAGTGTGGCCGCGCGGGCATAGTGCTCCGCGATCATCCCCACCATCGCGTCGCCGCGGTCCCCCGCTCGCTCGCGGATGAACTCGCCGACCTCGAGGTGCTTCCGGCAGCGAACCGACTTGGGGAGCATCCCGTAGGCGACGTCGCGGATCAGCACGTGCTTGAACGCGTACTCTCGCTCCCCCGCCAGGCGGCTGCCCGGGGTCTGGACCAGCAGGTCCTTCTCCTCGAGGGAGGCGATCATCTGCCCGACGTCGAGACTCTCCTCCCGCGCGGCCCCCTCCAGCGAGCCCTCCCAGAAGGTCTGCCCGACGACGGACGCGTGCAGGAGCAGGCGGCGCTCGGGACGCGGGAGTGAATCCAGCCGGGCGGCCAGCAGCGACTGGACGGTGCTCGGCAGCGCCTCCGCCTCGACGGTGTCCTCCTCCATCAGGCGGTTGACCATCTCCTCGGCGAAGAGCGGATTGCCGCCGGAGCGCTCCGCCACGACGCCGGTGCCCTCCCCGTCCGACTCGGGCATCAGGGCGGCCACCAACTCGCGGGTCTCGTCCTCGGTGAGGGGCTCCAGCGAGATCGTCGTCGCGTTTCGTCGTCCGCCGCCCCACCCGGGCCGGCGCTCGAGCAGCTCGTCGCGCGCGAGACATACGAGCAGCAGCGGACCGCGCACCCAGCGGGTCAGATGGTCGATCAGGTCGAGCATTCCCTCGTCCGCCCAGTGGATGTCGTCGATCGCGAGCACGAGGCAGCGGTGGTGGCTGATCGCCTCCACGACGGCCCTAGCGGCCGAGAACAGCGCCTCGCGCATCTGCTCCGGGTCGCGCTCCACCTGCTGGGCCTCCTCCGGCGGATCGATCCCCAGCGGGATCGCCAGCAGGGCGGCGCTCCGCTCGCCCGCGTCTGGCTCCTCTAGCTCCTCCATCAGCTTCCCGACCCCGGCGCGCAGCTTGCCCCAGGCGACGTCCGGCGAGTCGGTGTCGAGGATCTCGAACTCCTCGCGCAGCACCTGTGCGAGCGCCCAGTAGGCGATCCCGGCGCCGTACGGGGGGCACTGACCGCGCCGGATTGTGGGTGGGTGCGCGCTGTCGTCGAGGGTCGTCATCAGCTCGCGCAGCAGCCGCGACTTGCCGACGCCCGCTTGTCCGATCACGGTGACCAGGTGCGGGCGGGCCTCGCGCTCCACCCGCTCGGCGAGGGAAGTGAGCAGGCCGGCCTCCTCCTCACGGCCGATCAGCGGCGTCTGGCTTCTCGCCGCGGCGGTCTTCGGCCCGGCCAGCACGGCGGTCGCTTCCCAGGCGGGGACCGGCTCCTCCTTGCCCTTGAGGGTAAGCGGCTCCAGCCGCTCGTAGTGGATCGTCTCGCGGGTGGAGCGGTAGGTCGACTCCCCGACGGTCACGCTGTTGGGACGGCCCGCCGCCTGCAGCCGTGCGGCGACGTTCACGGCGTCTCCCATCACGGTGTAGCGGTCGCCGACGGCGCCCGCCATCACCTCTCCCGAGTTGATCCCGACGCGGAGCGAGAAGCTCACGCCCTCGCGCTCCTCGCTGTCCTGGTTCGCCTCCGTCATCGCGTCCTGCATCGCGATGCCGGCGCGGACGGCGCGGTCGGGGTCGTCCTCGTGGGCGACCGGCGCCCCGAATACACCCATCACGTTGTCGCCGATGAACTTGTCGATGGTGCCGCCGAAGCGCTCGATCTCTTCGCCCAGCCGCCGCAGCGTGCGATCCACCAGGGCCTTGACCGCCTCGGGGTCCATCTTCTCCGCCGCGGCCGTGTAGCCGGAGAGGTCGGCGAACAGGACGGTGGCGTGTCTCCGCTCCTCGGGCGGCGCTTCCGTGGCGCCTGGCGCCGGAGCAGCGGCCTCCCTTGATCCGGTGGCGGTCTTTGTGGCCGCCGTCTGAGCCGGGCCAAGCTCCGTGCCGCACTCCATGCAGAACTTGGCGTCGGTGGGGTTCTCGGCTCCACAGGTGGGGCAGGCGGCCGGCATCGGCGCGCCGCAGGACATGCAGAAGCGAGCACGCTCCGGGTTGGCGGCAGCGCAGGCCGGGCAGGTCCTCTCCGGCGCCATGCGGATCAGGATAGGACAGCGCCGGACCCTCGCTGGGCGAGGTCGCCCCGGCGTGGCCTTGCGCTACCCTGCCGCCCTCCGCGGCTTACACCGTGGCCCACCCCCAAAAGGAGAGAGACCTTGAAACGGATTCGCCCGCTGATCGTCCTCGTTCTCGCCCTCGCCTCGGCCACACTGCTGTGGGCCTGCGGAGGAGACGGAGGCGGCGAGGATCCCGAGGAGGTTCTCCAGGCGGTCTCGGACGCGGACCAGAGCATCGACAGCGGCACGCTCGACGTCAGCATCGATGTGTCCGCCGGCGGGGAGCAGGAGGGAAGCTTCGAGCTGAACGCATCCGGCCCCTTCCAGGGCGGCGAGGGCAAGTTCCCCTCGTTCGACATCGCGGGCGACTTCTCCGCGGAGGGTGGCGGCCAGAGCTTCTCGGCGGACGGGGCGCTGGTCTCTACCGGCAGCTCCGCGTTCCTCGAGTACCAGGACACGGCCTACCAGCTGCCCCAGCAGTTCTTCGACCAGTTCTCGACCCTGTTGACCACCGCCCAGGAGCAGCAGGAAGCGGACAGCGATGCCTGCCAGCAGGCCCTCGAGAGCCAGGGCCTCGGACCGACGTCACTGCTCACGGACCTCTCCAACGAGGGCGATGAGGAGATTGAGGGCGCGGAGACGATCCACATCACCGGTGGCCTCGACTTCAGCAAGCTCTCCGAGTTCATCAAGGCCAGCGCCGATACGCCCGAGTGCTCCAAGGCCCTGGGCGAGCAGATAGATCCGGCCCAGCTCGGCCTGGTCGAGAGCCAGCTCTCGCAGGTGCAGGACTTCCTCAAGGACTTCGAGATCGGCATCTACGTCGGCAAGGACGACGATTTGATCCACGGCTTCGATACCAGCTTCGGCGTCGACGCCGAGGGCCAGGAGATCGACTTCGATCTCCAGGCGCGGATCGGCGCCGTCAACGAGCCGCAGACCGTCGAGGAGCCGCAGAACGTCCAGTCCCTCAACTCGCTGCTGCAGAATCTCGGCATCGACTCCTCGGTACTGGACCAGGCGCTCGGGCAGCTCGGCACCGCGCCGGGCGGCGGCGGTGCCCCGCCGCAGGCCGGCGGCTCGCCCGCCGCGCCGAGCTCCGGCGATACACAGGCCTACCTGGACTGCATCCAGCGGGCCCAGGGCGCCGCGGCGCTGCAGGAGTGCCAGGGCCTGCTCCAGTAGGGCCTCAGTCCCAGGGCGCATAGGCTTCCGACGTGGCGTCCAGCCAGCGCGGATCGCGGCCCTCCCTCGGGTGGGGGTTCCTGCTCACGCCGAGCGGATGGCCCTACCTACTGGTTCCCTTCATCCCGCTGGCGATCGCGTTCGAGCTGACCCACGCAACCGCCGGCCTGGTCTTCTTCGCCGCAGCCCTAGGGGTGATCCCCACGGCCGCCCTGATGGGAAGGGCGACCGAGGAGGTGGCAGCCAAGTCCGGTCCCGGGGTCGGCGGCCTCCTGAACGTCACCTTCGGCAACGCGCCCGAGCTGATCATCGCCATCTTCGCGCTCGAGGCGGGGCTCCACGAGGTCGTCAAGGCCTCGATCATCGGCTCGATCCTGGGGAACATCCTGCTCGTGATGGGGGCCGCGATGCTCGCGGGGGGCCTCACGGCTCGCCGCAAGGTCCAGAAGTTCGACCGCACGGCGGCCAACGTCCAGTCGCTGATGCTCTTCCTGGCGGTGGCGGCTCTGGTCATGCCCGCGATCTTCGAGCTGGTCGAGGGTCAGGGGCTTCCGGGGATCGACCAGGAGCGGGTCGTCTACGACGACACGGTCGAGGACCTCTCCCTGGCCGTGGCCGTGGTCCTGATCGGGACCTATGTCGCGGGTCTTCTGTTCAGCCTCCGGACGCACCGCGAGCTCTTCAACCCGCACAGCGACGGTGACGAATCCCACGACGACACTTGGGGCTGGTCGGTCCGGACCTCGGTGATCGCGCTCGCGGTGGCGGGCGTCGCGGTCGGCCTGATGTCGGAGATCCTGGTCGGGTCGATCGAGGCCGCCTCGGAGTCGGTCGGCCTCAGCGAGTTCTTCATCGGGGTGATCGTGGTCGCGATCGTCGGCAACGCGGCCGAGCACTGGGTCGCGGTGCTGGTCGCGATCAAGGACAAGATGGACCTCTCGGTCAACATCGCAATCGGCTCCAGCGCCCAGGTGGCCGTGTTCGTGGCGCCGGTGTTGGTGCTGCTCTCCTTCGTGCTCGGCCCCGGCCCGATGCCCCTGGTCTTCAACGGCTTCGAGATCGCGGCCGTGGTCCTGGGCGTGCTGGTCGCCTACCAGGTGACCAACGAGGGCGAGTCCAACTGGTTCGAGGGCGTACAGCTGCTCGCGCTCTACGTGATCCTCGGGCTGACCTTCTACTTCGCCTGACCGCGGGCCGCGGCCGATGGACCTGATCCTGCTGGTGACGAGCTTCGCGGTGATCCTCGCCGGCGCCATCCTGTTCACCAACGCGGTCGAGTTCATCGGCCACCGGCTCAAGATCGGCGAGGGCGCGGTGGGAAGCCTCCTGGCCGCCGTAGGCACCGCGATGCCGGAGACGCTGATCGCGATCGTCGCCCTCGTGGGGGCGACGAAGAGCGAGGACGTGGCGATCGGAGCGATAGTCGGCGCCCCCTTCCTGCTCGCCACCCTGGCGATGGGCCTGGTGGGCCTGTTCGCGTTCCTCTACCGGCATCGGCGCCGGCAGGGGGTCGCGCTTCGCGCTCACGTGCCGACGCTCGACCGCGACCTCATCTTCTTCCTGGTCTTCTTCGGCCTCGGGCTTGCCCTCGGCTTCGGCGCCCCCGAAGCGCTGCGAATCCCGGCTGGCATCCTCTTCTTCGGCGCCTACGTGTTCTACGTCTGGCGCACCCTGATCCGGGGCGGCGAGATCCAGGCCGAGGACACGATCAACCCGTTGATCATGGGGCGCCGCAGACGCGCCCGGGATGAGCACGGGCTGGGCACCCCGGTGCTTCAGTTCCTGGTCGGGCTGGGGGCGATGGTGGGGGGCGCTCATCTCTTCGTCGAGGAGCTCCTCCATGTCGCCGAGGACGTCGGGATCGAGGCGATCGCGCTGTCCCTGATCCTGGCGCCACTCGCCACTGAGCTCCCCGAGAAGGTGAACAGCTTCTTCTGGGTCCGCGAGGGCAAGGACTCGCTGGCGCTCGGAAACATCACCGGCGCGATGGTCTTCCAGTCGACGATCCCGGTTGGAATCGGCCTCGCGTTCACCGACTGGGAGCTGAGCGGCAACGCCGCCATCTCGATGGTGTTCGGCCTGGCCGGCGGGGTGCTCGCCTACTGGGCGCTGCGACTTCGGGGCCGCTTCGAGCTGCCGGCGGTGATCGCCTGGATGGCGCTCTACGCGGCGTTCATCGTCGTGGTGGTCGTCTAGCGGCTGTCAGGCCGCTGTACTCAGGAGTGAAGGGCGAAGCCCGAAGCGACTTGTGATGGGCGGCCGCTGCAGCCGCGATCTGGTGGCAAAGCGGGTTCCTAGTGGTACTCGTGAACCAGCGCGTGGCCGCGCCCGCGGGCGATCAGGTAGCGGTTCGCGAGGAAGGCGAAGGGGTAGGCGATGACGAAGCCGACCGCGACGGCGATGTAGATGATGGGATCGTCCACGTGGGCCTCCAACGCTCCCGGCCAGAGGACCACGATGACGTTGTCGATCACCTCCATGATCGTGATCGAGAGGGTGTCCACGGCGAGCGCGGTCGAGACGACTGCGCCGGCGCCGAGCCCTGCGCGAACCAGCGGGCGCGCGGTCAGCGCGAAGCCGAACAGGTAGGCGAGCCCGACGGCCAGGGCGATCTGGCCGACGTCGCTCCAGCCCAGCGCGGTGGCGATGAACATGCCGGTGAGCTCGCCGATCGCGCAGCCCGTCAAGCAGTGGGTGGTGGCGCTGATGGCCGAGCGGTTGAGGTCATCCGCGGCCGCGGCGTGGTCTGGACCGTGATGGTGCTCCCCTGCGCTTGAGTCCATCCCTCTAGTCCTCCCGGCCCGGCTCCTGGCCCTCCTCGCCCTCATCGAGCTCCTCGTCGCCCTGCTCGAGGGCGGTCTCCGAGATCGAGCCGCTGAAGCCGGGGTGGTAGTGGGTCTGGAACTCCTCGAGCATCACATTGCGCTGCTCCTCCGCAATTGCGACGTCGTCCGAGATCCGGATCCACTCCGCGCCCTCGTAGGCCTCCATGTTGAAGACCTCCTCGTCGAGGGCGGCCGAGTCGTCGACGACCACCAGGACCTCGGTCTGCGGGTTGAAGTAGGTGCCGGGACGGTTCAGGACCTCATCGAGCTCGACCACCGTGTCGGCGGCCTCGCTCTCGAGCTGCTCGTCGCGCTCGGAGGTGTTTCGCTCGGAGGCTTCCATTGCCCCGAATGTATACCCGAGCGGGCGCGAGCCCATTCGTGAGCCGCTACTGGCCCAGGTTCTCCAGCTCTCGGAGCTGGCGCTCGACCTCCTGGTCGACGTCCAGGGCCTCCTTGCCCTGGCGCTCGCGCCGCTCGTTCCGGGCGACCACCAGCTGCCTGACCTCCTCGCGGAGCCCCTCGTCTTGGCCGAGGGGGCCGGAGCCGCGCTCGGAGGAGAGCAGCTTGTCGACCTCGGCGTCGACGTCGAGCGCTGATTCCCCGCGGGCCTCGCGCCGGTACGAGCGAGCCTGCACCATCTGGCGGATCTCCTCCTCGCGGACCTCGCTGGTCACCGGGGCCGAGGAACCGCCGGCCTGCGGCATCTCGTGCTCCATCTCGAAGGTGCCCTTGCCGATCTGGCTGAGCGCGTTGCTCGCCCCCAGCGCGAAGACCGCGGCTCCGATCGGCAGGGCCGCGATCACCACCAGGATCAGCACGACGCCGGTGTCGATCGCAAGCGGCATGGGCCAGAGACTAGACCGGGTCGGCCGTGCTTAGCCCACGCACGCCGCGGACAGAACCGGGAACATGTCGTCGTCGATCCGATACCCTTCCCTTTGCTGGCTGA
>Ga0299913_10001827_pt1 | contig 16230 bp, 17 predicted proteins | sample RVTome_9_FD_201360 | JGI IMG/M metagenome (GOLD analysis project Ga0299913, IMG submission 201360) | Soil microbial communities from uranium-contaminated site in the Upper Colorado River Basin, Wyoming, United States - RVT155D38 (version 2) ...
GCCGCCGCCACGCCGACGATCGACAAGATGGTCGAAGCTGCGCGAGCAGAGGGCGAGGAGACGTTCCAGCGCAAGATCAAATACCTCGGTGATTTCGGGAGAACTATCGGCCTCCCGGATGTGGATAGTCAGGTGCTGTCCCAGGTGATGCTCTCGGTCCTGGACGAGAGATGGAAGGACCATCTTTACGATCTCGATCAGCTGCGAAACGCCATTCAGTACCGAGCCTGGGGTCAGAAGGACCCTCTGATCGAGTACAAGCGTGAGGCGTTCGAGATGTTCGAAGATCTCATGCACGACATACAATCGACCTTCACCGAACGCTTCTTCAAGATCCAGGTCAGCGCGGATCCCCCGCCACCCGAGCCCAGGGCCCGACGGATGCCGCCTCCCGCCGCGACTGCCCCAGCTGCCGGGACGGACGATCTGTTTGCTGCTCCGCCCCGCCGGGTCGCCGCTCCTCCGCCAGTGGCATCGGGAATCAACAGTTCGCTGGGACCGGTCGGGCGCGCGACGGCCGCCGTGCCTGAGGTAGGGCGAAACGATCCGTGCCCCTGCGGCTCGGGCAAGAAGTACAAGAAGTGTCACGGGATCGGCCGCTAGAGTGCCGGTCAATGGACTGGTATTCATCCCGAGCGACCCGCGCTTCGACCCGCTGCGCACCGACAAGCGCTACGCGGCGCTGATTCGGCGGGTTAGGGCTACCGCCGTAAGCTGAACCGGTGGGCGCGGTGCTCTCGCGCCCGGCTGCCACCCTTCGGGAGTGGGGTGGTTGGGCGCCCTGAGCTACAGCGTAACTTGTCTTGCTTCCGCAGGATAATGGCACAATAGCATGCTCGCGGCGGGGCTATTCTGGGCTATGGCCATGCCGTTTTCCGCACTGGTCGAAGCCGACCGGCCCCGCGAGCGCCTCTGGTCCCTGGGCTCCTCCGCGTTGACGACTGCCGAACTTCTCGCCATCCTGTTAGGTACCGGAGGAGGCGGTCAGGACGTCCTCGAGCTGGCTTGCCGCCTCCTGGAGGTGAGCGATGGGTCGTTACGACGTCTGGCCCAGCGGCCGGGGGCGGAGCTCCTCCGTTCGCGGGGCATCGGCCCATCAAAGGCGGGACGTCTGTTGGCCGCCTTCGAACTGGGTGCCCGGACGGCCCGGGAGGAGCGCCCGCCGGTTCACCGAATACGGGAACCCGAGGACGTGCTCCGCCTGTTTGGCACCAGGTTACGGGATCTTCAGGTGGAGGAGTTCCACCTCCTGGCATTAGACAGCCAGAGCCAGGTGCTCCGCGAGGTGCTCATAACCCGCGGGCTGCTGAACAGCTCGCTGGTACACCCGCGGGAAGTGTTCCGGCCTGCCATAGCCGAGGCGGCAGCTGGAATCATTGTAGTGCACAACCACCCTAGTGGCGATCCTACCCCGTCGGCGGAAGATCGGGCAGCCACCAAACAGCTTGTCTCAGCGGGACAGCTGCTTGATTTACCGGTGTATGACCACGTGATAATTGCGGGAGACCGTTTCGTGAGCTTCGCAGCCGCAGGACTCTTGTGACCGGCACACTGCCTGATCTCGCCCCCGATCTGGGGGCGGTACTGGAGCGGCATGCCGACCGCCTGGATCTCGACCTCGTCGAGCGGGCGTTGCGCTTCAGCGCGTCGGCGCATCGCGGCCAGAAGCGCATGTCGGGCGAAGATTTCGTCTCCCACACCATCGCTGTCGCGCTCATCCTTGCCGAGCAGCTCCTGGACAGCACCACGATCGTGGCTGCACTGCTGCACGATGTGGTCGAGGACTCGGATGTCCGAATGGAGGATATCGCCCGAGAGTTCGGTCCCGAAGTGGCCGGCATCGTGGATGGTCTCACCAAGATTTCCAGCCTGACATTCCACTCCTCGGCCGAGGAGCAGGTCGAGAACTACCGTAAACTCCTGCTGTCGATAGCCAAGGACGCCCGCGTCATCATCATCAAGCTGGGCGACCGGCTCCATAACATGCGCACGCTGGAGCATCTGCCGCCCGAGCGCCGCAGCCGGATCGCACTGGAGACCCGCGAGATCTACGCCCCCCTCGCGCACCGCTTCGGTATGGCCGGCATCAAGGCCGAGCTGGAAGACCTGGCGTTCAAGTTTCTGGAGCCGGAAGAGTACCGGGAGCTGGCCCTCCAGGTGGCAGCCAAGCGGGCCGCTCGCGAGCAGACCATTCTCAAGCTCAAAACGCCGCTCGACATCGAGTTGAAAGAGGCAGGAATCGACTGGTTCGAGGTAACCGGCCGGCCCAAGCACCTGTGGTCGATCTTCCAGAAGATGAAGAAGCGCGGCAAGGCATTCGACGAGATCTATGACCTGATGGCAGTCCGGGTCATCGTCCGAACTGTGCCGGATTGCTATCACGTGCTGGGAATCATCCATCACAACTGGACCCCGATTCAGGAGCGCATCAAGGACTACATAGCAAGTCCGAAATCGAACGCGTACCAGTCCCTTCACACCACGATCTTCGGTCCGGGCGGCCAGCTGTTCGAGGTGCAGATCCGCACCCAGGACATGCACCGCACCGCCGAGTACGGCATCGCGGCTCACTGGGTCTACAAACGGGATGGTACGCGTGACGAGCTCGACCAGCACCTCGGCTGGTTCAGGCAGCTTCTGGAGCTGCAACAGGACACGCATAGTCCCGAGGAATTCCTCGAATTCCTGAAGATCGACCTCTATCAGGACGAGATCTTCATCTTCACGCCCCAGGGCGACGTGAAACGGCTTCCGAAGGGCTCAACCGCCATCGATTTCGCCTTTCACGTTCACACCGAGGTAGGGCTCAAGTGCCAGGGGGCAAAGGTCAACGGCCGGATCGCACCGCTGCATCGTGAGCTCAAGAGCGGTGACACGGTCGAGATTCTAACCAGCGCTTCGGCCAAGCCCAGCCGGGACTGGTTGAGCCATGTCCGAACCGCCCGTGCCCGGCAGAAGATCAAGCAGTGGGTAAACCATGAGGAGGAGACGGTCAGCCGCAGTCTCGGCAAGGAAATTCTCGCGCGCGAAGTGCGGCGGCGGCGGCTTGAGCTCCCTGACGACACTCGGCTGGGCAAGGCCGCCATCGCATTGTCGCTAGCCGATGGCGCGGGGCTGGAGATCGCCGTAGGGCGAGGCGACGTGCCGATCGGTCAGGTGATGAGAGCCCTATTTCCCGATCTTCCCAGCGACGAGCTGCAGGAGCCCAAGCCCACGGTGTTCGGCCGGGTCATCGACCGTATTCGTCTGGGTCGGGGAATCAAGATTCAGGGAGTGGACGGGCTCATGGTCCGCTATGCCCAATGTTGCCAGCCGGTGCCCGGCGATTCAGTCGTTGGTTACGTCACCCAAGGACGCGGCATCTCCATCCACCGCTCGGACTGCCCAAACCTGCTGACTCTGGCGGCGGAGGAGCGTCGGGTGGACATTGACTGGCAGGAGACGGCTGGAGAAGCTTTCGCTGTGCGTCTCGCTGTTACCGGTGAAGACCGGCGGGGTCTCTACGCCGATATCATGGAAGCAATCAGCCAGACTGGCACCAACATCCGGGGTGCGGATCTTCACACCAAGGATGGCTCAGTCTTCGGTACGATCTTTGTCGAGGTGGACAACCTTCCCCATCTGGCCAAGGTGATGAAGGGCGTCCGGAAGGTGAAGGGTGTCACGGAAATCGAGCGGCGCGAGGCGCCACCAACCCACTAGGGGAATAAGGAGAGAGCATGGTTCACGCGGCCCGCGGAGCGGCATTGCTGGTTTCAACGCTGCTGATAAGTTGTCAGACCGGTGGCTCGCGCGCGGAGGAGGCGGAAAGTGCAGCTGCAGATAGCGCCGCTGCGGCAGCCGAGGCGGCCAGGGCCGAAGAGAGCTCCAAGACGCTCAAGGTCACTCACGCGATGATCGGTAAGCGCATCGGCGAGGGCGATCGGGTCACCGAGCCCACTTTTCAGTTCGCCCCTTCAGAGACCGTATACGTCTCGGTGGGTACCGTAGGCTCGCCGGATAGCGCCGTGCTCGGGGCCCGTTGGACCAACCAGAAGGGTGAGGTGGTCGACTCGACTGCCAAGACGATCCAGCCAAAAGGGAGGGACAACACCGCTCTCCTGGCAGCGCGCCCCAAGGGGTGGACGCCGGGGGCTTACCGGGTCACCATCTACGCCAACGGAGATTCGGTCGACTCGAAAACGTTCGCGGTAGCAAAGTAGGCGGCAGCTCTGTCCTACTGGATCCTCAAGACCGACGCCGAGGTTTACCCATTCGAGCAGCTCGAGCGTGAAGGGCAAGCCGTTTGGGACGGGGTAACAAACGCGCTTGCCTTGAAGCACATCCGCAGCATGGCCACAGGTGACCAGGCGCTCATCTATCACTCGGGGAAGGGGAAGGACCTGGTAGGTCTGGCTCGCATCACCAGCGCACCTTACCCCGACCCCAAGCAAAACGATCCCAAGGTTGTGGTGGTAGACATCACTGCCGTTCGCCGCCTCCCCCGGCCGGTCCCGCTTTCCGCCGTCAAGGCGGACCCCGCGTTTTCGGAGCTTGGGCTGGTCCGCATGTCCCGCCTGTCGGTCATTCCGGTTCCCGCTTCACAGTGGAAGAAGCTGCTCCAGATGGGAGGTCTCGACTAGGAAGATTGTCGCCTCCCGAAGAAATCCCGGCAGGTGTATATTCTCTCCATGAGCTCCCAGCGTTTCGAGGTCGTTGCCCCGTTCGAGCCCGCCGGTGACCAGCCCAAGGCCATAGCAGAACTCACCGCCGGGCTTCGACGGGGAGACAAATACCAGACGCTTCTTGGTGTAACGGGGTCGGGCAAGACGATGACCCTGGCTCACACCATTGCCAACTATGGCAAGCCCACGCTGGTTCTCTCCCACAATAAGACTCTTGCGGCCCAGCTGTACGGAGAGCTGCGTCAGTTCCTGCCGCGCAACGCCGTGGAGTACTTCGTATCCTATTACGACTATTACCAGCCCGAGGCGTACGTTCCTTCCACAGACGTGTACATCGAGAAGGACGCGTCGATAAATCAGGACATCGAGAGTCTCAGGCTCAGAGCCACATCGAGCCTGATGGAGCGCGAGGACGTAGTCATCGTGGCAACCGTCAGCGCCATATACGGTCTCGGTGATCCGGTCGAATACCGGAAGCTCATGGTCACGGTTCGGCGGGGGGAGCAACGAGGGCGTGATGAAATTCTGTCGGAGCTGGTGCGGATTCATTACGGCCGGAACGACGTCAGCTTCGAGCAGGGCACATTTAGAGTCCGGGGCGATTCGATCGAGATCTTTCCCGCATATGCTGAACAGGCTATCCGGATCGAACTATGGGGAGACGAAGTTGAGCGGATAAGCAAGATCAATCCGCTCGCCGGAGAGACCATCTCCCAGCTCGACCAGTGCGCCATTTATCCGGCGAAGCACTTCGTCACCCAGCGGCCAACCATCGAGCGAGCGGTGAAGGCCATTCGGGAAGAGCTCGCCGTCCGTCTCGCCGAGCTGAAAGGAGCGGGCAAGCTGCTGGAAGCCCAGCGGCTCGAATCCAGGACCTCCTTCGACGTCGAGATGCTGCTGGAGGTGGGTACCTGTGCCGGCATCGAGAACTATTCACGGCACCTGAGCAATCGCCTGCCGGGCGAGCGTCCTGCCTGTCTCATCGACTATTTCCCGCCGGAGTTTCTGGTAGTGGTCGACGAATCGCACGTCAGCCTGCCTCAAATCGGCGGCATGTTCAACGGAGATCGGGCCCGAAAGCTGACTCTGGTCGAGTATGGCTTTCGGCTGCCCTCGGCGCTGGATAATCGCCCTCTGCACTTCGACGAGTTCATGGCGTTGGCGCCCCAGATGGTCAACCTATCCGCCACGCCGGGTGATCTCGAATTGAAGCTCTCTGACGGCGTGGTAGTGGAGCAGATCATCCGTCCTACCGGACTGATCGACCCGGAGGTCGATGTCCGGCCGGTCCGAGGCCAGGTCGACGACCTGCTCTCCGAGATTCGGCGTCGTGAGGCACTTGGCGAGCGGGTCCTGGTGACGACGTTGACCAAGCGGATGTCGGAGGACCTGACCGACTACCTCCAGCAGGCCGGCGTCAAAGTGCGCTATCTCCACTCCGACATCGACGCGATCGAGCGGATGGAGATCCTCCGCGGCCTTCGGCTGGGCGATTTCGACGTTCTCGTCGGCATCAATCTCCTGCGAGAAGGACTCGACCTCCCTGAGGTTTCGCTGGTCGCGATTCTGGATGCAGACCAGGAGGGATTTCTGCGCTCCGACCGCTCGCTGGTGCAGACGATCGGTCGGGCAGCCCGGCACATAAATGGAAGGGCCATTCTGTACGCCGACCGGATTACCGGCTCGATGCAGCGTGCCCTCGAGGAGATGGACCGTCGGCGCTCCATTCAGCGCGCCTACAACGAGGAACACGGAATCACGCCGACCTCCATCATCAAGTCCATGGAGCAGGTTCGGCTCTCGACCCACGTGGCCGACGCACGCACTGAGCGTCCGGAGCCTAGGAGGCCCCTCCACGAGCATGTGGACCTTCACGACCCGGCCAAGCGTGCCGCGATGATCGCTTCGATCGAGCGCCAGATGCGCGAAGCGGCAGCCAACCTGGAGTTTGAAGCGGCTGCCCTGTTGCGGGATCAACTGAACGAACTCAAGGCGCTTGGTGCCCCGGACGTGCGCCGAGGACCATCAGGCAAGATCCGCAGGCAGGCGTGACTCTTACCCTCACGCAGGACGAGCTGGAGGCCAGGGGAGAGGCGCTCGGCAGGGCACTTCATCCCGGGGAGCTGGTGACGTTCCAGGGCGAGCTCGGGGCAGGGAAGACGACGTTCATCAAGGCCGTAGCGCGTGGTCTCGGCGTGGACGCACCCGCTACCAGTCCAACTTACGCGCTGGTGCATCGCTACCAGGGTACTCGGGGGCCGGTGTTCCACCTGGATTGTTTCCGGCTTCGTTCTCCCGATGAAGCCGCTGACCTCGATTGGGAAGGGCTGATCAGCGAGGGTGACGCGATACTGATCGAGTGGCCGGAACGAGCCGGAGCGTGGATACCGACACCAACCAGGCGCTTCCGACTCCACCATCTCGCGGATTCCGCGCGGCGCGGACTCGAGGTGCTCTGAATGCTTTTGGCGATCGACACCGCCACCGACCATGCCTCCGTTGCTCTTGCACCGACAGGTACGGAGGTCCTGGAGGAGAATCTCACTGGTTCCCGGCGCCACGCGGCTGCTCTCCTGCCGATGATTCAGACACTCCTGCGCCGGGCTGGCGCCTCGCTCGACGACGTCAAGGGCATTGTTCTGAGCGATGGGCCGGGAAGCTTCACCGGGCTTCGGGTGGGCGCCTCCGTTGCGAAGGCACTGGTACAGGCGCGCAGTCTTCCACTCTGGGTTGCGCCCTCGCTGCTGGTGCGCGCAGCCGGAGTGGCGCAGGATGGCGCGTTGGTTCTCGCCGTCTCGAGTGCGCTCCGGGGGGAGATGTATGCGGCTGCTTATCGCTTTTCCGGCGACCGGATATCCGCCGAGCTGATTCCCTCAGTACGTAAACCCGAGGACTTAATAGGAGCGGGCCTCGAGCCGCATACCATCGTCGGGGAAGCACCCGCCGAGATACTCGCGGCGCTGGAGAAGTGGTTTGGCCGGCCAGTGATCGGTCCACCGGCTGGTTCACCTCATGCTGCGCGACTCCCAAGTCTGGTCGGGCGCGCTGGCGGGGCGCGGCTGGTGGAGACCCCAGCCCTATGGGAACCGGTGTACGGCCGTCCCGCTGAAGCGCAGGCGCGTTGGGAGAGTACCCATGGACGCCCCTTACCGGATTCGATCGGCAGTCCCGGCTGATGCAGCCCCGCTCGTGGCTATCGAGCGCCGCTGCTTCAGTGATCCCTGGAGCGAGCACAGCTTCCGAGATGCGCTGGACTCGCCTTGGTCGTTTGGAATGGTTGCTCACACCGGCCCGAGCATCGCGGGATACCTGATAGGACGGGAGGTCGCAGGAACCGGCGAGGTCTTGAACCTTGCGGTGTCACCTGACTGCAGGCGCAGAGGAGTAGCGCGCTCGCTACTTCGTGCCGGTCTGGCGTATTTCCGTAAACGGCGAGTGGAAGAGGTCTTCCTGGAGGTGAGAGAGTCAAACCTCTCGGCTCAGGCGCTATATCTGAGCTCCGGCTTCAGACCGGTTGGACAGCGAGCGGCCTACTACCGAAATCCGAAAGAAGATGCGCTGGTGCTCTGGCTGGCGCTCAAGCAGCATGCGTAGATTAGGTAAGAGAGAATGACATTCGGTTAGAAGCAGGGATTGCTGTTTCTGTATCATGCGCGGGTTCACCGCGGACCCACGTCGAACTCGGGAGGTATCTGTGAGTCGGAGTATGAACAAGGCCATCTTGGTCGGAAACCTGGGAGCTGATCCGGAAGTCCGCAGCACCTCGAACGGGTCCCGGGTGGCAACGCTGTCCATCGCGACCAGCCGCCAGTGGAAGGACAAGGCCGGTGAGAAGCAGGAGAAGACGGAGTGGCACCGGGTGGTATTCTGGAATACCAAGTTTTCGAATCTTGCGGATATCGCCGAGCGCTTCTGCAAGAAGGGAGACAAGGTATACGTGGAGGGGAGCATCGAGTACCGCTCCTGGCAGGATCGCGAGGGCCAGACCCGCTACACCACCGAGATCAACGGCCGGGAGCTCATTCTTCTCTCAGGCAAGGGAGACGGCTCCGAAAGCTTCTCAGCTCCTAGCAAGGTGGCCGCCGGGGCTGCCGCACCGAAGGGCAAGGAGTCTTTCGATGACTTTCCCGAGGCTCTAGACGCCGAGGACGACGACCTGCCGTTCTAGCAGCGGGGCAGCCGGGCAGCGGGGCAGGAAAAGATTGGGAGTTGAAGCCGACGATGAGGTTCGGGGCGGGCCCGCTATCTTGTCGTTGCTGTTGCCGCCTCGCGGCCCCGCGGCCCCGCTGTCCGCCCGTTCTCCCGCCGATCGCCAGACCTCTTCCGGCTTAGACCGGCAGTCCGGAACACGGCGTAAGCCCATCGGAGCGCTGAAGTTGCAGTGCTCGTCTCAAGTCACTTCACAGTGGCGTTGATTTTGCGACTCCGCCTGCGAGATACCTCGCGTACGGCCGAGTCCCTTGCTCCTTCATCAGACAGCGACGCCGCTGGGAGATCCCAATGCCGCGTAAGTTTTCCTGCAATCCATCCCGGCAGCTTTCAGGGCCCCGGGCTCGGACCCTCGGGTGGCTGGCCGCTCTTACCCTGGCGATTCCCGCCACCGGGGCGCTGGCACAGGAGCCGCTGCCCCAGACTCATACCGTGCGCAAGGGAGACACCCTTTGGGATCTAGCCCAGCTCTATTTGAAGGATCCCTTTCTGTGGCCCGGCATCTACCGACTGAACACCGCTGTGGTCGAGGACCCTCACTGGATCTATCCGGGCGAGGTGCTGCGCATCGCTCCGGACGCAACCGTTGCTGCCGTTCCCACCATGGACACGCCACTGCCGCCGGAGCCGGTGGATACAACTCCCATCACTGACCCTGATGGTTCCTCGGAAACGATTGCGAGGGGACCGCAGCAGCCCTCAACAGCCGAGGCATCAACCGAAGAGTGGGCACCCCTCTTCCAGAGCCAGCGCGCGCGATCGGTGGCAGAAATACTCAAGGCGTACACGGACCAGCCCTATCGGCCGTTGCGGCGCAGCGAGTTCTATTCTTCGGGTTTCTTGACGGAGAACCAGCGTCTGCCCTACGGCGAGGTGCTCGGGCCGGTGACGCCGCAGCAGATCAAGGCCACGAGCAGCAGGGCCAATGCGCTGCCCTACACAACAGTGGCTGTAGAGGCGCCCCGCGGCGCCACCTACGAAGTGGGCGACACCCTGCTGGTGCTGAGGATGGGCGCGGAGCTCGAGCCGTTTGGACGTGCGGTGGTTCCGACTGGGCTGGCACAGGTGACCGGTACGGTTGATGGCCACTATCTCGCCAGCGTCATCGCGGTCTACGGACCGATCCGCAACGGCCAGCAGGTTCTACCGGTGGAGAGTTTTTCGCCGACATCAGGCGCCCGCGCCGTCGCCATTGCCGACGGTGTCCGAGGCGCGCTGCTTGGCGGGCTGGGCCGGCAGGATCTGAAGGAGCCGCAGATGGTCGTATTCATCGACAGAGGGCGAGAGGACGGCGTGGCGCCAGGAGATCTCTTCGAGGTCCGCCGCCGCCCGGCGCGCCTCTCCGACGGGACGGTCCGGGTGAACGAGCTCATGGCCACTCTTCAGATCGTCCACGCCAGGGAACGTACCGCGACCGCCATCGTCCTCTCGGTAGTCTCGCCCGATATTCCACCCGGCACCGATGTGGTGCAGGTCGCGAAGCTGCCGTCGTAAGCGGGGTTGGCGGGTAGGCGGGTAAGCAACAACAACTCAAAGAATGTGCCCTGCAGGATGAGGGGGCCGGAACTCAATTCGAGTTTCGGTCCCCTCCTCGCTTTGCTCACTCAGCTTGTTGGCTCGGGCAGCCTCTTAGAGTGACAACCTGCCCGCCGGTTCCCTCCACCCGGGCCTCATCTATATTGTGTGACACTCTACATAATCCTTCTACTAACCAGTTGCAGGAGATCGGGATGCCGAGACGCCCACGATGAGCGGCAGGGTATTGGTTACGGGTGGTGCGGGATTCATCGGCTCTCACATCGCGGAGGGGTACCTGCGAGATGGATGGGAAGTGAGCATCCTCGATGATTTGTCACGGGGTCATGAGTCGAACGTCCCGAAAGGGGCCCGCTTTATTCGGGCAGATATCCGCTCTCCGGAGGCACGCCAGGCGCTCGTCAGCGGACGATTCGACGTGCTCAATCATCATGCTGCCCAGATCGACGTTCGGGTCTCCGTCGATCGTCCCGCGTTCGACAGCCACATCAATGTCGTTGGTTTCGTCAACCTTCTGGAAGGAGCGGGCGAGGGTGGCGTGAAGCGCGTCATCTTCGCCAGCAGTGGAGGAGTAGTGTATGGTGACCCCGAGATCATTCCGACGCCGGAGACCGCACCCAAGCTCCCGGTCTCGCCCTACGGTGTGAGCAAACTGGCCGGAGAGTACTACATGCGAGCCCTGGCCGCGCTGCGTGGCTTCGAGGGTGTAGCGATGCGGTACGCGAACGTATTCGGACCCCGGCAGGATCCGAAGTCGGAGGCTGGAGTGGTGTCGATTTTCGTGTCCCGCCTTCTGGAAGGAAAGCCGCTGACCGTCTTCGGCAACGGCCTTCAGACTCGAGACTACGTGTTCGTCAAGGACGTAGCTCGGGCGAACGTGCTGGCCTCCACCCTGCCGATTCCCGGCAATGCTGACTTCGATGCGCCTGCTTTCAATATCGCGACGTCGGTCCAGCGCAACGTTCTGGAGCTGGCCGCGTCGGTAGGACAAGTGATGCAGCGGGAGCCCAAGATCGAGTTCGCTGAGGCCCGACCAGGTGAGCTGTTCCGCAGCGCCCTCGATGTGTCGAAGGCGAAGAAGGTTCTGGGCTGGTCTCCCCAATCCCCTTTCGAAAGTGGGCTGCAGGAGCTGGTTGACTGGTTTCGAAAGGAGGCGAGGTGATCCTTCAAGCCGGTGGCGCGATCCCACAGTCGTCGCTCGAGCTGGTGCTTGCCGCCAGCCCCGAAACGAAAATTGTGCTGGCTATTCTCATCGTCTTTTCGCTGGTGTCATGGTTCATCATCATTCTCAAATGGTGGCAGTTCCGGAGACTCAACCGTGCGGCAGATCGTTTTTTCAGGGAAATGGAACGCACCACCCGGTTGCAGGATGCTTACAAGTCGGTCATGAAGCTGCCTCCCTCACCATATAACCGGCTCTTTCGGGAGGCGATCACATTCTATTCCGAGCTGCGTCCAGGGGCCCTCCGGGAGGATCGAGACGCTGATCGTAGCTCCCTGTCCATGACCCAGCTCGAGGCTCTGAAGATGGTGTTAGGAAAGGAAGTCGCCGCGGAACGGGACCTGCTGGGGCATTACATTCCCTGGTTGGCGACCATCGGCTCGGTAGGCCCGCTGCTGGGACTCACCGGCACCGTTTTCGGCATAATGAGCGCCTTCATCGGTATAGCTTCCAAGGGGTCGGGCAATCTTGCCGCCGTGGCCCCAGGTGTGGCCGAGGCACTGGTGGCGACCGCGGGCGGATTGCTGGCGGCAATCCCTGCCGTGATCGCCTATAACCTCTTCGTGAACCGGGTCCGGCTGTTCGCAGGGGAGCTCGAAGGCTTCGCCAACGAGCTCATCGGGACGATGGCCAGAGAGGGGCTGGTGTAAATGGCAGCGGGACTAGGTGGCGGCCTCGGCAGTCAACGCGGTGAGCTCCCGCTCATGGCTGACGTCAATGTGACCGCGCTGGTTGATGTCATGCTGGTTATGCTGATCACGTTCATGATTACGGCACCGATGATGCAAGGGGGCGTGGACGTCGAATTGCCCCGTGCCGAGGCGCGGCCTCTTTCCCCCAAGGAGGGGATGGTGGTGTCGGTGAATCGGAACGGTCGAATCTACGTCGACCAGACAGCGGTGTCCTATTCCGATTTCAGAGTGACGTTCAGGTCTTTGGTCGCCACCCGCAAGCCCAGCGGAGTCTACCTGCAGGCGGATGCCCGGGTGCCCTACGGCCAGGTGGTGCGGGTGCTCGCCATTATACGCACGGCAGGAGTACAGAATGTGGGGCTTGTAGCAGCCGAGGAAGAATCGCCGTGAAGATCCGACGGCCCTTCCAGGGGCAGCCGGGAACGCTACCGGGCCTGGTCGGGACCATCCTGGTGCATGCAGCCGCGGTCATGTTTCTGATCACTGCCGTCAAGCCCACCCGCGCCTTGCCGCCGTCTTACGCCGTCAACCTGGTTGCAGCTCCAGCCCCAACAACCAAGCGGCGGCTGGCTAGAGAAGCGCTGCCGACGCCACCGCCGGAGGAGAAGCCCGCCCCCACTCCACCGAAGCCGGCGCCACCGAAGCCTAAGCCGGCCCCGATAACGCCGAAGCCACCGAGGCCGGTCGAGACCGCACCGGCTCCGGCGCCCGAGCAGCCACCCGCCGAGAACGAGCGGGAACCGGCTCCTCAAACCGCGGCTCCGTTGGAACCGGCTCCAGGCGAGACACCCAGCACCGGCACCGATGTAGCCACGATCAAGACCCCCGGCCTGGCATTTCCGTTTCCCGAGTATCTGCGCAACATCGTGACTCAGGTTTACCAGCGGTGGGATCGGAGCTCGGCCAAACAGAGCAACTTCGCCGAGATCAGCTTTTTGATTCTGCGCGACGGATCGGTACGTGATATCCGATTCGTGACGCGTTCCGGCAGCTTCGCTTTCGACATCGACGCCCAGGGAGCAATCGAAGCGGCGGGAAACGCCAATGCCTTCGGCCAGCTGCCCGACGGATGGGAAGCGGACGTTCTGCCGGTCAGCTTCTACTTCCAGCCAACGCGATGATACGATATCTCTTTTTGTTCCTTAGCTTCACGGCCGCCCGCACGCTGCGGGCCCAGGACACGACCCGGGTCGACCAGGGAGTGCGGGTAGGAGTGGACTACCGCCCGGGAGTCAGGCCGGGCTTGGTAGTGCTGCCTGGACCCGGAATCGACTCGGCACGCGCCATGATCCGGCGCGATCTCGACTACAGCGACCGCTTCGAGATGATCACTGTAGCTGATGCGTCTGCCCTTTCAACCGCCGGTGGGGGTGCCCAAGAAGAGGGCGGCCCCGTGAACTACGCGCTCTACAAAGGTCTGGGTGCGGAGTTCGCCGTCGAGTTGAGCGAAGCGGCGGGCGGGGTCACGGCCCGGCTGCACGATCTGAACGCCGGCCGGCTCAGAAATCAACAGACGGTGCCATTGCCGGCAGGATCCGATTTCCGGCTCGAGGTTCACCGGCTCGCGGATGAGATCACCCGGTGGGCCAGCGGAACGGTGGGCGCAGCATCAAGCCGGATGCTGTTCGTGTCGGGTGGGCGAGTATATCGCGCGGACAGCGACGGCCATGATCTCACGCCTTTGACCCCCGCTGGCCAGACCGCGCTCTCACCGGCGTGGTCTCCTGATGGACAGCGGATCGCCTTCACCCAGCTGGGCGAGGGGCGCGGTGGCGTGGTGGTGCAGGCACACTCGGGCGGCGCCGCATTCCTGGCCCCTGGCTCGCAGACAGCGCTCAACATCACGCCGGCATTCTCGCCGGATGGACGCACGCTGGCATACGCGCATTCGGACGAGCGCGGGACCGACATTTACATCGCCAATGTGATCGAGCGCTGTTGCGCGCAACGCTTGACCGTAGGACGCTACGCGGACAACTTATCCCCAACGTTTTCGCCAGACGGGCGCCGCATCGCGTTCATCTCCACGCGTGCCGGACCGCCTCAGTTATATGTGATGGCTGCGGACGGGACTGATCAGGAGCTGCTGGCGCCATTCGACTACGGCGCCACCGGAAGTTCGAACGCTCCCGACTGGTCACCTGACGGAGCCAATGTGGTATTCCACCGCGAGGTCTCCGGTAGCCCTCAGATATTTCTGGTGGACGTATCCGGTCGCCGGGTACGGCAGCTCACGTCATCGGGCCGGAACGAAGACCCTACCTGGGCGCCTGATGGGCGGCATGTTGCGTTCGTCTCCGACCGAAGTGGCCGCCGACAGATCTGGATCGTCGATATCGAAACAGGCCGGGTGCGGCAGCTGGCTACACCAGGTGCCACTCGACTTCCGTCGTGGTCGCGCCGCCTTGGGCGGACCACTCCTGTTCCCAACCCATAAATCCGGAGTGATGATGCGTGCACCATCCCTGCTGATGCTTTTCGCCGCCGCCGCGTTCGCCGTTGCCTGCGGGGGCAGTCCGGCTCCCGAGGAGCCAGCCCCCGAGCCGACACCAATCGCCGAACCGGCTCCGGCGCCCGAGCCGGTGGACGACAGCGCCGAGCGGGAGCGGATGGAGCGGGAGCGAATGGCCCGAGAGGCTGAAGAGCGGTCGCGCGCCGTGGCCGCCGATTTGGCCGCGATGATCAACTTCGACTACGACCAGGCCACCGTGCGTCAGGCAGATCAGGCCACCCTGGACCGCAAAGCCGCGATCCTGCAGGCCAACCCGAACGTGAAGCTCCGCATCAGCGGCCATGCCGACGAGCGCGGCTCCGACGAGTACAACCTGGCTCTGGCCAACCGGCGCGCTGCTGCCGCGAAGCGGTACCTGGAGAACAAGGGTATCGACGGCTCCCGCCTCGAGGTGATCTCCTACGGCGAGGAGCGTCCACTCAACCCCGGCACCGACGAGGCGGCGTACGCCCAGAACCGCCGCGACGAGTTCGAGGTCACGTCCGGCGGCGATAACATCGTCGCGCCCCAGTGAGACGGCGACGCTCGGCCCCCCGCTCCTTTCTTCTCGGGGCCGGGGTCATTGCAGGTCTGAGCGGGTGCGTCACCAAGAGCGACGTCCAGCAGGTGCAGGACGATATCGCTCTGTTCAAGGCCGAAACCGCGCGCCGTGACTCGGCTCGCGCCGCCCAGCTGACCCAGGTGATCCAGATGCAACAGCGGGTCATGGATTCACTCACCACCAGCCGCCGGGCGGTGGGCCAGCTCCGCGGCGACCTGGCGAGCGATTTGTATAACATCCAGCAGCAGCTGGTGCAGTTGCAGGAACTGACCGGCCAGAGTCAGCAGCGGCTCAGCGAGTTGCGGACTCAGCTCGAGGCCAGGGGTGAGCAGATCTCTTCCGCCGTACCCGGTGATACCTCGGCCCAAGCTACCCCCACTACTGCTTCGGCCGATCAGATGTACGAGGCATCACTGGCGCAGCTTCGGCGGGGGAGCACCTCGACGGCACGGCAAGGACTGCGTGAAATGCTGCGGACGTATCCCACCACCGAGCGGGCCGGGGACGCTCTCTACTTCATCGGGCAAAGCTTCGCGGCTGAGAACCCTGACTCGGCTGCGGCTTACTACCAGCAGGTGGTGCAGAAGTTCCCGGCCTCGAGCCGGGCCGGATCGGCGCTATACAACATCGGCCTCATAGCCGAGCGGCGGAAGGAAACCAGGAAGGCCAGGGAGGCCTACCAGCGTGTGGTCCAGAAATATCCCCAATCCGACGAAGCGGCCCTGGCTCGTGACCGACTGAAGGCGCTCGGGCGGTAACCCGGGCGTCTGGCGCCTTATGACCGGCTCTCCTGGGGAAATGCCGTTCCTCGATCACCTGGAGGAGCTGCGCTCCCGCATACTCCGGTCGCTCGG
>Ga0299913_10001828_pt1 | contig 16227 bp, 14 predicted proteins | sample RVTome_9_FD_201360 | JGI IMG/M metagenome (GOLD analysis project Ga0299913, IMG submission 201360) | Soil microbial communities from uranium-contaminated site in the Upper Colorado River Basin, Wyoming, United States - RVT155D38 (version 2) ...
CCGGCGTGGACCGCACCATCATCCCGTTCTCCGAGATGCCGAAGACGCTTCGCAACGCGGTGCTCGCGGCCGAGGATGCCGATTTCTACCAGCACCCGGGGATCGACCCGATCGGCATCGCCCGCGCAGCGTGGACCGACCTGGTCGCCGGCGGCGTCGTCCAGGGCGGCTCGACGATCACCCAGCAACTCGTGAAGAACGTCTACGCGGGGGAGTACGTCGAGGATCCGGAGACCGGCGAGGAGACGTACGTCGTCCCGCCTCGCAACATCTCGCAGAAGGTCCGCGAGGCGCTCCTCGCCGTCAAGGTCGAGCAGGAGTTCAGCAAGGACGAGATCCTCGCGACGTATCTCAACACCGTGTACTTCGGCCACGGCGCGTACGGCGTCCAAGCGGCGGCCCAGACCTACTGGCAGAAGGATGCGAGTGAGCTCACGATCCTCGAGTCGGCGCTGCTCGCCGGACTGATCGTCACGCCGTCCACCTACGACCCAGTGGTCGACCCCGAGGGCGCGAAGGAGCGCCGCAACTACGTCCTTGGCCAGATGGTCGAGGAAGGGTTCCTGACCGCCGAGCGCGCCACGGCGATGGCCGACATCGACGTCACGACGAACGAGATCGAGATCGGCCTGAACTTCCCGGCCAGGCTCGGTTACTTCCTGGACCACACCCGCCGCGAGCTCATCCGCACCAAGGGGGAGTCCAAGGTGTTCGGCGGCGGGCTCCGGGTCACCACCACGCTGGACAGCGACATGCAGCGGATGGCCGAGGAAGCCGTCGCCAACCGGCTGCCGTCGCCCGAGGGCCCCGACGCGGCGCTCGTCGCGATCGACCCGCGGGACGGGGGGATCCGCGCGATGTATGGGGGGAAGAACTTCAACCTGGAGCACGTGAACCTCGCGACCGGTGCCGGCGGCACGGGACGACAGTCGGGTTCCTCGTTCAAGGTGTTCACGCTCGTCGCGGCGCTCGAGCAGGATTACGGGCTCGATTCGCGCTGGAACGGTCCCTCCACGATCGAGATCCCGGACCCGCTCTGCTATACGGACGGAGAGCCGTGGGAGCTGTCGAACGCGAGCGACTCCGAGAACGGAGTGTTCACGCTGCTCTCGGCGACGACGCACTCGGTGAACACGGTCTTCGCGCAGGTCGCCTCGGCGGTCGGGCCCGAGTCGATCGTCGACGTCGCGCACCGGATGGGGATCCAGTCAAACCTCGAGCCCGTCTGCTCGATCACGCTCGGGACCCAGTCGGTCACGCCGCTCGAGATGACGCGCGCCTACGCGACCCTCGCGGCACGCGGGTGGCGGCACCAGGCGACCCCGCTCCAGGAGGTCGAGGACCCGAACGGCGAGACCGACACGATCAACGCCCGCGGCCAGCAGGTGCTCGACGCGAACGACGCCGACATGGCGACCTCGGCGCTCGAGACGGTGATCATCAGCGGGACCGGCACGAACGCGAACATCGGCCGCCCTGCGGCCGGCAAGACCGGGACGAACCAGGAGTACCGCGACGCCTGGTTCTGCGGCTACACGCCGCAGCTCGCCGCGTGCGTGTGGATGGGCTACGCGGAGGCCCAGCTCCCACTCGTGAACGTCGAGGGGTACTCGGCGGTGTTCGGCGGGACGCTCCCGGCGCTGATCTGGCACGACTTCATGGCCGCGGCGACCGCGAACATGAAGGTCGTCGACTTCCACGAGCCGAACCCGGAGGGCTACACGCGCTCGGCGCCCACGCCTCCGCCGCTGCCCGCCCCTTCGGTCACTCCGTCGCCGACCGAGGAGCCTTCACCGGAGCCGCCCCCGACGCCGACCGAGACGACGCCGCCGCCCACGCCGACCGAGACGACACCACCTCCGACGCCGAGCGTCTCGCCGCCGCCGACCCCTTCGGTGAGCCCGACGTCCGGCCCGAGCCCGACGTCCGCTCCGGCGGCCCGCGCGCGAGGCCCCGGCTGACGCGATCGCGCGTTACGACGCTTCGCTGACGGAGAACTCGCGCGCCGCCGGCACGGCATCGAGCGGCAGCGTGGCGAGCACCGTCGTTCCACGGCCCGGCGTCGAGTGCACCATGAACGTGCCGTTCGCGAGCTCCACGCGTTCGCGCATCGAGGCGAGCCCGACACGGCCCATCTGCAGGTATTCGCGCGCCTTCGACGAGTCGAACCCGCTGCCGTCGTCCCCGACCTCGATCCGCAGCTGGCCGCCGACCGCCTCGACGGAGACGGCGAGGCTCTTGGCGCCGGCATGCTTCGCGCTGTTGGAGAGCGCCTCCTGGACGATCCGGTACGCGAGTGTCTCGAGGTCCTGCGGGATGGCGACCATCGTGCGGCCGACGAACTCGGTGCGCACGGCGTTGTCCAGGCCGAACTTGTCCACGGTCTCGCGGAGCGCCGGGATGAGACCGCGCTCCTCGAGCAGCGGCGGACGAAGGCCCGACATCAGCCTGCGGAGGTTGTCGGCCTCTTCGGACAGCTCGCGCCGAACCTTCGCGAGCACCTCGGTGCCCTCGTCGAGGTCGCCCGCGTCCAGCATGAGGAGCACCGCCTCGAGCGACAGGGACGCGGCCGACACCCCCTGCACCGGCCCGTCGTGGAGGTCACGCGCGATGCGGTTGCGCTCGCTCTCGATCGCGGCGTTCGTCCGGCGCATGATCCGCGTGCGGTCCTCGTCCCGGTCCTGCAGGAACTTGAACAGTGACCGGATGGTCTGGTCGGCGACCCGCGCCGCCGTGACGTCCCGCACGAGCAGCAGCCGCCTGGGGGACTCGGCCGGGATCTCCGACATCCGTGATTCGAGATAGATCGCGTGGCCCTCGCGGCGGAGGGTCCCCTGGCCCGTCTGCGGCAGCGACCCGAATGAGTCGTCGGCGTCGATCGAGTCGGCCAGCACCGACCAGGGCTGACCCTCGACCATCCCCTGCGGGAGCTCGATCATCCGGCAGAACGCTCCGTTCGCGCGGACGATCACGTCCTTGCCGTCGAGCTCGACGATGCCGTCGACCGCGGCCTCGAACACGGTGCGGAGCCGCTCCTCGGACTCGCGAAGCGTCTCGTTCGCCCGCTGGAGCCGAGCGAGCGCCTTGTCCGTCTCGCGGAGCGCGAGTTCCTTCTGATCGAGGGCGTCGTGCACCTCACGCTGGGCGTGGGTTCCGCGGACCTGGTTCACCACGATGCGCAGCACGATGCCGAGCGCGAGGATCGAGATCAGGGCGGAAGCCTGGAAGGGCCCCACCCGCTCGTCGATCTCGAGCGTCGCGACGAAGCCCAGGGCCGCGCACGCCGTCGTCACCGACAGGGTCGTGAGGAGCGTGCGCCCGTAACGCCCGGGCCGGTTCGGCACCTCGTCCTCGGCCCGACGCGGAACCAGCGTGACCAGGAGCGCGAGGTAGAGGCAGGAGAGCGCGATCGGCAGGTCGATCTCGGGCAGGCCGGGCCGGAACGCACCGCTGACCCACCGCTCGGCGAACGCGAGGAGCGCGGAGCTGATGCCGCAGATCCCGGCGAACAGCCCGACGTGTGGGACCGACGGCCGCCAGATGACGAGCGCCCCGTACGCGGAGAAGGCGGCGGCGACGATCGCCGCGAACTCGGCGGCGGAGATGGTGCTCGCCGGCAGCGACATGCTCGGCCGAAGGAGCAGGTAGACGATGGTCCCGATCGCCGCGCTGATCAGCACGACGTCGGCGGCCACCTCACGCCGGTCCTCGACCGGGACGTGGCTCCGGAGCTCGTGGAGCAGCGGGATCAGGAACAGCATCGCGACGACGACGAATGCGGCGTCGAACGGCACCACGCGCGCCGCGGCGGCGCGGTCGACGCCGGCCAGGGTGATCCAGGCGCTGATGACGCCGAGACCCAGAACCCCGAGACCGAGCCACGTTCCGTTGCGCCAGGCGTCCGGCCGGCGAGCCCGAGCGAAGATCGCGATCGCCGAGAGCAAGCAGGCGCCCGAGACGAGGATCCCCGGAAGGGCCGGCGTGCGGTCGAGCACGGGCAGCCAGATGGAATAGGCGGCGATGACGCCGGCGCCCACGAGGAGCAGGACGGCCGGCGCGAGCCAGGATTGCGCGCGTGTGAGCTGCGTGGACATGCTCGGTCGGTCATCATCCCGCACGGGCGCTCAACACTCCATCACCCGCGTGGGGTCCTCAGAATCGGGTAATGGCCTACGCCGGGTGGCTCGATCTGCCCAGTCCGTGCCGCTGGCCCGTGCCCGTGGGCGCTGTGCGGGCCGGCTACTCGATCAGCCGGCGGCGCAGGGCCTCGGCGACCGCTGCCGTGCGGTCGGACGCGCCGAGCTTCTCGAAGATGTGTTCGAGGTGCGTCTTGACCGTGTCCGGAGAGATGTAGAGGCGCTCGGCGATGTCGCGGTTCGTGTGTCCGAACGCGAGCAGCTGGAGGACCTCGATCTCGCGCGCGGTGAGTGTCTCGGCCCGGCGATCGCGCTCCTTGGCCTGCGACAGCTCCTCGGCGAGCGCGACCACGAGCTGCGGGTCGATCACCATGTTGCCTCCGGCCACGAGCCGGACCGTCTGGATGAGGTGCTCGGCGTCGCGGGCCTTCAGCACGTAGCCGCGGGCGCCCGAACGCACGGCCTCGACGACGAACTGCCGGTCGTCGTAGGCAGTGAGCATGATCACGCCCACCTTCGGGAACTTGTCGCGGATCTGGCGGGCGGCCTCCAGGCCGTCCATCTCCGGCATCCGGATGTCGACCAGGGCGATGTCCGGGTTCTCACGTTCGATGAGGTCGACCAGCTCGATGCCGTTGGCGGCCTCGCCGATCACCTCGATGCCGTCCGCCATGTCCAGGTAGCGGCGCAGGCCCTGTCGAACCAGGGAGTGGTCGTCCGCGATCGCCACTCGAATCGTCACCTTTGGTGCCTCCACTCGGCCTCCGGCCCCCGCAGTTCGGCGCCCATCCTATATGTCGGCACCCTCCCGTCAGAAGATGTAGTACCAGTTGAGGGTCAGCAGGCTGAGCAGGCCGAGGCCGGCGGCCCCCACCGCGGCGAGCGCCCATCGGGGGATGGAGGATCGCCCGGCCAGCTCCGACGCCGCCCAGAACGCCGGGAAGAGCACAAGCACGAAGCGTGGCATCGACATGAGAGGGCGGTCCTCGAACACGAACGTCAGGGGGATCAGGAGGCCGCCCCACAGGTAGAGCCCGTAGGAGGGCCGATACCGCTTCCACGCCCAGACCGAGAGCACCAGGACCGGCACCACGATCACCCAGTCGATGATCCAGTAGCCGCCGTTCGTGTTGCCGACGTAGCGGCCGGCCGACCGCGTGGCGTTCCACAGCGAGACCCACGGCCAAGAGAAGGTGCGCTCCCAGTTCTCCTGCCGTGTCACCGGTGTGAGCCAGTCGCCCGTCCGCAGCTCCCACCAACCGAGGTAGGCCAGGGTGCCGATCCCGGTCGCCGCCGCGGCAAGGAGTCCCGGCCACGCGGGGCCGCGTCCCTCGGCGCGCCGGTGCAGGGCCTCGATCGCGAGCGCCGGCGCGAGGACGAGACCGACGCTTCGCGTGAGGGCCGCGAGCACCCCGGCAACGCCGGCGAGACCCCAGCGCCCTCGTCGCGCTCCCCAGAAGGCGGTGACCGCGAGCAAGAGGAACGTCGACTCGCTGTACGGCATGAGGAAGAAATAGGAAGTTGGGAAGAAGGCGAGGAGCACGACCGTCGTGCGGGCGGCGCGCTCGTCGATCTCGGACGTGGTCAGGAGGTAGGTGACGACGAGCGCGCCGAGGAAGGCGGCGTTCGAGACCAGGATCGACGCCGCGAACGGGTGTCCGCCCAGGACGAAGGAGACGGTTCGGACGGCCAGCGAGTACAGCGGGAAGAAGGCCGCGCTGCCGTCGGCCGTCCGGTACCCGGCATCGGCGATCCGGAGGAACCACAGCGCGTCGAATCGTTCCCACGCGGTGAACAGGTTCTGCCAGCCGGGATCGGGGATCGGGTTGGCTGGCCACCCGGGAACCCCGACCGGGTCGAGCGGAGGGACGATCCCTACCGCCGCGAGCCCGATCACGAACGTGAGGAGGCGCAACCCCAGGAACACCGGAACGCAGTAGCGGAGGGCGTCGATCAGCAGCCGGCGTTCGTCGAGGACGGGATCGAGCTCGTCCGCCTGGCCCTTCACGGCGGTCGTCACGCGACCGCGCCCGCCGCGTCGACCTCGCGCGGTTCCACCGGCACCGGCTCCGGCGACGGCTCACGCCGGCGCACCCACGCGACGAGGCACAGGATCAAGATCACCGCTCGAAGCGCGACGGCGATCTCGAAGGCGCCGATCGGCAGACCTCCCAACCCCGAGAACCGCCCGAACCACGAGAACCGCGTCACGAACACCGCGACATCGGTCGCCTCGAAGAGCGCGAAGAGCCGGACGTTCGGCAGCGTCAGCGCGAACCAGGGCAGGAGCCACAGCCCGTACTGCGGCGAGTAGACCTTGTTCGACAGCAGGAACAGGATCAGCACAGGAAGCCCGAGCGTCCAGCGCGGGAACCCGGGGTCGCGCGCGAGCTTCCACCGCCACACGACGGCGACGAGCGCGGCGAACAAAGCGGCCGACGCGACGTTGATCGCGCGGGTGTGTCCGCAGGAGAACTCGCCGGTAGCGCGCTCGCAGACGATGAACCAGATGCTGTCCCAGTCGGCCGGCCGGGCCGAGTTGAAGCGGAAGAACTCCCACCACGAGCGCGGCGAGGCGATCGCGAACGGGAGGTTCACCGCCACCCAGCTGCCTGCCGCTGCCCACGCCAGGTAGATCCCGCGGTCCGGCTCTCGAGCGCGGAACCGCCCGGCGACGAACGGGATGACGAGGAGCGCCGGGTACAGCTTCGTTGCGGCGCCGAGACCGAGCAACACCCCGGACCAGACGTCGCGTCGCTTGAGGTACATGTAGGTCGCCCCCGCGACGAACGCGACCGGAAGCAGGTCCCAGTTGATGAAGCCGTACACGGCGAGCGTCGGCGCGAGCGCGAAGTACAGCGAGCGCACGCCGACCAGCAGGTACAGGCAGAGCGTGGTGACGAACGCCGCGATCGTCAGCAGCACCACGTTCGCGTAGAAGAAGCGCGTCACGTCGTCGCCCGAGACCCACGCGGTCAGGCGCATCGCCCACATCGAGAGCACGGGGTACTCGTCGCACTCGCCGGGGGCGTTCGCGTCGCACGCATCGAGGTAGGGCAGGCGCCCGCTCGAGAGCTGCTGGGTTCCGAGCAGCGGGATGATGTCCGTATAGCACAGGCGGGTGTACTGACGGCCGTCGCTCCAGTCGCCGTCGGTGCACGCGGCCTTCGTGCCGAAGCCGATCGCGAGCGTCGCCGCGAGACACAAGAACACGAGCCCGAGACCGATCTGGCGAGAGGCGGTCGGCACCGGTCGCATCATCGCACGCGTCCGGAGCACGGAGGCGTGCCGTCACCGGACGTGCAGCGGGGCCGCCGAGGGGGAGGCGGCCCCGCCGTCACCTTCCGGATCGACCGAAGCCCACCCGGATGCGGCGGCGACAGGTTCGGCGCCGACGCAGTCCTTGCTGTCACACCTCCATCGGCATGATGGGCGGGGCGCGCGCATAGCCCGGGTGGGGGGTCTTGGCATCCTCCGGATGCGGTGCTCGTTGGGTCGAAAGTCGGTTTCTCAGACCTCGATCTGACCGTGCTTGACGGCCAGGGCGACCGCCTCGAGCTTGGAGTGGACCCCGAGCTTACCGAGCACGTTCCGAACGTGCGTCTGGACCGTCTGCGGGCTGATGAACAGGGCGGCGGCGATGTCCTCGTTCCGCCGGCCCTGGGTGAGGAGACGAAGGATCTCCCATTCCCGGTCCGAAAGCTTCGCGAACAGGACCTGCACCTCGCGACGCTCCTCACGTTCCTTCGTCACCTGGTGCAGCAGGCGCGAGAGCGTGGCGGGCTCGATCAGGACCTCGCCCTCGGCGGCCGCCTTCGCCGCGCTGAGGACCTCATCGGCGGGTTCGTCCTTGCCGAGGAACCCGGACGCTCCGGCCTCGACCGCGTCCACGAGCAGTCGTTCGTCGTCGTGCGCGGTCATGATCACGACCTTCGTCGCGGGGGAAATCTCTTTGATCCGGCGGGTCGCCTCGATCCCGCTGATCCCGCTCCCGCCCTTGAACACGATGTCCATCAGGACGACGTCGGGTTTGTGCTCACGGCAGAGCTCGATCGCGCGCTCGGGGTCGGTGACTGGCGGCGCGACGAGCCGAAGCTCCGGATCGCGCTCGACGACCATCGCGAGCGCATCGGTCAGCGTCCGATGGTCGTCGCAGAGGAGCAGAGAAACCGTCGTGCCCCGCTTCACCGTTGGCCTAGCCCTCCCGCGGCAGCGTGACGCGGAGGATGGTACCCCCTTCGTCCCGCTCCAGTACCTCGATCCGCCCGTCGTGGGCCAGGACGTGCGCGCGGGCGATGAACAGGCCGAGGCCGGCGCCGGGTGTCTCCTCGTAGCCGGCGGGGCGCCAACGTCCGAACCGGTCGAAGACGGCCTTCACGCGGTCCTCCGGGATGCCGGGCCCCCGGTCCCCGATCTCGATCGTCGCGTCCTTCTCCTCGACCCGGACCGTGATTTCGATCGGCGCATCGGGCGGCGAGAACTTCACGGCGTTGTCGATCAGGTTCTCGAGCGCCTCGGCCAGGCGCTTGCGGTCGGCTCGGACGCCGACCTCCGGCTCGGTGTCGACGGTCATCGGGTGCTCCGCGTGCTCGGAGGCCCACGCGATCTCCTCCACGAAGACCCCGAGGTCGACGTCCTGCAGGTCGTACGCGATCTGCTCGGCGTCGACCCGCATCGCGGTCGCCGACTGTTCGACCACGCGTTTGAGCCGCGCGGTCTCCTCATCGATCAGCCGGAAGAACTCCAGCTTCTCCTCGTCGCTCATCTGGTCGAACAACCTCGCGCCCGTGGAGGCCAGGCCCTTGATGGCCATCAGCGGGTTCTTGAGCTCGTGCGCGAGCTTGGAGGCGGTCTCGGCGCGTTCGACCAGAGGCCCTCGACGGGAGGCCAGCGCCCACGCCGCACCCGCGGCGACGACTGCGAGGAAGCTCACGAGCCCGAGCGCGATGAGGTTGCGGACCCGCCCGCCCGCCGCTTCAGCGAGGGCCGCGCCCAGGAGCACGGCCGTCGCGCCCGCCGCGACGACCGCGAGGATCGTGAGCCATCGAGTGCGTCGCACCCGGCGAGTCTAGGGTGTGGGCCGTCCCGCTTCGCAGGGCTCAGGCCGGGTAGGAGTGCTCTTCGTCCGGGAACGCGCCCGACGAGACGTCGTCGGCGAACGCCCGCGCGGCGTCCCCGATCTCGGTTCGAAGGTTCGCGTATGCCTTCGCGAACCGCGGGAGTCGGTCGCTCAGCCCGAGCAGGTCGTGCAGGACCAGGACCTGCGCGTCGGTCCCGGGCCCGGCGCCGATCCCGATCGTCGGGATCCGCACGGAGCTCGTGATCTCCGCCCCGAGGCCGGAGGGCAGTCCTTCGAGGACGATCGAGAACGCCCCGGCCTTCTCGAGCGCCTGGGCTTCCTCAGCGATCCTTCGGGCCGCCTCGTCCCCTCGCCCCTGCACCCGGTATCCGCCCATCCCGTGGACGGCCTGCGGCGTGAGCCCCACGTGCGCCATCACGGGGATCCCGAGCTCGGTGAGCCGGTGCGTGAGCTCGACCTGTGGTCCCTCGATCTTGACGGCCTGCGCGCCCCCCTCCTTCAGGAACCGTCCGGCGTTCCGCACGCCCTCTTCGACGGAGACCTGGTACGAGAGGAACGGCATGTCGCCGATCACGAGGGCGTTCCGCGCGCCGCGCGTGACGGCCCGGGTGTGATGCAGCATCTCCTGCATCGTGACCGGCAGCGTGTTCTCGTAGCCGAGGACGTTCGCCACCGAGTCGCCGACGAGCAGGAGCGGGATGCCCGCCTCGTCGAGGATCCTCGCGGTGGGGAAGTCGTAGGCGGTGAGCATCGCGAAACGCTTGCCCTCCGCCTTCCACGCCGCGAGGTCGTGGATCGTCACGCTCATCGCTCGCGCCTCCTTCCGGCAGTGCACGGCTGTCCTTGCAGTGTAACCCCGTCCGGCGAAGCGCCGGCGGGCGTGTCGGTACTCCCTGCTAGGGTCGCGCCCAGAGAGAACCGATACACTCTGGGTCGACCCATTCCTGCTCCCCCCGGGGGCCGTCCAGACCAGAGGAGGTGGGACGCTGAGGAAGTACGAAGCCATGCTGATCCTGCCCGCGGAGGCCGACGAAGCCGTCGTGTCCGGAGCGTTGGATCGCATCACCCGGATCGTCTCCGCGGCCGGCGGCGCGGTCGGTAAGGTCGACCGCTGGGGCCGCAGGCGGCTCGCGTTCGAGATCGATCGGCAGACCGAGGGCTACTACGTCGTGATCGAGTTCACGGCGGAACCCACGGCGATCGCCGAGCTCGACCGCACGCTGCACCTCGCGGACGAGGTCATCCGGTTCAAGGTCCTCGTTCGCGGCGAGGCCGCGTAGAGGCACAAGCGACTTCCCCCTCCCCGGGCAACGCCATCCGCCGGGGAGCGGATCCCAGAACGGAAGGTGATGGAGATGGCGAGCGAGAACCAGATCATCATCGTGGGCAACCTGACCGACGACCCCGAGTTGCGATACACGCCGAACGGGGCCGCGGTGGCGAAGTTCCGCGTCGCGGTGAACAAGCGGTACAAGGACGAAGCCGGGAACTGGAAGGACGGCGAGACGTCCTACTTCACCGTGAACGCGTGGCGCACGCTGGCGGAGAACGTCGCCGAGTCGCTCACGCGCGGGACCCGCGTCGTCGTCGCCGGGCGGCTCCAGATGCGCTCGTGGGAGACGCAGGAGGGCGACAAGCGCACGGTGGTGGAGATCGAGGCCGACGAGATCGGTCCCAGCCTGCGCTGGGCGACGGCCAAGGTCGAACGGCAGGGCCGTTCGGGTTCGAGCGACTGGTCCGCGCCGGTCAGCGTCGGCGCTTCGACGGGAGATGAGGAGACACCCCTGGATGCCACCCAAAGCTAGGAAACGACCTCCGAAGAAGGAAAAGGAAGAGAAGGGCTGGCAGAAGAAGCAGAAGCGCAAGATCTGCATCTTCTGCAAGGACCGGATCGAATACGTCGACTACAAGGACACGGCCATCCTGCGCAAGTTCGTCTCGGAGCGCGGCAAGCTCCGCGCGCGCCGAGTGTCGGGGAATTGCTCCCAGCACCAGCGCGACGTCGCGACCGCGGTCAAGAACGCGCGCGAGATGGCCCTGCTGCCGTACTCGTCACGATGAAGGTCATCCTCCAGAAGCCCGTGGACAAGCTCGGCGCGCCGGGAGACGTCGTGGACGTCGCGGACGGCTACGCCCGCAACTACCTGATGCCGCGCGGTTTGGCGGTCAAGGCCACCAAAGGCGGCGTGAAGCACGTCGACAGCCTCAAGCGCGCGCACACCTCGCGCGTGAACGTCGCCAAGGTCGAGGCCGAGCAGGTCGCTTCCCGCCTGAGCGCCTCCGCGATCAAGGTCCTCGCGCACGCCGGCGAGGAGGGCAAGCTGTTCGGCAGCGTGACGCCCTCCGATATCGCTCAGGCCATCGAGGGCCAGGCGGGGATCCGCGTCGACCGCCACGACGTGCACCTCGACGAGCCGATCCGGTCGGTCGGCACGCACGAGGTTCGCGTCCACCTGTTCGCGGAGGTCGACCCGGTCGTCTCGGTCGAGGTCGAAGGCACGACCGAGGCATAAGGCACGTCACGACCCCGGGCTCTTCTGTCCGGGGTCGCCGTGCGTCCGGGCTCGTGTGAAGCGTTGCGTCGGGGAGGCGCGCTGAGGTCGGGGATCCGCCGGGCTGCTCGTCTCCGCCTTCGCCAAGGGCTCGTGCTCGAAATAGCACCGCGGGCTTCGGCTCCGCTCGACGACGCCAGGCGGACCGCCCTCCCCGCGCGCCGACCGCCATCGGCGGGTCCCAGCCCTCTCCCCGCGCCGACCGCCATCGGCGGGTCCCAGCCCTCTCCCCGCGCCGTGCGCCCTCGAACCGGTTGGCACTCTCCAACGCGCTACTGTCCCTGCATGTCACCGAGCAAGCGGCGAAACGGCGACTCGGGTCCCGCGTCGGAGTTTCGCGAGGAAGCTCGATGGAGCTCCTTTACGAACTCCTGGAGTCGCCCCTTCCGCGGTTGGCATTGGCCACTCCGGGCTCGAGAAGTGGTCACCGTGCTCCTGGTCGGCGCTGCTGGCGGAGCGATCCTCTGGGGCTTCTCGATGTTGCTCCGGGCACTCTTAGCGATCATTCGCCGATTGAGGCGAATCACGGATGATCGGGACTTAGCGCCGGTTGGCCCGCGACTGTGGGGGCGGGCGGGGCGAGTCGCGGCGGGCGTCGTCGAGCGGAGCCCTCGCGGATGAAGGCCGGAGAAAGAGGTGGTCGGCGAGGGCGGAGACGAGCAGCCCGATGCGGCCCCGACCTCAGCCCGCCTCGACGAGCGCAACCCCTGGGCTGAGAATTACGTGCCTGTGATTCGAGTGTCAGAGGCGGCCGGTACACACCTTTCCACAGGGTTTTCCTCATGTGGAATCGCAGGTGAAGGCCACAGTGACAAGGAATCTTCAGGCACGACCAGCGATCCGGGTTTCCCCACGAGTTATCCGCTGGAGGCGGGGGACCGGGGGGGCTAGCGTTCGCGCCGGTCTGGACGGGGCGAGGGCGGGAGGGGGGCGCGATCGTGGTTCGTACGGCTGACGACGTGCGCCGGCTCAGGCCCGAACGCGTCCCCCCGCACAACCTCGAGGCCGAGGAGTCGGTCCTCGGCTCCATGATGCTCTCCTCCGATGCCATCGCCGACGTCGTCGAGATCGTCCAGCCCGTCGACTTCTACCGCTCCGCCAACGGGAGCATCTTCCAGACGCTCCGCGAGATCTACGGGCGGGGCGACCCCGTCGACGCGATCACCGCGGTCGAGGAGCTGAAGCGCCGCAACCTGCTGGCCGAGGTCGGCGGCCACCTCTATATCTCCGAGCTCGTCGAGCGCGTGCCCACCCCGGCGGCGGCGGCCTCGTACGCGCGCATCGTCGCTGAGACCGCGCTCATGCGACGGCTGATCTCGGCGGCCGGCGACATCATGGAGATGGCGTTCTCTCCGACCGACGAGCCCGAGCGGGTCGCGGACGAGGCCGAGCAGCGCATCTACGACGTCGCCCGGCGTGACGAGAAGGACCAGGTGGCCTCGCTCCGCGAGCTCGTCGACCAGGCCATGACCGACCTGGAGAAGCTCCAGAATCGGGAATCGGCCTTCGCCGGCGTTCCGACGGGGTTCCGCGACGTCGACGGGCTGCTCTCGGGGATGCAGGCGGGCAACCTGCTCGTCGTGGCCGCCCGGCCGGGCGTCGGCAAGTCGTCGTTCGTGACGAACCTTGCGCGGAACGTCAGCGTCGACGCACAGCAGCCGGTCGCCATGTTCTCGCTCGAGATGTCGCGGTGGGAGATCGGCATGCGGCTGCTGTGCGCCGAGGCCCGTGTCCCGTGGGACCTGATCCGCAATAAGCGCGTCGCCGCGGAGGACTGGTCGCGGATCGCGCAGGCGGCGGACACGCTGCACGAGGCGCCGTTGTTCATCGTCGACTCGGGCAACGTGACCCTCGTTGACATCCGCGCCAAAGCTCGACGGCTGGCGGCGCGCCGCCAGGGGCTCGGATTGATCATCGTCGACTACCTGCAGCTGATGTCGCACACCCGCCGGGTGGACAACCGCCAGCAGGAGATCGCCGAGATCAGCCGCGGGCTGAAGATGCTCGCGAAGGAGCTCTCGATCCCGGTGATCGCCGTCTCGCAGCTGAACCGCGACCCCGAGCGACGACAGGACAAGCGGCCGCAACTTTCGGACCTGCGCGAGTCCGGTGCGATCGAGCAGGACGCCGACGTCGTCATGTTCATCCACCGCGACGATGCCGACCCCGCGAAGAAAGGGCTCGCGGACCTGATCGTGGCCAAGCACCGCAACGGGCCGACCGACACGATCCCGCTGACGTTCCTGCCGCACCTGACGCAGTTCCGGAACTTCCAACCGGCCGGCGCGTAGTCCTCGCGTAGCCTTCGGGCATGGCGGTCGACCGGCGTCGGGTGCGCGCGATCCATCGGCGGCTCGAGCGGCACTTCGGTGAGCTGCTGCCACCGCGGCGCGGCGATCCGCTCGACGAGCTGATCCTCACCGTCCTCTCGCAACACACCAGCGACGTGAACGCCGAGCGAGCGTTCGAGTCGATCCGTCGCAGCTTCCCCACGTGGGAGGACGTCCTCCGGGCTCGGCCCGAGGAGGTGGCCGACGCGATCCGTTCGGGCGGTCTGGCGAACACGAAGGCACCTCGGATCCAGGCGATCCTCCGCGAGGTTCGAGAGATCGAAGGTCGGTTCGATCTGTCCTCACTGCGGCAGATGTCGGATCGAGAGGCGAACGAGTATCTGTCCTCGCTCCCCGGCGTCGGGCCGAAGACCGCGGCCGTCGTGCTGGCGTTCGCGCTCGGTCGAGACGCGCTCCCGGTCGACACGCACGTCCATCGTGTCGCAACTCGTCTCGGATTCATCGACGCCCGGACGAGCGCCGAGAAGGCGCACCGGGTCCTCGAGGAGCTCGTTCCGGCCGAGATCCGAGTGCCGCTCCATGTCGGTTTCATCCGGCTCGGGCGCGAGATCTGCAAGGCCGGCCGGCCTCTGTGCGAGCACTGCCCGGTGTTCGAGCTCTGTCCAACGGGGCCGATGGTGCTCGCGCAGCTCGACTAGAGAGATGGGAGCGGGCGAGGGGAATCGGACCCCCGTCTCGAGCTTGGGAAGCTCGCGTTCTGCCATTGAACCACGCCCGCATGGTGCGCCGCCCGCCGCAGCGAGCGACCCACAGCATAGCGAGCGGCCCGGCGCGACCGATCCGGCGACCCCGACCTGCTAGCCTCCGAGGCCCCATGGGCGAGCCGGACCCGGACTTCTGGCCGCACGCGCTCTCCAAGGTCGCGGCGCACGAGGCGCTGTCGGCGGACGAAGCGGCCGAGGCGATGCGGCAGGTGATGGCGGGAGAGGCGACGCCCGCGCAGCTCGGCGGCCTCCTGATGGCCCTGCGGACCAAAGGCGAGACGGTCGACGAGATCGAGGGCCTCGCCCGGACGATGCTCGAGTTCGCGAACCCGGTCGTCCCGCCCTCGCCCGTGATCGACACGTGCGGGACGGGCGGGGATCGGAGCGGGACCTTCAACATCTCGACGATCGCGGCGATCGTCGTCGCGGGCGCCGGCGTACCGGTCGCCAAGCACGGCAACCGCGCGGCGTCCTCGAACTGTGGTTCGGCCGACCTGCTCGAGGAGCTCGGCGTGCGCATCGACCTCGACGCGCCGGGCGTCGAGCGGTGTCTGGCCGAGGCCGGGATCGCGTTCATGTTCGCGCCGGTGTTCCATCCCGCGATGGGGCACGCGGGCCCGGTCCGCCGCGAGCTCCGGGTCCCGACCGTGTTCAACTTCCTCGGCCCGTTGACGAATCCGGCTCGGCCGTTCGCTCAGGTCGTCGGCGTATCGGACCCGCGCATGCTGCCGCTGATGGCGGAGGTGCTCTCGCGACGAGGTGTTCGCGCGAAGCTCTTCCGCGGTGCGGACGGACTCGACGAGCTCACGACCACCGGCCCTTCGACCGTGTTCGAGGTTGGGGGCGGCGGGGTGGACGAGACGGCGCTGGATCCGGACGACGTCGGCCTGTCGAGGGCCTCGGCGGAGGACCTGCGGGGCGGAGACGCGGCGGCCTCGGCCTCGATCGCGCGCGCGATCCTGGAGGGCAAGCCCGGCGCGCGCCGCGACGTGGTCCTGCTCAACGCCGCCGCAGCGCTCGAGGTCGCGGGCCGGGTCTCGCGGCTCGCCGAGGGCGTGGAGTTGGCGGCGAGGTCAATCGACTCCGGGGATGCCGCCGCCACGCTCGATCGCTGGGTCGCGGTATCACGGAGCGGGTAGCCTGGCGCGGCGATGATCCTCTCCGACATCGACATCCGCAAGGAGCTCGCCTCGGGCCGGATCGAGATCGATCCGTTCGACGAGGCGTGCGTTCAGCCGTCGTCGGTGGACCTTCACGTCGACTCGCAGTTCCGGGTGTTCAAGAACTCGCGCTATCCGTACATCGACGTCCGCAAGCCGATGCCCGACCTCACCGAGCTCGTTGAGGTGAAGGGCGACGAGCCGTTCATCCTGCACCCCGGTGAGTTCGTCCTCGGCTCGACGC
>Ga0299913_10001829_pt1 | contig 16221 bp, 12 predicted proteins | sample RVTome_9_FD_201360 | JGI IMG/M metagenome (GOLD analysis project Ga0299913, IMG submission 201360) | Soil microbial communities from uranium-contaminated site in the Upper Colorado River Basin, Wyoming, United States - RVT155D38 (version 2) ...
CCTCTACGATGTCGTGGAGGCGCAGATCGAGGGTCAGGGTCGGCAGATCCTGGGGACCATCACCGCGCCGATCTCTCCGGCCGTGCGCGGCGGCTACACCCCGATCCGCTGGATTCGCGTGCGCGAAGCCGGTGGCGGCTTCATCCTTCACAGCCCCCAGACCGCGGCGTTTCCCCTGCCGGACCCGTTCGACCTGCCGAGATGACGCGGCGCCGGGGCGCGTGAGGGCGTTGCGCCGATGAGCGAGGAGCGCCCCGCCCGGCTGCTGTTCCCGGCGATCCGGTGGGACGCCGACGCCGGCTTCGACGCCGCGGAGGACGCCATCGCCGACGCGCTCGACCTCGGGGTCGGCGGGTTCATCGTCTTCGGCGGGGAAGCGGCCGCGGCGCGCGCGCTGATCGAGAGGGTGCGCGCCGCGGCGCCCCACCCGCTGCTGTTCGGCGCGGACCTGGAGCGCGGGGCGGGGCAGCAGTTCCGCGGCGCGACGTCGCTGCCGCCGCTCGCCGCGATCGGCCACCTCGACGAGCTCGACACGACGCGCCGGGCCGGCTCGCTGACGGCCCGCGAGGCGCTCGCCATCGGCGTGGACTGGGTCTACGGCCCGGTCGCCGACCTGGACGTGGAAGCGCGCAACCCGATCGTCGGGACGCGCGCGTTCGGCTCTCGCCCCGGGCGCGTAGGCGAGCACGTCGCGGCGTGGGTCGAAGGATGCCAGGCGACGGGGTCGCTCGCGTGCGTGAAGCACTTTCCGGGGCACGGCCGGACGACCACGGATTCCCACGCGGGCTTGCCGGTCGTGGAGGCGTCCCGCGACATGCTCCAGGCGGATCTCGCGCCGTTCGCCGCGGGGCTGCGTGCAGGCGCGGCGTCGGTCATGACGGCCCACGTCGCGTTCCCCGCTTTGGATCCCTCCGGCGCGCCCGCGACGCTCTCCGAGCCCATCCTCGGGGGCTTGCTACGGGACCGCATGGGCTTCGCGGGGATCGTCGTCACCGACGCCATGATCATGGACGGCGTGCAGGATGGGGCGGCCGGCGACGCCGTGGGGGCGGGCGTGCGCGCGCTGTCCGCCGGCTGCGATGCCCTGCTGTATCCCGACGACCCGGCCGCGCTGGCCGCGGCGATCACGGAAGCGCTCGCGGGGGGCCGTCTCGACCGCGCCCGCGTCGCCTCGGCGGGGGCCCGGGTCGCCGGCGCCGCCGCGGCGGCCGCCGGGGTTCGCGATGCCGCCGCGCCAGGGACCGGCCATGAGGGCTGGGGCCGCGCCGAGGACGCGGCGTGGGCGCGCGAAGTCGCGCGGGCGTCCATCGTGCCGCTCGCGGGACGGACGTCGCTCGGCGCCGCGGACGGCGTGGTCGTGGTGGACGTGGACGACGACCTGGGCGGGCCGTACCCGCCGCCGACCCGCGAACGGCTGCCGGAGGCGCTCCGCTCCGCGGGGCTCGAGGTCAGCCACGTCCCGGACCACCGCGGGGGAAATGGCGGGAGCGACGATCGACGCGCCGCGCCGCTCCTGATCGCGGTGTACGCCGACATCCGCGCCTGGAAGGGCCGTCCCGGGCTCTCCGAAGGCGCCGTCCGTGCGGTGGGGCGGGCGCTGGAGTCCCGCACCGACGCGCTCGTCGCGCTCTTCGGCCATCCCCGCCTCGCCGACCGCCTGCCGGGCCGCCGGATGCTGGCGGCGTGGGGCGGGGAACCCATCATGCAGGAAGCCGTCGCCGAACACGTACTGGCGGAGCGTCGAGGAGTCCCGTGACGAGCATCGACTGGATCATCGTCGCGCTGTACATGGCGCTGACCCTGGGCATCGGGGTCTGGCTGGCGCGGCGCGCGTCGGGCAGCATGGAGGACTTCTTCGTCGGCGGCCGGACGCTCCCCTGGTGGCTGGCGGGCACGTCCATGGCCGCGACCACGTTCTCGATCGACACCCCCCTCTACATCGCCGGCGTCGTCGGCAACCGCGGCATCGCGGGTAACTGGGAATGGTGGAACTTCGCCATCGCCCACGTCATCCTGATCTACATCTTCGCCAAGATGTGGCGCCGCGCAGAGATCGTGACCGACAACGAGCTCACCGAGATCCGTTACGCCGGCCGCCCCGCCGCCGTCTTGCGCGCCACGAAGGGCTTCCTGTTCGCGGTCGTCGTGGGCTCCATCGGCATCGGCTACGCGATGCTCGCGATGGTGAAGGTGATCGACGCGCTGGAGATCTTCCCGAGCCTGGGCCTCGCGCCGGGCGAGCAGGCGAAGCTGTGGGCGGTCGTCGCGGTCAGCGTGCTGGTGCTCGCCTACGCCGGGGTCGCTGGGCTGTGGGGGGTGGTCGCGACCGACTTCTTCCAGTTCTTCCTCGGAATGATCGGGGCGATCCTGGTCGCGGTGTTCGCGGTCGGGCACGTCGGCGGGCTGGACGACATGGTGCGCCTGGCGCAGCAGAACACCGACTTCGACGTCCTCGCGTTCACACCCCTCACGTTCGGCGAAGGGGGCTTCCTCGGCGTCGGCTGGTCCAGCGTGGCGCAGATCAGCGGCTGGACCTTCGTCGCCTACATGATGCTCCAGTGGTGGGCGTTCCGCCGCTCGGACGGCGGCGGCGAGTTCATCCAGCGCCTCGCCGCGGCCAAGGACGAGCGCGACGCCGAACGCGCCGCGTGGTTCTTCAACATCCTGCACTACGTCGTGCGCACGTGGCCGTGGATCGTCGTCGCCGTCGTGGCGCTGGTGGTCTACCCGGAGCTCGAGGACCGCGAGCTCGGATACCCGATGCTGATGCTCGATTACCTGCCCGCGGGGCTCCTGGGCATCGTGGTCGCGTCGCTCCTGGCGGCGTTCATGAGCACCGTCAGCACGCTGATCAACTGGAGCGCGTCCTACATCACCCACGACCTCTACGGGCGCTTCGTGCGGCCGCGCGCGGGGCAGCGGGAGCTGGTGGCGTTCGCGCGCTTCGCGTCGGTGCTGGTCACCGCGCTCGGCGCGGCCGCGGCGTTCTTCGCCCAGGACATCGGCACGGTGTTCCGGCTCATCATCGCCATCGGCACCGGGCCGGGCCTGGTCCTGATCCTGCGCTGGTTCTGGTGGCGCATCAACGCCTGGGCGGAGCTCGCGGCGATGGTGGCGGGCTTCCTCGTCGGCTTCGCGACGTCGGTCTGGACCGGGGTCGACTTCACGCTGTTCGGCACTCCGATGAGCATCCCGCCGCTGCGCATCGCGGACTTCGGCATCCGCCTCATGGTCACCTCCCTCATCACGTTGGCGGTGTGGGTCCCGGTGATGTTCCTGACCAGGCCGGAGCCCGACCACAAGCTGGACGCGTTCTATCTGCGGGTGCGCCCGGGCGGCCCGGGCTGGCGGCGGCAGCGCGAGCGGACGGGCGTCGCGCCGGCGCAGGACCTGGGGCGCGACATCCAGCGGGTGGTCGCCGCGCTCTTCGTCCTGTTCGGGCTGATGTTCGCGGTGGGGGGGCTGGTCATGCTCCGGCTCGGGCTGTTCGCCGGGATGTCGGTGGCGGCGATCCTGGGCTGGGCGTGGCTGTCGCGCCTGCGCGGACCCCGGCCGGCCGGCTGAGCCGTGTCCGACTTCCTGCGGAGCATCCAGGACCGGCTCGCCGAGATCTTCGACATCCGGACCGTGGGGGCCGAGGTCGCCGAGTTCGCGGCCGGCCTGGCGGTCGGGGCCATCACCTTCCTGGTCTTCTACCTCATCTGGAAGGTCGTGGACCGGATCGCGGTGCGCGTGATGGCGCGGGCGGGGACCGACCAGACGACGACGCGCTTCGTCCAGTCAGTCCTCCAGCTCTCCATCCTCACGATCGGGCTCGTGCAGGCGCTGTCCGCCCTGGGCATCAACACGGCCGCGCTCCTGACGAGCCTCGGCATCGTCGGCCTCACGATCGGCTTCGCCGCGCGCGACGCGCTCTCGAACCTGATCTCCGGAGTGCTGATCTTCTGGGACCGGCCGTTCGTGATCGGCGACCTGGTGGAGGTGGGCGACGACTACGGCAGGGTGCAGAACATCACGCTCCGGTCGACCCGCATCGTGACCGTGGACGGCAAGATGCTGGCGGTGCCCAACTCCCACATCGTGAACTCGACGGTCGCCTCGTACACCAACTTCCCCCACCTCCGCCTCGACATCGACGTCACCATCGCCCCCGACGAGGACATCGACCGGGTCCGGCGTTTGCTCCTGGATCTCGTGAGCGCGGAGCGGGGCTTCCTCGAGCAGCCCCCGCCGCGCGTCGTGATCACGCGCCTGAACGACTACAACGTCGAGGTCCAGCTGCAGGCGTGGATCCGCAACGAGCGGGACCACATCGAGAAGCGTTTCGAGCTGCGCGAGCAGCTGTTCGAGACGCTGCGGGAGGCGGGCGTGGACATGCCGAACGAGACGATCCGGCTGCAGGGGGTCGAGGTGAAGGCGTCGCTGTCTAGGCTGGAGGAACGGTGAGCGACCGGCCGTCGGGGGAGCGGGGGACGAAGGCCCGGCTCGCCCGCGGCGCCGCGGCGGCGGCGCTGCTCGCGGCGTGCGGCGCACCCCCGCCGGCGCCGCCCCCCGCCGCGCCGACCCCCGAGCCGGTCCCGCCGGCCGCGGAGACGCGCGGGCCGCTGCGCGGCGCGCTCCCGCCCATCCCGCAGGGTGCGCCGGCCGGCGACTCGATCGCGGTCCGCTACCCGCCTCGCGACGCCGTCATCGCCACCGACTCGACCTTCGTCTTCGGGGCCGTGGGCTTCGCCGGCGCGCGTTTGACGATCGACGGTGTGCCGGTGCCCGTGGAGCCGAACGGGGCCTTTCTGGCGTACCTGGCGGTGCCCGAGGACGGGCTGTACCGCTTCCGCGCGAGCGGGCGCGGCGGCGCCGAAGCGGAGCTCGAGTGGCCGGTCAACGGCGCCCGCGCGGCCGGTGATCCTCCCCCGCCACCAACGCCGCCTTCCGATTCGGTGGTGACCGGCATCTCCCCGTCCGGCTACACGCTCGCGCTGCGGGGGGAGCCGATCACGTTCAGCGCCCGCGCGCCCGCCGGGGCGGAGCTCACCCTTGTCCTTCCCGATGGCCGGAAGCGGCCGATGTTCGCGACATCGGCGGCGGTCGGGAGCGCCGGGTTCGGGGAGCCGACGGCGACGGCCCGGACCACCCGCTTCGAGGCGACGGTCGAGCTGGAGACCGCCATCGTGGCGCTCGCCGGCCAGGACGCGCGCGGCGGCCCGGGGTACCCGCTCGTCGTCGCGGCGCCGCCCTTCCTCTACCAGGGAGGGCTCGGCATCGCCGGGGCGGACTTCCCCGACGGCCAGGCGTTCATCGACGCCGTGGTGGACGGCGACTCGAGCTTCTACATGCTGCCCACGCTGGGGCTCCTCGAGCCGGGCTACGCCTACCCAGTCGAGATCCGCACCGCCCGGCCCGACTCGACCGCGATCGGGCGGGCCACGCTGCCGCCTGGCACCCCTTACCACTGGTTCCTGCCGAACGGCACGCGCGCGCGGGTCACCGGCATGCGTGACGGCCACGTCCGGGTCCGGCTCGCCGGCGACCTGTCGATCTGGGTGTCCGCCGCGGACGTCGTGGGCGTCGAGCATTCCGAGGGCCTTCTGCGCAGCCGGGGCAGTCCGCGGATGGCGGTCCCGCAGGCGGTCCCGCTGCCCGACCCGCCGCCCGGGCAGGCCCTGGGCGACGCGTACGCCGTGCGCGCCGAGCCGCGCGAGGGATGGGTCGACATCCGCGTAGGGCTGTCGGAGCGCCTGCCCTTCCGCGTGGACGTCCGCGACCGCGGCCTCGACATCACGGTGTACGGGGCGCGCACCCGCACCAACTGGGTCTACCAGGGCCCGGCCGACCCCGACGTGCGGCACGTCTGGTGGGAGCAGGCCGCGGACGAGCGCTACGTGGTACACGTGGAGACCTCCGGGACCCCGTGGGGATGGGACGCCCGCTGGGATGGCGACGCGACCCTGGCGGTGCGCGTGCGGCGCCCTCCGGCCGTCGATCCGCAGGCGCCGCTGGCGGGTCTCTCGGTGGGGGTCGATGCCGGGCACGGCGACCGATCGGGAGCGATCGGCCCGACCGGGCTGTACGAGGGAGAGGCCAACCGGCGCGTGGCGGAGCGCCTGGTCGCGCTGCTGCGGCAGCGAGGAGCGCGGGTGCTGGAGACACGCGCCGGACAGGAGGACGTCGGGCTCGGCGAGCGTCCGCTGATGGCCACGGACTCCGGCGTGCACGTCCTGCTGTCGGTGCACAACAACGCGTTTCCGGACGGGGTGAACCCGTTCCGGAACGCCGGCACCAGCGTCCTCTACAACACCCGGCAGTCGCTGGACCTGGCGCGGGCGGTCCAGCGCGAGCTCGTGGCCGAGCTGGGCCTGCGCGACCTCGGCGCGATCCGGGCCGATTTGGCCCTCGCGCGCCCGACCTGGATGCCCTCCGTCCTCACCGAGACGGTGTTCCTCATGGTCCCCATCCAGGAGGCGGCGCTGCGCGACCCGGACGTGCAGGAGCGCATCGCCGCGGCGCACGTGCGCGGCCTGGAGGCGTTCCTGCGCGGGCGGTTGGGAAGCTAGCCCGGGCCGGTGCGGCGGATGCGTTCTTGCACGCTTCCGGTGGGCGAGCACCGATCCCGACGACCGCCGGCCCGGCGCGTTCACACCGCGCCGCGCGCCGCCGAAGGAGCATCACGATGAAGCGACCGGACCAGTACCGCCTGGACGTCGACGAGGCGGGCGCCACCGACTACAAGCAGCGGCCTGACACCCCGAACGAAGCCGAGCTGAACCAGGAGGAGGCGCAGCGCGACCTGTACGACCGCCTCGAGCAGGGAGAGGCCGCGAAGGCGCGACGTCCCTCCGGAGACGGTCCCGCCGGCGAGCGCGGCGACGGTGAACGCGGGCCCCGCGACGACAGCGGCGACGGCCCCCGCGACGACAGCGGCGACGAGGACGACCCGGCCCGCTGACCGACCCCAGTCCTTTGTCCACACCGGCGTGGACGGACGTGGACATTCCCCTGTGGAAAGCGTGGAAAGCGCGCGATTTCCGCGCTGTTGAGGCCGTTTTTTCTGTGGACAATCGCGGCCCTTGACCACAAGATACAGGGGCCTTATCGTGCAGGACCCACAAGATATGGGGTGCGATGGCGCGGGGGACCATCGGGGGGTGATGCCTGCCTTCCCGCGCCGCCCAGCGGCGTGCCTTCAGGCGCGTCTTTCGTCGGAAAACACGGACCCAGGCCGAGTCGAGGAAGCCCAATGCCCGACGCCGTATCGCCCGCCGAGACCCTCCCGGAGGATCTCGGCAACGCCGAGCTGTCGGAGAACGCGCACATCGTTCTCGCTCGGCGCTACCTGAAGAAGAACGAGGCGGGCGAGCCGGCCGAGGACTCCGAGACGATGTTCTGGCGGGTGGCCCGGACGGTCGCCGAGGAGGACCGCAAGTACGGCGCGAGCGAGGGCGCCGTCGAGCAGATCGCGCGCGAGTTCTACCGCCTGATGACGACCCGCCTGTTCGAGCCCAACTCGCCGACGCTCATGAACGCGGGCCGGCCCCTGGGCCAGCTGTCCGCGTGTTTCGTCCTGCCCGTGGAGGACGCGCTCTCCAACGGCCGCGACGGCATCTACGACACGCTGCGAGCGATGGCGCTGGTCCACCAGTCAGGTGGAGGCACTGGTTTTAGCTTCAGCCGGCTGCGCCCGAGCAACGACATCGTGCGCTCCACGATGGGCGTGGCCAGCGGCCCCGTGTCGTTCATGAGCCTCTACGACCAGTCCACGGAGGTCGTCAAGCAAGGCGGCTGTGTCGTTCCCGACACGCGGGTGAGCACGGATCGCGGCGTGGTGCCGATCCGCGAGCTGGGGCCCGAGGACGCGCTGCCGGATTCCTGGCACGCCCACGGGGCGCCGCTGCGGGTGGCCACGGACGAGGAGGCGCGCGAGTCGGACGAGTTCTACAACCACGGCGTGGCCGCGATCCGTCGCGTGCGGACCGCCAGCGGATACACGCTCGCGGCGACCCTCCAGCACCGGGTGCGCGTGATCGACGAGTCCGGCGCGTACGTGTGGCGGCGGATGGACGAACTGCGCGTGGACGACTGGGTCGTGCTCCAGAAGGGACACATGCTGGAGCCCGAGGACTACTCGCTGCCGGCACCCGCGGGCGCCGCCCACTTCAACGCCACGTCGATCCGCGTCCCCCCCGAGGCCACGGCGGAACTTGGCGAGTTCATCGGCTACGTCGTCGGCGACGGCGCCATCAACCGCTACAACCGGGGGGGAGCGACCGGGCGCCTCGTGCTGACGGTCGCGGACTCCCAGCCCGACGTCGCGCAGTGGCTCGTCCGCACGGGCGAAGCGCTGTTCGGCGTGCGGCCCATCCCGCAGAAGAAGCCGGACGACGCGAGCACCAACTACTTCTACAACGCGACCACGCTCGTCGACTGGCTGGAGCAGATCGGCGTCACGAAGCCGTCGGCCCGCGCCGTGCGCGCGCCGGAGGTCGTCTTCCGCAAGGGCACGGCGTTCGCGCGCGGGTTCCTGCGGGGCCTGTTCACCGCCGATGGCACGGTGAGCGAGGACGGCTACCCGAGCCTCTCCTCCGTGAGCCGTGGCCTCCTGGAGGACGTCCAGGCCCTGCTGCTCGGGGTGGGCGTGCCGAGCGCGATCTCGACCGTCGAGCGGCGGGACGGCGCCTTCGGGACCCTGCCCCTGCACCGGCTGCGGGTGACGACGCAGGCGGGGCTCGAGGTGTTCGCGCACGACATCGGCATGCTCGACGACGCGCGCCGCACGCGCCTGCGAGACCGCGACCGGGCGTGGGAGCGCAACGACGTCATCCCCAACCAGGGCGAGGCGCTGCGCACTCTGTACGATGGGCCGGGGCGCGGCTCCGGCCCGGGACGAGGCAGCCGCGGCGCGAACCGGGAGCTGTACCGCGACATCCAGCACTACCTGCCCGGGATCGCGGCGCAGCGCAGCCTCACACGCTCGCGGCTGGCGACGCTGGCCGCCCAGCACGAGGAAGTCCGCACCAGCCCGCTGATGTGGTTCCTCGCGCACGACCAATACTACGAGCAGGTCGCCGAGATCGAGGAGGGCGAGTCGCTCACGCTCGACCTCTCGGTGCCCGGCAACAACACCTACATCGCCAACGGGTTCGTCAGCCACAACACGCGACGGGGTGCTAACATGGGCATCCTGCGCGTGGACCACCCCGACATCCGCCACTTCATCACCTGCAAGAGCGACGTCACCCGGATCACCAACTTCAACATCTCGGTGGCGGTGACCGACGCGTTCATGGAGGCGCTGAAGGACGGCGAGGACTACGACCTGATCAGCCCGCGCTCGGGCGAGGTCGTCGGGACCGAGAACGCGCGCGAGATCTTCGACATGATCGTCGAGGGCGCGTGGTCCACGGGGGAGCCCGGCGTGTTCTTCATCGACCAGGCGAACCTGCACAACCCCGTGCCGAGGCTCGGCAGCTACGAGGCGACGAACCCCTGCGGCGAACAGCCCTTGCTGCCGTACGACGTCTGCAACCTCGGGTCGATCAACGTGGGGGCGTTCGCGATCACCGACGCGCCCGAGGACGCGCGCCCCGAGGATCGCATCGACTGGGATGGCCTGAAGCGCGTGGTGCACATGTCCACGCACTTCCTGGACAACGTCATCGACGCGAACAACTACCCGCTGCCCGAGATCGACGACCTCGCCAAACGGATCCGGCGCATCGGCCTCGGGCTCATGGGCTGGGCGGACCTGCTCGTGCGCGTGGGCGTGCCCTACGACAGCGAGGAGGCGGTCTCGCTAGCGAAGACCGTGATGGGCTTCATCGACGAGGAGGCGCGCAACGCGTCGGAGAAGCTCGCCGACACACGCGGCGCCTTCCCCGAGTGGGAGCACAGCATCTGGGGCCCCGACGCGACCGCCGCGCGGCACCCGAACGGCGGCCGGCTGCGGCCGCCCCGGAAGCTGCGCAACTGCAACCTGACGACGGTCGCGCCGACCGGAACGATCTCGATCATCGCTGACTGCTCGGGCGGGATCGAGCCGCTGTTCGCGGTGGCGTTCATGCGCAACCAGGCGGGCGCGCTGATGCCGGACGTGAACAGGGACTTCGTCCGCATCGCGAAGGGGGAGGGCTGGTACTCCGAGGACCTGATGCGCCGCATCGCCGAGGAGGGCCACATCCACTTCGACGAGGTACCCGAGGACGTGCAGCGGGTGTTCGTGACGGCGCACGACGTGACGCCGGACTGGCACATCCGCATGCAGGCGGCCTTCCAGAAGCACACGGACTCCGCGATCTCGAAGACCTGCAACTTCCCCGAGGAGGCCACGCCCGAGGAGGTGCGCGAGATCTACCTGAAGGCGTACGAGCTCGGCTGCAAGGGCGTCACCGTGTACCGGGACGGCTCGCGGCCCATGCAGGTGCTGTCGACCGGCAAGACCGCGAAGGAGGTGAGCGGGACCCCGGAGGGCGAGGTCGAGGCGCGGACCGCGCTGCTCCAGGATCTCGCCGACGCGCGCGAGCGGATCCACCAGCTCGAGCAGGAGCGCGAGGAGCTCGAGCACGGCCTGACCGAGGAGCAGGCGCGCAGCCAGAAGCGGCTGGTCAAGCGCACCCGCCCGGCCGCGCTGCGCGGCATCACGCGCAAGATGATCAGCCCGCTGGGCGACATCTACGTGACCATCAACGAGGACGAGACGGGCAAGCCGTTCGAGCTGTTCGCGACGCTCGGCAAGGCGGGCGGCGCGGCGATGGCCGACGTCGAAGCGATCGGCCGGCTGATCTCGCTCGCGCTGCGCAGCGGCATCGGCCTGACCGAGGTGCACCAGCAGCTGCGCGGCATCTCGTGCGACCGCGCGGTCGGCTTCGGGCCGAACAAGGTCCTCTCCGTGCCGGATGCGATCGCGCAGGCGATCGAGCTCTACCAGCAGGAGCGCGCGGGCGTGCAGCAGGAGCTGCCCATCAGCCAGACCGTCACGTCGGGCGGGCAGGCGGGCGCCGCGCAGGCCGAGGTCGACCTCGGCGCCTACGACCCGGGCGAGACGTTCATCGGGACGTGCCCCGACTGCGCCTCGGAGCTGTTCTTCGCGGAGGGGTGTGTGAAGTGCATGGTCTGCGGATACAGCGAATGCGGGTAGGCGTGTCGCGAGCTCGGGAGCATGACGCGCCCCCGCGCCGCTCCGATTCGGGGAGTCGCTTGCGGGGGCGCGTCACGCTCCCTCGCCCACACGATACCGCGCGATTCGTGTGAAATAAATTTCCGGGCGGCCCCGAACCGGGGAGAGTGCCGGGTTTTCAGCCGCACTTGGGCGGATGGGACGCGAAGCACGTGGGGTCGTCCGGAATTTTCTTGGGGTGGGGTGGGGTGGGGAGGCGTGGCCGGGTAACCGGTCGCGAACGGGCCGGTCCGGGCTCTGCCCGGGCCGGTTCCGTGCGTTTCAGGACCGCCGCCGGCGGGGCGGCCGGGAGCGGGGTTGTTTCGCGACGGGGGTGACACGCGCGGGGTTGCCCCTTCGATTATCGCATGAACCGACACCGGATTCCCGAAGCCCGGGCCCTCCTCGCCGCCGCCGCGGCCGTCGCAATCGTCACCGCCGCGCTCGCGGTTTCGGCGCTGGCGGGTCTGGCGTCCGTCCGGGACGTAATCGTGCACGCACTGCTCCTGGGCGCCGTCGTCGCCGCGCTCCTCCTGCTGCGGCGCATCCCTGCCGGTCCGCCTCGTACGGCCCTCGCCGCCGTCACCGCGATCGGCTCGATGTTCTTCCTGTACGGCTCGCTCGGGCACGTGGCGTTCGAGGCGATCCCGTGGGCGGCGGACCCCTGGCTGAGGGAGGCGGACCGGCTGCTCGGGCTCGGGGTCGAGCCGGCGCTGGCGGCGGCGCGGTGGGTGGAGGCGCGGCCGTGGGCCGTCGAGCCGCTGGCGTTCTTCTACGCGGCGTACATCCCCTACCTCTACCTGACGATTTTCCTCGGGCTCGTCGCGCGGCCCGCGCCGGCGCGGCAGGTGTTCCTCCTCGCCTTCGCGCTCCTGTACGGCGCGGCCTTCCTCGGGTACCTGTTCCTGCCTGCGAAGGGGCCGATCGTCGAGATGGCGGAGGCGTTCGGCTCGCCCCTGCCACGCGGGACGTTCCGGGACCTCGTCGTGCGGACCATCGACGCGATGGGCGGGCCCCACGGCGCCTTCCCCTCGCTGCACGTGGGGGCGTCGGTCCTGGCGATGGCGTTCGACCTGCGGCACGGCGACCGGCTGCGCGGGCTGATCTACGTCCCGCTGGTCGCGCTGATCGCGGTGGCGACGGTGGCGCTGCGCTACCACTACGCGATCGACCTCGTGGCGGGGGCGGCGCTGGCGCTGCTGGCGCTGGAGGTGGCGGGTCGGTGGCAGGGGATCCCCGACGCCCCGGCCCCGGTCCGCCGGGGACTGGGCGCAACTACGATCAAGGGAGCCGGCGTATGAGGAGATTCGCCCAATCGTCCTGCACCGCGATCGCGCTGGTCGCCGTGGGCGACGCGTCGTGCGCGTCGAGCGGGCGGGAGGGCCCAACCCGCGAGGAGGTCTCTCGCCGGAACGCCTGACCGCTCAGAACGCCCCGCCGCCCCCACCCCCCATCCCGCCGCCGCTGAACCCGCCGCCGCCGCTGAAGCCGGACCCGCCCGAGCTGCGCGGGCTGGACGCCATCGCGCTCTCGGCGCGGCCGGTCATCTGGCCGAGCCGGCTCGTGAAGTGCGAGGGGCGGAAGGACCCGTTCCCCGTGCCGACGTACCAGGAGGGCTGCGGCGGCTCGGCGTAGATCGCCTCGAACGCGCGCGCCCACCGCTTCTCCACCTGGAGCGCCATCGCGAAGGGCAGGAAGCGCTCGAACATCTCCGGCCCGGTCACCATGCGGCGGAAGCGATCGGAATCGACCGCCTCCAGGAACTCCTCGAAGCCCAGGATCCCCTCGAGACGGCGGGTTCCGGCGATCGTGCGGGCGGGCATGACCAGGCCGAAGCCGACGATCACGAGGGCGGTGAGGACGCCGCCCGCGATCGCGGCGGCGGGGGCCACGACGCCCCGGCCGACGAGGGCGAGCCCCAGGAAGGTGAGCACCGCGCCGACGGCGAGGCCGACGCCGACGGAGATTCCGGCCACCCGGTCGGGTCGCCACCGATAGTCCTTGCGGTCGAGCGCGCGATCGTAGAGCGCCTTCTTGATGTCCGGCAGGTGCTTGTAGAACTCCTCCTCGAGGTCCGACATCGCGACCTCGGGCCGGGCGCCGTGCTCGAAGAGTCCCTCCAGCAGGAGGCGCTCGTGGCGCGCCAGCTCGTCCCAGCGCTCGCGCGGGGCGACCATCTCGAAGACGTAGTCGGTCCGGTCGATCAGGCCGAACAGCAGGTCCCGGTCCTCCTCCTTGACGCGGACGAAGCCCCGCACGGCCAGGTCCACCATCGTCGCGGTGATGTCGCGCATGTCCGGCCGGTGGTCCATGAGCAGGCCGACGTCGCCGGGGGTGAGTCCCTCCGGCGGCTCGTAGGCCGGCGCGATGGGACGGCGCCGAGGGTCGCGGCCGACGCGCCGCCACAGGGCGAGCATCCCCAGGAACGCGAGGAGCGGGAAGAACAGCGGCCAGTTGCTGCGCAGGAAGAAGAGCACGTTCGCCACGGCGCCGGGACGGTCGACCACGCCGGGGTCCCAGGCGACCGCCACGGTGAGGCCTTCGCGGAACTCCAGGGGGCGGGATGCCCGCACGTCGACCAGCGAGCCGTCGAGGCGGATGTCGGCGGCTTCCTCCGTGGACCCGAAGGCGCCGGTGAAGGCGCGGGCGCGCACTCCCGTGACGTCTTCGGGCAGGATCACGCGGACCGACGCCTCGTCGATCGGAACCGGCCACTCGGTGCCGGTCACGTTCCAGTAGAGCTCGTCGTGCTCCTCGAAGTGCTTCAATGCCCGGTCGGCACGGTAGCGGATGCGCACCGTGCGCGTCGCGTCGCGGGCGTCGGGCACCCACACCTTGTAGGTCCTGCTGTCGCCCTCGGTCGAGGTCTCGTAGCGCAGCGGCTGACCCGAGCCGTCGGTGATCGACTCCAGGTCCAGGAGGAGCGTGTGCCCGAACTCGCCCCACGAGCGGTAGCGGATCGGGATCGTGCGGTAGATCCCCTGGTAGGAGCCGCGGAAGGCGGGCCGGATGGTCTCGGTGACCACGACGGTCCCGGAGGACAGCACGACCGCCTCGACGTCGAAGGACTCGATGTGCCACGAGCGGCCGTCCTGGGCGTGGGCCGGGGCGGGCCCCGTTGGCCCGGCCGCGACGGAGGCGAGGAGTGCGAGCGCGCAGGCCGACGCGAGGACGGGGCGCATCGACGCGCGGACGGGGCGCGCCAACGCGCAGACAGGGCGCGCCAACGCGCAGACGGGGCGCATCGACGCGAGGACCGCGGTCTTCAGCCCTCGTCCTCGAAGCTCACGCGCGGGGCTTCGCGCTGGGCCTCGTCCTCCAGGCCGAAGAAGGGCCGCGGCTGGAAGCCGAGCGGCCCGGCCAGCAGGCTGCCCGGGATCTGCTCGATGCGCGTGTTGTAGTCGCGGACCACCGCGTTGTAGTAGCGGCGCGCGTTCTGGATCGCGTGCTCGATCTCCTCGAGCGACTGCTGGAGCCGCGTGAAGCTCTCGACGGCGCGCAGCTGCGGGTACGCCTCCGACAGGGCGAAGAGCTGCCGCAGCGCGCCGGTCAGCATGTTCTCGGCGCGGGCCTGCTGCTCGGGGCCCTCGGCCTGCACGGCCTGGTTACGGGCCTCGATCACCGCCTCGAGCGTGTCCCGCTCGTGGCCGGCGTAGCCCTTGACCGTCTCCACCAGGTTCGGGATCAGCTCGTAGCGGCGCTTGAGTTGGACGTCCACGTCGGCCCAGGCGTTGTCGACGCGGATGCGCGCCCCGACGAGGCCGTTGTACAGCAGGATGCCGCCGACGACGAGCAGCAGGACGACGGTCAGGACGATCCACATCGGCGCTCTCCCGGTCTGTGTGCGCGGCGAGGTTCCGGTCCTGAGGATAGGCGGGGACGGCCCGCGACGACAGGCGCCGGATGCTCGTTGGGGATACGCCCGCGGACTCCGAAACCTTCGTCACCGGGGGAAGCCCCGGCCGCCCGGCCTGGACCCGCGAAAGTGGCCCCACGCCGCTGACGTGGTCGCGTGCGGGGCCGACCTCCGCCGCGACCGTGCCCCTGAGGTCAGCTCGACGCCGTGAAGCTCGCGTCCATGGTGATCGGCACCGCCAACGCCTTCGACACCGGGCAACCATCCCTGGCCGTTTGCGCGGCCTTCTGGAAGTCCTCCTCCGAGCCCTCACCCTCTCCGCGAACCTCCAGGTGCACGCCCGTGATCGCGAAGCCGACCTCCTGCTTCTCGAGCGAGACCGTGGCGGTCGTGCGGATGCTCTTCGGCGTCACCCCCGCGCTCGCCATGTGCCCGGAAAGCGCCATCGAGAAGCAGCCCGCGTGCGCGGCCGCGATCAGCTCCTCGGGGTTGGTGCCCGGCTCGTCCTCGAACCGCTTGGCGAACGAGTAGCCGACGCCGTCCAGCGCGCCGCTCTCGGTGGACAGCTTGCCGCCGCCCGCCTTGATCTCCCCGGTCCACTCGGCCGTCGCCTTCCGCTTCATGTCGTCTCCTGTCGTATGCTGGGAGGAAGCCGTGAATCTCCGCCGCCGCGGAGGCGCTGCAAGATGGAGGCGAGGCGACGCCACGGCGACGATGGACCAGCGGTCGATGCCGCGTCGGCGCGCCCGGGCGCCCTGATAGTCGCCCCCGCCCCCTTTGTGCATCCCGCCCCGACCGTGCACGTTTCCCCGCTGGCAGACACACGACCTCACGGAAGCGATCGCCAGTGAGACCACGCGGGACCCGCGGCCGCGGGCGGGGGGGAACGAGCGGATGAGCGACGGCTCGCCTCCGTCGGACGCGGAAGCGCCACCTTCCCGCCCCTCCGGCACGCCCCCACGAGACGTCGGGCCATCGGCCGGGTCGGGCGGCACCGGTGAGGTAACGGCCGGGGCGCGCGGGACCGGTGCGGTGCCGGCCGGGCCGGGCAGGGTCGAAGACCCGGCGGTCGGGTCGGCGGGGGTCGACGGCTCCGTGGCCGGGCCCGGTGCATCGCCCGCCGACCCCGAGATGCCCCCCCCCCCCCCCCCCCCCCCCCCCCCCCCCCCCCCCGGCCCCCCCGCGGGGGCCCCCCCCCCCCCCCGGGGGGGCATAACCG
>Ga0299913_10001830_pt1 | contig 16221 bp, 12 predicted proteins | sample RVTome_9_FD_201360 | JGI IMG/M metagenome (GOLD analysis project Ga0299913, IMG submission 201360) | Soil microbial communities from uranium-contaminated site in the Upper Colorado River Basin, Wyoming, United States - RVT155D38 (version 2) ...
TCGACCCAGGCCCCCGACCCTCGGATCAGCAGTCCGACGCTCTGTCCGACTGAGCTACGGGCGCCTGATTAAGGTTTGCCACTCCTAGGGTTTCTCGAAGCGGATCGTGGTCACGGAGTGCGGTGGGAACACGTGAAGCAGCGACCCGCCGGCCCCTTGGACCAGCGTCTCTCTCACATGCACGCGGTTGGGATGCTCCTCTGTGTTGTAGTCGAGGAAGCTGTCCGCGGTGAGCGTCCAGATCCGAGCTTGACCCTCTCCTTGCCAGCCGTCGATGACTACCTCCGTCTCAACGGCGCGGCGGCGATCGCGGTTGATTACGAGCAGTGCGGGGCGTCCCTCCGCGTCCGTCGTGGCCAGTGTCACCAGAGCTTCCAGGTTCCGACCCTCGCTGGTCGTGCGGGCCGGGTTGCCGCCGATCTCTGCTGCAACACGGGTCGGGCCCAACATGTGGGTGTACATGCGAAAGACGTGAGCCGTGGCGGATGAGATGAAGCACGGAGGCGGACCGATAACGGCGGAGTCGGCAGTCAGGCCCCGCGTGTACCCCTCCGGGGGGTTGTCGGGGTCCGAATCGATGAGCGAGTGTTTGAGCGCGAGAGGGATCCCCAGCTCGATCCAGTGACGGATCAACAAGGCCGTGTAGAGCGCGCCGTCCAGAGACAACAAGTAGTGGTCCGGCGCGTCGATCGAGTTGACACCGCGGTTCACTCCGGAGTTCGCCGCATACTCGGTCAGCGCCACATCGATGTCTTCGGCGCGCGCGGCCCCCGCGTATCGCAAGACTTGTCGCTGGGATGCCTCGATGTAGTCCCTCTGCTCGTCGGGGACCAGCATCAGGTAGTCGTGAAGGTCACCTGGGCGCGTAGGCGCGTCCTGGAACGTCCCATACGTGTGCACGACCATCATGTCGTAAGGATGCTCGGCCCCCATCAGTCGGGTGAATGACTCGGAGTGGATGGCGGAGCCGATCCTTATGGTCGGATCGACCTCTTTCATCGCGCGGTAGAAGTCGAGGAACCCCGGATGGGGTCCGGAGTCGTAATCCATCGTGAGCAGCGCACCCTCGGGCGGGATGTTTCCGTTTTCCCCGTCACCGAAGGTCACCTTGCCGGACTGCGGATCTAGGGAGTAGACGTTCTCCTTGCCTGCCGACGACACGTCGTCGGCGCGCTCCCATGGCTTTCGGTCGACGTAGAGCCGATCCGATCCGGGCCGGACCGGTGGGTAGCGGACGTAGCGGACCAGGTTCTCGTCACCGGTCGCGCGCGCGGCCCTGTCGGAGTGGGCCGTGAGCGTGGCGAGCATCTGCTTACGAAAGACCGTCGAGCCCCCGAAGGTGTACTTGGTCGCCTTTTGTTCTTCGGTCTGCTTCTCGCCCATCCAATAGACCTTGTCGGAGTTGAGCTCGTTGCCGACTTCCCACAGGCGCACCCCGTAGGGCTCCGGTGACCCGTTCTCCGCACGCACCGCGGCCCAGTCCTTGCCGCCGTTCGGATTAGCTCCGACGGGACTGTTCATGTACTCGACCCAGTCGGCCGCTTCCTTTGGGGATCCCGTCGCGAAGTTCGCAACGACGACCGCGCCGGCTCCCGTGGCGTCCATCAACCGTCCGAACTCGTCGGGACCGAACTCGCTCGAGAGCGCGTCGCCGGTTCCACCGCCGTTCGGGCTCTCCCGGCGCTGTTCGAGGGGCCCTATCGCTCGCTTCCATCGATAGAGGTTGGCCATCCGGCCGCCGGGGAAACGCAGCACCCCGAACCCCGCATAGCGCAGGTTGGCGACGAAATCGGCGAAGGGTTCGTTGTTGTCGACATCCCACGATCCGAAGCCCGCATACGGGTAGCGATGGTTGACGCCGTAGACGCCGGGCTCGATCTCTCCAAGCTCGCGTCCGGGATCGACCACGATGCGTGTCGCAGGGTCCGCACCCGCGTCCTTCACCGCTACGGTCTCGCTGGGTATCTCCGGCGGGCCGGGACAGCGGCTCTCGTCGCGTGGACCGTCGACCTCGGCGTCCGCGGTCAGGTTGCCGAGGTCGCACGCGCCCAACAGTAGGAGAAAACAGCAATAGATCGAGGTGAGTTTCTTATCTGTCATGAAAGTGATCCGATGCGCCTAGCCAAGCGGGCTATCCTGGCATACTCGGCGCGATGTTCCGTCCCCCTTCGCGATACGTCCTCCTGCTTGCTTGCCTGGTAGCGGGAAGCGGGTGCACGAATGTCTCGCAGGGGACGAGCACCGAGAAAGGACGGCCGGAGCGTCGTCGGCAACAGCCCAACATCCTGATGTTCGTCACCGACGACCAACCGATCGGAACGATGAAGGCAATGCCCAAGACGCGTCGCTGGTTCGCTCGTGACGGTGTGACGCTCACGAACATGTTCGCGACGACGCCGGTCTGCTGTCCGGCGCGGGCAACGTTGATGACGGGTGACTACTCGCATAACCACGGGGTCCTGACCAACGAGGACGCGGAGCTGTTGAACCAGGACAACACCTTGCAAGCTCACCTGCAGTCGGTCGGATACCGGACGGCGGTGTTCGGCAAGTACCTCAATCTGTGGCAGGGAGATCCCCCCTACTTCGACGAGTGGGCAGTGCTAAAGGGCCGGTTCCGCTATTTCGACACGCGCTGGGACGTCGACGGCGAACGAAAGTTGGTGCCGGGCTATTGGACGGACTCGGTCGCGGACTTCGCAACGAACTTCGTCGCCGGGGCCGAGGAGGACGACCCCCGGCCCTGGTTCATGTTGGTCACGCCTCCGGCGCCCCATTCTCCCTATCTGCCGGCCCCTCGGCACGAAAACGCCGCCGTACCGGTGCCTCCCGAGTCTCCGGGTGTCGCCGAGGCCGACAAGAGCGACAAGCCCCCATACGTCCAAGAGGCAACGGCATCTCCGAATGCGCTGGTCTCGGTCCCGAGACAGCAGCAACGCAGCCTGCTCGCGGTCGACGACCTCGTCGACGAGGTGATGCGCGCCCTTCAGCAACACGGAGAGAACGACACCCTTGCATTCTTCGTGTCCGACAACGGCTACCTGTGGGGCGAGCACGGTCTTATCGGCGCGTTCATGTCGAAGGGGAATCCCTACACGCGCTCGGTGAGAGTCCCCGCTTACATGAGGTGGCCCGATCGTGCGCCGGAGGGGTCCACGGACGGCCGGCTTACGAGCCTGGGGGATATCGCCGTCACGGCGTTTGACGCGGCAGGGCTCGACGTCGATCGCGACGGCAAGTCGCTGTTGGAGAGCTGGCGGCGCGCCCGGATCCTGCTGGAGTACTGGCAGAAGGCCGGACATCATCGTTCGACCGTGCCGGACTGGGCGGCACTTCGAACGCGCGGGTACAGCTACGTCGAGTACTACGCGGATGACCGTGTGGTGTTCAGGGAGTACTACGACCTCAGAGCGGACCCCCACGAGCTCGACAACCTGCTCGGAGACGATGACGAAAGCAACGACCCCGACGTCGAAGCTCTGAGCGCGCGTTTGAGCTCCGATCGAAAGTGCTCGGGAGAGACGTGTCCGTGACCCGGCCCGGCGGTGGCGGAGTGCGCATCGCGGCGGTGGTAGTCACTGCCGTGGTCGTGGCCGGTATCGCGCGCGTGACTTTGTCCGACGCAACCGATCCCGCGACCGGGTCGGCTCCTTCCCCGACGGTTTCGGTACCGCCGCCGGAGGAGCGTCGCCCTTGGCTGCAGGCCGCGTGCGAGATCCCGGCCGAACTCTTCAAGCGCATCGAACGGGACCACTACGAGGGAAGGTCGCCGGACCTGATCGCTTTGCCCCAGGAACCGAACTACTTCGGCGCTTTCGTGGGGACGAGCCACTCAGGACCGTGGGATTACATCCAGCGTGTTCCGCTCGTCTTCTACGGGCCGGGCACCGTGGCCCCGCAGGGTGAGCTCCAACTGGATCGGGAGGTGACGCTTGCCGACATCGCCCCCACACTGGCCGAGATACTCGGGACCCCATGGCCCGAAGACCGTGCCGGGAGCGCTCTGACCGAGGTCCTCCTTCCGGAAGAGCAACGCCGCACCCCCAAAGTCATCGTCACCGTGGTGTGGGACGGCGGGGGCACGAACGTGCTGGAGCAATGGCCGGGCTCGTGGCCCGAGCTCACCAAGCTGATGGAGGAAGGAACGTCGGTCCTCGATGCGATCGTAGGAGCTTCCCCCTCCAACACCCCGGTGGCGCACACGAACATCGGGACCGGCACGTTCCCCGATCAGCACGGGATAGTGGACATCCGCATCAGGAGAGGTCGCAACACCGTCGACTCGTTCGTGAACAAGCCCGGTCGGTTCGTCGAGGTATCGACGATCGCCGATGTCTACGATCTAGAGGTCGATAACGAGGCCGAGATCGGACTGTTCGGCTACCACCCTTGGCACATCGGGATGCTGGGGCACGGTGGACGCACGAATGGCGGCGACAGGGACCTCGCAGCGCTCGTGAGCCATCGGGGGGAGTCGATCATCGGCGTCGACAAGCGTTTCTTCGAGTTCCCTGAGTATGCCGACGACGTTCCCGGGCTCGAAGAAGACATCGCGGCGACGGACGCGGCCGACGGCACCGTCGACGGCTTGTGGCTCGGCAGGGACATATTCGACGACACCTTCGAGCTCAAGAAGTCACCCGTGTACATCCGCTATCAGACACGTGTCGTCCGAGAGATGCTCGAGCGAGAAGGTTTCGGACGCGACGACATCCCGGATCTGTTCTTCGTTAACTACAAGCCGATGGACACGGTCGGGCACAAGTACAACATGGTGAAGCCGGAGATGAAGAGCTCGCTGCGCGCGACGGACGCCGAGCTCGGCGAGTTGCGCCGCATCCTGGACGAGGTCGTCGGACCGGACCAATGGATGATGATCGTGACGGCGGACCACGGTCAGACCCCCATGGCTCGCACCACCGACGCGTGGCCGGTGCGCCTCCAGGAGATGCTGATCGACACGGCCATCCACTTCAGGGCTCGCGTGAGCGATCTCTTCATCGACAAGCGGGTCGGTTTCATCTTCACCAACCGCAGAGGGTTGAAGAAGCGCGGGATCACGACCGAAGACATCGCCGACTTCATGTCCACCTACACGCTCGGTGACAACGTCGAGACCAAGCGCGTGCCCAAGGGCTACAGGGACAGGGTGGACGAGAGGATCCTCGCCGCTGCCTGGCCCACCTCGGAGACCGAGCGGATCGCCGCCTGCATCAGAGACGGCTGAGCCCTACGTAGAGAAGCGGCTCCAGCGCCACGCACCGCGGTTGCCGAGCTGGTCCAGCACCGGGCGCACGACGATCCTGTAAGCGCGTTTGCGTTCCAATCGCCGGACGGGATCGAATTCGATCGTGCGCGACGAGGTGACTCGGACCCGGCCACGCAGGACCCGGTCCTTGCCGCGCTTCCATTTCGCCTTCTGGATGAGCTTGATCGTCTCCGGAGTCACGCTCGCCGCCGCGACGCGCTCGTCGTAGCGCACGACGATGTTGCTGCGCAGGCCCACGCGGGTTTGTCCACGCCAGGGTGAGACCCCCGAGACCTGCGGGCCTTGCGCGTCGGCCCGCTGCCACCTCCCTCGTGATTCGTAACCCTGCGCTCCGTCGGTGCCGACGGCGGCGATGGAATAACGGTAGCTGTGTCCATGTGAAGTGCTGGCGTCGACGAAGCTGTTGGAGCCGGCCTCGAGACGTTCCAGTACCGAATATGCACCGCGTGGGCGGGCTCGGTACAGGACGTAGGCGGCCGCGTTCTCGACCGGTTCCCAACTGAGCTCGATGACGCCTCCCTTGGCCTGCGCGGCCTGCGGGGGTTGCGGTCGCGATGGGCCGCCGAGCAGGAAACGACCCCACACGAATCTGTGATCCGAGTACCTCTCGTTGGTGGGATGACGCGTCCCCGGGACCTCTCCCGCCCATCCGGGGTGGTCGGCATGGGCCTCTGCCACGAACGTTCCGCGGGCGAAGAGGTAGTCGATCCGACCACGCCGGTATGTGACCGCGCCGTTGCAGGCCTGCCGGAGCCGCTTCTGCTCATGCGTCCACTCGGTCGCCATGCTCAGTTTCTTTCTGTTATGCGAGTCCTTTACGGCATCGACGAACGATGGCTCCCCGACGAGGGAGTCGGTCATCAACTGCCACCACTCCGTCGGTTCGGACCGTTCGTTGGGATCGCATTCACGCGGTTTCTGTACGGGGCGGTAGTTGAAGTCTCCTCCCACGACCACGGGGTTCGTCTCGAGCGCGACCTGGCGTTTGAGCTCCGCAACGTTGCTCACGCGACAGCGGGCCGGCTCGGGGGCGCCCGCGTAGCTGGGCATGAAATGGACACCGGCGAGCGTGAAGGCAAGACCGGAGGCCTTCTCTGCAAAGCGTGCGAACTGGTAGCGCCGTATCCCCTTGCCCCCTGGATCGCTCTTGCACGGGTCCAACCAGGTCGTGGGGGGGCCCAGGAGGGTCAAGGTCTCTGAGTTGTAGAGGAACTTGGCGGTCGAGCCTTCGCCCACGGCGAGCTGATACTCGTACCTGGATCGCTGGTTGAGCAGGTTCTGGAGGATCTCTACGTTCGCGATGCTCATCTCTTGGATCGTGAGCACGTCGGGGGCGGTTACCGCTTGCTCTCTTCCCCCGTTGAACGCCACCGGGCGAGAGCGAAGGGCGATCGCCATCCGGTACAGCTTGCCGAAGCTCACCAAGCCGAGCACGTTGGCCTGCTCGGCATTGATGGTGGCGACAACGACTTGACCGGGCGGGGAAACGGTCTCGTCCTTCAACCCTTCGCGGTCCGCGAGGCTGCCCACCGCCCGTGACGGTGCTAGCACTGCTATGAGTGATGCCGCCACGAAGGCGGCGATCAAAGATCTGCTGCTGCGCATGCCCCGAGTCCCAACTGTTCGCCCCGCCGGAAAGAACGATCCTAAGGAAGAATCGGCGGATACGGAATGCCCCTTTAGTACGTATCTTTAGGGGGGTCGGAAGCTAAGCGGGCTCCTAGATCGCCCGGGCGACCCTCACGATCGCCGCGGCGGAGCGCTCCACGTCCTCCCTCGTGGTCTGCCAGTTGCTGACCGAGATGCGCATCACTCCGATGCCGTTCCACGTGCTGCCGGTAAGCCAGCACGTGCCCTCCTCCTGGACCCCTTTCACCACCGCGGCATTACGCCGGTCGTGGTCCCCGTCCTGGGCCAGGAAACGGACCAAGACTTGATTGAGCACGACGTCGTTCAAGACCTCTACGTCGTCCTCGGCATCGAGTAGTTGAGCGAAGTACCGAGCGTTGTCACAGCAACGTTCGATGATCTCGACGACGCCGCCGCGTCCCAGGGATCGAAGGGCTGCGTAAACGGCGAAGCCGCGTGCCCGCCGGGAGAACTCTGGGTTCCAGTCCATCTCGTCGCGCTCGGCCCCCTCGCTGTGAACGAGATAGCTGGCATGCACGCCCATGGCGGCTTGGTGCGACCGGGGATGGGCGCAGAACACGAGGCCCGAGTCGAAGGGCACGTTGAGCCACTTGTGGCAGTCGGTCGCCCACGAGTCGGCTAGCTCGACGCCGTCGGTGAGGTGGCGAAAGCGCTCGCTGGCGTTCGCCCACAACCCGATGGCCCCGTCGACGTGAACCCACGCGTCGTGCGCGTGTGCGATCTCGCATACTTCACGCAAGGGATCGAAGGAGCCGCTGTTCACGTCACCTGCTTGCGCGCAAACGATCGTCGGCCCGTCGAACTCATCCAGCGCGGCGCGCAAAGCGTCTGGTCGCATCCGACCCTCGTCGTCGGCGTCGACCACCCGAGCGCTGCCGTGCCCGAGCCCGAGGTAGCGCAGTGCTCGATCGATCGTCGAATGCCGCTCGGCTCCCACGACTACGCGCAGCTTCGGTGCTCCTTGAAGCCCATCCCTCTCGACGTCCCAGCCGGAGCGCGCGAGCACGTGATGACGTGCCGCGGCGAGACCGGTGAAATTGGCCATCTGCCCGCCGGTGACGAACGCGAACGAGCACGACTGCGGCAAGCCCAGCAGCTCGACGAGCCAACGGCCGGCGACCTCTTCCACCACGGCAGCCGTCGGGCTCGAGAAGAACAACCCCGCGTTCTGGTCCCACAACGTGGTGAGCCAGTCGGCCGCGATCGACGCGGGGACCGATCCACCGATGACGAACCCGAAGAAACGCGGACTGGTGGTTCCGAGGATGCCGGCGTCCGAGGCCTTGATCAGGTCGCGGACGACGTCCTGGGGCGCCGCGGATCCATCGGGAAGCGGGCCCCCCAGCGCGTTCCTCAGCTCGTCGGCCGTCGCGGTCGACCCGACGGGGCGCTCGGGCAGCGCGGCCAGGAATTCGTGGGCATAAGCAAGTACGTCGTCGAGCTCGTCGTGATGCAGGAGCCATCCCTCCCTTCACTGGCCATTCTCCCGACCGGTGACCGGGGCACAAGGGGCTTCCGCAAGGGGCTTCCGCCCTGCCCGGGGCAGGGCTCGAGCCCGACGTCGTGTTCGTCGACCACATGATGCCGTTGGTCGGTGGGGACGAGCTCGGCTCCCACCTCAGGGGCCTGCATCCGTGGGTTCGGCTCGTGTCGATCTCAGCCGTGCAGGGCAAGGAGCGACCTCCATGGGCGGACCAGCACATCATGAAGAGCGGGGAGCTATTCGCCGACTTGGAGCGGACGGTGCGCGGCGGCGCCGCCCCGGCCTGATGGGGCTACAGCAGGTCTGACGGGGGCTAGAGCCTGCGGATCAGGTAGAGCTCGTCCCGATCGTCGCCGGGCGCGACGCGGATGATCTTCGGGATCACGGCGACGATCTCGTAGCCGAAGCGCTCGTAGAACCGCTCGGTCCCGGTCCCTCCACGAACGGTGAGATGGATCTGCTCGAGGCCGAGATCGGCCGCGAAGCGATCGATGGCGCGGATCATCGCGGCGCCCACGCCGCGGCCCTGACGATCGGGGCGTACTTGCAGACGTTTGATCGTCGCCCAGTGGCGGAACAGGGGGCCGCGTCCGCGATCGAGGAAGCCGAAACCCGCGACCTCGTCACCGTCATAGGCCACGAGGAGATAATCGTCGCCCTGCCGAACACGGGCGAGGGCTCGCTCGAGCATGGGTTCGACGACTCCACGGGTCGTGGGTATCGGTACGCCGACAGCACCACCGGTATTGCCGACGTCGATCCAGATCTGGATAAGCCGTTCCCTGAGCTCGTCGGTCAGCGGGGGGCCGAGCTCGACGCGGATGTCCTCGGTCACGCCTCGAGCTGGGAGAAGTGCCTCAGGTAGGCAACCGTGTACTCGATGATCTTGAGGAAATCGTCGACCTGCGCGTTCTCGTTGGGTGCGTGGATGTTCGAGCTGGGCCGATGGATGCCGGCCGGGGACACCGTCGGGATACCGAGGATGTGCGCGATCGGGTACATCGGGCCGGTTCCGATCATCATTGGTGCGACGACGGGCTCGACCTGGAAAGTCTCGCGCGCGGCGTCGACCGCGGCGCGTCCGATCAGCGACTCGCTGGGTGAGCGCACCGGGTGTTCCATCGAGAACTTGTCGATCGTGATGTCGGTGAAGCCCCGCTTGTCGAGATGGGAGCGCAGCTTGTCGACGATGTCGTGCGGATCCTGATCGGGGACCAGGCGCATGTCGAGCTTGGCCATGGCTTCCTTGGGAAGGACGGTCTTGGATGCGGCCGGGACCGTGAAGCCCGTGACGAAGCCGGCGATGTTGCAGGTCGGCTCGTAGAAGTAGCGACGTTTGAGCTCCACGCCGGTCGCGCCCTCGATGAAACGGTCGGTCCCCAGTCTTACCAGCTCTGACTCCTCGTCCATGGGAAGCGCCTCGAGGGCGGCCAGGTCCTCGTCCGTCGGTTCAACGACGTCGTCGTAGAAACCGTCGATCGATACGTGTCCTGTGGGATCGCGCAAGGTCGCCAGGGCTTCAACGAGTCGCCATGCCGCGCTCGGCACCACGACCGCGCGCGCCGAGTGCTGGTCCTCGTTCAACAGCTTGCAGTTCAGCTCGACGTAGGCGAGGCCCTTCGCCCCGAAGACGATGTCGGGTCGCCCCGTGTGGTCGATCGCGTTGCCCTCCCAGATGCAGCCGTCGGCGGCGAGCCGGTCGCCGTAGCGCTCGACGATGCCCTCGAAGGACCGAGAGCCGGTCTCTTCTTCGCCCTCCACCAGGAACTTCAGCGTGATGGGCAGCTCTCCGTGGAGGTCGCGGTAGGCCTCCAGGGCTGCGAGCCGTGCGACGAGGTCGCCTTTGTTGTCGGCGACACCGCGCGCATAGATATAGCCGTCGGTTATCTCGGGATCGAACGGCTTCGTGTTCCACAACTCGATCGGATCGACCGGCTGCACGTCGTAGTGGTCGTAGATCAGTAGCGAGCGTTCGCCGGAACCGAGCTTGCCGAGGATCGCGTCTGGCGCGCCCTCGTAGGTGAGCCTCTCGATCGTCGCGCCCAGCCCACGAAGCTTGGTCTCGACCCATCCGGCCATCTCGACGAGCCCGTCCGGCTGCTCCGCCAGCGACGGGATCGAACAAGCCTCGACGAGCCACCCGACGTAGCGATCAGCGCGCTCGCGGATCAGTGCGGAAGCATCCATGGAGCGGGTGAAGGGAATCGAACCCTCATGACCAGCTTGGAAGGCTGGAGCTCTACCATTGAGCTACACCCGCAACGCTTAGAGATTATGTCTGGTCGGGGCGGCCGGATTCGAACCGGCGACCTCGTGCTCCCAAAGCACGCGCGCTAACCAAGCTGCGCTACGCCCCGTGTCCAAAGCTTCCCACGCTCGATCGCTCGCCGGCCCTGTTTCCAACGTTCGTCCGAGAAGTCCGATTCCTGATCGCGAACTCTCCGGTGTTCCGTTCACGACCGGGCAAACGTGTCCGGCTAACAACGCCCGACACTTAAGATGACAGCAAGGCAAGGACGAAGGATCTAGTAGGGGCCGGAGGCCGTCATCCCCACTTTCGTCCGCCTAGCGCGGTCTCCGGTCCCTACTCCTTTCACGCGCTCGTGACGGCTCCGACACAACCGACCCCTAGGATGCGGCGATGGCCCAGGCGGTTCTGCAGACGACCACCGAGAAGCTCGATAAAGACCGCGTGAAGTTGCGCGTCGAAGCCCCCGAGAGCGCGCTCGACGACGCTCTGACGACCGTTTACAAGCGCTGGGCCGAGGAGATCAAGGTGCCCGGCTTCCGCAAGGGCAAGGTTCCTCGACAGGTCATCGACTCACGCGTCGGACCCGAGGTGATCCGCGACGAGGCCCTGCGCGAGGCGCTGCCCGACCTCTATCTCGAAGCCCTGCGGTCGGAGGGGCTCGAAGCCATCGCCCCACCCGAGATCGAGGTGGTGGCCTTCGAGACCGGCTCGCCCATCGTCTTCGAAGCGACGATCGATCTGCGGCCCGAGGTGACCATCCCGGATCTCCAGAGCCTCGAGGTGGCTGCCCCTCCCAAGGACGTAACCGACGAGGACATCGACGAGCAGCTCGAGCGGCTGCGCGACCGTTTCGCCGAGCTGGAGACCGTGTCCCGCGAAGCCCGGCGCGCCGACCACGTTCTGATCGACCTCAAGGGCTACAAGCATGAGGAGCTCGTCGAAGGTGCCAGCGCGCCGGACTTCCTCTACGAGATCGGTTCGCAGACGGGCCCACCCAGGCTCGACGCCGAGCTCGAGGGCAACAAGGCCGGCGCGATCCTGAAGTTCACCGACGAGGTCCACATCCATGGTCCCGATGAGCCCGAGAACGACCATTCGAGCCGGGAGGAGATCTCCTTCACCGTCCTATTGAAAGAGGTGAAGACAAAGAGGCTTCCCGATCTCGACGACGGCTTCGCGAAGACGGTGGGGGAATTCGACACCCTCGACGAGCTGAAGGCCGATCTCCGCGAACGCCTCGCCGAAGTGAAGGAAGGATTCGTCCAGCAACAAGCGCGCCAGAACGCGCTCGAGGCCCTCGTCGATGCCTCCGACCTCGAGCCGCCCGACAAGCTCGTCGAAGCCGAATTCGAGCACCGGCTCCAGCATTTCAAAGATGACCTCTCCCAAGCGGGCGTGACGATCGAGGACTACGGGCAGCAGGTCCAGCTGACCGAGCTCGAGATCCGGCGTGACATCCGTAGCCAGGCCGCCCGGTCCGTCACAGCGGAGCTCCTCCTGGAAGAGATCGCCCGGACGCAGCAGATCGAGGTCTCCGAAGACGACCTCTCCCGGGAGGTCGCGCTTGTCGCCGCCCAGGCCCAGGTGGACCCCCAGGAAGTGGCTCGGAATCTTGTCGAGAGTGGCCGGGTTAGAGCATTGGCCGCCGATATCATCCGGCGAAAGGCTCTGGACTACGTCTTAGAAGCTGTCACAGTGACCGAGAGGAATCCATGACCCCCAACGACCCCCACGCCTACCTCGTCCCCATGGTCGTCGAGCAGACGAGCCGGGGCGAACGCGCCTTCGACATCTACTCGCGCCTGCTCAAGGAACGCATCGTCATGCTGGGTACCCCGATCGACGACCAGATCGCGAACCTCATCGTGGCGCAACTCCTTCATCTGGAGTCTGAGGATCCCGATAAGGACATCAACCTCTACATCAACTCACCGGGGGGCCAGGTATACGCGGGCATGGCCATCTACGACACGATGCAATACATCAAACCCGACGTCTCGACGATCTGTGTGGGTATGGCGATGTCGATGGGCGCCATCCTGCTGGCAGGTGGTGCGGCGGGCAAGCGATTCGCGCTGCCGAACGCAAAGATCATGATCCACCAGGGCTCGGCAGGCTTCCAGGGAACGCCGACCGACATCGACATCCAGGCTCGTGAAGTTCTGTCGCTGCGCCAAAAGATGGCCGAGATCATCGCTCACCACACGGGCCAAACGGTCGAACAGGTCGAGAAAGATATCGATCGAGACCGCTTCATGACCTCGGAAGATTCGAAGTCCTATGGGATAATCGACGAGATCATCGCTCATCGTTCTGCGGTAGAAGGCGATGGGAAGTCGAGCGTCAAGGGTGAGCCCGCCAGACTTGCAGAGAAGTCCGACGACGCTTCTCCTGAAGCCGGCACGTAAGGGGGGCTGTGGTGCCTAAGTTCGGCGATGGTGGGGACCTGCTGAAGTGCTCGTTCTGCGGCAAGTCGCAGAAGCAGGTCAAGAAGCTCATCGCGGGACCAGGCGTCTACATCTGTGACGAATGCATCGATCTCTGTAACGAGATCATCGAAGAAGAGCTCGCGGAAACGCCCGAGCTCAAGCTCGAAGATCTCCCCAAGCCGAAAGAGATCTACGAGTTCCTGAACGACTACATCGTCGGCCAGGAACAGGCGAAGAAGGTCCTATCGGTCGCGGTCTACAACCACTACAAGCGGATCCAGGTCGGAAGCGCGACCGAGAAGGACGCCGACGTCGAGCTCGCCAAGAGCAACATCGTTCTCCTCGGTCCTACGGGATGTGGCAAGACGCTGCTCGCGCAGACGTTGGCGCGCATGCTCAACGTTCCCTTCGCGATCGCCGATGCGACTGCATTGACGGAAGCCGGTTACGTCGGTGAAGACGTCGAGAACATCCTGCTGAAGCTGATCCAGGCCGCGGACTACGACGTCAAGCGCGCCGAGACCGGGATCATCTACATCGACGAGGTCGACAAGATCGCGCGCAAGTCCGAGAACCCGAGCATCACGCGCGACGTCTCCGGCGAGGGCGTACAGCAAGCACTGCTGAAGATCCTCGAGGGCACGACCGCCAGCGTCCCACCGCAAGGGGGCCGGAAGCACCCCCACCAGGAGTTCATCCAGATCGACACCACGAACGTCTTGTTCATCTGTGGTGGCGCCTTCGCGGGGCTCGAGAAGATCATCGAGAACCGCGTGGGGCGCAAGGGGATCGGATTCGGCGCCGACGTCCGCCGCATGGAAGAGAAGGACATCGGAGGCATCCTCGAGCACGTCCTCCCCGAGGACCTGCTCAAGTACGGGCTGATCCCCGAGTTCATCGGGCGTCTCCCGGTGATCACGCACGTCCACAACCTCGACAACGATGCCCTCGTACAGATCCTGACCGAGCCGAAGAACGCGTTGATCCGCCAGTACAAGAAGTTCTTCGAGTTCGACGGTGTCGAGCTCGACTTCACCGAGGACGCGTTGGATGCGGTTGCCGAGCAGAGCATGCTGCGGGGGACCGGCGCTCGTGGACTGCGGGCGATCCTCGAAGAAGTGCTCCTGAACGTCATGTACGACCTTCCCAGTCGTGAAGACGTGGGTAAGTGCGTTATCACCCGCGAGGTAGTGCTCGAGCGGGTGAACCCGACGCTCGTACCGCGAGCCAAAGAACGTCCGGAGAGGGCCGAGCGACCGGCACGCGGCGAACGTTCCGCCTAGTAACCGCCCTCTTTCTTGCTCCGTAGGATGAACCTCTCCCTTTAGCGCGGAGGCCCTTTGAATCTCAAGGTACTGATCTCAGTTGTCGCAGCGGCCGTCGTCATAGCGGGGGCCGCCCTCGTCGCGTCCTTGGCCGGGTTCTTCTCGCCGGCCGAGGACGATGCGTTGGACCTCATCCCTGCGGATTCGGTGATCTACGTCAACATCTTCCTCGATCCCTCCCCGGCGCAGAAGCTCGCGCTCGACGATCTCCTCGCGCACTTCCCGGAGGCGTCCGACCGGGACGCCGCACGCGATGCCCTGGTCGAGCTCCTCGACGAGGGTCTCGCCGAGGTGGGTCTGACGTTCGAGGACGACATCGAGCCGTGGTTGGGCGACCAGGTCTCCTTCTTCATGCAGGTACCGGCGAACACGACCGCCGATCCTGCCGTGGGTGTATTGCTCGAGACCGAGGACACGAGTGCCGCGCGCCGCGCCGTGGACAAGGCCCAAGACAACACAGATGGAAGCTTCTCCGAACGTAGCTATCGGGGCATCGACTACGAGGTCACCGACAACGGCGACGCGGTCGGGATCATCGAGTCGTTCCTCGTCTCGGCCAACGAAGAAGGCCTGAAGGCCGTGATCGACACGATCGAGGGCGATGCGCTGTCCTCGTCGGACCGGTTCGAGCGCGCGACGGCGGGTCTGGAAGAGGACCGTCTCGCTCTCGGCTACTTCGACTTCGCACCCTTCGCGCGTCTCGCCGGCGGCTTCGGCGGATTCACCGGTGGTCCGTTCGATCCGGCGACTCAGGGTCCCGCGGCGTTCGTGCTCTACGCGCGCGGCAACGCGGTGGTCGCGGAGGGATCATCCGAAGTGCCCAGAGAGGGTCTGGGGGCCGAGCTCACGGAGGCCGTGGCGAGGGAGTCGAAACTGCTGGAGCGACTCCCCGACGACGCGTGGGTAGCGGTCGGCGCACCCCAATTGGGCGCGACGCTGCGACATCTAGTGGACTCACTCGAAGAAGCGTTCGCGCAGGCCCCCGGCATGTTCCCGGGGCTCGGACCCGGCGGGCTGATCGAAGGCTTCGAAGCCCAGCTCGGGATCGACCTCGAGCGAGACCTGTTCTCGTGGATGGGCGACGCGGCGTTCTTCGCTTCCGGCGCGACGCTTCAGACGGTTCAGGGAGGGGCAGTCTTGGAGGCCACCGATCCCCGTGCCGCCCGGCAGGCGCTGACGCGCATCAAAAGCGCGATCGAACGAGCGGGAGGTCCGGTGCGGGGCCTGGGGAAATGGCGCTCCTATGACGGTTTCGCACTGCGTGAATCAGGCATGCCGGAGCCGATCAACTTCGTAGCCGCCGCCGACCGGGTCCTCGTGATCTACGGCGACGCAGCGACAGGGCGAGCGCTCGGATCGGATCCCAGCCTCGCCGGCAACGACACCTTCGAGGCCGCACGTGCGGCGCTCGGCGACGATTTCGCGCTGAACGCCTTCGTAGATCTCCAGGCGATCGTCTCGCTCGCGGATGCCGCCGGTCTCGATGATTCGGAGTTCGGGGACGAGATCGACCCCTGGGTCGAGCCGCTGTCGTTCGTTTCGGTCGGCGGCCGGCTCGAGGGAGAGACGATCGTCCAGCGACTTGTCATAGGGGTGAGATGAGCAAGAAGAACGACGACCTGCGCGCCATGGAGGAGCGCTGGCGTAAGCAGTGGGAATCCGACGGCATCTATCGATACGACCCCTCACGGGGCCGCGAAGAGACCTTTGTGATCGACACTCCACCTCCGACCGTTAGCGGATCGCTGCATATCGGTCACGTCTTCTCTTACACGCAGACGGATCTCATGGCTAGGTACCGACGCATGCGTGGT
>Ga0299913_10001831_pt1 | contig 16214 bp, 11 predicted proteins | sample RVTome_9_FD_201360 | JGI IMG/M metagenome (GOLD analysis project Ga0299913, IMG submission 201360) | Soil microbial communities from uranium-contaminated site in the Upper Colorado River Basin, Wyoming, United States - RVT155D38 (version 2) ...
CCATCTTGGCGATCTCCGGCAGTTCCGTTGCAGTGATTTCGTGTTCGTCGAGGGCGTTGGCGATGAACTCTCGTATTGCGTTCGACACCGGCCAATGCTCGAGCACGGTCTCGATGTTCAGGTCGAAGGCGTGGCTGTTCCCCTGCACTGGGTTACCGGTCATCGGCGCTCCCAGTCATGCTTCGCCAAGGATCCAGTCGAGCCGAGTATGGGCAGGTCGTCGATCAGTCCTCCCGTGGGGGCTGTGATTGACCACCCATTAGACACCGAATCCCCCAAATGCTCCGTAATAGTCCCCCAAGGCTGATCGGCGATCGGCATCTCTATCTCGCCACCCTCAGAGAGACTCGCGTGCAACTGATTGGCCCCTTCTCTGCTGGTCGGGTGAAGAGAGCGTAGACGTTGTTGCCTTGCACCAAGTTGTCCCACGACGGGGAGAGTGTCGCGAGCCATCGGGATCGCGTCATGTGGAATCCACCGAACTCTGATCTGCTGACTCGGCATTGTGTTGTGTAACAACCTTCATCACCTAAACAGCGGCACCCTTCGATGAGGAGACCGCCGAACGATCGGCTACCGACATCCGAAAGGAATTGTTGGGGGACTCGGCCCGCTTGAGCCGTTTCCCAAACGAGGATCAAACCCTGCCTTTTAGTGTATTGACTAACGTTCATTAGCGAGTACACTAACGACGTGAGTTACTTCAACGGAGCGAAGCTACGTCAGCTACGCGAGGCCAGACGTCTCAGCATGTCTTCGGTCTATCAGATGACCGGAGTCAGCGTGTCCTCTATCAGCAACATCGAAACAGGGAAGACCGACCCGAGAATGTCCACCGTCACCCAACTCCTCTCGTCCTACGGCGCCAGCCTGAGAGATCTCGAATCCACTCCCCCTCTCGTCGTCGGACTCGACGATATAAAACAGCGATCCCAACGAGCCGCCGCCGACCTCGCGGCCTCTGAGTTGGGTCCGTCCAACCCCGAGCAACGGCTCGCCCACAAGTCCATGCGCGGTCTCGATACGTCAGTCGAACGCGACGCCGTCAGCACACGCCGGTGAGGAACGTCGAGGCGGCTAAGCGAGCACTCGATCGCGCCGAGCAGGCGACCGACGAAATCGACCGAAGCGTTTGGCTCGCCAAAGCTGCAGATCATGCAATCAGCCGCGACGCCGTCCTGGTCGGTGGTGCGGCGGTCAACCTCCACACCGGGGTCTACAAACCAACAGACGTCGACCTCTGTGCCCATTTGGATGAAGAGGACCGCACCCAGCTCGACCGTTTGGGGTTCAAGCACCTCCAAGGCGACCACTTTCTCTACACGTTCCGCGATGGTGAGAAATGGCCGGTCGAATTCCCAGATTCAGTTGTGGATGGAGACGTGATTCACCTATCCCTGGATACTGGCGAACTGCTCTTGGTCATCAGCACCGAATCACTCGTGTTGGATCGGGTCCGTCAAGCAACTGATCGAACCGATGTCACCTTCAACGAAGCTGTGCGACTATGCCGCGCCGTCAAAGACACCGCGGATTGGGTCTCGATCGAAAGCAGAATCAACGAGGAAGACAGCCAGGCGCCCCTCCTCCGGCTCAGAGAAACGTACGAGAAGGTAGGGGCCAGAGCGTGGTGACACAGGCTGCGTGCCGCCAAGAACGAAGCAGGTGCTGTTGAGTCTGCATGGGATGGAAAGCATTAGGCCCGAGAAAATCTGAAAGCAGACGGGTCTTGAAGACAGGCGTGCGATTTCGGCCACACGCTCCGTGTACCTGTCGCACCACCTTTTGCCTTGGGGTGGGTCACCTCGTAGCCACCAGTCAGACCACGGTCCATGGCAGGAACATGCCCTCATTTGACAGGGTCACGACGTATGCGCGTGTAGGGGATATAACCCATTGTCAGCGGAAAGACGCCGTCCTATGGTCTAGGTCAGGTGGCCCCGATTCGAGCCACCTGGAGCAACGGACTTCGGTTCGGAGGGGACAACAGAGTGCCAACCGTCGAACGTCAGAACGGAGTGCGTGTGGTCTTTCCCGACACGATGGCGCTCACCGATGCGCCACCGCCTCGCGGCCGCACCCGCAGTTTCAGGGACTTCGCCCCACCAGTAGAACCGTCACCGCTTTCTGACGAGCTGATCGAGTCCCTGGGGGAAATGGACATGGTGCTGCTGGACACCGTCCCGCTGCACACGTTGGTGGAGCCATCCGATTCCACCAAGCAACGGAGCCGATCGGCCGAGAATATCCCACCAACCCAGCACGTCGAACTCGAAGCGAACGTCGGTCACGGCGAGAGGGCGGTCGCCCTCATCGAACAGGACGGCATTTACTCGTGGGCTTTCGGCGACGTGGCAGACGAGCCGAGCGATGAGCCGAAACGCCGCTCTGTGCCAGGCGCCGAAGGAGGCCTGACCATCCGGTTCTCCGTGCCGATCTACGCCTCGTCGACTGCGGACCGGCGCACACGCCTGTTCGGTGTGGAAAGGGTCTTCCGTCCCCTCAAGGCTTTCATCTTCAAACTCCCGGCCCGGGTCCTGATCGGCCAGGTCGTCAAGCATCTGGAGAAGGACATCGAGCCAGCGATCATCCATTTCACCGGGCCTTCCCTCTCCGAGTGGGTGACGATCGCCGATCTCTCCCATCTCGCCCTGCCCTCCGATCGCAATCCCAGAGTGCTGTTGATGATCCACGGGACGTTCTCCAGCACCAAAGGAGGCTTCGGAGCCCTCGGATCGACCGACTTCGGTCGGGCATTCATGTCTCAGGCCATCGACTCATATGATGCCGTGCTCGGGTTCGATCACCGGACTCTGAGCGTCGACCCCCTCGAAAACGCCGCCGACATCCTCGCCGCGTTGCGCAAGCTCGATGCAAAACATCCGATCGTCTTCGATGCCGTGGCCCACAGCCGGGGTGGCTTGGTGCTGCGCAGCCTCACCGAGCACCTCCTCCCCGGATCAGGGTTCGATGCCATAGTGCAAAAAGCGGTGTTCGTCGCGTGCACCAACGGCGGCACCCAACTGGCGAACAGCGAGAATTGGAACCGGTTCATAGACCTGTACACCAATCTCGCCGTCGGGTCGGTGAAAGCATTGAGCCTCGTGGCTCCTCATACCACTCCTGCCAACGCGATAGTCGGTGGGCTCATCAAGGGTCTGGCCGTTTTTGTCAAGGCCATGGCCACGACCGCCCTCGACGAAGACCAGGTGGTGGGTCTTTCAGCCATGTCTCCCGGTGGCCGATTCATCGCCGAAATCAACGAGACCCAGCCCGGTCAACCGACCCCGGACAGTGTCGACTACTACGCGATCACGTCGGACTTCGAGCCCTCGTTGGCGAGGAAGGGCACGTTGCCGTCCAAGCTCATCAAGGCCTTGGCGGACGGTGCTGTCGACAAGCTGATGGGCGAGATAAACGACCTCGTCGTCAATGTCGCGTCCATGACGACAGTTGACCCTCATGTCGTTGGTGGATTCGTGAGCGACGTCCTCGATTTCGGAACCACCGGACTCGTCCATCACTCCAACTACTTCCACCACGAAGGCACCCACAAAGCGTTGGCGCGCTGGCTGAAGTTGAACGATCCGACTGCGACTGCGCTCGGCGGAATCCCCGATCGACGTGGTGGGGTGATAGCTGCCGATCTGCCGCCGTACGTCGACGACGACTTCATCATCGTGCCGGCGTCGACCGCCGGCGACGCGCTAGTGCAGCTCCTCAAGAAGGACGAGCCAGAGTTCGTGGTGATCCGACGTCAGGATGGCCCAGGGGCCGAGGTGTACCACTACGCGTTCCGACCCCACGAGCTCACAGAACAAGGGCTCAACGACCTACCGCTCCAGATCTCCCTGGATCTCCACGAGTGGCAGAGCTCAGACACCCGTCTCGTCACCGAGATCGACGGCTATCTAGCCGACCCGCCCGCAGATCCCAACTCTCCTCAGACCGGGCGCGACGTGATCCTGAGCGGAGGCAAGCCCGTAGGTGTACTGCCCAACGAGCACGAGATGCGCACCGCCGCACCGCCCCCCGAGATGGCCATGGCAGCACCACCTCCGGCCCGCGCCCCGGCGGGGTATCAACCCGGTCGGAGGCGGGGTGGGGGCGCCGTTCGCAACGGTGGGACACAGCGCGAGCCCGCCATTGCCGAGCCCCACAATGTTCGCCACCATTTCCGAGCACAGATGCCTCGCGAGGTGGTCCTCGACCAGGTGGCCAGCGTCGAGGTGACCATGTCTCTCGAAGAGTTGGAGATCGCTGCCAACCGCGCCGCAACAGCCGCAGCAGCCGCCGTCGACACCGAGCGTCTCATCATTCTCGACGTCCGACCCCGTCGAGGTTTCGAGGTGGTCGACGAGGGACGCACAGAGGTCGATCCGCTCAAACCCGGTGAAGCGCCGACGACTCTCTTCTTCAACGTGAAGGCAACGGACGAAGGCCCCGGCGAGATCGATGTGGTCGTGCGTCAGGGCCAGGTGCCGCTGGTTGTCATGAAGATCGAACCGGTTGTGGTTCGCAAGCCGACCGACAGGGTCAACACTCTCGCGAAGGTCGAAGCCCAGGTCGCTGACGCACCGAGACTCAAGGGCCCGATCAACGAATTGAGCATCTGGGAGCAGCTGAGCCAAGGCGAGACGAAACTGAAATTCCAATTCCGTTCCCCCGACCTGAACATCCGGGAGTCCGCCGAGTCGAAGCCGATCCAGGGCGGCATCGAGGCGTACGTCGCCGGCGTCTACGACAACATCGAACAGCGCTGGAATTCGCGAGACCACACCCCGGAGACGTTCACCAAGGATCTCAAGGCCATAGGAATGTCGATGTTCGAAGAGCTCGTGCCCGACAAGATTCGGACCCAGCTCTGGAGTCACCGCGACAGAATCAATTCGATTCAGGTGCTCAGCGACGAGCCGTACGTGCCGTGGGAGATCGTTCACCTGAAAGGGCCGGATCAGGACACGAAGGAAGACTGGTTCCTGGGCCAGATGGGACTCGTTCGATGGCTCGAGAACCTCGAGAACAACGGATTCGGACCCGAGCACCTCGACATTACGAAGGCTTTGGGATTGATCCCCGAATACCCCCCGGACACCGACTGGGAGTTGAGCCAACCCACGCTCGAGTTCGGTTACCTCGAGGACAAGTTCGGAGCGTCGCGCCTGCCGTCAACGCGAGCAGACGTGGACGCCATCCTCGAGACGCCAGGAAACTTCGACCTTCTCCACTATGCGGGCCACGGTGAGGCACCGACGGGAGGAACCATCGACGCCGCACTGATTCTGGCTGTCAGAGCTGACGGCAATCGGTGGGTCACCGAGGAACTCGACTCGACTACGGTCGCCCAACTGGCCAATCTCGCCTCGAACGGGACCAGGCCGATGGTCGTGCTCAACGCATGCCAGTTGGGGCGGATGCAACGTCGATTGGGCGGCACCGGTGGATTCGCCAAGGCGTTCCTCAACCGCGGTGCCGGCGTGTTCGTGAGTTCGCTTTGGGCCGTTGGCGACGAGCCTGCCCGCGACTTCGTCGAAGGCATGTACGACAGCCTGTCCGCCGGCGACATGATCTTCGAGGCTGTGAACAAGGCGAGGGAAACAGCTCGCAACGCCGGCGACTTCACCTGGCTCGCCTACACCGTCTACGCCAACCCTCATGCCACTGTCTCATTCGGCTGATGTCCTGCAAACGCTGTGACCAAAAGGGGGATGATGCCCGTTGAGGTCTGGCCTCCTAGACCGGAAGACCTGGGTCGTCGCAGCCTCCTGCGGCGCAATGGCCCTCTTAGCCGGCTGTAGTCCAGCCGGTATCTCGATAGACGATCCGGATGCCGCCGCCGACACCGCCTTGACCACACAGCCGAGCGGAGAGACAACAAGCGACACATCGGCTCCACCCGATGCCACGACGTCGACCGGGTCAGCCCCCACTACGACACTCGAGGACACGACGTCGACTAATCCGGACACGACATCCACGACTTCACCTGCCCCCGGCCAGTTCTCATCATGGGTGGGTGGAGGAGATCCGGGGCCATGCGATGAGGAAGTGGGCGTGGCACCCCCATTCGTCGGTCTGGGTTACGGATCGACATGGACGGCGCTCGGCTCGGTCATCGACATGTGCTTCCTCGGCTTCACGATCAAGATCCCGGTCGAGGTCCAAGTGGAGCATCCCGACGGAGCCGTGACCAGCTTCCAGGTTTGGGTGGGGACCAACAACGAGAGCGACCCATTCACAGACCCACTCGCTGGCCAATCTTTCGACTCGGCTGTTGGTCACGTCGCTTGGGTGTTGAGGTCGTCGTACGCCCCGGGGACCTACGAGTTCTCTGCGTCGCAGGGAGACGTGGCACTCAGCTCCCAGGTCGAGTTCCTGCACGGTCCCGACCCGTACATCGAGGCTGTCGACCGAGCGGTTACGGCGGGGGACTCGGCACGCTTCGCGATATCAGGGGGGACCGCCGGCGAAGCTATCCCTCTCTACCTGTACCGGGACACCGGAGTCCTCGACTCCAACCACCCTCAGGGGTGCGATGGCTGCTCGATCTTCGAACTGATGGGTGAGGTCGGTAGTGCCGCGCCTGATGAGAACGGTGGCGCATTGTTCACCTTGAACATCGATGCAACCTTTGACGAGACCGCCGGGAGTGGTACCGGGCCCTTCGGCGGCGATGCCTATTGCCTGGTGACCACCGAGTCGGAGCCGGCGTGCGACATTTTCACAGGCGGGTGGTTCGAGGTGGGGAGTTGACGGAGTAAGTCAATGAAGAACCGCAACGCAACCGGTATCGCCGCGGCGCTGGTATTGCTGGTCGCAACCTCGTGTGGCGGTAGCGCGCTCGGTGACGACCTCGACTGTCCCCAGCTCGCCGAAGCCGTCGCGTCGTATCAGGAGGCGTTCGACTATTACCGGACGCAGGGCGAGCCGATTCGACTCGACTCCGACGGTGACGGGGTGCCGTGCGAGGACGACTTCACGCCGCGCGAGATACAGGCGGTGTTGGGTACGACGACGTCATCCTCCACACCCGGGGTCTCCTCCAGCGTCGCGTCAACGACGACAACAGTGACCCTCTCCACCACCACAGATCCAGTCGACGCGACAACGACGACGTCGAACGACACGGCCACCCCCCCTCCCACAGAGACCACGACCGTGGTGCCAGTTGGCCAATTCGCCTCAGCCGTCGGCGGGACCACCCCCCGGGTCTGTCAACGATGGCTCGAAGATCTAGGTGAAGACAACTCCTTGGTCCAGGACGGCTTCTTCGGGATGCTCAGGGAGACATCCACCGTCGGGGTGGGAACAATCGCAGTCTTCTGCCTTTTTGGCTTCGATTTCACCGTCCCGGTGTCGGTCTCGGTGACCGGTTCCAACGGGGTCGCCGAGTTCTCTATCAATCTCGACAGTGTCAACGAGCCCAACACGGCAGCCGACCCTCTTGCCGGGGAGGATCTCCTCGGAGACGGCGACATCGAAGGTATCCAGTGGGTGGCCCGCCAGACGGGCACCTACTCTTTCGTCGCCACACAAGGTGACCTGACGAAGGAAGCGACGGTCCAGATCGTCTCGTCATCGACCCCCCGGATCGATGCCTTCATCGAGAACCGGGGAGGCTTCCCCGGCTCTCTGGGTTTCGCTCTCTCGGGCTTCCCACCCGGGACCGCCGTGCAACTCGGGATCTACGAGGACATCACCGATCCGTTCGGCGACGACGGAACGCCAAGCGACCATGAGTTCTCTCTGGTGCAGGAGCTCTCCCCTGTGCAGGTCGGATCGAACGGGGCCACGATCGTCTACTTGCAGGAGGGTGACTTCGTCTACGAGCAGGGTAGGAGACTGTGTCTCGCGACAACCCTCGATCTCATCCCCGAACCGGTGTGTGACAACTTCCGAGGTGGCTGGTTCACACCGTGATTCGCCCAGGCAACGGAGCGAACCGGTCGGGGCTCCTCGACATCGAGATCGACGCGGCCGGTGCCGACGGCGTTCATCCGGTGAGGATCGAACGAGATGGAGCGGTGACCCGCACCACGTTCGTGAACCCGTTCAGCAAGGACGGCCTCATCAAGGCAGCAGCCAGAGTCGACCGTGGCCTCATCACCGAAGTGACCACCAAGGCGATCGGGAGCGAGCTCTTCCATGCCCTCTTCGCCGACGGATCCGCCCGATCGGTCTTCGATCAGAGTCGCGGTGAGGGGCGCAACCGTCTCCGTTTCATCACCGGCGATGGTGCCACCGCGGCGATTCCCTGGGAGCTCCTCTATGACAGCAAGCGCGAGGAGTATTTGGCGCACTCGGGGACGATCAGCCGGTGGATTCGGGTTTCGGCAGACATTGCGACGCCGCTACGTCAGACCTTGGTGGACGAGCCCGTCAGAACACTCGTCCTTTTGGCCAACCCCCGGTCCGACCAGCTCGACCTCGACGCCGAGGCGGCTGCGATTCAGGAGGCCTTCGCCCAGGCCGTGCGACACGACCGGGCCGAGAAGGTCCAGATCCTGCCGCAAACCACTCTCGACCGACTCCAGTCGACCATCACCCAGGCGGCCAACGAGAACGAGTCGTTTCACATAATCCACTTCGCCGGTCACACCGGCCAGCAGCCTGGCAGCCCCCTCCCCTACCTGTTGCTCGAACCAGACGAGCATCACAACGGTGAGGTCGATCCGGAGACGTTCGCCAATGTCGTGGCAGGCTCCGAACGCACCGACCTGCGGCTCGTCTTCCTCAATGCCTGCGGGAGCCTGCAAACGGGTGAGGCTCGCAGCGGGAGACTCTTCCCCGGTTTCGCCTCCGAGCTCATGCTTCGCGGCGTCCCGGCGATCATCGGAACTCAGAGCCCGGTGCTGGACACTTTCGCGACCAGAGTGGCCGGCGACTTCTATCGGACGCTGCTGGACGGCAGCACCGTCGACGAAGCTCTGTCCCAGGTGCGGGAGCTACTCCACGGTGATCGAGCGGGGCAGTTCTCCAACTTCGGCATCCCGGTCTGTTATATCTCGGACGGTGACGGTCGTGTTGTCACCGGCCCAAAGAACAGATGGGTTCGGTGGCGGGAGAGTCTGACCCCGAGGTCCATCGTGGCCATGATCCTCTTCGCTCTGTTCACGCTGATTCCCGGGGTGTGGTGGTACCTGGACCGCTTCGTTCCCGATCCTCCGCCCCTGATCGTTGGCGACTACCGGGTCGGCGTGGCTGAGTTTGATGTCGTCGACCCCCTGACAGAGCTAGGGAGCAGCCTCGCCTCCCAGTTGTCGGCAAGTCTCTACAACCGACTCTCCGAACCCGACGTCCTCAACTGTGGGGGGACCAGTGGCGAGCTCGGCTCCGGGGGCAGACCGTTCGGGTGTCAAGGGCCCACGACTGCGGGAGTCATCGAAGGCGACTCCGGCGAGGAACGGGCCCGAGCTGCGGCCGAGTACGCAGAGACCGTCAATGCCAACATGGTCGTGTACGGGACGATGGAGGAATCGGACAGGTTCCTCCGCTTCACGCCCGAGATCTATCTGACTGGTCTCGAACTCGTCCGCGCCGAGGAACTGGCCGGTCCCCACACTCTCCAAGTCCGAATCGGTCCGGTCGCGAGCACAACCCAGATCAGAGCGTTCCGGGGACAGGTCGAACTTCTCGCTCAAGACCTCGGCGACCTGTCGATCGCGCTCAGCTACTACTCCGATGCCGACTATGAGCTGGCGCTGGACGAAGTTGACGGGGTGATCGAACGGGGCAGCTTCGACCTTGATCGCTCACTGCTCAACCTCATCAAAGGCAACCTCCACATCAAGATGGCGGCAGCCGGCGATGACGGTGCTGTCAACTCGGAGCAAATCGTCGCGGCCGAAGGGGCCTACCAGGAGTCGATTGCCGCCACCCCCGGCTACGCCCGTGGCTGGTTGGGTCTCGCGGAGATCTCCTACCAGCTCGGACGAGGTGTGGCCGACTGTGCTCCCGGCTCGATCGAAGAAGCGGAACTCCTGGAGTCGATCGCTCGTTATCAGCGCGCCGGGCAGGAGGATGTGAGCCCGCCCGCGGCCAACGTCGACGACAAGGCAGCGTTTGGAATCGCCAGGAGTGCCGCGTGCCTGTCGCAGGCAGGAGTGGCCAATCGTTGGGACGAGGCGAGAAGCGGCTTCACGACGGTTGTCGAGGCTTACGAGTCCGGAGAGACCGGCCTGGGTGAGTTCGCCTCCGAGAGCTACTCGCTGATCGCGTTCATCGACCTGCGGTTGGCCGAAAACGACGAGGATCGGGTCGATGCGCTCGAACAGTCAATAGAACTGAACCAAAAGGCGCGCCAGGCCACGAATGATCCGGCCCGAGTGGGAGTATTCGCCTATCTCATGGCAGATGCCTACCGACAGCTGGGGCGTCACGCCGAGTCCTGTGCTCCACTCCAGGTCGCCCTCGATCGGAACAACCCGGCCGCCGTGGCCAACGCGTCGACCTTCTCATGCGGATGAACTGCTGAATTGAGGGTCTGCATCGACGTTCGCCTTCCCCGCCGGGAGCCACCAGCCTCTCGGCGAGAGCGCCGGGGGTCAGGTTCGAATGCACCGCCCAAACTTCGACTGGCGGTTCCGGTGGAGAAGAAGTGGTCCAATGGCCGAAAGGTCGGGGTCGCCTTTCTCGACGGGCATGCCGAACTGCATCACCGAGTAATGGATGCGGCCGATTCTTGGACCGAGCACGCCAACCTCAAATTCGAATGGGACGTGCCGCGGTCGGAAGCCGACGTGAGAGTCACCTTCGCGGGCGCCGGCAGTTGGTCCCAGGTCGGGACGGATGCCAGGTTGGTGCCGGCCGCCGAGCCGACCCTCTGTCTCGGGTGGGTCTCGGGGGACACCGACGAAGAGGTCCTGCGACAGACGGTTCTCCACGAATTCGGGCATGCTCTGGGCGCCGTTCATGAGCACCAAAGCCCGGCGGGAGGGGTCCCATGGGACCGCGCCGCGGTATACCGCTTTTACGCCGGTCCTCCCAACTCGTGGAATCAGGCCGACGTCGACAAGAACATCTTCGCCCGATACGACCGATCGATGACCCAGTTCTCAGTGTTCGATCCGGACTCGATCATGATCTACCCGATCCCGGACGAGCTGACGCTGGGTCGATACGAGGTGAAGTGGGCGCCCGACCTTTCTGCAATCGACCGGGAATGGATGGGGGTGGTCTACCCCGCGTCTGTAACGGACCCGTTTGAGCTGTCGATCGACGGACCGAGCGTGGCGGCCGAGATTGGCGAGCATGGCGAGTGGGACGAGTTTCACTTTCGCGTGGAGGGCGAGCAAACAGTCATCGTCGAGACGGCGGGGCCCACCGACGTCGTGATGGCGCTCGCCGGCCCGGATGACCCCGAGGCCTTAGTCGCCCAGGACGACGACGGCGGGGAGTCGTACAACGCTCGGGTCGAGACGGCCGTCGTCCCCGGAGCCTACGTCGTACGCATATGGCATCAGTGGCCCACAGGCACCGGCCAGTACGAGGTCTCAGTCCGCTCGTCGACTCCCTGATCGGTCCGGGTCAGTCGCTGATCCACCCGAGTCGGCTCGCCTTGAGCAAGGCCTCCGTCCGGCTCACCACACCCATCTTCTTGTAGATCCTCTTCAGCCGCCGGTACATCTCACGTTCCGAGTAGCCGGCGTCTTCTCCGATACTGGCGACAGTGGCCGAGTGGGCCAGAGACTGCAGCCATTTCACCTCTTCGGAATCGAGCTGTGAGGGCTTGCCGTCCGCGAGTTGTGTGGAGACCAAAAGTCGCGCCACTTGCAGTGGCAGGACTGCTTTTTGGGTAATGGCGGCCCTCAAGGCGAGAATCACGTCGGTCGGTGAGGCGTCGCGGGTGATCGCCCCTGATGCGCCTGAGGCGATGGACGCCGTCACCGCAGGTGCATTGGCTTCGTTGACCAGGGTGACCACAACCGATCCCGGGTGCTCCGCCTTGAGATCCACGATCAACCTCAGGTCATCGTCGTCCTTGATGTCGACGATCAGGACCGAAGGCTCGTGGTCTCCCAGCCATTGGGCGACGTCGTCAACGATCTCGAACTTGTAACCGTTGGCCGGGGACATGTTTTTGAGCCCGAGCATGTAGACAGGGGCAGCGTTGAGTACGCCGACTTCCAAGACCATCGTATCCCCTTTATTCGTGATGCCCTCGGCGCGCCCCTTCAGGGGATCCTACGCGCCGATGGCGGGGGGATGACAGGTCTTGTCAGGAACCTGCCAACCCAACTGACTTCGCCTTATCTCGGCTGGGGAAACTCTGTGTCGAACCCTGGTATTGGCTCGCCGTTGACCCACGCTTCCAGGACCGGAGCCAACAGGGCGTGGAGGTCGGCGAGTTGGGGTGGTGGGTCGGTCGCCGAGTAAGTGTGCTCGCTGACGTCACCGTCACGGATGATCCGAACCGTGGCTGCGCCCTCATCCCGGGAGTCGGGTTTGCCGTATATCGGCTCCAGGCGCTCGGCGCTCACCGAAGCCAGGGCTTCCCGGACCCGGGCGGCCCACTCCTCGGTCGCCCCCCCTGCCGCGACCTGGTCCGGGTCGGTGTCGATGTCGCTCACCCGGGTCAACGAGACACGCATACCGGACACGCGGAGGACGGTCGTGCAGTATCCGGTGCATTCACCGTATGTGAAGACCAGCTCGACCTGACCCGGGGCGAGGCTTGCGTCAGACGTTGTCACCTATCAGTCGTCTCCCACATAGTCGGCAAGTATGTCGTCGGCGCGCTGCAATGCGCTCTTTCCTCCTCGTGTCTTCTTGTCGGAGCCCAACTCCTGGCGCAGCAGTCCGAGGACGGGAGCCTCCGTGTCACTTGCCGCCACAACGGCCGTGCAGATCTCCGCCACCCGGTCGGCGTTGGTCCCGGTCATCGCCTGATCGATCGCGGCTTCGGCGTCCCGCGTGCTGCTCTTGCGAACCACCTGACCCTCACCGAGGTCACGGAACGGACGGGAGTACGAGTTGACCAGGACCAAGGCGGCGGCCGTTCCTGTGTCCGTCTGGGTGAAGTTCGCCGAGAGTCGCTTCAACTTCTCCGCCGCTTCCGTGTTACCGCCGAAGTCGCCGAATGCGAAGCTCAGTCCGACGTCATGGTCCATGGTGAGGTCGGCCAGATTCGACTCGTCCTCTGAAGTGGCGGTGTGGATCGTCACCTGCTCGGGGTTGGATGTCAAGCGCAGTGGACTCCCCCGCCTTGGGCTGAATACGGCACGCAGTTCGTATGAACCCACCCTGCTGAAGGTGAACCCGGCACTGGTGTAGAACAGCTGGAATACCGACTGGATCGACTCACCGGGGCCGAGTTCGGCAGTGCGCTCCGGACCGCAGAGGTGGACGACGTCACGGATAACGATGTCCTCACCCTCGGGGGTATGCACCGTCACCTCGAGGTTCCCTTCGGCGAGGTTCAGCGTACGGTTCACGGTCACGGTTTCGGAGCCGTGGTTGGTCACAGCAACGGTCGCGGTCAGGAACTCGCCCACCGCGGCAGTGTCGGCGATGTCCAGTTTCACCTCCAACACTTCTCCCAGCCGTTCCGTTTCCCGCAGGCCGGTCGCATCCGTCGGCGCGGGCACTCCCAGGTTCGGTGATGCATGCCCCCATCCGAACGGCTTCCAACCGGGTGCGATCTGTGGGTCGGGTGAGTGGATCAGGGAGGTCCGGTTGTGCTCGTTAAACCGGAACTCGGCGTTGCTCGGGTAAAGGTTGCCCGGGGAGGCAAAACTGATCACGTCCCCGGTCTGGTTCATGATGGTCTCACCGATCGGAGGGTTGTGATCGTCCGCCTTGGGGTGATAGAGGTTGAGACAGTGTCCCACCTCGTGAATCAGCGTCCGAAGATGACCGAGTGGGACGTCGCCCAGCCGATCCCCGCGTACGGCCGGCTCAAGGAGGGTCGAGTTGTCGAAAGTCGCATCCGAGTAGCTGACGCAGCCTTCACGTTCGGGGGCACTGACGTCGAACATCAGCCCGAATGTGTTGCTTCCCGAGCGCCTCGACCCGACGAGAGTCCAGAGCCGCCAGGTATGCCCGATGGAACTGATCGAACGATGAGCCGTCATGAGTGCATGGCATTCGGAGTCGGTCAGGGTGTTGTCCTCGGGGACGTTGGTCTCGTTGATGTACATCCGCACGTCGATCCCGTCGCCCCGGAAAGTCCCGGTGAACGTGTGCCCGCCCGCGGTATTCGGCCACGTCCGGTTGGTCATCACATCGACCTCGACCACCAGACCGCGGTAATACGGCGAGGTCTTGGTTGCGGTGATGATGTGACGCTGTCCACCGATCATGGCTTGGCCGTCCATCTTGACGGTGGGCTGCAGCAGCCATGACGCACGACTTATCTGGGAGGTGCAGCTGAAGCTCATCCACCCGGTGTCCATCGACACGAAGTCCTGGGTGGTCTTGTTCCACAGGTGCCTGGTGAACGGGAAGTAGAGCTGCCCGTTTACATAACTCGCCCCGGTGCTGCGGAAGTACCACACATATTCGTTGAACGGGTAGTGCGGGTACCAGTTCCGTTTCCAATGGGGGATGAACGAGGCAGCCGCCGTCGGCGGACTCGGGGCGTCGATACGCTCGAGCACGAAGCCAGGAGTCGAGTAGTAGGCGTCACCGGAGACCCGGAGGACCCCGTCAGCTGCCTCGATGCGCATCGGGCCCCGCAGCGAACCAAGACGTGCCTGGAACCGCGAAGTGATCTCGAGGTTCCACGATCCTTCGAGGACGCCCAAACCGCATGGCCAATTCCACCCGATCTCGAACTCGGGCCTCTTGATCACCTCCGTCACCGGAGTAAGCACGTGTGGCCCGAGTGTTCCCGTTTCGTCGAAGACCAGGTCCTCAGGCGTACCTCCAAAGTCATCCGGGATCAGTGGTCGTTCGAACCCGTCCCCGTATTCGAAGTCATCGGTCATCGCGATACCCCTTGCTGCGGTCGACTTGTCGGAATTGCACGTGCGTGCCTCATGTCCGTCGGAGCCACCTCCGAGCAACTCAACCTGTACCAAAGTCACTCGCCGCCGACCATGACTACTGCGGTCATGGAGACGCCAGGGTTGTCACCTTTGCGCCAGATGGGGTTGTCCTTTTAGGAGTAGTAGGTACGTTCGCGTCCGCGACCCACTTACCGGTAGCGGTGTTTGGGCTCCACCCGCTGCGTAGAACGGAGGACTATGGCGACAGCAAGAGCTCCTGAGATCAAGCTGGAGGACCTCGTCGAGGTGAGCTACTCGGCAGTTATCAAAGCTCGGGAGCGTCATTTCGACCCGAAGAATCCCTGGATCAGCGGCCCGATTCTCGTCGGACTTATCTGGTGGCCCGACGGTGGCCAACCGATCATCCCCAACTTGCCCGGCATGCCACAGGACGAGGGCGGCAAGGGATAGCCTCCGACCGAACCGGAGCCGACCCATGCCCGAAGACGAGACAAGCTGGTGCCCTAGTGCGCAACCGGAGATGGATGAGGCTCTCCTCTTTGGTGTCCTGACTGAAACGCCAGATGGCAGCGTCGTCGGATACCTGGATCAGCCCGTGGCGGCCAGCGAGTGGGCGAAAGACATCTCGGGTTCACTCGACCCGACAGAGGTCTTCCGTTTCGCCGCCCCCTGTGCTGAAGACAAGTGCATGCACTTCAGCGGATCCGAGTGCTCGCTCGCCGAACGTGTCACTCAAGTGCCCGTCGCGATACGGCTGCGAGTTCCGAAGTGCGCTATCAGGCCGCGTTGCAGATGGTGGCGTGAGCGAGGCGTCGAAGCGTGTCGGAGGTGTCCGACAATCATCACCCGGGACTATCAACCCACAGCAGCCATGGTGCACGCATCCACACCGCCTTCCGGGGATCACCCGTCGAAGCAATCACCAATTCAGGAGTAAGCAACCTACCGATCCCGGCCACTGCGGCCAGACACCAGCAAGAAACTCTGCGATCCGCGTAGATGCATAGAGAATCCGGCTGGTGCGGTCAATCGCCACCCAACAGCAATCCGAAAAGTCTTGCATCCTCACGTGGTCGACCATCAACAGGTCGCTCTCTTACGAAACACACCCAGTATCGGTGAGCCTCCACCTGTGATTGGAGCCACGACATATCCGCCGACGTGATCGAACCCCGGAATAGGTCGTGTTGGGCCAGAAATGCCCTATCCCCATTGACTCTCTCGATGGTTGGGCAGGTACGCGTCTAACAGTTGTCTCACATGCCA
>Ga0299913_10001832_pt1 | contig 16212 bp, 14 predicted proteins | sample RVTome_9_FD_201360 | JGI IMG/M metagenome (GOLD analysis project Ga0299913, IMG submission 201360) | Soil microbial communities from uranium-contaminated site in the Upper Colorado River Basin, Wyoming, United States - RVT155D38 (version 2) ...
CGGCACTGTCGGCGGAGGGCTGCTGCAGCTCTTGGCCACGCGTGGCGACTCCCTCACGGCCCGCGCCGGGCGGCCGATCGAGGTCGTGGCCGTGTCGACGCTGGAGGATCGCCGGAACAAAGACGTCAACATCTCGGCTTTCCGGCGCGTGCCGGACCCGGTGGCGCTGGCTACCGATCCCGGCATCGATGTCTTCGTCGAATTGATGGGCGGCGAGGGCGGAGTGGCGAAAGACTCCGTCGAAGCCGCGCTTCGCGCAGGCAAGCACGTCGTCACCGCCAACAAGGCGCTTCTTGCCCATCACGGTGCAAGCCTCGCCGCGCTTGCCGAGAAGAACGGCGTGGCGCTGAATTTCGAGGCGGCGGTGGCGGGCGGGATTCCCATCGTCAAGGTCATGCGCGAAAGCCTCCAGGGCAACGACATCTCCCGCGTCTACGGCATCCTCAACGGTACCTGCAACTACATCCTGACCCGGATGGAACGTGAGGGGCGGAGCTTTGCCGAGGTTCTCAAAGAGGCGCAGGCTCAGGGTTATGCCGAGGCCGATCCCAGCTTCGACATCGGCGGTTTCGACACCGCGCATAAGCTCGCCCTGCTCACCAGCCTTGCCTTTGGTTCGCGCATGAGCTTCGAGTCCGTCTATGTCGAGGGCATCGAATCGATCACGCCCGCCGACATCGAGGCGGCCGACGAACTTGGTTACCGCATCAAGCTGCTCGGCGTGGCGCTGCGGACCGATAGCGGCATCGAGCAGCGCGTGCATCCGACCATGGTGCCGAAACACACCGCGATCGCGGAGGTCGACGGCGTTTTGAACAGCGTCGCGGTAAGCGGCGATTTCGTCGGGGATGTCGTCTTGGTCGGACGAGGCGCCGGCGGGGCCGCCACGGCCTCTGCCGTGACGAGCGACCTCATCGACATCGCCCGGGGGCACCTCCTTCCGCCCTTCGGCACCAAGGACAAGGGTCTCAAGCCTTACAAGAAGGCGCAGATGCGCGCGCATGAAGGCGGCTATTACATCAGGCTATCGGTGTATGACCGCACCGGCGCCTTCGCTGCCATCGCCGGGCGCATGGCCGATCAGGGCATCTCCATCGAGAGCATCGTGCAGCGGCGGGCGCCCGCCGAGTTGCCGGGCTTCGACAGGCCGCATAAGGGCTCCCCGGCCTTTGTCGTGATGGTCACCCATCAGACCACCGAGGCCGCCATCCGCAAGGCGCTGGCCGCCATCGAGCGCGACGGCCATGTCGACCAAAAACCGCAGATGATCCGTATCGAAAATCTGTGATAGTGAGTGTGGTAACCCTACAGGCGGCGGCGAAGATCGCCTGAGGCCAGCGAGGAACGGACGTGTCGAAGGCTCAGGCCAAGTCCGAGCTCGACCGCGCTTTGGCGCTCGACATCGTTCGCGTTACCGAGGCGACCGCCGTGGGCGCCGCGCTCTGGCGAGGCCGCGGCAATGAGGCTGCCGCCGATGAAGCTGCCGCCACCGCCATGTATCGGGAACTTGCGCGGCTGCCGATCGAAGGCGTGGTGGTGATCGGCGAGGGCGAGGAGGACGAAACACCGCTCCTCTATATCGGCGAGACGGTCGGCGCCGGAGGACCGCACAGCACCAAAATCGATCTTGCCGTCGATCCGGTGGAAGGCTCGACCTTGTGCGCCAAGGCGCTGCCCAACGCGCTCTCGGTGCTCGCCATTGCCGAGCGCGGCAGCCTGCTCAAGGTGCCCGTCATCTATATGGAAAAGATCGCCATTGGCCCCGGCTTTCCCGAGGGGTTGGTCGATCTCGATGCCTCCGCCCAGGACAATCTCAAGGCGCTGGCGCAAGCCAAGAACGTCGCCATAGGCGAGATCACCGTTTGCATTCTCGACCGCCCGCGCCACGCCAAGCTCATCGAGGAAGTGCGTAGTGCGGGCGCGGCGCTCCGCCTGATCAGCGACGGAGACATCGCCGGCGTGATTCACGTGACCGAGCCGCTGGAGACCGGCATCGACGTCTATATGGGCATCGGCGGCGCGCCCGAAGGCGTGCTCGCGGCTGCCGCGCTGGCCTGCATCGGCGGCCAAATGCAGGGACGGTTGGTTGCCACCAACGAGCAGCAGCGCGCCCGCGCCCGCACCGCCGGCATCCACGATGTCGGCCGCAAATACCACATGCGCGACATGGTGACGGGCGACCTGTCCTTTGCCGCCACCGGCATCACCGACGGCTCGCTGCTTGAGGGCGTGCGCTTCACCCGCGAAGCGGTGTTTACCCACACTTTGGTGATGCGCGCCTCGACCCGCACAGTGCGCTGGATCAAGACCGAACATCCTGACCTCAGCAAGTTCGACTGACCGGCGGCGGCCGGGGCCGCGAATCACCTTACACTCGCTCGAGCTTCATGACAGCGTGTGGACGGTGTGGCGTGACCGCGGCCCTTAAAATCAGACATTCGGAACTCGACGGCCCGGCGGCCTTGCTCGGCGTGGAAACTTCCGCGCGCGGGCTTCGCTGGATCGAGCGGCTCGATCCAGCGCGCGCGCTGGCCGCCACGGCAATCGCCCAAGCGCACGGCCTACCCGAGCTGCTCGGCAGCGTGCTCGCCGCCCGTGGCGCCGATACCCAAACCGCCGCTCGCTTTCTCGACCCGTCGCTGCGCACGCTGTTGCCCGACCCTTCCCGGCTCCAGGACATGGAGAAGGGCGCGGAGCGCTTTGCCCGTGCCATCAGGGTCAAGGAGGCGATTGCCGTGTTCGGCGATTACGATGTCGACGGCGCGGCGTCCGCCGCGCTCGTCGAGCGCTTCTTGCGCGCGCACGGGCATCGTGCCGTGACCTACATTCCCGATCGCCTGACCGAGGGCTATGGTCCGTCACCCGAGAGTCTTGCAGGCTTAGTGCAGGAGGGCGCGCATCTCATTCTGACCGTCGACTGCGGCACCACCTCTGAGGCTGCCGTTGCCGCCGCCAATGCTGCCGGGGCCGAGGTGATCGTCATCGACCACCACCAGGCCGACGAGACGCTGCCGCCCGCCTTTGCCGTGATCAACCCAAACCGCCAGGACGATCTTTCGGGGCAGGGGCATCTTGCCGCCGCCGGCGTCGTGTTCCTGTTCTTGGTTGCCGCGACGCGCGCGCTGCGACGCGAGGGCTTCTACTGCGATCGTCCGGAGCCCGATCTGCTCGGCCTGCTCGACCTCGTGGCGCTCGCCACGGTGTGCGATGTGGTACCGCTCAAGGAGGCGAACCGAGCCTTCGTGGCGCAGGGCCTCAAAGTGCTGCGTCGCAGGCACAATCAAGGCTTGCGCGCGCTTGCCGATGCCGCGCGGATCGACGAGGCGCCGACCGGTTACACGCTCGGCTTCATCCTGGGGCCGCGCATCAATGCCGGGGGAAGGGTAGGTGCCTCCTCTCTCGGCGCCAGGCTCCTGGCGTGCGACGACGAGATCGAGGCGCGCGCCATCGCCGCCAGGCTCGAAGCAGCAAACGCCGAGCGCAAGGCGATCGAGGAAAGGATGCTGGAAGAGGCGTTCGCCGTTGCGGAGGGATTGCTGGCAGCGGACGGCAACCGGCCGCTTCTCTTCCTCGGCGCCGAAGGCTGGCACAAGGGGCTGCTCGGCCTGATTGCCGGCCGCGTCGCCGAGCGCTTCCGGCTGCCGACCTTCGTCTCGGCGCTCGAGCCTGATGGCTTTGCCACAGGCTCGGCGCGCTCGATCGCGACCGTCGATCTTGGCGCCGTGGTGAGAGCGGCGGTGCATGAAGGTCTGCTGGTCAAAGGCGGCGGCCACAAGATGGCGGCAGGCTTCAAGCTAGAACGCCGCAAGCAGGACGCGCTGGTGGAGTTTTTTGCGCGGCATCTCGCCGGACCGGTGGCGGCGGCGGCCACCGTTCGGCTGCTTCCCATCGACGGCGCGCTCTCGGCCGGCGGGGCCAGTCAGGACCTCGTGGCTCTGCTCGACCGTGCCGGTCCCTATGGGGCCGGCCATCCCGAACCGCGCTTCGTGTTCCCGGCGCATCGTCTGGCTCGCGTGCGAGCCATCAAGGATGCGCATATCCGCTGCACCTTGCAAGCGCCGGACGGCACACGCATCGAGGCCTGTGCGTTTCGCGTGGCCGATACGCCGCTTGGCGCGCTGCTCCTGCAAGGCGAGGGGCTGCCGCTTCACGTCGTCGGTCGCCTGCGCCGGTCGAGTTGGCAAGGCCGCGACAGCGTCGAGTTGCTGATCGAGGACGCCGCGGACCCGCGCGCGGGGAGGCTCTAGCGGCCGTTCTTGCGGGCCGCGGCAAACCTTTCTATATGACGAGGCTCCTACGCGCCCCCTTCGTCTAATGGTCAGGACGTCAGGTTTTCAACCTGAAAACAGGGGTTCGATCCCCCTAGGGGGCGCCACCCCGCTCACCACTTCCCCGTGTTCGGCATGGAGGCCCAGGGCTCCTGCTTCGGCAATGGCTTGCCCTTTTGCAGGAACTCGATCGAGATGTTGTCGGGCGAGCGGATGAAGGCCATGTGGCCGTCGCGCGGCGGCCGGTTGATGGTCACGCCGTTGTTCATCAGCCGCTCGCAAGTCTCGTAGATATCGTCGACCTCGTAGGCGAGGTGGCCGAAATTGCGGCCCTCGCCATAGGCCTCGGGGTCCCAGTTATAAGTGAGCTCGACCTGGGCATCCTCGTCGCCCGGCGCCGCCAGGTAGACCAGCGTGAATCGGCCTTGCGGGCTCTCCATCCGGCGCACCTCTTCCAGCCCGAGCTTGTTGCAATAGAAGTCGAGCGATTGATCAAGATCGGAAACGCGCACCATCGTGTGCAGATATTTCATCGCTTCTCGTCTCCTTACACGGCCACCCCAAGGAGCGCTCCATTAGCGCGGAGCGCTCCTGTGTGGCAAGCGAGTCACGCTGGCCCATCTTTTCATCGAGAACCGATGCAGATTGGGTCGTGATTGTTGCATCGGGTCCACAGCGCGCGCCGGACGCCCGTTCCGTAAGGCTGGAAGCGCAAATTCTCTCGACGGCAGAAATATTTGCGCGCTCCGAGCATCGGATTGTTCCGCCTCCGAGCGGAAACCGCGCGATTTTACGCGCTCGCGAGAGATTCGCTTACCGATCAGAGGTTTGCGCGCGCATCTTGCGGAAAGCTTGCGGACCAGCGTTGCCATTGTGGAGAAGGCGGAAGCTCCAGGAAAATTCCAGTGGCCTCGTTAGGCGTCAATGCTATGTTCGCAACGAGTGTATTCCAGCCGATTCGTGTGTGGGGCGTCGGTCGGCTGCGTCAGAAGTTAAGCGGGGGAATGCGGCAATGGGGGCGAAAGAACCGCCACTGGTAGAGGGCCATACCCAACGCGACGAGGAAGTCACAGTTGATGTCTTCGAAGTGTCAGGATCGATCAAGTGGTTCGATGCGTCAAAGGGTTATGGATTCATAGTTCCGGACGAAGATCTTCCCGACGTTCTTTTGCACGTGACGTGTTTGCGCCGCGACGGGTTCCAGACGGCCTACGAGGGCGCCCGGGTGGTGTGCGAGGTGTTACGCCGGCCGAAGGGCCTACAGGCGTTTCGGATCCGCGCCATGGACGATTCGACGGCGATTCACCCGTCGCAATTGCCGCAGCGCACGCATGTCGTGGTCATTCCCGAGAGCGATTGGGAGCGGGCCACGGTCAAATGGTTCAACCGCTTGCGGGGCTTCGGCTTCGTCACGCGCGGGGACCAGACCCTCGATATTTTCGTGCATATGGAGACGCTCAGGCGCTGCGGTTTCACCGAGCTCCGGCCGGGCCAATCGCTCCTGGTGCGCTATGGCAGGGGGCCGAAGGGGTTGATGGCCGCCGAGCTCAAGCCGGACGATTCGCAAGGTCCGTCCTCCCACTGACATTTGGCGCGATGGCCCGGCTCGCCCGCACAGGCGCTGCCGGGTTATTTGCGCTCGTGTTCATGGCCCAGGCGACCGGCTACGCCACTGGGACCGGCACGCTCGTGCTCAAGACCGATACCGGCGATCACAGTTTCAACATCGAGGTGGCTAAGACCGCCCAGGAGAAAGCGCTCGGTCTGATGCACCGCCGCTCGTTGCCTGACAATGCCGGCATGCTCTTCCTCTACGACCGGCCGCAGCCGGCGGCCATGTGGATGAAGAACACGCATATCCCGCTCGATATGGTGTTCATCTCGGCGGCGGGACGGGTGCACCGAATCGAGACCCATACGGAGCCCTTCTCCAAGGTCCTGATCCCTTCTGGGGGGGACGTCGCGGCCGTGCTCGAGTTGAACGCGGGCCAGACCGGCAAGATCGGTCTGAAACCGGGAGACAAGGTGATCTATCCCGGCCTCGGCAAGAATTGACCCCTTCGGCCCCACGATAGGGCTTTGCTTATGGCTGGAGACGAGCCCCTAGAGGCTAGCCTCAAGCGCCGGCGCGAACTATGTATCTGGCAGCGAGTGATCGGGGCATAGCGCAGTCTGGTAGCGCACCTGCTTTGGGAGCAGGGGGTCGCAAGTTCGAATCTTGCTGCCCCGACCATCGCTTTTTGACGATCGATGAGAAACGCTGATGGCCGCCCGCATCTTCAAGCCTGCCAGGACGGCCATGCAACAGGGCCTGGCGGCGACGCGCGACTGGATCTTGGAGTTCGAGCCTGAGAAGCCGCTTCAGATCGAGCCTTTGATGGGCTGGACCAGCTCGTCCGAAACCAAGCCGCAAGTGCGGATGAGCTTTGCCACCAAGGAAGAGGCGGTGGCGTTCGCCACCCGCCACGGCATTGCCTTTCGCCTCGAAGAGCCGCAAGAGACGGCGCTGAGACCGAAATCCTATGCGGAGAATTTCAAGTTCGGCCGCCCCGACCGCTGGACGCATTGATCGTCTTTTTCGGGCTATAGTTTGGGAGCGATCGTTTGGGGTCCCGTAGCTCAAGGGATAGAGCATCTGCCTTCTAAGCAGAGGGTTGCAGGTTCGAATCCTGCCGGGATCACCACTCGCTTATCGCCGCTTCGATCCAGCCTCCTCTCACCCTGGCGAGGAAATGTCATGCGCGTTGTCGTCGGGCTCCTACTCACCCTGATCTTCTGCAACGCAGCCGCTGCCAAGCCAAAGCTGCTCTGGGAGGTCAAGGGGCTGGAGCAGCCTGAATCGGTCGTGCAGGATCCGGCCACCGGCGTGCTCTATGTCAGCAATATCGCCGGCGCAATCATGCAGAAGGACGGCAACGGCTTCATCGCCAAGCTCCGGCCCGACGGCACGATCATCGCGCGCGACTGGGTCAAAGGACTGAATGCCCCGACCGGCCTCGCGCTCTTCGAGCGCACTCTTTATGTCGCAGACGTGGACGAGCTGGTGGAGATCAATGCGGCCTCGGGCGAGATCGTTAAACGTTACCCCGCCCAGGGCGCAATCTTCTTGAACGACGTGGCGGCCGGCGACGACGGGACGGTCTACGCCTCCGACACGCCGACGAATACGATCTGGCGCCTCAAGGACGGCGCTTTCGAGCCCTGGCTTGCCAACGACACCTTGAACGGGCCGAACGGCCTGCTCGTGCAGGACGGCAAGCTGATCGTCGTGTCGTTCGGCAAATTGCCGAGCGAGGGGCAGAAGCAGGAGCTGGGCGGGCTCTACGCGATCGACGTCGAGAAGCAATCGGTGAGCAAGCTCGGCGACAGCGAGGCCATCGGCAATCTCGACGGACTCCAGGCGCTTCAGCCCGGCGTCTATCTCGTCACGGATTGGGCGGCGGGCGGTCTCTATCGCGTCCCCGCCAAGGGCAAGGCCGAGCGTGTGCTGAAGCTCGGCAAAGGCAGCGGCGACTTTGCATATCTTCCGGATAAGAAGCTGACGATCATCCCGATCATGCTGAACAACGCGCTGGTCGCCTACACGCTCGACTAGAGCCTGCCGCTAGGCCGCTTTCCCAACATATCGCCGCAAGCCGTGCCATAAAAGCCCGGCGGCGATCAGAGCCAGGCCAACCATCCAAACCTCGCGCTCGACGAAGAACGCAAGACCGAGGCAAGCCGCGAGCCCTGCCCAGGCAATCGCGGGCGAATAGAGTCGCTTCGGCGCCGGCAGACGCAACGCGGCGAGATTGGTGATGGCGTAGTAGATGAGCACGGTAAAGGCGCTGAACGACCAGGTAACCTCGACATTTCCGATCAGCGCGAGCGCGGCGATGGCGGTGCCGGCGGCGATGATCGCGGGGGTCGGGGAGCCGGAGCCGTCCACTCTCGCGAAGAGGCGCGGCATGTCGGCGCGCCGCCCCATGGCCAGTACCACGCGCGAGAGGCCGAGTATAAGATTGAGCGCGACGCCCAGCATGGCGGTGACCGCGCCGACGCTGACATCAGATACGCGGCAGGGAAATCGAAGCTCCTGGCCGCGGCGACGAGGGGCGCCACCTCGGTGCGCGCCGCTTGGGCCAGAGCTTCGGGGCCGACAGCCGTGATGCCGACCGCGCCAACCGCAATGTACAGAATTGCCGAGACGACCAGTGTGTAGATGATGGCACGCGGTATGGTGCGGGTCGGGTCGCGCATTTCCTCGCCGAGTGTGGCGATGCGCGCATAGCCGGTGAAGGCGACGAACATCAGCGCCGTGGCCTCAAGCAATCCAGGCCAGGGACTCCCTTCCGCGGCCGGGCGAAGAAATGGCAGCCAGGGCACGGCCCCCTTGCTCCAGACTTGCGGCAAGCCGGCGAGCACGAAGAACACCAGCGCAAACAGCGTGACTGAGACAATGACGATATTGGCGCGGTTCGAGCGCCGAATGCCCATCACCACGACGGCGGTGAGCGCCACGACGGCGGCAACTGCGACCGGCACGACGAGAGATTGCAGCCCGAGCAGCTGCAACAGGTAGCCGGCAAAGCCGAGAGCCGCTGTCGCGGCCGACGCGGTCTTGGCGCAGAGGAACATCCAGCCGGCGGTGAAGCCGAGCCACGGCGTGAGATAGGCATAGCCATATTCGTACGTGCCGCCGCTCACCGGCATGCTTGCCGCCAGCTGGGCGCTGCTGAGCGCGTTGCAGGTGGCGACGACCGCCGCGAGGGCGATAGCCAGGAGCACCGCTGGTCCGGCAATACCGGCGGCGATGCCGATGCTGACGAACACGCCGGCGCCGACCATCGAGCCGATGCCCATCATGGTGGCGCCGAACACGCCCACCTCGCGCTTCAGCTTTCCGCTCGTCGCCATTTCGGCCATTGTGCCGTAAGAGTGCTGCCTTGATGCAGCACCAATATGAACCGCGTCACGCGCGGAGGCGGGCGAAGCCCGCTTCGAGGTCAGCCTTTAGGTCATCGACATCCTCAAGGCCGACATGCAGCCGAAGCGCCGGCCCCTCCGCCTTCCAGACGGTTGCGGTGCGATAGGCGCTCGGGTCGAAGGGAAGGATCAGGCTCTCGAAGCCGCCCCACGAATAGCCCATGCTGAACAGGCTGAGGCCGTCAACCATGGCGGCGACCTTCTCATGCGGAACAGGCTTCAGCACGATGGAGAACAGGCCGGAAGAGCCGGTGAAGTCGCGCTTCCAGATCGCGTGGCCGGGATCGGAGGGCAGGGCAGGGTGGATCACCCGCGCAACCTCCGGCCGCTCGGCCAGCCAGCGGGCAAGCTCGAGTGCCGACTTCTGATGCCGCTCCAGCCGCACGCCGAGACTGCGCAGGCCCCTAAGACCAAGATAGACGTCTTCTGGGCCAGGGCAGAGCCCGAGGTCCTCATGCGCCCGCTCCACCGCGCGGGAGGCCTGCTCCGTGGCCGTGATGGCACCGAGCATCGCGTCGGCATGGCCGACGATATATTTGGTCGCCGCCTGGATCGACACGTCAGCCCCTTGCGCGAACGGTTTGAAATAGAGGGGCGTTGCCCAGGTATTGTCGAGAATGACCACGGCGTCCGCCGCATGCGCCGCTTCCGCGATCGCGGGAATATCTTGCACCTCGAAGCTCTGCGAGCCGGGCGACTCGGTGAAGACAACCTTCGTCTTCTTGGTGATGAGTCGCTCGATGCCGGCGCCGATCAAGGGATCGTAATAGGTGATCCTGACTCCGAGCCGGGTCAGCACATTATCGCAGTAGCGGCGCGCCGGCCGGTAGATCGAGTCCACGACCAGCGCTTCGTCGCCCGAGGCAACGAAGGCGATCAGCGCGGCGGCGATGGCGGAAAGGCCCGAGGGCGTCAGCAGCGTCCGATGCCCGCCCTCAAGCTCGGCGATCGCCTCTTCGAGCGCCTTGACAGTGGGCGTGCCGACCCGCCCATAGGTGAAGGCCTGATCATTCGCCTCGAGTGCCGCCATGGTGGGGAACAGCACGGTGGAGCCGCGATAGATCGGCGTATTGACGAAGCCATGCTGGCGCGCGGGTTCGCGGCCGGTGTGCACCAGCCGCGTGGCATCATTTTCTTTCCTGGTCCGCTTGCTCATTTGGCAAGGACCGCAACCGACGCATGCCCGGCCCTGAGCCGGGCATTCAGGGCCGCTGGTTCGGAGTTCTTGGTCCTGGATTGCCGGGTCAAGCCCGGCAACGACGGGTTGATGGTCATCAGCCGGTCTCGATGGGAAGGCTTTGATCGGCGCCCCACTCCGACCAGGATCCGTCATAAACGGCAGTCTTGCGATGACCGATCCGGGCGAGCCCCAGCGCCAGCACGCTCGCGGTGATGCCGGAGCCGCAACTCGCAACTACGGGCTTGCTGAGATCGACGCCGGCCTCCTCGAACAGCCGCTCGATCTCCGGAGCGGATTTCATCGTGCCGTCCTTGTTGAGCAGCTTGCCGTAGGGAATGTTGTGCGCGCCGGGGATGTGACCTGAGCGCAAGCCTGGCCGCGGCTCGGGCGCCGTTCCGGCGAAGCGCTCCGGGGCGCGCGCATCGACGATCTCGGCCGATTTGTCCTTGAGCAGCGCCTTGATGTCGGAAACATCGCGCACGAGATCGAGGTTGCGCCGCGCGGTGAAGTGGCGCGTGGTGCGGCTCCTCGGCGGCCCGCTCTCGATCAGCCGACCCTCCTCTTTCCATTTCGGCAAGCCGCCGTTCAGCACCGTCACGTCGTCGACGCCCATGACGCGGAAGGTCCACCACACTCGGGCGGCGCTGTACAGCCCGCTCGAATCGTAGATCACGATCCGCGAGCCGTCGCCGACGCCCATGCTCCGCATCCGCGAGGAGAACTTCTCCGGCGGCGGCAGCATATGTGGCAGCTTGCTCCTGGTATCGGCAATCTCGTCGATGTCGAAAAAGATCGCGCCGGGAATATGTTCGGCGAGATATTCGGCGCGTGCGTCCTTGCCCTCGCCCGGCATATGCCACGAGGCGTCGATGATGACGAGGTCGGGGGCATCGAGCTCGCGGGCGAGTTCGTCGGTGTTGGTCAGCCAGGTCTTCGTCTGCAACAAAGTCAAATCTCCGGTTCCAAGTTAGACAAATACACGCGGCGCCGCTGCCTGTCCCTGGTCGAGCCAAGTGGGGACCGGCAAGCCCTTCTCACGCAGGAATTTGGGGTTGAATAGCCGGCTTTGGTAGCGGGTACCGTAATCACAAAGCACGGTGACGATGGTATGACCGGGGCCCAGCTCGCGGGCGAGGCGGATGGCGCCGGCCACGTTGATGCCGCTCGATCCGCCGAGGCAGAGCCCTTCCTCGCTCAAAAGATCGAAGATGATGGGAAGCGCCTCGGAATCGGGGATCTGGTAAGCCTCGTCGATCTTGGCCCCGTCGAGATTTGCCGTGATGCGGCCCTGGCCGATCCCTTCGGTGATGGAGCTTCCTTCGGCCTTCAGCACGCCGTGCTCGTAGAAGTTATAGAGCGCGGCGCCCATCGGATCGGCAAGCCCGATCACCACATCGGGGTTGTGCTCTTTAAGGCCCATCGAAACGCCGGCGAGCGTGCCGCCGGTCCCGACCGCGCAGATGAAGCCATCGACCTTGCCGTCGAGATCGTTCCAGATTTCCTGCGCCGTCGTTTCGATATGCCCCTGGCGGTTGGCGACATTGTCGAACTGGTTGGCCCAGATGGCGCCGTTCGGCTCGGTCGCGGCGAGCTCCTCGGCGAGACGGCCGGAATATTTGACGTAGTTGTTGGGGTCCTTGTAGGGCACGGCGGGCACTTCGATGAGCTTGGCGCCCGTCAGCCGCAGCATGTCCTTCTTTTCGTCCGACTGGGTCTCGGGGATGACGATGACGGTCTTCAGGCCCAGCGCATTGCCGACCAGCGCCAATCCGATCCCTGTGTTGCCGGCGGTGCCTTCGACCACCGTGCCGCCTGGCTGGAGGCGGCCCGCGTTGAGCGCATCACGAATAATGAACAGCGCCGCACGGTCCTTGACCGACTGGCCGGGATTCATGAACTCGGCCTTGCCGAGGATGAGGCAGCCCGTCTCCTCCGAGGCGCGCTTGAGCTTGATCAGCGGAGTATTGCCGATCGCCTCGATGATGCCATTGCGGTAGGGCACGGGGGGCCTTCAGGTCTTCGCGGGTCGAGACGGCAAACTAGTCAGCGGCAGGAATGCCCGCAAGACGGGGAAATTTCAAGAATGGACGCTTGGCAGGCAGAGTTTCGCCCCCGGGAAGTTCAGGATTAACTCTCAAGGGCCGTCAAGCGCGTCCGGGCGCGCCTTGATCAGCTCGCAGTGCTCTGCGAGGGACTTGATCTCGTCGCCCCTGAGGGGCCGGGCCAAAGGGTTTGCCTTGAGCCGCGCCACGCGTCCGCATTCGTTCACGGCAAGCTTGAGCGTCTCCACGGTCTGCTCGAGCGGCATGCCGTTAAGCGCATCCTCCGCGGGCAGCCGTGCGGCGATCTCGCGCACCGTGTCCTCGGTCGTGGCGTAGGTCCAAACAGCCCAGGCGCCAAATGCCGCGATGATCAGGATTAGGATCAGCGTGAATCTCTTCATGGTGAAGCAAGCTCTCCTAGGATTGCGGGAGCCGCAAAGCGGCATAAATAGAGGGACCGCAGCATAGACGAGAGGCACGGCGCGACGTAAAGGTCGTCCCTTGGCCTAGCAGCCAAGGAATCCGCCGTGTTATAGACCGCCAAGTCGAGGCAGGGCCGAGCGACCTTTTGCAAGCGGGCGTGGTGAAACTGGTAGACACGCCAGATTTAGGTTCTGGTGGCTTCGGCCGTGGGGGTTCAACTCCCTCCGCCCGCACCAACCAATGCTTCTGAGGCATTGGCTGGGATTGAGTATGATCTGCGCGCCGCGCCGGCGAGCAAAAGCCAATGGATTGAAGCCGAAATGAATGTCACGGAAACGAGTGTTGAAGGCTTGCGCCGCCAATTGAAGGTGGTGATCGGCGCCGATGAGCTGGAGCAGCGTCTGTCGGCCCGTCTCGACGAGCTCAAGGGCAAGGCCCGGTTGAAAGGCTTCCGCCCCGGTCACGTGCCGAAAGAGCATTTGCGCAAGGTCTATGGCCGCTCGGTGATGGCCGAGGTGGTGCAGCAGGCCGTTGCCGAGACGAGCCGCGAGGCCCTATCGCAGCGCAAGGAGCGCCCCGCGTTCCAACCGACCGTCGGCCTGCCCGAGGACGAGGCCGAGATCGATAAGATCTTCGCCGGGACGAGCGATCTCGCCTACACGCTCTCCTTCGAAGTGCTGCCCAAATTCGAGCTGATGGATTTCGGCAAGCTCGCGCTGGAGAGGCCGGTCGCCGCGGTGACCGGCGCCGACATCGACAGCTCGCTCGACCGCATCCGCGCGGCCAATCTGCGTTACACGCCGAAGGACGGAATGTCGAAACAAGGCGACCGCCTGATCATCGATTTCACCGGCTCGATCGACGGCAAACCCTTCGATGGCGGCTCGACCGATGACGCCCCAGTTGTCCTCGGCAGCGGCAATTTCATTCCAGGCTTCGAGGAAGGATTGACCGGCGTCCGCGCCGGCGAGGACCGCGAGATCGATGCGACCTTCCCCGAGACCTACCCGGAAGCAAGCCTTGCCGGCAAGCAGGCCCGATTCGCGGTGAAGGTGAAGGAGGTGGGGGCGCCTGAGGCCCCGCCGCTCGACGATGACTTCGCCAAGGGCCTCGGCCTCGAATCGGTGGAGAAGCTGCGCGAGACGATCAAGCAGCGGCTGGAGCAGGACCGTGCGGGAGCCTCTCGGCTGAAGCTCAAACGGGCTCTGCTCGATGCCCTCAACGAGGCGCACACTTTCGAGCTCCCGCCGACCCTCGTCGACAACGAGTTTCAGGCCATCTGGCAGCAGGTGACCGCCGATCTCGACCGCTCCAAGCGAAGCTTCGCAGATGAAGGCACGACCGAAGAGAAAGCACGCCAGGACTACCGCGACATTGCCGAGCGCCGCGTCCGGCTCGGACTGATCGTATCGGAGGTGGGGGCGCGCAATCAGATCAACATCTCCGACGAGGAGGTGAGCCGTGCCTTGCTCGAGCGCGTCCGGCAGTTCCCGGGCCAGGAGCGCAAGGTCTACGACTATTATCGCAACAATCCTCAGCTCCTCGCCGAGCTTAGGGCGCCGATCTTCGAGGACAAGGCCGTGGACTATATTCTAGAGCTGGCGAAGGTGACCGAGAAGACGGTCACGCCGGAAGAGCTCTATGCCGATCCTGACGCAGATCACGACCACCATGACCATGATCTTGGCCACCACCATAACCATGACCATCATCACGGCCACGATCATGACCATCGCCACGATCATGACCACGATCACGGCAAGAAGCGCGGCAAGAAGAAGGGCTGAACGTTAGCCTTTCTGGCCTCGCCCGCTTCATCCCCCTTCCGTTTGGGATTATCACCCCATATGTAGGAGGATGAGGCGTACGAGATTCGCGGGCGCACCGAGGCCCCACACCCTTAGGACAGAGATGAGAAATCCCGCCGACATCTATTTGAATACGCTTGTGCCCATGGTGGTCGAGCAGACCAACCGCGGGGAGCGGGCCTACGACATCTATTCGCGCCTGTTGAAAGAGCGAATCGTGTTCGTCACCGGGCCGATCGAGGACCATGTCGCCTCGCTGATCACCGCCCAGCTCCTGTTCCTGGAGGCCGAGAACCCCAAGAAGGAGATCTCGATGTATATCAACTCGCCAGGCGGCGTCGTGACCTCCGGTATGGCGATCTACGACACGATGCAATTCGTCAGGCCCGCGGTCGCAACGCTTTGCATCGGCCAAGCCGCGTCGATGGGCTCGCTCCTGCTTTGCGCCGGCGAAAAGGGCATGCGCTATGCGCTGCCAAATGCCCGCATCCTGCTGCATCAACCTTCGGGCGGCTTCCAGGGGCAGGCCTCGGACATCGAGCGCCACGCCGAGGACATCATCAAGATGAAGCGGCGCCTGAACGAGATCTATGTCCGGCATACCGGCCAGGACTACGCCACGATCGAAAAGTCGCTTGATCGCGACTATTTCCTGTCCGCCGAGGATGCACGCACCTTTGGAATCGTCGACGAAGTGATCGCCAAGCGACACCCGCTCGAAGAAAAAGTGGAAAAGCTCGCGCCGGTATCCTGAGGCGAGGGCGGCCGGTTGCTCGAATGTTCGAACGCGTTCCCGTTAGGGCTAATCGGCGAATCTTCAGTTCAAGTGCGGTCGCGTGGGTCTCAGGCACCCAGCCTGCATCGAAGCGAATTGTGTGGGGGGTTGTATCCCGCACGCGGAAAACCGGGATTAATCAATCCTTGATCAGTGCCGCCATAGCATGCTGAGATTGCTCCTCGAGCAGCTATCGCCGAGGAGGGGGCTCACACTTGCGAGGCGGCAAGACGGATCAATGGCGCTAGGGCGGACGTTTGTCCGGTGCCGCAATAACGATTGAGAATTGGATGAACGAATGAGCAAGGTGAGCGGAGCCGACTCCAAGAACACCCTCTACTGCTCTTTCTGCGGCAAGAGCCAGCACGAGGTGCGCAAGCTTATCGCCGGGCCGACCGTGTTCATCTGCGATGAATGCGTCGAGCTTTGCATGGACATCATCCGCGAGGAGAACAAGAGCTCGCTGGTGAAGTCGCGCGACGGCGTGCCGACGCCGATGGAAATCTGCGCCGTCCTCGACGATTACGTGATCGGCCAAGATTATGCCAAGCGCGTGCTCTCGGTTGCCGTGCACAACCACTACAAGCGGCTCAACCATTCGAGCAAGAACTCGGACGTCGAGCTCGCCAAGTCCAACATTCTGCTGATCGGGCCAACCGGCTGCGGCAAGACCTTGCTCGCGCAAACGCTCGCCCGCATCCTCGATGTGCCGTTCACCATGGCCGACGCAACCACGCTTACCGAGGCGGGC